>WNFA01000908.1_pt1 | contig 23951 bp, 15 predicted proteins | sample 5400481 | NCBI WGS metagenome assembly WNFA01 (sample SAMN13153340, study PRJNA577476) | soil metagenome | isolation source: 120 cm saprolite under Douglas fir tree site 2 hole 1 replicate 2 | place: USA:California | collected 2015-04-18 | reverse complement strand
CTCGGGGCGCGTCTCGGGAATCCATCCCCAGAGGATGCGATTGCCGTCGCGGTCGACCATGGTGCGGGCGGCGTAGTAGGCGCCCAAATCTACCGTCCCTTCTTCCTGAGGATGGAATCGCTGCTCGCGATAGTCGCCGACCTTCCAGAAAACTTTGCCCTTGGTCGAGATCAGAAGGACGTGGCGATCGCCGAGGGGGAAGAAGTCGGGGCACTCCCACATGTCTCCGGTGGCGACGGGGTTCGTGGATTTCGAACTGCCTGGTTGGCCTTCCAGCAACGGATGAACGTAGGTCCACTTCCGCAGATCTGGTGATCGATACAGCAGGATCGCGCCGCCCTTGCCCGTGACGCCGGAGCCTAGAACCATCTTCCATTCGTTTCCTTCACGCCACAGACATGGGTCGCGGAATCCGCTGACCGAAAGTCCGGCGGGCGGGCTTTCGAGAATCGGCTTGGGTAACTTCCGCCAGGTGCGCAAGCCGTCGTGCGAGACCGCGAGGCATTGCGTTTCCCGCCAGGTGTGCGAACCATCTTTCAGACTTGCTTCGGAAGGAGAAGGTGGCGGGGCGACTCCGGTATAGATCGCGGTGGGAGTGCCGCGATTTGACACGATGGCGCCGCTGAAGACTCCGTCGCGGTCGTAGCCATTGGGTGTGGGGGCGATTGCGATTGGTTCGTGATGCCAGTGAATCATGTCGGGGCTGGTGGCGTGTCCCCAGTGCATCGAACCCCAGAATGCGCCGTTAGGGTTGTACTGATAGAACATGTGGTACCGGCCGTCGACGTAGATTGGGCCGTCGGGATCGTTCATCCAGTTGGCGGCGGGCAGCAGGTGGAATTGCGGACGCAGGGGATCGTGGGCCAGTGCGGAATTGCTCTCGGCGGGGGACGCCCACCTTGGTGCAGACAGTGTTGCAGCGCCGGCAGCTAGTCCGGCCATGAAAGTGCGGCGAGAGAGATTCCGCATGGGGCCTCGTGGGTTCCACTTTACACAAAACCGTGGGGCATATGGGCCGGGTTTGGGGAGCCCGATTTACAACGAAGGACACGAAGGTACACGAAGGAGAGCCTTTCAAACTTTTGGGCACATATGCCCTGGCTGTTTCTTTGCCTTGCCGTGCGCTATCTGCGAAACTGACCACTAGCCACTTTTCATCATGGGCAAAATCCACGTTCTCTCCGAGGTTGTTGCCAACAAGATTGCGGCTGGCGAGGTGGTGGAGCGTCCGGCGTCGGTGGTGAAGGAGTTACTCGAGAACTCGCTGGATGCGGGAGCGAACCGGATCAAAATCAGCGTGGAGGCGGGTGGGAAGAGGCTTATCCAGATTACGGACAATGGCTGCGGAATGGTGCGGGACGACGCCATGCTGGCCTTTGAGCGGCATGCGACTTCGAAGATCAAGGATGCGGAAGACCTGTTGAGCGTGGGGACGCTGGGATTTCGTGGGGAGGCGCTGCCTGCGATTGCGTCGGTATCGCGGTTGCGGCTGGAGACTTGCGCGGCGGACGACGCGGCGGGGACTGTGGTCGAGATCAATGGAGGGAAGATTGCGCGGGTGGAAGAGGCGGGGCTGCCGCTGGGGACTTCGATCACGGTGCGGGATCTCTTCTTTAATACGCCGGCGCGGAAAAAGTTTCTGAAGGCGGAGTCTACGGAGTTGTCGCATATTGCGTCGCTGGTGACGCATTATGCGCTGGCGCATCCGTCGAAACATTTTGAGCTGCATTCGGCGACCAATGCCATGTTGGTTGCGCCTCCGGCGGCGGGGTACAGCGAGCGCGTGTACCAGGTGTTTGGGAAGGAGACTCTGGACCAGTTGATTCCGGTGGCGGCGGTGCAGCCTTTGGAACATGTCGGGTTGCCGCAGCCTCCGCCTTGGAGACGGCAAGCGGAAGACGAGGAGGTGGACGAAAGCGGGCGAGGCGCCCGCTCCACATCACCGGGAGAGATGCGGATTCATGGGTTTGCTTCGAAGCCGGAGATTCAGAAGCTGAATCGGAATTCGATTTTTGTGTTCGTGAATGGGCGGCTGATTCGGGACCGGCTGGTGCAGCATGCGCTGACGGAGGCTTACCGGAACATTGTTCCGCCGGCGGTGTATCCGGTGGTGCTTCTGTTTCTGGAGTTGCCGGCGGGCGAGGTGGACGTGAATGTGCATCCGTCGAAAACTGAGGTGCGATTCCGGCAGCAGACGGTGATGCATGACTTCGTGCGGGATACGGTGCGGGCGGCGTTGATGAAGGCGCGTCCCGTGCCGCAGTTCACGAGGGAGATTCGGGCGCATGCGACGGCTTCGGCGGGGCTGACCCCGGGAGCAGAGTGGGAGCCGTCATCAGGTGCTGCGGGCGATGTTTCAAAGGCCCCACTTCTCGCAACAGACGCGAGAAATGGGGCACCCTATGCACCCTATGGCCCAGCGACTGGCGGGGGATTTGCTTTGCAGGCTCCGGTGGCGCCGGCGATGTCAGCGCGCTTTCAGTTCGAAGGAGGAATTGCGGTCGAGGGGAATGCTGCGATTCCGGTGGCGCGGGGGCTGGAGTCGATTCCTATCGGACCTGCGATTCCGGATAACGGGTGTGCACCGGCGTTGGACGTTCGTGACGAAGAGCCTACGCTGGCTTCGTTGACGACGCTCCGTCCGCTGGGGCAGATTCGGAATTCGTTCATCCTGGCGGTCAATGAGGATGGGCTGTGGATCATCGATCAACACGTGGCGCATGAACGCGTGCTCTTCGAGCGGGTGCTGAAACAGCGCGCCGTGCGGCGAGTGGAGAGTCAGCGGTTGCTAATGCCGATTGTGCTGGAACTTTCTCCGGCGCAGCAGGCGGTGTTTGCGGAGATTTCGGATGAGTTGCAGCACAACGGATTTGAAGCCGAACCATTTGGTGCGCGCAGTGTCGCTGTGAAAGTTGCGCCGGCTGGCGTGGACGCCGCCGCAGTCGAACACATGCTGCATGAGTTGCTTGATCAGATCTCGCGGGAGGAGCAGTCGCTGAATCTGGAAAAAATTCGGACGCGGATTGCGGCGTCAATCGCATGCCACGCCGCCATCAAGGTGAACATGCCGCTGGAGCAAAACAAGATGGAGTGGCTGCTGGCTGAACTCGCGAAAACCGATCATCCGATGTCTTGTCCGCATGGCAGGCCGGTGGTGCTGCGGTATTCTGTGAAGGATATTCAGAAGGCGTTCAAGAGAATCTAGTTCTCAGCTGTCAGCTATCAGCTCTCAGTGAAAGGCGACTGGGTATTCGGGAGCTGATATTGGACGCGCCGGATTCTTCGCTCCGCCTGAAAGACGGCTGCGCTCAGAATGACGCCTTATGTTTGATGTGGCTGAGAGCTGATGGCTGAAAGTTGACAGCTGTTTTTTATGACCGATCAGGAACTTCAACAACAACGGCGCGAGAAGTGGCGGCTGAATGGCAAGGCCATTCGGACGATCGAGGAGTGTCGTGCCTTCATCGAAAGTGTCGGATTCTGCATGATGTATCCCTCACGCCCGGCGCTGCCTTTACCTACGTTCATGGGTGCGTTTGTGGGTTCGGAGGAGCGGCTTCCTACATGGCAGCATGCGTACTCGGATCCGCGGGCGGCTGAGGCTACGGGCCTGATGGTGCGTCTGTTGCGGGAACGGGCGGCTTACGAGGCGAATCTATTCGACGAGAACAATGCGTTTCTGGTGGCGGCTTCGGTGTTTCCTTACTTCTATGCGCTGGTCGGGGAGCGCAATCCGAAACTGGCGCCGAAGGCGGGGTCGCGATCCCAGTATTCTGCCCTGGCCTGCGATGCGTTCGAGCTGATCCGGCGGGACGGGCCTATTTCGAAGCAGAAGATGCAGGAAGCGCTGGGCGGAAGCGTTTCACTTGCGGCGTTGGACAAGGCGCTGGGTGAGTTGTGGTCGAAGCTGCGCATCACGCGGGTGGACTATAACGCGAGCGAGGGTTCGTATTGGGATGTGCTCTACCGCTGGGCGCCGGACGCGGTGAAAGAGGGCGTGGGGCTGTCGGTTCCGGAGGCGCTCACGGCGTTGATCTCGAAGTATTTGGACTGTGCGATTGCGGTCGAGCAGGGGGAACTGGAAGCGTTCTTCGGCAACTTCGTGGCGCGGTCGAAGGTGAAAGATGCGGTGAACGCGCTGCTGGCGGCGCGTGAGTTGAGCTTTGTGCATGTGGGTGGGAAGTCCATGCTGCAGATTACTCCGGCGAAGGTGGCTGTTGTTCCGACTGCGCGTCGGGCTGTTCGATGAAGGAGCCGGTTGCGTGAAAACTCTCTCTGACCGACTGCTACCTCAGCGGCTAAATCCGGATTGATTTTGCCGCGCTTGCGGCGCTGGCTCGAAGCCGCCCTTTCAAAGCAAATTTCGCCGCGCCTTTTCGCGATAACTTTCGCTGCATTATTTTAAGAGCTCTGTCGCCGTATCCTTTCAAAACAAATGGATCCAGCTCTTTCCCGACCTCTCAGTCTGCCAGTCTATCGTGGACGGCTTGCGCCGTCGCCGACTGGACTCTTGCATGTCGGGCATGCGCGGACGTTCTGGGTTGCGTTCCAGCGCGCTGGGCAAAATCGCGGACAACTGATTCTGCGGAATGAAGATTTGGATTCCCAACGTTGTCGGCCCGAATTTGTCGCGGCGATGCTGGAGGATTTGCGGTGGCTGGGACTTGCTTGGGATGAAGGGCCGGATTGCGGCGGGCGGTTTGGGCCTTACTCGCAGAGTGAACGTCGGGGCTACTATCTTGCGGCCTGGGAGAGGCTGCGGGATCTCGGGATGATTTATCCATGCACTTGTTCGCGCAAGGATGTGGCGCAGGCGGCATCCGCTCCGAACGATTTCGACGATGAGCCGGTTTATCCGGGGAGGTGCCGGCCGGAGAGCAAGGAGCGGAGCTTCGCTCCGCCTGGCCGGGTCGAAGACCCGGCCCCACACAAGCACGGCGAGGCGGCTGTCTCTACGTGGGCTGAGCCTACGGGGGTGAATTGGCGGTTTCGGGTTCCTGACGGAGAAGACGTGTGCTTTGACGATCTCCATCTTGGGCCACAGCGGATTACGGCTGGGCGGGATTTCGGCGACTTCATCGTTTGGCGGCGGGATGGTGTGCCGGCGTATCAGCTGGCCGTGGTAGTGGACGACGCGGCCATGCGGGTCACGGAAGTTGTGCGCGGGGCCGATCTGCTCAAATCCACAGCACGGCAGATACTGCTATTCCGGGCGCTGGAATTCCCCAGACCTGCGTATTATCACTGCGACCTGATACGCGATGAAGCTGGAGTGCGCCTGGCCAAAAGGCACCACTCGCTGAGCATCCGGAAGTTGCGGGCGTCTGGACGCTCGGCAGAAGAGGTGCGGGCAGGAGTTGCCTGCCCGCGTTAGCTGAGTCAGGTTCGGCCAATCACCGATGCCTGCGAATGTCTACAGCGATCGCAGGAAGTTCAGCAGATCCTGCTGATCGTGCGGCGACAGGTTCCGATAGTTCTCAACCACCTGGTTTGCCTCAGAGTCCGGATACTGTCCGTCTCCGCGGCTGCGATGGGAAGTAATCGCCTTCACCAGGTCCGCAGTTCTTCCGTCATGGAGGAGGAAGGTGCGCTGTCCCAGGCCCCAGAGCGGCGCCGTCCGGAATTCGTCGCCGGCGGCTGCGCCCTGGCTGATGTTGTCGGCAAGCTTTGGTCCCATGTGATGAAGCAGGAGATCAGAAAAGAGGTTCACCGGAATGTTGCTGAGCGCTGTGACCGACGATTGCCCGGTTGTGAACGAGGGGGTGTGGCAAAGGGCACAACCAACCGTCTGAAAGATTTGCGCTCCGTGCCGTGTGGAGGAGTTCGACGGACCCGGTTGTGGCTGGTCGAGGAAACGCATGAAAGCGGTGAACTTCAAGACATCGCTGGAGAACCCTGGTCCGGGATCGTCAAAGTTCGTCGCGTCCTCCGGAGTGCCATTGACAACGCAGCCCGGTGTTTCGTCGCGTTCGTTGGGAAACAGCTCGTTGGTTACGCCCATTTCCACGTTGTAGGCTTCGCCGGCAAATATCTCCAGCGACTTGTTTTGCGCCTTCCAGCCGAATCGCGTGACGGTACCATCGTTTCCGCTGGTGTTGGCGCCGCCGCTAGGGCTAAGTCTGTTGGGACGACCGCGGACTCCGAGATTGCTCTTGCGGTCGGCGTTTGTGCTCACCTGCGCTAGGATGGCAGACTCGGGAATCGATTCGATCAAACCGCCGCCAAACACAGGAGTCGGAATGCGGAAGATGAGGTTTCCAGTGTTCGCCGCTCCTTGAAAGTCCGGTTGCGAAAGGTTGCAGCTCTTGGCGTCGCTGCGCCCGGAAATCGTGAACAACGCATGCACTCCCCCATCGGGGGTCCGCAGATCAGACCGATAGGGAAAACGCGCCTCACGCACAGGCCCGTTGCTGGTGATAAAGAACGGGACGCTATTGCTCGCGCCCTGCTCGGTGGCGGCGGAGACCTGGGGGTTCGTGAACGGACTCGTGCCACCGGTCGCCGGCTGTGCGTGGCACTGACCGCAACTTTCTGCGTTAAATCTTGGTCCGAGTCCGTTCCCGGTGTCAGGCACCGAACCGGTAACCGACTGTATCTCCAAAAAGTCATCAAGACCCGAGATAAAGGAGGCTTTCTGGCCGTTAGTGAGACCAGCGATCGGCTTGCCGGCGCCAGGAGCGCCTCCACGGACACCAGGGTCGGTGGCAACAGACTGGGCCTTCCCCAGTCCGGTCCAGCCCAACATCGCGACGAAAAGCAAGGTTGAAAATCGGAATTGGTTGTTTGATGGGAGCTTCGCTACGCGGAGGGCCTTCATTTTCCAAAACATAAACTCTCCTTGGGGCCTTCGGCAGGTCCTGCTGGGAGGCATTTACCGGCCTCCTGCGGCTGATCGAGAAGGGGCGGGGTAGTGACGGCATTCTGGTACGTGCATGAAAATCCGGCTAGGTTCCCAAAGGACGGGTAAGTCCAGTCACAAGGCTTAGGTCTCGCAGTGCCCAGGTGGACGAGGTTCCGGCGTACTTAGCTCTATTGCCTATTGCCCTTTGAAGGCGGGTGTGCGGCGGTACGTCGATTTCTCTCGAAGTGTACAATCTCTTACTTCGTGATGAATGACCATTCCATCGGACACACTTCGCCAAGCAAACTGATTATTGCTATTGATGGGCCGGCGGGCGCGGGCAAGAGCACGATCGCCTCGCGGTTGGCGCGGAAGCTCGGCTATGTGAATCTCGAGAGTGGGGCGATGTACCGGGCTCTGGCGCTGAAGGCTATTGATCGCGACATTTCGTTTGACGAGGAGGCGGCGCTGGTGAAGCTGGCGCAGGGATCTCGGATTCAGCTCGAGCCGACGATTGGGGGCAACCGCACGCTGCTGGATGGGCATGATGTGTCCTCGCGCATCCGCGAGCGGGATGTGACGGAGGCGGCTTCGCGCGTGTCGGTGCATCCCGCAGTGCGGGAGTGGATGGTGGCGAAACAGCGGGAGATGGGAGCGGGTGGCGGGGTGGTGATGGAAGGGCGCGACATCGGAACGAAGGTCTTTCCGGATGCCGATTTGAAGTTCTTCCTCGATGCGGATCCGGTGGTGCGGGAGCAGCGGCGGATGCAGCAGCAGAAAATCAAGGGCGAGGTGGCCGCAAATCTGGCTGCGGAACTGCGAGAGCGCGACCGGCGGGATCGGACGCGGGCAGCGTCTCCGCTGGTCGCGGCGGGAGATGCGGTGGTCATCGATTCTACGCAGTTAAGCGAGGATGAGGTGCTGGCGCGGGTGGAGAAACTCGTAGCCGAGAAATTGCCGGGGTAGATGCCTCCGGACGTTGTTGGAAGACGGTAGGGATGCTTCGACTCCGCGGAGAGGATCGCTTTGCGCTCCTCTCCGCTGCGCTCAGCATGACAGTGCGAATCAATTCTCCGTGGGTTCGACTTTTTCTTTCGGGGCTGGCAGGGACTTGCCGGGCTTCCCTTGTTTCGGGCCTGGCACTCCGCCAGTGATGCCGCCGGGTATGCCTTCTTTCGGCCCGCCACTCGTAGGCGCCTTCCGAATCTCGATGCCGCCGTGCTCGTTGTTGATCACCAGGTGGGCGGTCGGGGTGCCGACTGAGCCGCTGGCGGTGCCTTCGCGATCGCTGTTGTTTACTTTTAACTCAGGGAAGTCGGACCGAATTTCTCCGTCGCGGGTCCGCGCGTCAATGCGGAAGCCGGGCTTGTCGGGGACTCCCAGTTGGATATCGCCATTGCGGTTTTCGATTTGCACGTTGCCGAGCGAGCGTAGGTTGACCTCGACAGCGCCATTTTGATCCTGCAGGCGCACGTCTCCAGAAACGCCGTCGAGGGTGATGTTCTTGGATCGGGTGGTCAGGCGCAGGGGGCCCGTGATTTGCGCGGCGCGGAGATCGTCGGAGTCGAGATTGAGCTCGCCATCGATCTTGGAGAACTCCATATCGGTGCGTGACGACTTGAAGGTTACGGTCTTGGCGATGCGGGCGAGTTTCACGCTTTCGGAGAATTCGCCGTCGAGCTGGACCGAACCTTTCACGTCGGTGACGGAAGCTTCGTTGAGGCGGCCCTCGACGTGCACGTCGCCGGTGACCTGTTCGATTTTGCCGGAACCCTTCTCAAGGTTGAGCTTGACGTTGCCGGTAATATCTTCGATCGACGCATCGCCGTGCTGGGTGGCGATGTCGACGTTATTGCCGCGGACGGCGATGGTCACATCGCCACGGCGGGAAATAATATTCACGGCGGCTTTGCGGGGAAGTGAGATGTCGAGATCGGTGATCACGGGATGGTCGCCGGCGGCACCGGTCTTGGCGTCGAGAGTGACCAGGCCGCCGATTGTGGTGAGGATAGCCTTGGTTTCTTCGTTGTACTTGTTGGCGTCGGTCTGATTGTCGGCGCCAATGCGTTTGCGGACGCTGACGGTGATCTTGTTGCTGTCGTCATTGCCGGCGTGAATGCTGACGGCTCCGTGCTCGTCGAGTACTTTCAGCGAGGCTCCGGCGGGAAAATCCTGTTCGAGGTGGTCGTCGAAGTTAAAGGACTCGCCGAAGAGGTTGTTGAAGTCCTCGTCGTCGATGTTGATCTGGTCGCGGAGGCCTGTCCAGTTGAAGCGGGAGGCCTGGGTCGCGATCAGACCGCAGACCACGACCACCACGACCAGGAAGATTCCTCCGGCGCCGATGCCGGGGGGATTCGTTCCTTCGCGCTGGGCCTGCTGGTATTCAACCAGCTTGATCACGCCCCACACGATCAGCAGCGCGGGCCAGTAGTGGGCGAACCACGTGCCCAGGCTCTTCCAGGCCAGCATATGCAGGTTGCCGAGGAGGAACACGACGCCGAGGATGATGAGCACCACCGGTCCGGCAAAAGAACGGCGGCGGTGCCGGCGCGGCGGCGGAGTTACGGGTGTCATGGGAGTGACGGGACTAGACATTGCGCACCTCCCCGGAAGACGGCTCGGTTGAAGGTGGAGGGGGAGTCTGTGGCGGAGTGGCCGTAGGTGGACCCGGCGGCAGCGGGCCAATGTGACCTTGCGAAGAAGCGGTGCTTTGCAAGAGCTTCACGATGCCGACGACCAGAAGCCAGGCAGGCCAGGTACGGCCGAGGTCGGCAATGTCCATGCTCGCGAGCAGAAAGAGAACGCCGGTCGTGAGCACCATGGCTGGACCCATGAGCCAGCGAGTGCGGCAGCGGCCGCAGACGCAGGTTTCGCTCGTTCGCTCCCAATGGCGGTAAAACATCCATGCGCCAAGGAAGATCAGAATCAGGGGCCAGTAGCGCTCGAAGCCATACTCCATGAAGCCCATGGTGTGGAGCAGGAATAGCACTCCCATGCCGATCAGGACTACGGCACCGACCGGGACTTTGCTGGGCTCGAATTTCTGGCCGGCTCCGAAGGTCTGACCGAGGCCGAGGGGATCGGGCGCGGGTTCGCCCATTTGAATAGCCTTGGCCGTCCGTACTGCGTCGATGATCTGGTAGACGTAGAAGAACGCGATACCAAAGCCGAAAATCCAGTCCCAGCTTCCGGCGTGATTAACGCCAAAGATCAGCAGTGCGAAAATTACGAGATGGGCAAGTCCCTTGGCGTATTGCGAGGTGTAGACCGCGCCCACACCGAAGGGGAAGAATCCGGCAAGAATTCCGGCGACAGCGGGGTTCGGGCCAGAGGCTGGGCCGGGTTGAACTTTCAGCCCCAGACCTTGATCCATGAATTGCTGGTAGCCGGTTTGTGGTGGTGTTGGCGGCACGAATCCCGCTGCCGGGGCTGTGCCTTCCATGCGTGCGGCGAGGCAGGCCTCGCAGTAGATCACTCCGCGCACGTCGCGGGTGCAGTTGGTGCACAGTGGCTTGCCGCAGGTGCGGCAGAAGGCCACTGCGGCAATCTCGTTATGAGTGGCGCAGTTCATACGAACCTCCTGTACGTGGTCACCGACACTACAGGTAGATCGTTCACAGACGGACCCAGAGGAGCGCAGGCCAGGATCAGATTGTTTTCCGTCTGGCTGTAATTGCGCTCCTGCTTCTGTTCGGGCTCTTGACTGGTGTCGTTCTTGCGGTCTTTTTGCTTGGCTGGTCCGGGCTCCGCGGGCGTCAGGTTGCGCTTGAATCCGCGAACGCGCGACTGCACCTCATAGACGAGCCGGATATTGTCGTAGTAGCGGACGACGCGGGCCTGGGTGCTGTAATACGTGCGCCGCAGGGCCGCGGGCCGCAGGCTGATCTGGCGCAGGTCGGAGGGTTTCACTCCGGCTACGCTCAAGGCCACTGACAGCGAAAAGAAAGCCATGCCGAACGACATGGCAAACCTTGGCTGCCTGACGGTGGCCCAGATCGGTTGCATCGCGTCTGAGAACCAGGCCTGCACCTTCTCCAGCCACGAGACTCGTGGTCCAGTTGAAAGAGCAGGGGCACGCAGACGATCGCTTGCGATCCCCGTTGTCGACGCCAGAATGTTCTCGACCAGGCCGGCTGGAGGCTCCACCTCCGTGAGACCCTTCAGCCAGTTGCGGCCCGCCACAGATTCGGCGAACAGCGGCCCGCACGCGGGACATGCCCGGGAGTGAGCCTGGAAGCGGTCGAGTTTTGCGCCGCTCAGGAGGCCGTCTAAGGCGTCCGTGAGCAGGCCGTCAAACTCATGACACTGCATTCCGTTGCTGGTCTGTTCTGGCATCACATCACCTGCCTATAGGTACGTTGCAGAAGGCGAGCTAGTTCCGCCCGGCCTCGATTTATTCGACTTTTCACAGTACCCTCCGGTACCTTCAAAACGGTAGCGATTTCGCGGTAGTCCATATCCTGTAAGTCCCTTAGAATCAATGCTTCACGCAGCTCTGGCGACAGTTTGCCGAGCGCCGCGTGGACGGTCTCCCCGACCTCCCGGCTGCGTACGTGGGCGTCGGGCGGCGCAGATTGGTCCTGGATTTGCTCAGAGAGGGGTTGGGCGTCCTCATGCTCGGAGGTGGCGCCGTCGATGGAGTCGGTCATTCGATCCTGTTTCGTCTTGCGGAAATGGTCGACCAGCAGGTTCCGCGTGATGGTGGTGACCCAGGTGAAGAAGGCGCCCTTTGTGTGGTCGTAGCTGGGCAGCGTGCGGTACATCTTGATGAAAACTTCCTGGGTGAGGTCTTCGGCATCGTCGCCGGATCCGGCGAAGCGATAGCAGATGTTGTAGATACGGCGGTTGTAGGTCTGAACGATTTCCTCCCAGGCGGCGGCGTCGCCGGCAATACAGCGTCGGACTAGCATCGCAACGACCTGGACGTCTTCCAACCCGTGCTCCCCGGAAATGCTGGTGATCACCGCCGACAGGGGCCGACGTGGGACACAATCCGACGAGAACCTCGTCCCCGCTTCGACCCCACAAGACAATACGGCGATGTGGAGGGTAAAGTTCTCGGCTGCAAGTTTATGTAAAACATGGAATTGTAGCAGCGGGGAGCGGAAGCGATTTCGGAGGACTTGTTTTCTTACGCTGCCGGCGAAAATCTTGAATCGCAGAGAGCGCTAAGAAAGGCCGCAGAGATCGCGGAGAAAAGCTGTCAAACGAGCTGAAGGCAACTGCAGCTGAAGAACGGCTGCGCTCAGGATGAAGCCGTGTTTCTGGTTTCAGGTCTCATGTTCGCGCTTCGTTCTCGCCATTGGACTCCGGTCATTGAAACGCGTTCACGAATCACTGCGCCCGAGTTGGCTCCATGATTCGGAGGACCGGGTGGCCGTCGAGGTTCTGCAGGGGGAAGTAGACGAGGTGAGTCTCGGGATCGACGGAGACAGTGTGACCGTGGGGCAGGAAGAGCTTGCCGACCAGCGTTAGAGATTTTCCGTTTTCGCGAAACACGGTTACGTTTCCTGATTCGGCCGAGACATAGAGTTGCTTGAGGCCGGGGTCGAAGGCGAGGACGTCGGGGTCTTCGCCTACGTCGTGCACAGAGAGTACTTTCATCGTGGTGAGATCGACGACGGCCAGCTTATGGTTTTCCTCTCCGGCAACGAAGGCGAGGCGGTTCGCAGGATCGAGAGCGATGCCGTGCGGGCTCTCGACTCCTGGCAGTGGATATCGAGCGATGATCTTTGCGGTTGCTGGGTCAATTGCCACCAGTTCGTTTTTCTCGTGAACGGCAACCAGGATGTGGCCTGAGCCGGAGTCGTAGACGGTATTCCCGACACCGCCTCCGAGAGGAATCGTCGTAATGAGCTTGTTGGTCGTGGTGTCAATGACAGCATCGGCGTTGCCGTGTTCGTCGGAGACGAAGACGCGCTTTGCGGAGGGGGCATACGCGATTCCGTCGGGATAATTGATCGGGCCGACGCGGGCGATGGTTTTCAGTGTCTTCATGTCGACAACGGCGAGTTGGTGTTCTCCGGTCGCGGAGGCATACACCCGGCCCAGTTCGGGCACTGCCCATACTCCGTGCACACTGGGAAAGCCGTCGAGGTTTGCGATTACTTCGCGCTTCTTCGTGCCGAACACGACCAGTTGGTTGGCGTTCATGTGGGCGATGTAGAGGCGGCCTTGCGAGGCGTCGAGGCTCTGATAATCGAAGCGGACCGGGGCGCCGGGGAGTGGAACATCCGCCACACGGTGCAAGGGGTTGTGATCTGCGCTCTGCGGAAGGGCAACGGCCACCAGGGCCGCGAACAGTAACGTTTCTGCTCTTAATGCATTCCTGATGCGCATTTAGCCTCCTTCAGCTGTTATCCATCAGGATAACTTAGCCATATGAATTAGGAGCGTCTACACCGACTACTGTAGTCTCATACTCAACCGGTAACGGATTGCAGAAGCAACTAAAGACCCGGCGGGCTCGTCTGACAATGAGGGGCAGTTTTCCGGGAGCCCCTCAAAGCAGCGCGTCCTGGATTCGTCAAATGACAGGAAACGGGCGGAAGAGATGCCCGCATGTCTGGAGAAGGCGAGGTGAGTTGCATGAGTCATAAATTGAGAAGGACTCTAACCGGGATGGGCGCGCTTTTGGCGACTGCGCTTCTGGCGGTGACGATGCCGACATTGGTATCGGCGCAGTATCGGGATGGGGATGATCCGCCCGACCGCGCTGCGCGGCTAGGGCACGTGGAAGGTTCCGTTTCCTTCCAACCCGCCGGCGAGTCGGAATGGGTCGAGGCAGTGCCGAACCGTCCACTGACCATCGACGACAAACTGTGGGCCGATCGTGACTCGCGGGCAGCTGTGGAACTGGGTTCAGCGTCGATCTACCTGAGCAGCAACACCGGAATTTCGTTTCTCAATCTGGACGATCGCACGGTGCAGGTCCAGCTCAGTTCGGGAAACATCAACGTGCACGTGCGCCGTTTGAGCCGCGACGGAGTGTTTGAGATTGACACGCCCAATCAGGCGTTCTCCGTGTATCAGCCGGGGAACTACCGGCTTGAGGCCAGTGAGAACGGAGACTACACGGTCGTGACCGTGCGCGAGGGCGAAGGCGAATCCAGCGGAAACGGTCAGAGCTACACGATCCATGCCGGGCAACGAGCCACTCTCAGCGGCTCGAATCAGTTGAATGTCGACGTCACTGAGATTGGGCGGCCCGATGACTTCGACAACTGGAGTTATGGACGGGATCGCCGTTTCGACGAGTCGCGCTCGGCGAGATATGTCTCGCATGACATGGTGGGCTATGAAGATCTCGATGAGTACGGTGACTGGCAACCGCAATCGGAGTACGGCAATGTATGGTACCCGAGAGTGGCCGTGGGCTGGGCGCCTTATCACGATGGGCACTGGGCATGGATCGATCCCTGGGGATGGACATGGGTCGATGACAACCCGTGGGGCTATGCGCCATTCCACTATGGACGTTGGGCTGTGTTTGGCGGGCGCTGGGGATGGGTTCCGGGACCCGTTGCGGTAGTGCCGGTTTACGCTCCCGCGCTGGTTGTGTTTGTGGGCGGAGGCGGGTTTGTGGCCGGCGGGAATGTTGCCTGGTTTCCGCTGGGGCCAAGGGAAGTTTATGTTCCGTCCTATCGTGTCAGTCCTGCGTACGTGAACCGGGTGAACATCAGTAACACGACGGTCAATCAGACGACGATCACGAATGTGTACAACACGACGATCGTCAACAACAACACCAACATTACGAATGTGAATTACGTGAACCGCAATGTGAATGGAGCGGTGACCGCGGTTCCGCAGCGGGCATTTGTCACGGCACAGCCGGTAAACCGCGTAGCCGTGCGCGTGGATCCGCGGCAACTGGCGTCGGCGCAGATGAGTTCGCGAGTGGCGGTTGCGCCCGCACGGGAGGCAGTGCTTGGAGCCCGCTCCAACACGGCAGGGCGCGTCGCTGCTCCTCCGCCAGCAGTGGCGAACCGGCAGGTGATTGCGAGGACGGCTCCCCCACCACCGCCGCCGTCGTTCGAAGCGAGGCAGCAGGCGCTGGCGCAGCATCCGGGGCAGTCCGTGCCACGGCAGGAGATGCAGAGACTGCGGCCAGCCAGCGCGCCCGGCCCACAGGCGCCGGTGCGGGTGGTGACGGCGAGCAAGCCGGCGGCCTTGCCTCCGGCCCGTCCTGCAAATCAGCCGGTGAATGTACCGCCTCCGAACCAGCCGGGAAATCAGCCGGGAAATCAGCCGGGAAATCAGCCGGGAAACCGTCCAGGAAATCCGCCGGCCGCGAATGAACGTCCGGGGATGAATCCGGGGCAACCGAATAATCCGGCGAACCGGCCGCAGCCGAATCAACCGGCACCGGGCCAGCCGCCAGCGAATAATCGTCCGGAACCGTCGGCGCAGCCGAATACTCCTCCGGCAAACCGGCCACAGCCGAATCAACCGCCGGCGAATAATCGTCCGGAACCGAATCGGCCGAACGAGCCGCCGGCGCGGAACGATCGTCCACCGTCGGCGCAGCCGAATACTCCTCCGACAAACCGGCCACAGCCGAATCAACCGCCGGCGAACAATCGTCCGGAGCCGAACCGGCCGAACGAGCCGCCGCCGCGGAATGATCGTCCGCCAGCGCAGCCGAATAATCCGCCGAACCGGCCGGAACAGAATGGGCCTCCGTCCAACAACCGGCCTGAGGCGAATCGTCCAGAAGCGAATCGGGCGGAGCCAGCGAACCGTCCTGCGCCGAGTACTCGTCCGGAGCCGCAGCGCAACGAGGCTTCGCCCCGGCCGCAGAATCCTCCGCCGAGCGAGCGTCCGCAGCCGCAGCGTACGCCTCCGCCGGAGACGAGGCCTGCGCCACAGCAGCAGCGTCCGCCCGCCGCACAGCAGACGCCGGAAGAAAAAAGGCGGCAGGAGGAGCAGCGGAAGCAGGATCAGAAGCCGCAGCCCCCGGGCTAGAGGGACATACCGAGTAGGATTTTTCTGGGCACCCGCTGCGGGTGCCCACGTTTTTTGGGAAGATGCAGATTAAGAGATGGCTGAATCCTTGCTTGCCGACCGGAGTTGCCTCAGTGGCTAAAGCCGCAGCGTTTTGCGGCACTGACGGCGCGGCTTGAAGCCGCGCCCCTTCAAATCAGGAACCGCCGGGCCTTTCAAATCAGGAACCGCCGGGCCTTTCAAATCAGGAACCGCCGCGCCTTTCAAATCAGGAACCGCCGTGCTCCTTCAAATCCGAAACCGCCCATGCCTTTTCAAATCAGGAACCGCCGCGTCGTGTCAAATCAGGGTGTCGCTGCATCGGGTGCTCGCAACTGTCACTGTTCTCGCCTTCGCGGCAAGTGACGACCTCAAGGCTGATGAATTTGTTCCCGCGGCATCCGTACGGACGCGGCGGTGATTACGGTGAAGGGGGTGTGCCCGACGCCGCTTGGCTTCGCCATGGCGGGACAGCCGAGGCGGCTGTCTCTACGTGAGCACCTTCACAACCACGGGTACGGGAACTGATGTTCGCTCTTTCACGATCATGATCCGCGCGACGACTTGAGCTTTTCTTCGGGGCAGGCAGCAGACTGGATTCACGGTCATGATCTCGCGAATTTTCATTTGCCCCCCGGTTTGTTTCAATTTCGGGTTTGGGCGCCAGTCGATGCGCTGGATCGATTCAGTGACTCAGCATGTCAACATCAGGCCGCGGCCCGCTCGCGGCACAGACCTGGAACGACATCAGGAGCGTTATAGAATTGATGCTCAATTCTCCTTCGTTGTCGGTCTTCCAAGGCTTCGTTCAGGCGCTGAACGAGTTCGATTAGTCTTTCGGGATCTTGTTCCTTGGATGCTTGCTCACAAAGGACGCGCCAGTCGACATCATTCCGCGTGGAGTTATCCATGTTGCCCTCCTCAAATGGTTTCGTTCTACGAGGAACGGCGTGGCGACCGATAGAAGGGCAAGTGCCGGGCCAAAGACGGATTGAGGACCAACTTGTGGAATTTCAAGAACTTCGGCGATCAGGCCCCTGGCATCGCCGAAAGGCGAACGTGAAATATCTTCGGAGCAGGCGGTTATTCTTTCGCAGTTAAACCGGTTTTCATACAGTCTGGGCTGTAGAACCAGCGTGTTTCATCCCGGTGAACTAGCAAAGGAGCCCGAGCCCACGTCTAAGTCAGGTGAACATCGAATAGTGCCAGCCAATACTGAAACGATTGCAAAGCAAAACCGCAAAGAATGAGTCCAATGCCGAATACGCCGAGTCGTCGCTCGGGAAGATTGTCAGCGTAATATTCGATGTAAGGATTGACCGTCGCCCCAATGCCAGTGACAATCCCTGTCACGAAACCTACGCGAATCGCAAATAACCAGGCGTGGTCCACGTGACGGATGAAGGTACTACAGATAAGCGCTGTGGCAATGTAGCCGGCCGTACGGACGACAGTTCCCCAAAACTGGCGACGCGTAAGCCGGGGACGGCGAGACGCTTCGTAATCGAGTGCAGGCCGCATGCCGCGGGAGTAGGCGAATACCTGGCCGACTGTGATGAGACTGGCAAATGCGATTGCGAATCCGAAGCCCAAAGTCCGGTACAGTCCGGCTCCGAACGCAAAGCCGCGGATGGCCGAAAACAGTGCCTCCCACGGCAACGAGTAATGATTCAACCCACGAGCTGCTCGACTAAATTCGATCGCCAGAGTAATACCGGTCGCAATACCCGCGGCTAATCCAAAGAAGAGACCTAGGCCGAGGCCGTACCCGATGCCGAAGACAACGGAGTACGTTACTGCGCGAGTCAGCAGCCGCAAAGGACCATGTTGTCCACCCAACAGGTCGTAGGCTAGATAGAGACTACCCACCACATCAAGACAGGTACCCGTAATGCTGACAGCTGCGACTGTATGGTGGTCCATTGAACGATTGTAGAGTTAACACTTCGGTGATTGTGTCCGGATGACTAGCCATTAGAAAACAAACCTACTACTTACTCGCTGGTGAAGTAGTCCACGGTCACCGGGTTCTCGAACAATGAGTAATCGCGGGTCACGACGGTGATGCCGCTTTCGGTGACGAAGTAGCGCTGGCGGTCGGCTTCGACGTCGTAGCCGATAGTCGTGCCCTCCGGTACATGCACGTCGCGGTCGAGGATGGAGCGGCGGATGCGGCAGCGGCGTCCTACGCTGACGTGAGAGAAGAGGATTGAGTCATCCACTTCGCTGTAGGAGTTCACACGCACGTCGGGGGAAAGAATGCAGTTCTTCACCGAACCGCCGGAGACGATGCATCCGTTGGAGACGATGGAGTCTAGGGCAGTGCCCGTGCGTCCGGTCTCGGCGAAGACGAACTTCGCGGGCGGATACTGGCGCTGGTGGGTGCGAATGGGCCACTCTTCGTCGTAGAGGTTGAAGATGGGCGACACGGAGACAATGTCCATGTTGGCCTCGTAGTAGGCCTCGAGCGTGCCCACATCGCGCCAGTAGTGAGCTTCTTTCTTGTTCTCATCGACGAAGTCGTAGGCGAAGACGCGGTAGTCGTCGACCATCCTGGGCAGAATGTCTTTGCCGAAATCGTGGCTGGAGTTGGGGTCCTCGGCGTCTTTCAGCAGGACGGGGATGAGCACATCCGCATTGAAGAGATAGACGCCCATCGAGCCCGCGACCTTGGCAGGATTCAACGGCGAACGCAGTTTGGTTTCCTTGGGTTTTTCCTCGAAGCCGTTGATGCGGCCGTCGTGATCGACGTCGACCACGCCGAAGCGGAAGGTTTCTTCGGGATCGATCTGGATGGTAGCGAGAGTGATGTCGGCGGCGGAATCGAGGTGCTGCTTCATCATCTTGCCGTAATCCATCTTGTAGATATGGTCGCCGGAGAGGATGAGCACGTGCTTGGGCTGCTCGGAGCCGATGGAATAGATGTTCTGGTAAACCGCGTCGGCAGTGCCTTGATACCACTGATCGCTGACGCGCTTCATCGGGGGCAGCACTTCAATGAACTCTCCCATTTCGCGGGCCACGATGTTCCATCCCTCGCGGATGTGGCGATTGAGCGAGAGGGCCTTGTACTGGGTAAGGATGTAGACCTTGCGCAGGTCGGAGTTGATGCAGTTGGAGAGCGTTATGTCGATGATGCGATAGATTCCGCCGAAGGTTACGGCGGGCTTGGCGCGATCACGAGTGAGAGGGTAGAGGCGCTCTCCGGCGCCGCCTGCCAGCAGGACTCCGAGAGTATCTTTCATCGCAATGCCTCTGACTTCCGAAGAGACTGCGTTCGGTCCTGATTGTCGCCGTCGGCGTGAACGCTACTACGTTCACCCCGGGCCAAGTACCACGGAAAACAGTAGATGGTAGCACAGGGAGGGCAGGTTGCCGTGGCTTTGGGAGAGTTCTCGCAAAGTCCTAATACTGCGGGATCATTCTGAAGCGCTGGGGGCATGCGTATCTTAGTCCAGCGCCGGGATTTTTCTTCGGGAAGGGTGGCAAGCCCGCGCCCGGTGAAGTGTTGCGCGCGGCTCCGTTTGGAAGGATCGCGTTCGCGAACGCGGATCTCTCAGGGGTGATGGATCATCGATATTCGATCCTGGAGGCGAATCGTGCAGTAGGACAGTTGCTGGATCAAGTGCTGTCGGAATGAGCCAGTGAATTACTGGTTCACTGTTTTTCTTCTTCAATCTTGATGCGGAGAGATTTGAGGAACTTCAGGTCCTGATCGTTGATCTTGAATTCGGGATTGGTGGTCAGCGTGGTCACGAGGGAGGTCTTGTCAGTCGGCTTTTCTCCCTGTTTGCTGACGCCGATGGTGGCTTCGAGGACCAGGAAAATATCGTATCCGCCTTCCTTGATGCGCGATACGACTTCGGCGATCGCTTCCGAATCGGATAGCGACTCGTTGATGGCTTCGCCAAGCTCTTTCATGAGTTGTTTTAATTGCTGATCCACAGGGTCCCCCATAAAAAACTTCTTCGATGGCTCAGGCGCGAATCGCCTGAACCTCCAGGTACTCGGCATCCACGCAGGTGGTACCGTCGGTCGCAGTGTTCTGTTCCGCCATCATCGCTTCCAGTTGTTCCGCCAGCGCGGCCTGACCGGCGGAGTCTAATCGGGCAAATGTGGCCTGCGTCGGCCCAAAATATTGACGAAAAAATGCCACGTTTTCTTTAGGGCTGAACGGATACTGCATCCGCGCCATGCGGCGCGTCAGGTTTAATTTCGACGTGTAGGGAGAAAGTCTTTGGCGAACTGTTGCCTCATCTCCCCACAGCGTCGGCGCCGGAATCCCGGGCGGAGGCGGAACCATTTTGGCGGTCACACGGAAAAACTTACCCACATATCCGTCCGGAGTCCAATTGGCCATGGCAATGAGGCCTCCGGGCTTGCACACGCGGGCGAGTTCGGAAGCTACACGGTCGGGCCGGGGGGCGAACATTGCCCCGTACATTGTGAGCACGACATCAAACGAGCAGTCGGGATAGGGGAGTTCTTCGGCGTCTCCCTCCTCGAAATGCACGTTCAGTTGCTCGGCGGCAGCGCGCTGCCTGGCTTGCTCCAGCAGGTTGGGGGCGATGTCGACTCCGGTGACGGCTGCGCCGGTGCGGGCTGCGGGAATCGCGGTGTTTCCAGTGCCGCAGGCAACGTCCAATAGCCGAGTATTAGAGTGGATTCCGAGCCGCTCTACAAATCGATCGGCTTCCGGGGCCGTGTATTTCCCGATCTGGCCGAAGTCGCCGGCGATCCAGGCCGCTTTGAGGCCGGACTTCAGTTGTCCGAGATCGGGCGCGGTTGTTGACATATCCCCCCGTAAATTAGATGCCAGGGTCAACGGAACGGTTCGTTGCCCGTTTCTGTTGCGTCGATTGTAGCCCCAGAGACTGTTAAAATCGAGGGCGTGAACAAGCTTTCCACGGCACGCAAGTTCGGGGTAGTAGCTCGCGTGGCAACGCAAATGGCCACGCAGAGCGCCAAACGGAGCCGAACGCTGGGCGCGGCCATGAGCGCTCTTAAGGCGACGGCGCGGTCCTTTGGCCATGTACTCCACACGTTGTGGCTGGAAGTAATTGGTACGTTGTTTCTGGGCATGGCGGGAATCGGGGGCGTTGCCCTGGTGCGGGAGTATGTGAAGTATCAGGGACATCGGGTGACGGCGGGACGCGTGGCCGTTGCAGTTTTGTTCACACTGACTTTTGCGTGGTTTGGTGTGAGTTCGTTCTGGAGAGTGCGGCAGAAGGGGCGAGGGACGCGGTGATCACTGCCAGGGTTAGGACGCTGCCGGCGACAGCAGATTCCTCTCCTTCGCTCTGCTCCGGGTCGGAATGACAAAACGTATGGTGGAAAGGGTTAAAGCCGCCGATGTTCCACAATCTTCCGAAGTAGAAACCTCGTCCCACATTCCGGTGAAGCCGCTCTACACGCCTGCCGATCTCAAAGGGTCCGACTACGAGAGCGAGGTTTGGTATCCGGGGGAATATCCGTTCACGCGCGGCGTTCAGGCCACGATGTACCGCGGGCGGCTATGGACCATGCGGCAGTATGCCGGCATGGGCGATGCTGAGGAATCGAACAAGCGCTACAAATATCTGCTGGCAAACGGGACGACGGGACTGTCGGTCGCGTTTGATTTGCCTACTCAGATCGGTCTGGACTCCGATCATCAGCTGGCGACTGGGGAGGTCGGCAAGGTTGGCGTCGCCATCGACTCGATCGAGGACATGCAGCGGCTCTTCGATGGCATCGATCTGACCAAGATTTCTACGTCAATGACGATTAACGCGACAGCGTCGATCTTGTTGGCGCTGTACGTGGCGGTGGCGCGGCGGCAGGGAGCGGACGTCCGCAAACTCTCAGGCACGGTACAGAATGACGTGCTGAAGGAGTACATCGCGCGCGGAACTTATATTTATCCGCCGCAGCAGGCGATGCGCGTGATCACCGACATGTTCGCGTGGACGAATGAGAACGTGCCGGAGTGGAACACGATTTCGATCTCCGGGTACCACATGCGCGAGGCGGGCTCGACCGCGGTGCAGGAAGTCGCGTTTACGCTCGGCAACGGGATGGCGTATGTGCAGGCTGCGCTCAACGCGAGGCTCGATATCGACAAGTTCGCGCCACGAATCTCGTTCTTCTTTAACGCCCACAGCAACTTTCTGGAGGAAGTGGCGAAGTTCCGCGCCGCCCGGCGCATGTGGGCGCGGATCATGCGGGAGCACTTCAAGGCAAGGAATCCGAAGTCGTGGATGCTGCGCTTTCACACACAGACGGCGGGCTCGACACTGACGGCACAGCAGCCTGAGAACAATATCGTGCGGACGGCGATCCAGGCTATGGCCGCGGTTCTCGGCGGGACGCAGTCTCTGCATACGAATTCTTACGACGAAGCACTGGCTCTGCCTACGGAGCAAGCGGCACGCATCGCTCTGCGGACGCAGCAGATTATTGCCTATGAATCGGGAGCACCGCAGACAGTTGACCCGCTGGCGGGTTCGTACTACATCGAGACGCTGACCAATGAAATTGAGAGGCGCGCGGCGGAGTACCTGGGCAAGATTGAGGTGCTGGGCGGAATGCTGAAGGCGATCGAGCGTGGCTTCGTGCAGCAGGAGATTCAGAACGCGGCTTATGAATACCAGCAGGCGGTCGATCAGGAGCAGGCGATCGTAGTCGGAGTGAATCGCTTTGAGGTGGAAGAAGAGAAGCCGATCCCGATCCAGCAGATTGATGCCGCGCTCGAGGCGAGGCAGGTGGAGAGGCTGCGCGCTCTTCGCGCGAAGCGCGCCGCAGGGCCGTGGCAAGCGGCGGTGAAAGGTGTTGAAGACGCCGCACGTTCCGGCGCTAACCTTATGCCGCGGATTCTTACCGCAGTTGAGACATCCGCCACGGTGGGCGAGATTTCGGACGCTATGCGAAGGGTCTTCGGCGAGTATCGGGAAGCGGTTGTGATCTAGTAATTTCTCCTCTCGCCCTCGGCCGGAAGGACCGTGGTTCGTCCGTCACAAATAGCTCAGCCACCAATCACTGCGTCGCTGCTTGAGTTCCGCCCACCAGCGGCACGGGTAGTAGAGAAGGACGACGGCAGTGATCCACATCAAATAAATGAACGGCAAATTGTGGCCGTACCCCTCCGGGATGTCGTTGAGGAAAAATCCACCGTGCAGCAGCCATGCGATGGGTTGGTGAAAAAACGCGGCCGCCACGACGGCCATCGCGTGAATCAAATAGAGGTGGAGGACATAAAAGAACAATGGCACCCGGCCGAAGGTCAAGAGGGCAGAGGTCAGCCAGGAAGTCGCGGGTCGATTCGATGTTCTCTTATCCAGCCACGCCAGCAGCAGAAGAGACGGGCCAAGCGTCATGAACAGGAATTGAAGGGACGGTGGATATTTCTCGACGTCGAGAAACAGGATCACCGTTTTTTCAAGCGTGGGCTGAATGTGCCAGTCGCCCTGTGAGACGCCTCCCTGCCCGGCGGGGGGATTGCCATAGAGATTGGTCAGGCGGAGCAGTACAAAAGCGAGTGTGAGAGCAATGCCCAGACGAAAGATGATCTTGCGGCGGCGTTCGGGCTCAAGGGTATAGACCGTGCCAAAGGCGTATCCCGCACCCATTACGCCAACCCAGGGGATGATCTGGAAGAGAACGAACTGGGGAATTTGGAAGGGCAGAAGAGCGAATCCGCGTGCGTGCAGGATCGTCCAGAGCCAGGCGAGCGAGCCGAATTGGCGGGGACGGATACTGTCAAAAAGATTGTGGCCTACGATCATCAGCACTGACAGCGCGCCCAGCCAGCGTACGGGGAGCCGCACGGCTGCGGCCATGAGGACCATCGACGCACCCAGCGCCCAAATCACTCCGAAAAAACCGAAGGGGATTTGAAAAGTCCAGGCGGTGCCGACAATGGTGAATTCCAAAACGATCAGCCAGAGTCCGCGCGTCCACAGGTAGCGGCTGAGTTCCCCGCGCGTGCGGCGGCGCCCGTAGAAAAATGCGCCTGTGCCCGCCAGGAAGAAAAACAGAGGAGCGCAAAAATGCGTGACCCAACGGGTGAAGAAGAGAGCGTAATAGGTTTGGGCCAGGGTTTCCGGTTCGAAGCGAAGATGACTGAAGAAGTCGCGAGTGTGGTCAA
>WNFA01001172.1_pt1 | contig 23952 bp, 23 predicted proteins | sample 5400481 | NCBI WGS metagenome assembly WNFA01 (sample SAMN13153340, study PRJNA577476) | soil metagenome | isolation source: 120 cm saprolite under Douglas fir tree site 2 hole 1 replicate 2 | place: USA:California | collected 2015-04-18 | reverse complement strand
CCTGAAGCGGGCGCTGAGTGATCTGGATCGCGTGACTGCGTGGCTGCGGGTGTTTGCGATGGTCAATGTGGCCCCCGACTTCAACCAGACGCCGTTAGTTACCAATGGCTACTCAGACCTGATTCTTGAACTCTATGGAGAAGCGGTGGGAGCCCATGCGCGCTCCTCGATTGGCATGTTCATCCCGCTCAATGCGCCGGTCAACTGCGAGGCTGAAGTAGAAATTGATGGTTAGGAGCGTGCGATATGTCGGCTTACGTACTGGTTGAAATCGAAGTGCTGGACCAAGAGCGGTATGAAACGTATAAGCAGCTCGCCCTGTCCTCTATCGCCGTCTATGGTGGACGCTATTTGGCAAGGGGGAGGGATGCAAGACATCATGGGAATCACCGCAGGCGTGCGTCAAGTCGGTCGCCATCGGTCCCACGAGGACCACGGGCCTTCCCAGAAGCCCGCAGACGCATGGGCGCTCTTCGTTGGTCGAGCACGCGTTTCCGCCTCAGTTGGCTGGGCCCCTACCCCATGTCCATCAGCACGATGATCACGCATGGGATCTCCTGGAGAGAGCAGTGCAGCTTACCAGTGAAGAGGCTTTGACGGTATGGACAGGGCATCAGACAGACGACAAGCAAGAGGATGCATTCGTGCGTCCAGGGTCACAAGAAGGGAGACAAGAGGATGAGTCAGCAAACTCCGTCCGATGACAGGCACTTTGTTGATCGAACTGTAGAGGCCAAGCGGGCGACCAGCGGCTGCGTCGTACACGCGGGGCAGAGCTACGTGGGCAAGCAGGGCCCGAACTACACGCCGGGCGTGAGCGCGGAGACGGTGGGGGCGCGGGCACTCTGGCTCGGCTCGGTCACCCTACCGCCCCGCGGTGGACGGACCAAAGCCCACATCCACGAGCAGCACGAGTCCGCCTTTTACTTCGTCAGCGGCGAGGAGGTGGAGCTGTACACGGGGGATCAGCTCCAGCACCGCGAGGTCGCCCATCCCGGCGACTACCTGTACATCCCGGCCGGGGTGCCCCACGTGGCGGTCAACCGCAGCGCGACCCCGGCCGTCTTCGTGGGAGCGCGGACCGACCCGAATGAGCAGGAGAGCGTGGTGATGCGCCCGGACTTGGAGGCGCGGGTTCTGTAGCTTGTCTTTCTAGCGGAAAGAGAGCCTCCTGCACCACGATCACAGGCGGCTTGCGCTGGGGTTGGTACGTGCGTAGGCGCTGGACCACATGCCATTCCATGTTGCCGATTGCCCACAAGAGCGGTTGTGGCGAGGCCAAGCCCAGTAGTGCACCGTTTTGAGGGGTTATGCAAGAACCTCCAAGATGGCCTGAAAACGCTCGTAGAGGCTAGCCTGCACCCGTTACCCTCCGATGGGGAGGGTACGGGTGCGCGTCATAATCGCTGTTGTACACCCAGCAGGGCCGTTCCTCTAGCGCATCTTGAAGCAAGCGCCCCATGTTTAGCCCGATAGCGGAATGGTCAAGACTACTGCCGGCCATGAGCTACCCCCAGCCATCGATATACTCGTACCTGACGTCGGGGCTGCTGTCGAACAGCCCGCCAGTTAATACAGCCAGTATCTGTCTACCATCCTCTGAGCAAGTGTGACCATTTTTTCCGCAAAGGGTGAGCGCAAAAATACGTACCCCAGGTGTTGATCAAGTATGCTCAACTGGACTGTCTGAAGGGAAAGGCTACTGCTATGATGGGAACGAAAGCGCGTCTCTTCACGCCAATCGCGGTGGTCTCGCTGGAGGAGCTTGTGCCAGCGACGCATTTCTATCGTCACCTGGATCGCGTCCTGGATCTGTCATTTGTGCGTGACCTCGTCAAAAAGACCTATGCTCATGGTGGTCGCCCATCCATTGACCCGGTGGTCTTCTTCAAGCTGCAATTGGTGATGTTCTTTGAAGATATCCGCTCAGAGCGGTTGCTCATGCAGTTGGTGGCCGATAAACTCAGCGTGCGCTGGTACGTGGGATACAATCTGAATGAGCCGTTGCCTGATCATTCGAGCTTGACCCGTATCCGCGAACGCTATGGCGTCGATATCTTTCGTCGCTTTTTTGAAGCGATTGTCGAGCAATGTCAAGCCGCAGGGCTGGTGTGGGGCAAAGAGCTGTATTTCGATGGCACCAAAGTACAAGCCAATGCTTCAGTTGACTCGCTCAAACCACGCTTTTTTGTCGAGGCACACCTGGCTGATCTGTTCAGAGCTCAGGCAGAAGCACTGCCGGAGGAGAGCACTCAACCAGCGCAGCAAACCGAAGGTCTCTCCAATGAGCCAGTTGAGCGGGAAGAGACACCTCTGCCGACGCCACTGCCAGTTGCACTTTCCCAGCAGGAACAGGAAGCCCTCGCCCAGCACAATGAAGCGCGCCATGATTGGATCGAGCAGCTGGGAGCACAAGATCGCAGTGTCACCCATCGCTGCTATCAACGCATGGCTGATCTGCGCGTGAGCACCACTGATCCCGATGCCACCCTCATGCTGACCAAGGGTGGAGCGGATATGGGCTACCACACCCACTATGTCGTGGATGGTGGCAAAGCACGGATCATCCTCAATGTCTTGGTGACCCCGTCGGAGGTGATGGACAACCAACCGATGCTGGATTTGCTGTGGCGGGTGCGCTTTCGCTGGAAGCTGTGGCCAAGGCAAGTGACCGGTGATCGCAAGTACGGCACGGAGCACAACATTGCCGCTATTGAACGGGAGCATATCCACGCCTACATCCCCCTGCCCGATCACGACCACCGCACGGAATTTTTTAGTCCAGAGCGGTTCCGTTACGAGGCGTCGCGCGATATCTACATCTGTCCAGCAGGCAAAGAACTGCACTTTGTGCAGGGGCAATCCACGGACCGACAACGCCGCTACCGGGCGTATGTCAAGGACTGTAACGCGTGCCCACTGCGAGCCCAGTGTACCCCCAATAAGCAGGGACGTAGTTTGTGCCGCAGTGTGGATGAAGCGTATCTAGATCGAGTGCGTGCCTATCAACCGACCGAGTCCTACAAGAAAGCCCTGCGCAAGCGCAGTGTGTGGGTGGAACCGCTTTTCGCAGAAGGCAAGGACTGGCATGGCATGCGACGGCTCCGCTTGCGTGAACTGAAGCGGGTCAATTGTGAAGCATTGATGCGAGCGGCGGGACAAAATCTGAAGCGGTTGCTGAAAAAACGAGGATGGAGACATCGTCCCGGACCAGCAAAGGCCCTTTCTGCTTTCTTTTTGGCTGCTTTCGACTGGCTTGCCCGCATTTTACGGCGTCGTGGTCTTTTTCCTTCCCGATTGGTTCAGATGACTCAAGAGTGATGAAACACAAGGCATCTCTCTATTGATGAGTCTTTAACAGCATTTTTCAACAGGCTGAGCTATTGCAAGACACCAACCAACGCCGCTGCGCGGCTACTGACTAGCGTCAGTCAGGTTGGTGAAAGGAGGAATAGAAGATAGCAAGTATCCTCCGTTTGCGCCTTGCTCCCGCCGTGCAGTATAATAAGCTTACAATCCATATACTTTCTTGCTACATGCCCCCGTCTCCCGCCTCAAGCATCGAGGAGAGTATATATATAGAGGATGAAACGAGGTTACAGGTATGTACTATAAATTCGATGTGGTCATTGTCGGCGCAGGTGGTGCTGGCCTGATGGCCGCTATGCAGCTTCCAAATGCCAGTGTTGCCGTGCTGAGTAAAGTGTACCCCACGCGCTCCCACACAGGCGCAGCGCAAGGAGGCGTGGCCGCGGCGCTCGGCAGCCAGGAAGAAGATCACTGGAAATGGCATATGTATGATACGGTCAAAGGCGGTGATTATCTCGTAGACCAGCCCGCCGCAGAGGTCCTGACGCGGGAAGCTATCGATGCCGTCTACGAATTGGAACATCGCGGCCTGCCGTTCAACCGCACTGAAGACGGGCGCATTGACCAGCGCCGCTTCGGTGGACACACGCGCAACTACGGCGAGGCTCCGGTGCGCCGCGCCTGCTATGCTGCCGACCGCACCGGGCATATGATTCTCCAGACTATGTACCAGAACGCCATCAAAAACCAGGTGCGCTTCTTCAATGAGTACCTGGTGTTGGATCTACTCCTGAACGAAGGGCGGCCTTGCGGCGTTGTCGCGCTCGAGATTCGCACAGGCGTGATTCATACATTCCATGCTAAAGCCGTTCTCTTCGCCACCGGCGGCTATGGCCGCGCCTGGCGGGTCACCAGCAACGCTTTTGCTTGCATGGGTGACGGCATGGCAATCGCCTACCGCCGGGGCATTCCGTTGGAAGACATGGAGATGTACCAGTTCCATCCTACGGGCATCTATAAATTGGGCGTGCTCTTAAGTGAGGCTGCGCGTGGCGAGGGAGGCAAACTACTGAACGGCAAGGGCGAATATTTCATGGAACGCTACATGCCGACTCTGAAAGACCTGGCCCCGCGCGATATCGTCTCGCGCTGTATCCTGCAGGAGATCCACGAGGGTCGCGGCGTCGACGGCAAGGACTACGTGTACCTGGACCTGCGGCACCTGGGGGCGAAGGTGATTAACGAAAAGTTGCCGGACATCACCGACTTTGCGCGAAACTATCTCGGCGTTGAGCCAATCACGGAGCCTGTACCGATACAACCCACGGCGCACTATGCAATGGGCGGTATTCCAACCGACCTCGATGCTCGCGTGGTCATTGATCCGCAGTGGACGCCGCTGCCGGGCTTCTACGCGGCTGGCGAGGTAGCCTGCGTCTCCGTGCATGGCGCCAATCGCCTTGGCACCAACTCGCTGGTGGACCTGATCGTGTTTGGCCGCCGCGCAGGTAAGCATATGGCAAAATTCATCACCGAGAACGATTACGTACAACTTCCACCACAGCCAGAAGATTTCGCACGCAAGCTGGTGGATAGCCTTTACAGTTCTACCGGCGGCGAATCGGCGGCTCGTGTGCGCAGCACACTGCAAAATGAGATGGACGCACGGGTATTTGTGGAGCGCGACGAGACCGGCCTGCGTCATGCACTCGACACGCTCGATGGTTTGCAAGAGGCATACACGCGGGTGCAGTTGCAGGATAAGGGAAAAACCTTCAATACGGAAATGGTTGAAGCAATCGAGCTTGGTTTCTTACTTGATTGTGCTGAGGCTACCACCCACGGGGCGCTGGCGCGGACCGAGAGCCGGGGCGCGCACTACCGCACCGACTATCCCAAGCGCGACGATGAAAACTGGCTCAAGCACACCCTTGCTTACAAAGGTAGTAAGGCCCACGACGTGCGGCTCGACTACAAGGATGTGCTGCTGATAGATGATCCCATCTTCAAGCCCAAGGAACGAAAGTACTAAGGAGATCAGCATGAATGTATTAGTGCGTATCAAGCGCTTTGATCCCGAAAAGGAGAGTAAGGCTTACTGGGATGAGTTTCGTGTCGAGGCCGACCCGATTGATCGCCTGCTGGATGCATTGAATACCATTAAATGGACTATGGATGGCACACTCACGTACCGGCGATCCTGCGCCCACGGCGTCTGTGGTTCAGATGCGATGCGTATCAATGGGCGCAATCGCCTGGCCTGCAAGGTGCTGATACGCGATATAGGTAACAGGGTGACCATTGAGCCAATGCTGGGCTACCCGGTTATCAAAGACCTGGTTGTGGATATGGATCCGTTCTTTGAGAAGTACAAGTCGATCAAGCCGTATTTGATCAACTACGATACAGAGCCAGGAACGGAACGCCTGCAAAGCCCCGAGGAACGCGCTCGCTTCGATGAGGGCACGAAGTGTATCCTGTGCGGCGCGTGTACAGGTTCGTGCCCCTCGGTATGGGGCAATCCCGACTGGGTTGGGCCAGCCTCAATCGTAAATGCGCACCGTTTCATCTTCGACAGCCGCGACCAGGGCGGCGCGGAACGCCTGGGTATCCTGGGCCAGCGTGACGGCGTCTGGCGCTGCCGCACCATCTTCAACTGCTCCGATGCCTGCCCACGCGGTATTCCTGTGACCGACCTGATCGAGCAGGTGAAACGGGCGATCATCTATAGCGAAACCAAAGGTGAGTGACGGCGGGCGACCTTGAGGAAGCTATGGACGAAAAGGCACAAACAAAAGGAACGGAATCATCGTTCATAGGCTACTCAGGGTCGCCCTGCTCACGGCCGCTCTACGGAGAGGTTGCCGGGGGTGGGGCAATACACTCTCCGCAGAGCTAAAAGGGCCGAATCGTTGCTGCATCCTGGGGGGGAGGATATGCAGCTCGCTCACTAATGAGCCCGATCCGGCCCTCCTGGCAACGCTTAGCGCCGCCAAATACAGAGAAAGTATATCTATCTTCTTAGTAAGAGATTTTTACCTCGGCTAAAGCTGCTACTGGACGCAGCACAGCCTGTTTTTCTGTATCCTGCATAACTTTTTCCAACCAGAGAGTAGCGCATACCCTGCACATACCATGAGATGCTTCATAGATCTTCGGTACGGGTAGCGCAGATGTCGGTTCTCCAAAGGCATCCGTTAAACGTAAGCACCATGCGCACTGTCGCTGCATAATAGTTTCTCCCTTTCCACACCGAACCATTGATTTATCGATGTTGCGACTGCTTCTTGCTTTAAGCCCCCTTCTGTCGAAGCGCCTTCTCCTTTAGCGCAGACAGATGATGCCTTCAGATCCCAGTATTAGTTCCAATTGTTGGCCCTGCAGTTGGAGTCGCTACAGGGCAATTCGCAAACGCGATATTCACCAGTGTATATGCATAATTTCCTGTCCCGGCGGTGAAATCCTCTGCATAAACAGCAACCGGAAGGTATTTGCAATTAGAGATGTACCATCCATCGTGGAATGCACCCAGCCGATCCACAAACACAGGATGTCGTGTAACCAGTGGCCTTCCAGGCACATCGACGACCAGCGCCACCTTGTGGTAGGGCTCGAAGTTGAACCCGCAGATAACCAGGTGCAACTGAGCATTGTCGGCAGCGGTCGAACATACCATCAGGTACGCCTGCGGCCCGGTTGTGGATGTCGCAGTTGACGTCAGAGTTGCTGCCGGAGTTGTAGTTGCTCTCAAAGCCGGTTGCGGCGCTGGCGTTGTATACTGCGGCTGCAAGGTCGCTGCATTGTTCTGACCAGGGCTCAGATGCTCTTGAGATGACCCAGGTAACGACCCGCCGGATAAATGGGCAGCTAACACCAGTACTACACAGAGTAACGCAAGCCCGAATGCAACCGGAAGACTAACCAGACGAACAGGCGACTTCCTGGGACGCTGCCGATTACCGGCCCAGTGTAGATATGCTTGCAAAGGAGCTCGTTTGTTTACGGACTCCTGTATATGCGCATATGTACGGGCTGCCGATAGCTCGGGATAGCGCTGGTACGCTGCCATTTGCCTGAGTACGCTCAGCGTAGCACTGACCTGTGCCAATTCGTCACATTTGCGGCGACAGCGTGGGCACAGTTCGACATCAATATGCCGGTTGATTCTTGGCCAATCCTCAAGTTGCTGGAGACGCATATAGGCCAGTAATATACTGTCTTCAGGATGCTCTTTGCCATCACTGGCTTGTATCCATTTTGTAGTACTTACCATATGCTATGCATCGCCTCTTTTGGGTTCTCTACGCTGAGCACCTGCATGATTGGTCTTCGTCGAGGGCATCTTTTCTCCATACACCTCGCGAAACTTCTCTACGCTACGAGCAACTCGTTTACGGACGGCCTCCGCACTCATATTCACGACCTGGGCGATTTCTTCGTAGGTAAAATTATCACCGTAATGAAGCTGTAACACCGCAGCATCTATCGGCTTCAACATGTTTAAAGCCTGATGCACCAGAATACGAGTTTCGGCCTGATCTTCAGGGCCAGCAACTGCCAGGCTCTGATCAAAGTCCTCGCGACTTTCCAGTCGCACAAACTGTTTCAGGCGTTTACGGTTCAGGTAACGTAGACCATAATTCGTGGCAATACGATAGATCCAGGCGTCCAGAGCGAGATCCTCAGACGTCTTATCTATTTCTTTATAAACCTGTACAAAAGTATCTTGTGCAAGGTCCAGAGCCACTTCTCGGTCACCTACGAGGCGATGCAAATACCCAGTGATGGGCTGTTCTAACCGTTCGATCAAAGAACGAAAGGCCTGTGCATCTCGTGCCCGCAGACGCTCTACCCCCTGAACGTCTGTTACCATTTTGGCCTAATCAGCAATCTATTCCGTTTTCTGTGTGATGTGCCTTCACTTACTATAATCAACAAGAAGGCTTGAAACGGACATTTTTAGGTGATTTTTTTGCAAGGCACCAAAACCAGTACTGTCTATGAGACGTTTACTGAGATGCTATGGTAGCCTGATGACCCATTTGGGAGTGGGGCTTCTTCAGTGGGGTCCTGGACATTACCTTCCAGGTCGATTGCGCGAACGATCACGCCATAGCTGCCCGCTTTTGGCTGCCACGCCAGTTCCCAGAGCACCCAGGTTAGATCCGACTGCGGCTGTTTGAGCGTGGCTCGCTGCCAGTTCTGGCCGGAATCGGTACTCACATCAACTTCACTTATGCCTTTGTTCCCTGAAAACGCGACGCCCGCGATATAGGTGATGCGATTGGCAGCTACTGATGTGCCGTCTAAGGGAGTATCGATGCGCGAAGCCAAGCGCACGGGCGCGGCATCACTCCACCCGCGCTGTTGCCAGTAGCCCTGGAAATCATAGTTCACGACCTCGATGCGTGTGAGCCATTTGCAGTGTTTCATGCCATAGATACTGGGTACCAGCATACGCACAGGGAAGCCGTGCCCTTGCGGCAAGGTGACGCCGTTCATGCGCACAGCGAGCAAGGTAGTCGGCTCAAGCGCTTTTGTGAGGTGAATGCTATCGGTGTAGTCATCAGCCGCGTAGAATACTACTTTGGTTGCCCCGGTCTTTACGCCTGCGCGCTTTAATAGATCCGCCAGGGGAGTGCCTTCCCACAACGCATTGCTCATGTAAGGGCCGCCCACCTCGTTACTGACGCACATCAGCGACTCGTACTGCTGCTTCATGGGCTGCGCCAGCATTTCCTGGTAGGTGAGCGTAAAAGGGCTGTCAACCTGTCCATTTACCATTAAGCTCCAGGAATTGCCATTGACTGTTGGATCGGCGTAAAGATTTTTGGAGACGACATAGAACTGGTCGTTTGAAGTGATTGCAGGTGACAGGAACTGCGCCGGGTGAAGCTCTCCGTAGTTTGGTTGCGGCGGAGGCACGATTTTACTCTTATAATGTGCAACTAGCTGACCCACCGCTACCTTTGATGTACTGATCCCCGATGTAATGAACTTTATGACCCCCACACCCGCTAAGACGATGGCTGCCGCCACGGCAACGTTCTTTAATAAGGCACGGCGCGATAATGCTCCGTATGACTCTTCATCCGCATCTAGAGCAGTAGCCTTCTCCCCCGTCACATCGCGAGCTGCTATTTGCCTGGCGATCAAACGTTGGAGCAGCACGAACAGCAGGCCAAAGACCAGGCCAACTATGCCAAGGCTCAGCAAACCGGCAAGATATCCCGCACTGAGACTCGCACCAAAAATGCCTGCCCCGCTGAGCGGTAACAGGATCAATCCCGCAAAAAGCCAGAGCACCAGCGCGAGCAGCAGCCCATCATACCACTGCAAAAACCGGTTCTCTTGATTGATACGTCGATTATAAAGCGCCCCGCCGAGCGCAAATACGAGGCACTGGCCCACCAGGATGCCATAGAAGAAGATATGTTTTGCATCCGCGCCTATCGTTTGATGCAGAAAATTAAACAGGGGAGGTGGCATAAGAGCAGTCAGCTCTGAGCCTACAACTTCTGGTAGTGAGACACCGCCGATTGTGGTACTGAGAAGCAACATGACACCAGAAGCAACCGCTCCTGCCGCCAGGGCAGCCGCAAAACCGGTCCAAAAGCTATGGTTACGTTGTAAAACCTTTGTTTTCATGATGGTGCCTCATAAAATGGGATCGTTTACTTCTCTATTATTATATATCCAGAAGGTTACACGATCAATAAGCTCGTGATTTACAGGCGCCACCCCTGCTTGCCGCATCTGCTTAAATGGAGTATCATACAACCGTAATTCGACCAGGCGCAGCGACTCACTGATTACCCATGGAGTTAGAGATTATGAACGAAGAGACGACAGGCAACCAACAAAAACTGCCCCTGGTTGTGGGAGTGGACCTCGGCGGCACACAGATACGCACGGCAGCCATGCGAGGCGCAAAGCTATTTTCGCGAGTAAGTTTACTCACTGGCGAAAACCCCACCCCAGAACGCACTATTCCACGTATTTTCACGGCTATACAGCTGGCACTCGACGAAGCGCACATTACTCTCGACCAAATCGCGGGCATCGGTGTTGCTACGCCCGGACCGGTGAACAGTCGCACAGGCGTCATCTACTCGCCTCCTAATCTACCTGGATGGAATAGCGTGCCCCTGCGCGACCTCTTCCGTAAATACTACAACCTACCCGTCTTTATCGAGAACGACGCAAATGCAGCCGGCCTGGGTGAATACATGTTCGGTGCCGGGCGCGGCAGCAGGTATATTGTCTATCTTACCGTGAGCACGGGCATAGGGGGCGGCATCATTCTCGATGGGAAGATTTTTGAGGGAGCCAGCGGCATAGCGGGCGAACTGGGGCACATGACCATTGATATGTATGGCGAACGCTGCACTTGCGGCAATATCGGCTGCCTGGAATACCTGGCCTCTGGTACGGCCATCGCTCGCTACGCCAACCAGGCCATTATCTCAGGGCAAGGCGCTGAGCTGCTCGCCTTCGCCAACACCATGTTAGAAAACATTGCTACCGTGCCAGACCAGGTAGCGATCCCCAGCCAGAACCCCAACACCCAGCCTCTGGATGAGCAGGAGGATCTCGGCGGGACAATGGAACCCTTGCGCGTCAACGCCCGTACTGTAGCACGCGCAGCCGAGGCAGGCATACCACTGGCACGAGCTATCCTCACCAGGGCGGGTGAAGCTCTCGGCGTTGGGCTGGTCAATACCATTCATATTTTCAATCCAGACATGATTATCCTGGGTGGCGGTGTAACCCTGGTCGGGCCAATGCTGATGGAGCCTGCCCTGCGCATCGTGCAAGAGCGCGCAATGAAAGCTCCTCGGGATGCTGTGCGTATCAAACTCGCACAATTCGGCATAAATGTTGGGCTGATTGGCGCAGGCGCGTTAATCTATTACCATAACCCGGCGAACCCACCAGGACAATAACAATGGCAGCAAACAAGGAGCGGCTGGACATTGCGCTGGTCAGGCGTGGCCTGGCTCCCAGCAGGGAGCGAGCACGTGCCATCATCATGGCAGGGCAAGTCTTCGTCCAGGATCGCCTGGTTGATAAACCCGGTACACTGGTACCCCTCGACGCCGAATTGCGCTTAGCGCAGGCGCCTGACGAACTCAAGTATGCCAGCCGGGGAGGTCTGAAGCTCGAAAAAGCCCTGGATACCTTCGGATTGAACTCCTCCGGCCTGATTGCGCTCGACGCCGGAGCCTCAACCGGCGGTTTTACTGATTGCCTGTTGCAACATGGAGCGAAGCGTGTCTACGCCGTGGATGTCGGGCAGGGCCAACTGGCATGGACGCTGCGCAATGACCCACGGGTTGTTGTAATGGAACGCACCAACATTCGCTACCTGACATCTCTGCCCGAAGCCATGCAGTGCGCAGCGATTGATGTCTCGTTCATTTCGCTACGTCTCGTCTTGCCAGCCATCGCACCACTGCTCGCCCCAGGCGCCTGGATAGTTGCACTGGTTAAGCCACAGTTTGAGGCCGGAAAAGCAGAGGTCGATCGAGGCGAAGGCATCATTAGTGATCCTGCCGTGCACCAGCGTGTACTGCAAGAGCTAGAGGAATGGATACCGCAGCATACGCCGCTCCAAGTTCAAGGTGTGACCGATTCCCCCATTTACGGCCGCGATGGCAACCGCGAGTTTCTATTACACCTGAGTTTGGGATAAAATACAATGGGAAATGGGCACGACGGTTTGTGCCCATTTAGAAAAGAGGTGCGCTTTATGTTAACCATTCCGAAGGCCGTCGTACCGGACCAGTTCAATGTCGCTACAGCTTTCCTTGATCGCAACGTCGCAGAGGGGCGCGGGTCAAAAACCGCCATTTATTTTGAAGGGAACTCCTACACGTACGCGCAGATAGCAGAACTGGCGAACCGTGCAGGCAATGCCCTGCTCGACCTTGGCGTCGACCTGGAGCAACGTGTTGCCCTGCTTCTACTCGACTCACCGCAGTTCGCCGCTGCTTTTTTTGGGGCAATCAAAATGGGGGCGGTGCCCATTCCTTTGAATACCGCGCTACGTCCCAATGACTACGTCTACTTGCTCAATGATAGTCGAGCGCGTGTTCTGCTCGTCCATGCAGCTCTATGGAAACAAATCGAGCAGATTCTTCCCGAACTCAAGTATGTGCGTCATATCGTGGTCGTGGGCCTGCAAGAGGATGGCGGGCATGAGACTGCCACGCTGCACGATTTCGAGAAATGGACCGACAAGGCCTCAGCGCACCTGCAAGCTGCCGAGACGAGCAAAGACGATAGCGCGTTCTGGCTGTACAGTTCGGGCAGCACCGGCTTCCCCAAGGGCTGCGTCCATTTGCAGCACGATATGGTCTTTTGTACGGAATATTATGCCAAACCAATTCTTGGCATTCACGAGGGGGATATCACCTTCTCAGCCGCGAAACTCTACTTTGCCTATGGTCTCGGCAATAACCTGTACTTCCCTTTCGCGGTCGGAGCAAGCGCTGTACACTATACCGGGAGGCCACTGGCGGAGGATATGTTCAAGGTAGTGCAGCAATACCGCCCGACCATCTTCTATGGCGTTCCCACGCTCTACGCGGGCATGCTAGCCTTGCCGGATGCAGAGAAGCGTTTCGATTTCTCTTCCGTTCGTACCTGCATCTCGGCCGGGGAGGCTCTACCCGCCGATATCCTGCGGCGCTGGCGGGAAAAATTCAATGTAGATATTCTTGACGGCATCGGCAGCACGGAGATACTGCACATTTTTATCAGTAATCGTGCCGGCGAAGTAAAACCGGGCAGCAGCGGCAAGCTTGTACCAGGCTACGAGGCTCTGATTACCGATGAGGGCGGGCACGCAGTACCCCAGGGTGAGATCGGCAATTTGCTGATTCGCGGGGACAGTACGACCGCGTACTATTGGAACAAGCACGAAAAGACCAAGGATGTCATCAACGGTCACTGGATTCATACCGGGGACAAGTATTACCAGGATGCCGAGGGCTATTACTGGTATTGCGGTCGTGCCGACGACATGCTCAAGGTGAGCGGGCAGTGGGTCTCGCCTGTCGAGGTGGAGGGCGTGCTCATCGCGCATCCTGCTGTGCTGGAGGTGGCGGTAGTGGGTGACATGGATGCCGACCAGCTGGTCAAGCCCAGGGCATACATCGTCCTCAACCAGGGCTACGAGGCATCCGAGGCACTGGCGAACGAACTCAAAGCTTTTGTGAAGGAACGACTGGCGCCTTTCAAATACCCGCGCTGGATCGAGTTCGTATCGGAACTACCCAAAACAGCCACCGGCAAGATTCAACGTTTCAAATTGAGAGAGAGTACCGCGTCGTAATCTTTGTAAGACACAGAATCGTGGGCTCGCGTCTTAGTCGCCCTTGATAAGGAATATATGCAACAAGCTTATCGAACGTTACGTATCGTCTCCGAGGCGCAAACAATCCGCATTGTGCTGGCGCCTGATCCTGGCGAGTTGATGCTCAGTGAATTGTGTACAGCCGGTGCCTCTCTCAACACTGAGAGCAGCACCGGCATTAAAGCAGTGGTGCTAGACTTCAATGCGACTGCGGACCACTTTACTGAGCAAGGCCTCCGGGATACAATCAAGCGCACCTCCATAATCGCGGAACAGGCCAGCGCGGCCATACGTGCCATTGCCCAGCCTGTGCTGGCCGTGGTGCGAGTCACGCTCTCGAAGACGGCGTGCAAGCTGATGCAAGCCGCAGACTTCATACTTGTGGCGGAGGATGCTGGACTGGTACTCTCGAATGAGGAAGAAGAGGATACGCTCACCGGGTCGCAGGCGGCACGCCTGGGGCAGGTGACCTGGTCCGCACCCGCCAACGACCTGAACAAACGCATGGAGCATATCCTGGATCAACTGCGAGCAAAAAGTGCTGTTGCCTTGCGACTTACTAAAGCCAGTGTGCATCTTGCCGGAGCAAACCATGCATCACGCCTGGAAGCCTTACAGCAAGTCAACGCGCTCTACCTCTCGCAGGTGATGCAAACGCACGATGCCCAGGAGGGTCTAAAGGCCTTCCTGGAGAAACGCAAACCAAATTGGAAGAATGTGTGAGGTTGTATGCCAAAAAATCATCCCTGGAAGACGCTCTCTCACCAGCAGGTTATCGATACTCCCTATCTAAAAGTGCGCTGCGAACGCGTGGCCGTTCCAAACGGCCCGGTTATTCCAGACTATTACATTATCGAGAATCGCGGCTATGCAGGTATTGTCCCACTCACCGCGGATGGACACTTCCTGATAAATAACCAGTACAAACACGGTATTGGATGTGAGGTACTAGAGTTTCCTGCTGGCGCTATCGACGCCCATGAAGAGGACCCGTTGATCACAGCCAGGCGGGAACTGATGGAGGAGACAGGATATAGCTTTGATGATGACCAGGTCGAACCGCTCGCCCTCATGCATGTCAACCCGACGGGTGCACGGACGCGGGCCTGGTGGTACCTGGCACGCAATGTACGTAAGACGGGCACGCCGAAGGACGATCCTGTCGAGGTCATCGAAAACCTGCTGGTTACACCCAGAGAACTGCTCGAGCTGATCCATAAGGGGAGCTTTGCCGGGCAGGGGCAGATCGCTGCCGCTTATATGGCCTTTGAACGACTGGGGTATATGACAGTCACGTTTTAGGATTACTGGATTACTGGATTACTGGATTACTCTCTATTCGACTTGTCTGAAGAAAGGAGTCTCCGCCACGAATTATGACGAATGAATTTAGGTGAGAGAACGTATAGTATGAAGCCGGAAACGGAGAAACTGCTGCACCAATGCCGGGTTATGCTCTTGCACTATAGCAATGAACAGCTCAATACGCTGTTCATGTCCTGGTTTGAGCGTATGGTCGGTGAAGAGTCTATAGATGAAGTATTGGATGACCTCTGCCTGCTGCTGGGTTATGGGGTACGTTCAGCGCATTCACACATCTTGTACGCGACCTATACGGCCTGGTGGGAAGTGGAGGGTTCTGCTGATCTCGATGGCGAGTTTGAGTGTGTGGATGTGGCAGCGCTCCAGCACCACCTCATCACGATGCCTATCAAGCAGTTTGCCTTTGTCACCGAACTGGCCTATCACGTCTGCGTGCTGGATGCTGAGGTGGAGGGCCAGCCTTGTCCCCCGACAGGTCAGGAGTGGCTGCGTGCATTGGCTTTCTGGCTCGGCAATGGTGCGCGGGAACCTTTCTACAGCCAGATCTGGCGCAAAGAGGTGCGAACAACTCCCCCGGTTCCACAGCACCAGCTCACACGCAAACAGCGCAAGGCTCAGCAGCGCAAGCTCGAGAATGAGCTGGTCGAGCAGGCATGGCAATGTGGCTATCTGCTGCTGGGTCCGGATGTCAGCAATCAAGTGCTGGTGCTCGTCCAGAGCAGGTGCAAAAAAAATCGTCGCCCGTATATCAGCGTGCAGCAGATGGGAGCGCAGTTTGCCAGCATCCATATTGATTTATGCACGATTCGCAGGGCATTGGAGGCGGAAGGAAAACGCTTCAGCGGCGCGCCCATACCCACTTTTATACCAAGCGACGAGATACGACAACGCCTGACGTCGTTGTCAGCGCACTACAGCGTCAGATCAGAGACGGCACAGCAAGAAGCATTTGTGCTCTCTCCGCGTGGAGATGTCTTTGAGCTGAAACAGCTTTTGCAGGGAGACGTTTCCAGGGCGGTTCAGGAGTTCATGGCGCTGTGGCCGGAAATCCTGACACAATACGAGGCTCAGCTCGAGGCCAGCCGGGTCGCCTACCTGGCGCGGCAGCGCGAGTTGGAGGAAGCGCGGAAGCCAGCGTGGACCAAAGCCATCGCGCGGGGACAGGAAGCGGCCTGTCCAGAGCTCGATGAAAGGGTGGTCTTGCCTGAAGAGTGGGCAGCTCTGCTTTCCAAAGACCAGCTTGGGGCATTTCTGACCTTTCTCAAACTGCCCGCCAGCTCACGCGAGATCAAGGCCAATCTCGTGCAACATCTTTTGACACGCCTGGAGATGGACAAAACCGCCAAAGCCCAGTTTTTTGAAGTCTTTGCCTTTGAACTGGCTGTGCCGCCCTGGGAACTCGAAACGCTGCTTGGCTGCACGACGACCGAGCGCAAACGCTGGACGGAAGAGAAGAAGCTCCCCGTCCTCGGCTATGGCAGCTTTCGCAAGGCTGGCAGCGACCACGCGTATGCTGTCTACGATCGACGGGCTATCCTGACCCTGACGAGTAGCGACATTGAGGTCTGGCGCAGCGAACATCAGGCCCTCGTGCGCGAGCGGCGCAAGGCTGCTGCTCAGGCGGCGGCTGTCAGTAGAAAAGCGAAGCGACAGGAAGAGCAAATGATGGGGGCAGTACAAGATTCAAACTGGCATTGACACTCTTTACTATCTCTGCGAGAGAGGTAGTGTTAAGGTTTCTTCCCTGATTTTGGAACGGATATGCCCACGGGATGCGCAACGAGAGTTATAACTGAACAGTAAGAAGATCTAGCAAAAGACAGAAGAAATGTGTTTCCTTCGTAGCTACTGGTGCTGGTGATCAGTCCGCTTTGCTTGTAGGGAGGCTATGTACTATACTAACTTTGATGCACATTTGCTATATCTTCAAAGAGAAGAGATTGTTGAACTTATGAACTCCACGAGGTTTCGGTGCTGGTTTTTGAGTGTCCCAATCACTATAGTCGTGGTTGGCTACATGGTTGCATTGGCAATGGTCACAGGTCATGATACTTCTTCTATTTATGCGATTATCGGACTTATTGGTTTCTTCGTTTTAGTTGGAGGTATCTTTGGAGGAGAAAAATTTTATCAAAAATATAAAGATAAGTTAGAGGAAAAGAGGATGGCAACACATTTGACCCCGGAAGAAATGAAAGTGTTTGTGCGCCAGCATTTCGAGGATTTCGTCAACAACAAAGAGGAAAAGAGGATGGCAACACATTTGACCCCGGAAGAAATGAAAGTGTTTGTGCGCCAGCATTTCGAGGATTTCGTCAACAACAAAAAGGCGGAGGTGATTCGCCGCAACATGACTCCTGACTTTTACGATCACGATGGGCCTGGTGACAAGCCCGCTGGAGTAGAAGAGGATGAGAAGATGATGCGGAGGATGTACGATCTCATGCCAGATCTTCAGATCACCATTGAGAACATGGTTGCCGAGGGCGACAAGGTCGTGTGCCGCAATAGCTGGCACTGGAAAGATCCCACAAGCGGTACCCTAATGGAGTTTCACGGCTTCGTGCAGTGGCGCTTCGAGGGCAACCAGATTGCCGAGCGTTGGGCAACCGTCACAGAACCTCGCGAAGCCGACGAATAAGGCAACACAAAACGTAGAAGGAAAACGACAGAATCAGCCCTCCTTTAGGATCGATTTGTGGAAGCTAGGTGTAAATTGTTTCATTCGATGGGGTACTTTTTTGCTAATTATCTGGCGTACATCACGGTATGTCTTCCCAACATGAAAGGCTTTGAATCGGCCTGCGATGGCCTTTCCGTGGTTTCTGAAAGAGAAAGGCAGCGCCGCCATTACGTCAGATACTTGTAAAAATTTGCCACCACTGAGTCAAACAATTTACAGCTTGGCGATTAGAAGTTGCTCGACAATTACTCACCGACTTCCATATTGACCTCGTTGACCAGGTCCACCAGTTGACCCAGGATGGTGAGGCGTTCGCTCAGTGTCTGCCCGTCGGGATTCACCTGCAACGTGTTCACTCCAGCGTGCCGATGGGCGCGCAGACGCTCACGCACCATCTCTTGCGTGCCGATGAGGTTGGTTTTGAGGATCAGTTCATCCGGGATACGCGCCACAGCTGCTTCTCGCTGCTTTTTGAACCACAGGTCTTGCACCTCGAGCGCCACATCTGCATATCCGGCGCGTTGATACACATCGTTATAAAAATTATGTTGCCGCGATCCCTTACCGCTTCTTGAGAGCCGTTCCTAGCACATGCAGGACATTGTACCTTACCAACTAACCAGAGAGTGGAAATTGATTAGTTTTGCGGGTATACTAGAGGATAAGTCTGCCCCCACGGACGCGATTTCCTCTTGAAAAGAGGTTATCGTTGGTTTCTGATTCCCAAAAATCCTCTGGTACTACCCAAGCATCATAGGAGTATCTTATGCCGAAAAAATACGAACGAGCTGCAATCTATGTGAGAGAGTCAGACCCGACTCTTGCAGACTCAACAACTATTGACTCAGCAGTTAAAGCCCTTCGCGACCACTGCGCTAAAGAAGGCTATAGCCTTGGGTCACAGCATGAATACAAAGAAGCCATCAGTGCCTATCAGGTTCCCTATTATGAACGTGCGCGGCTTATGGATATGCTCAAAGCCGCGCAGCGTAAGGAATTCGACGTTGTTTGTATTACAGAGGTGAGAGCATTAAGCCGCAAAGGTGCTGCTGAAGTCCTGCTCATTTATCAGACCCTTATGGATGCTGGTGTTCGGTTGGAGACGACCCAGGAGAAATTTTCTGATGATCCCACAGGCGAGTTGATACTTACCTGGAAAGCCACCTATGCCCGTTTGGAAAGACAGCAATCCTACCTTCGGATGCAACGCGGGAAAAGAGACAGAATTGTCATAGGACAAGCTCCCTCTGCGTGTTCAAAGCCTCCCTATGGCTATACGTTCATTGATACAGACCGCGAGGTAAAGGGAGCGTATGTCTTCAACCTCACGATCATCTATGTAGACGCAGACGGGGTTGAGTGGAGTGAGTACAAGGTTGCCGTCTACATTTTTGACCTTCTGAAACAGGGCGAGACACTTCACGGCGTAGCCCGAATTCTGAATGAAAAAGGCATTCCACCTCGTGGAAACACGAGAACAGCCGAACCGCATTGGAGGGCATCGGGTATCCGCAATATGATAAACAACCCCATCTATACGGGGGGAGTGTATGTTAACCGTTTCAAAAAGGTTGAGAAGGTCAACCGCTTTGGCATTAAAAAGCTTATCCAGATTGATGTGCCTCGTGAGCAGTGGATACGCCTTCCTGATGCCCCGGCCATTATTGATAAAGAAAGTTATGAAAGGATCATGGCGCAAGTCGCCGCGAATAGGAACGAGTCAGTCCGAAATAACAAGCACGACGATTTAGGGCTTGTCAGGTCCGGGTACTGCATCTGCGGAGTATGCCGAAGGAGTATGACGCTTGACTATCCCGGCCCCAAACCAGAAAGTAAAGGCTCAACGCCCGGCTATAGGTGTCGGCAAACGGCAACCGCCAAGCAAAGTATTGTCCATAACCACAATACCTTTATCAGACAATCAATTGTTGATGCTGCCGTGCGGGAGAAGATCATAGAAACCCTTCAGGATGTCTCATGGGTACGCACACGGGTTGAAGACCTAAGAAAGGCAAACAAACCCTCCATCGATGCGGAAAGTGTCCATACGACAATTGCCAGCTTGCAAAAAGAAATCGACAACTTGTTTGACCTTGCTCGGTATGCGACGAACGATAAGAACCGCGAGAGGCTCGGTATGCTGATGCAGGATTTGGAACGCCAGCAGCAGGAAGCAGAAGGGATACTGTTTGATCTGGAAGACGATGCAGAAGAACGGGCAAAACTCGAAGTGGAGATTGTCAGGTTTGAGAAGTGGGCAGAGGAGGTCAGGCCGAATCTTACCGATCCCTCCTACATGGAAACCGCTTCCTATTCTGAGCTACGCCTCGCCATCCGCGTTCTTGGAATTGTTGTTACCGTGTATCCATCGCAGGGAGAGTGGCCGTATCGGTTCAATATTGACTGTGCCTGAAGTCTTGGCTAAGGTGGTTCCAAGTTCTGTCTCTAGCCAGCCGTGCCTCAATCGCTTGCACCAGGACGTTTCTCCGCTATTTGGGACACCAGACCACATGATAGTGGCAGGTATAGAACACGTTCCGGTTGCTCTTGTATGCCTCGCTCATGCGATTCAGTATACAGCAATCGCTACCTACTGACAAGAGCATTTGTTCCAGACATTTCCCTGCTCCCTGACCCCAAAAAGGAACGCGCCCTTCATCCCCCATGAATGAATCACAGAGGCTTTCGGGCGCGGAGTCAGGTAAGTGCTGTCAGCGCGCGCTTTTAAGATATGCGGATATGCATGCTTCATTATGCCACATCTTCACAGCACCAGGGCGGGTACTGGTCTGGCAGCATTTTCTCCGACTCCGGTGTCAGGCGAAATGCGGGACGACAGTCTGTACGAATCGCTCCAGGGACTCGGGGTCCAGAAACCTGAATATGAAATGCGTCACCCCTACAGCATGAAAGCGCTCCAGCTCGCGGATCACTTCTGCGCTGCTTCCGGCCACGAAGTGCTTCTGCGGGCTGCGCACCACCTGATCGGGGTTTTCGGAGACGCTTGCTGTACTCAGATACGTCAATTTGATCTCCGCCGGGTCCCTGCCCACTCGAGCGCAATGGCTTTTCAGAATGGCCACCTTGCGAGCGTACTCTTCAACCGTGCAAGAATTGAAATTCCACCAGTCCGCCCGGCGAGCTACTATCGCCAGCGTCTTCTCTTCACCTCCGCCCCCAATAAGTAGCGGAATGGGGGGATTGGGTCGCGGCTCACAATAAGCGTCGCGAATGCTGTAGTGTTTCCCCACAAATGTTGCCGGGCGCGAGGACCACATCGCCTTCACGATGATGGCAGCTTCTTCTAATTGTTCCAGGCGCGTCTTCGTATCTGGAAAGGAATACCCGTAGGCATGGTACTCGTCTTCCTTCCAGCCAGCCCCCAGCCCAAGGATGAACCTTCCCCCAGAGAGCAACTGGAGATTGGCGGCCATTTTTGCAGTCAAGGCCGGATTGCGGTACGACTGGCACAGCACGAGCGACCCCACGTAGTGGTCATGCATTCATGTGTGGCGGTTTCTCCTAATTGCAAGTGATCCTCGACCCACAGTGTGGTAAAGCCAGGCGACAACGTTCGAATCAAGCGGCGATTGTACTCGAAGAGCTCACTCCCTGGAAAGTGTAAGGGAGATGGCTGAAGCATGAGACCAAATTCGATTGTGGACATAGACGAAGTTTCCTGCTTTTCCTTTCTGCTCCTCTTTTACTAAGGCATAGAGAGCCTTAGTTATTTGTACCATCTTACCCGATCATCGCGCAAATATCTTGCGATGGGAGACTGTGCTGGCTACTTGAAATATCCGTTCTAAAAAGAGCACCTATGGTAGTGCTACTCGCTCCTTTACTTCGCCATCCATGCATCAGACAGATGGTGATAAGGTTTCCGGTATGACTGTTTACTTCCTTATTGAGCCATGTCATAATTACAAGGGCTTGTGGGAGATACGCACGATCTTTAACGGATTTCTCGGGAGAGAACTTTTCGGCTTCGACGGGGAACACAACAGGGTAGTACTCTTGCATGGCTACGTCAAGCGGGTAGGGCAACCTGCCTCACTACCTGATCTCACCCAGGCATCTGATTGCTGGAGAGATTACCAGCATACGCATAAGATAAGCCCTGAAGTACCTGAACAGGAGGAACGATCATGAGCCGATTTCATCAGCACCTGCGCGAGGATTTGAGCGATCCAGAGTTCGCAGAAGCTTTCTATGATATGAGTGTAGACATTGCCCTGCTTCAGGTACTTGAACAGGCACGGAAGGCCCTCAATATAAGTGAGAAAGAACTTGCCGAGCGGATGGGGGTACAACGTCCCACTGTGACACGCTTGTTCAACGCTGCTCACCCAAACCCTACGCTGGATACCATCTCAGCTATCCTCCGCGCGCTCGGGCTTCAAGCAGAGATCAAAATCAGCCCTGCATCCCCAGAGGATGCATCTATTCCCATTAAGGCGAAGTTTGTTCCTACCTAAGCCCGCTTGTTTAGGCAAGGTACAATGTGAAGAAAAGTCCTTGACCGTTTGAACAGTCACCCCGTAGGGCTGGACCTTGCTGGTGCTGAGGCACGGTCACGTTCATTTGAACCTTGCCTTAAGGATATCAGTTTCTCTTCTCTGTGGCAAATCTCCCTTGATAGAGCATGCCCTGTCACAATTTCCTCTCTTTAGCGATAAAGAGTATGAAGTCATATGTAGAGCAGAGGGAAAGTATGCAACAACAAGCCGAGCCTGAAATGCACGATAGTTCCGATGCTGCACTTTATGATCGCTATGCTCTCTTTACAGAGAGTGAAAAAAATATTGAATGTTGTTGAATATGCTCTTTCTTTTTTTAGGAAAAACATTTGCAATAGCTATGTACACTCGTTTTCTCAGGAGGACCCTATGGACACATTTACTCAATCCGCAAAGCGTTTCTCTCTTCTCCTCATCTTTTGTACTCTGACGCTCGTGTTCTCACTCAACGCCTGCGGATCACAGCCGGGTCTGACCGGCTCAAGCAGCACACTGCAGCACACGCCGACCACATCAAGCACCGTCGCTCCAGGCACGCCCCAACTGACGCAACAATATGACTTCACCGAACAAGATAGCGGGAGAACCGTCACGTATACAGTGACTTCTCGCTTTGAGATTGCTCTCAACCAACAGAAGTACCCGAAAGGCAATCTCCGGGTCTCTTGCAGTCGTGCGGGGACGCTCGGAGCCATCTCCAACCTGCCATCGGAAACACCTCCTCTCTATGCGGTCAGATACGAAGGAGTCCAAGCAGGGAGGTGCACAATCCAGAACGGAACGTTCCTGCTCACGGTGAAGATCATTGCCTAGTCCAGCACGATCGACCCCCTCGGTTAGTAGCCTGGTGGTCGTTGGAATGCGCCGGTCACTTCCGATAAGGCCTTTGCCATCGCCAGCAGACGCGATTCATGCCAGCGTTTTCCTACCATCTGTACCCCAATGGGTAAGCCATCACGATCCAGCTTGTACGGCAGCACGACTGCCGGGTGGCCGGTGTAATTGAACACCGTGCTATGAGCACTCACCATCCAATAAGAGACTTCCTGGCCGTCAACGCTCAGGGGCGCTCCCGGTTCGCAGTGGGGAAACGCCGTCATCATGGAGGGTGGGCACAACAGCACATCCCACTTTTCAAAAAAGTGCTCCCAGGCGGCAATCGACTGGTCGCGGATGTCGAGGGCCTCCAGGTAGTACGCCAGCGTGGTCGGTCGTTCCTGCTCTTCCGGCTGGAAAGCCCCCATCATCATGCCTATCAATGCTCCGGCGCTCGCCAGTTCCTGCTGGAAATCCACCTGTGGCAGCGCCGCTTCTTCAACGACCGCGCCCAGGGCAGAAAGTCGTCCTGCGAACTCTTCTACTGCCTCGCGCATCTCCGCCGCGACCGGATAGCCCGGAAAGGTAGATGCAAAGGCGATCCGCAGGCGATTCAGTTCGAGTTGTGGCATCTCTTCAACCGGCACAGGCGCTACATCGGTATCGTACCCGTCCGGCCCGGCGATGATTGCGAACAGCAGCGCCAGATCCTCAACCGTCCGTGCCATCGGCCCGATACAGGACATAATGCGAATAGGTCGAGGTCCCGGAAGACCGGGGATCAGCCCGGTGAGGGGAACGCGGTGCTCGGTTGGCTTCAGCCCAAACACGCCACAAAAATGCGCGGGAATGCGGATCGACCCGGTCAGGTCGGTGCCAATCTCAAACGGGGTCATCCCGGCAGCCAGCGCCGCTGCCGCCCCTCCGCTGGACCCGCCCGG
>WNFA01005377.1_pt1 | contig 23972 bp, 18 predicted proteins | sample 5400481 | NCBI WGS metagenome assembly WNFA01 (sample SAMN13153340, study PRJNA577476) | soil metagenome | isolation source: 120 cm saprolite under Douglas fir tree site 2 hole 1 replicate 2 | place: USA:California | collected 2015-04-18 | reverse complement strand
GGTTGACTACGTACAACGAGCGCATCAAGGCCATTCACACTGACAGTTCCTGAGATGGCCTGGCCTGTGAGTAGCTCTATCCCGCCAGTCGGCAGCCGAACCTCATGGGGGACCCTGTTATGATTGAGGATGAACCAGTAATCAATCCCCTCATGTACCCGGCGCACTATCTCCACATTGTCCGGCGAAGGCACTTCCGGAATTCCCGCCCAGGTAAGTACCATGCCCATGAGCAGGTCTTGCCCAGCATCGTCCAACGAGGTGCCGACGTAGATGACTCGTCCGGCCCCGACCCGTTTCATAGTCACAGCCGGTGCCCCGTCAAACGGCCCACCGCGATACCTTCCAACCACCTCCGCACCGTTTACTTCCAGTTCATCCATCCACACGTCAGTACCGACACTATGTGATGTGCTGTCTATAATGAGTGCCAGGCTTTCGGGGCCGCCGCAAGGTTCTCCGCTCCCTGCCGGAAGTAAAGCAGTATAGTCAACAACACGTACACCAGCCAGCTCTCGCAGCGCTCCGGGAAGTGGGAGATCGACGATGTTGTTATGCTCATCTTTCACCCCGCTGCGGAACGTCAACATCAACGTCCCACCTGCTTCGACCCAGGCAGAGAGACGTGCTGCTATACCGGCGCGCAGCACAAACAGGCACGGCGTAATGAGAACTCTATATGGCTCCCAGGGCCGATCCTCAGTGACGAGATCCACAGCGACATTGCGACGCCACAGCGCCCGGTAGTAGCGGCCGATCTGATCGTCATAGGAGAGCGCCTCAGCAGTCGGCTGCGCCTCGAATGCCCAGAGCACATCGTAGGAGCGTAGAATGGCTACCTCAGCAGGGAGGAATGCAGTCGCAAGCCCTTCCAGGCGGTGTAACTCTTCGCCGACTTGACGCACCTCCTGGTAGCGTCGCCCAGGGGTTCCGTCATGTGGTAGAATGCCATGCCAGTACTGTTCGGTTCCCACGCGGCAGGTACGCCAGCGAAAATAGACAATAGCCTCGGCTCCGCGCGCTACGGACTGCAACGTCCACAAACGGATCTCCCCTGGTAGGGGTGTGGGTGAGAGCCTCCCCCAGCCGCTTGGCCCTGCCTGCTGCTCCATTACCCAGAAGGTGCGGCCTTTGAGGCTTCGCACCAGGTCATGCGCCATCGCAACGTAGCTAGCATTCCATCCTCCATTGAAGGGGCTCCATGGCGTGGGCAACCGTGGATAGTTATCCCACGACACAACGTCGAGATCCTGTGCCAGCGCTACGTAGTCCACATAGGGAAACAGGCCCATCAGATTATGCGTGACCAGGTGATGTGGACAGAGATCACGCAGGATGCACACCTGGAGTTGCTGGTACCGTACCCACATGTCGGAAGTGAAGCGCGCGAAGTCCAGGTAGAGTGCGGGATTGTGTGCTGATCCAGGGCTGCCTGATCGTACGTTGCGCATCGGTACGGGAATCTGCTCCCACGCGGTGTATTCCTGGCTCCAAAAAACGGTGCCCCACTGCGAGTTGAGATGCTCCAGGCTCCCATAGCGCAGCTGTAGCCACTGCTGAAATGTTGTGCGGCACGAGGAGCAGTGACAGCGGGTGCCATTGGCAATGTTACCCAGCTCATTGTCTATCTGCCATGCAAACACTGCCGGGTGCTCATGGTAGTGCGTTGCCAAGGCCTCAACAATGCGACGTGTCGCGCTCAAGAAAGCTGGTTGCGTGGGACAGTAGTGGCGGCGCATGCCAAAGCCAGCCCGCTGCCCATCCTCATTGACCGGCAGGATTTCAGGATATGCTGCAATCAGCCAGGCAGGAGGTGCGGCTGTCGGCGTGCCCAACACGATCCGCATTCCATGTGCCATTAGAATCTTTATTGCCTCGTCCAGCCAGGCAAAATCGAAGGAGCCTTCTTTCGGTTCCAGCCGCGACCAGGCGAACTCTGCCAGCCGTACCGTGTTCATGCTGGCCTGCTGCATGAGTTTGGCATCCTCCGGCCAGCGTTCGGTACTCCAATGCTCAGGGTAGTAATCAACGCCGAAGAGCTGCTCAGCCATGCGGTACCTCGATTCACGATTTCACACTGCCAAATGTCAAGCCGCCCTGCCAGTAGCGCTGCAAGAAGAGAAAGCCAACTATCAAAGGGATGATGGATACCAGCGACCCGGTTACGACGAGGGTATACAGAAGCTGGGCGCCACCGTTCGCACTCGCCTGAGCATTCCACGATGCCAGCCCCAATGTAAGTGGGTAGTACGTGGGGTCGCTCAGGACCAGCAGGGGTAGAAAGTAGTTGTTCCACGTTGCCACAAACGAAAACAACAGGACCGTTACAAAACCAGGAGCGAGAATCCGTAATGCGACGCTCCGAAAGGTGCGTATTTCGCCAGCTCCATCAACACGGGCAGCATCCAGTAACTCATCAGGAACTGCCTGCTCCGCGTAAATACGCATTAAAAATACACCTAGTGGACTGACGAGAGAAGGCAGGATGACGGCGAAGGGTGTGTTTATCAGGCCAACTTTACTGAGCAGCAAATAGATGGGAATCACCAGCGCGGTGCCGGGGACCATAATCGAGCCGAGAATGATGGCAAACACAAGCGTGCGCCCCGGAAACCGAAACTTGGCAAAGGCATAGCCAGCCATTGTGGCGATCAGGGAGGCGCCAACAGCACTCAAAACGGCATAGTAGGTCGTATTCCACAGCCAGGTGATGAAGACCCCGTTATCATGCGTGAACAGGTTGCTCAGGTTGTTGAAAAAGTTGAAGTCGGAGGCAAACCACAGGCCAAAAGTCGTGAACAATTCCGAATTCGTTTTGGTTGCTGAGACGATCAGCCAGAAAAATGGAAGCAGAAAATACACCAGGAAGACCAGCAAGAACGCGGTAGCGAGATTCCGGCGCGTCCAACCAGCCCGCCGGATGCGTCTCCGGGCCGCCTGAGATGCTTTAGTGGTCCCGGTTGTTGGAGCGAGTACAGCCATTAGCGCAGCCTCCCCCGGTTTGTTGCAAACATAAAGATGTACGAACACACGAAAACGATTGCGCCGAGTGTGAATGAGATGGCGGCAGAGTAGTCGTATTGCTGGTTGGTGAAGGCGAGGGTGTAGGCGTAGAGATTGGGTGTATAGTGGTCTTGAATCACAGTAGGCGCGAGCGTGCTCAGGATCGACGGCTCGGTGAAAAGTTGAAGGCTGCCGATGATGGAAAAAATACAGGTCAATATGATAGCAGGTATGATCAGTGGTATTTTGATGTAGCGTGCAACCTCCCAGCCAGTCGCTCCATCCACCAATGCTGCTTCGTACAGGTCCTGCGGAATGGCCTGCAATGCTGCATACATGATGATCATGTTATAGCCAGTGTACTGCCACGTCACGATGTTACCGATGGCAGGCAGCATACCTGCATCGGTGAGAAAGCCCGGAGCCGGGAAATGGAAAATGTTGGCGAACTGCGTGAGGGGTCCGAAACCTGGGCTGTACAAATAGCCCCATAACAACACTGACACCACACTGGGAATAGCATAGGGCAGGAAGAAACCCATTCTGAACAGCGTGCGCAGTCGCGCAACCCCGCTATCGAGGAGTAGCGCGAAAATGAGCGCGAGCCCAAGCATGATAGGCACCTGTACGACCATGAGCAACAAGACGCGACGTGCGCCTTCCCAGAAGGCGGCATCCTGGAGCGCCTGGGCGAAGTTTTGCAGCCCTACGAAAACTGTGCCCCCGACCAATCGGTCAGCAAAGAGACTGATTCCCAGTGCATACCCCAGGGGAAGGATGAAAAAGAGACCAAACAGGATAAGAAAAGGTACGAGGAAGAGATAAGGAATGCCTACGCGCTGCAGCCAGAAGTAACGAGATAGCCTGGCCGTGCTCCTGCGAGCAGGTCTGCTGACAGTAAGGGCAGAGCCGCCTGGTTCTAATGGTTGTTGCTGCTGTAGCATTCAGGTGGCCTTTCTAGTGCTTATCAAAGCACTGTGTCGGGTAGGGGTCGGCAGGCAGAGCTTGACCCCCAGACTGCGTCCGCGAGGGTCGCCCACGAGCCCGATAAATCGGCTCTCTACAGAGGTAGAGTGCGGATTTATCCAGCACGTGGGCGGGGCTTGCCCCCGCCCTGGGAGTGGTCGCTCTGCCTGCCCCTGGTTAGCTAGTGACGGTGAATCCCTGGGACTTGGCGTAGTTGACGACGTTGTTTTGCAGATTGTGCATCGCCTGCTCAAAGGTGACCTTGCCGCTGATGGCTGAGCTCAATTGATCGCTCATCTGGGTATAGACGTAGTCCTGGAACGGGCTCCACTGGAAGCTCGTATCCACGTTGTCGGAGGCCGACGCAAAAACCTGGTTTACCTGCTGGTTACCATAGAAGGTCAAAGGAGCATTGAAGCTCGGATCACTCAGTACGCTCTTCACCACCGGGAAGAGGAACTGTTTCTGACTGAGCTCCAGGGCAGATTGCTTCGTATCGTTTAACCACATGGCGAACTCCGCTGCCTCTTTGGGATGCTGGCTCTGCGTCGTCACAGCGTCCGTGGATCCACCCCAGTTACCGGCAGCAGTGGCTCCGGGTGTCCACTGTGGCAGAGGGGCTGCGCGCCACTTGCCAGCCGACTGCGCGGCCACACCGGATAGGAACACCGGTCCCCACGCGGCAGTGATCCAGGTTGCATAGGTGCCCTTGCCCAGTCCAGCATACCAGTCATTGGTAAAGTCGGGCGCTGTCTGTATGACCTTCTGATTGATCAGAGTACCCCAATAATTGGCAACTTGCAAGGCGGGCGTGTCATCGAGATGAATCGATACATTAGTGCCATTGACCCCGAAAGGGCGCGAGCCAGCCTGCCAGGTCAGTCCGTTAAACCACCCCGAGTCGCCTGGAGGGAAGTCGGTCATGTAAATCTGGGGGTTGGCTTTGTGGAGCGCAATGGCCTCCTGCGCATACTGGGTCCAGGTCGTTAGAGCAGGCCCATGGGACCGCTATCCTGGGGAATGGCGTAGACCTTGCCGCCTTGGGATACCTGGCTCCATGTCCAGGGTACAAAGTCATTCTCGATAGAGCTTGCGCCGTACTGTGACAGGTCAACCAGTTTACCGGAAAGTTCGAACGTGGGCAGGTACTGGAACTCGATCTGCACCACGTCAGGCGCTCCGCTACCGGCTTTGAGGGCCGTGCGCAGCTTGGTGTACTCCGGCGCACCCTGGCCGGCGTTAACCAACTTGATCTTGATGTTGGGGTGTGATTGCTCGAAGAGGTTGATCTCGCTCTGGATGTTCGGCACCCAGGTCCAGAAGGTCAGGGTGACGGGACCGCTGCTGGTGCCTGATGGCGTGCCACCACATCCGGCCAGGGAGGCAAGGAGCACTATCATCAAGCTCAAAACGCCGAGCCTTCCTATGAAGCGAGGTGTCCAGCGAGGGGAGAAAAGATAAGGTATCATCGCAGCACTCCTTTCGGCTCGTAACTCAATGAACCAAATTCACACTCCCACGATAAATCGGGGAGCTACAAGGAAACTAACTAGGAGGCCAACAACCATTGCAACTATCTGTTAACTCCCTCCTTTCTTGCATAATCCGCATCCAAGGCTCGTTGAAGGTCCTCAGTCGTCAGGATGATCAACTTCCGCATAGCCACTTCTGCTGCCTGCTCGTCACGGCTGCGAATAGCCTCGGTAATTGCCCAGTGTAAGGGCATGGCGACCTGGTTAGCGCCTAGGAGCTGTGATGTGACTATGCGGCTTGCGCGTAGGGGTGTTTCGATCGTTGTGATGATCTTTTGCAGAAGTTCGTTATGAGCGGCTGAGCATATCGCAGTGTGAAATTGTAGATCTGCGGGAATGTAAAGTTCGATGGAGTCAACTGCACCTTGCAGAAGCTGACACCACTCCTCAATTCTGGCCACTTCATCAGCGGTGGCGCGAACTGCTGCAAACCCGGCCGTCATAGGCTCGAACATGAGGCGAATCTCACAGATAGCTTGTAGGAACGACCTATCGAACCCGACCTCATGCTGCCAGGCGATCACATCGGGGTCGAGGAGGTTCCAATCCGCCCGTGGTCGCACGCGCGTGCCTGTTTTGGGGCGGGACTTGATGAGCCCCTTTGCACCGAGCATCTTAAGTGCCTCCCGCAGGACAGGCCGACTTACCTTAAATTGAAGACTCAGTTCAGGTTCGCTCAACAGAGCATCGCCTGGTTTGAAATCGCTGCGCATAATACTCAGGCCTATTTGCCATACGACTTGTTCTGCTAGATTCTGTCGCTGGAGTGAGGGAAATACTTTCACCTTGCCGCCTGCATTTGTCATACAATTATATGGTATTATGATTATATGTATACACTACTTATAATCCTGTGTCAAGCTTTTTGTGGCTCAAAGTCAAGGCTGTTTCAATGATGTAATTCAACATCTTGCAGAAGGCGACACGAAATGAAAAAAGAATGCATAGGCGCAAAGAGCGCAAGTGATCGATCTTCTCAACCTGGAATCCTCGGTAGGAAACTGAACTGACGAGATACCCTCCCGTGCTGGCTACTGAGGTCATTCGTTCGGGAACGAAGCTCATTATAGGGGAATGGATGCCTGTGCTGGCTATATAGGTCATCCGTTCGGAAAAGAGAAGCATTTCAAAAATAAAAAGTAACTGCCCAGGTCCGCTAGAGTGAAGGAAGGATGGGATGACCACACAGAGTGGCTTGCAAAGCCGACAACAGAGGTATGCCTTGTTTGCGCAACGTGGACACATAGCCGCGAATGCGGCGAAAGCCTTGCTACGGAAGCATCCGGAGACCTTTTGTTGCACTTTGACCATCCGAAGATCACGCTCCGCCAGATTGTTATCAAAATCCACACGCAGGTCCTCCAGGAAGGCCAGGACAGCCTGCTGGTGTTTGCGCAAGCGATCAAGCAGATTGCGGGCGGCACTTTGTTTGCAGCGCCCGCGTTGACCAGGAGGCGCACCGGCATGCGGATGAAGTCGATCTCCTTCCGCGAGCAGTTCGAGGAAGCGTGCCTCCCAAGCGAGGACTTCCAGCGGGTCAAGCCAGGGCTTGCCTTGCTCACGTGCCTGGTCTGTGGCTTGCTTCATCTCCAAGAGCAGCTCCTTGAGGTCTGCGGCCCACACCGCCCCCTGCTCTTCTGCCAGAAACACCACCTCTCGCGAGCCTATGCACGATGCAAGCGGCGTGCTGGCAGTCAATAGGTTGCGTTACCCCACTTCCCAAGGCACCCTAAAAGGAACGTGCCTTATATCCCTAGGGCTAAAGCCACAGGGTTTTACGGCGCGACTTGATAAGGCAGGGTTTGCCCCTGCTCCCAGCGAATTACCGTTCTCGCATTGGCCCCAACAGCTTCAGCTACTCTATAGAAAATAAATTTTTTGTTCATATAAATAGTAGATGAGATAATATAAATACTTGACAAATTACTCTCAATGTTGTATGCTTTTTTACGGTGAAGAAAGAAGACCTCGGTAGAACAACCAGGATCGAACATCCCAATGATGCGATGATTAAGATTACTTCGACTTGGCAAGAGTGCATAAGAGTGCATGGGAGGATATCATGAAAGCAGTAGTATACAACGGACCCCGTGATGTGATCGTGAAGGACATGCCGGACGCGAAAATTGAGCGACCAACCGACGTGCTGGTGAAGATTACGAGCACCAATATCTGCGGCTCCGACCTGCACATGTACGAGGGCCGGACCGATTTCGAGAAGGGCAGGATATTCGGGCACGAGAATCTCGGTGAAGTGGTTGAGATCGGCAACGCTGTCGACCGGATAAAGGTTGGCGATATGGTCTGTGTGCCGTTCAACATCGGCTGCGGCTTCTGCAGGAACTGCGAGGCTGGACTGACCGCCTTTTGCCTCACCACCAACCCGGACCCGAATATGGCTGGCGCCGCCTACGGCTTTGCCGACATGGGGCCATACCCCGGCGGTCAGGCCGAGTACCTCCGCGTTCCTTACGGCGACTTCAACTGCCTGCGGTTGCCAGAGGATGCACGGGAGAAGGAGCACGACTATGTGATGGTCGCTGACATCTTCCCGACCGGCTGGCACGCCACCGAACTTGCGGGCGTTAAAGTCGGCGACTCTGTCGTCGTCTACGGCTCGGGACCGGTCGGACTCATGGCCGCGTACTCCGCGACCCTCAAGGATGCCAGCAAAGTTATGATCGTCGACCGCCACCCCGACCGTCTGCGGCTCGCAGAAACGATTGGCGTGATTCCGATCGACGACTCGAAGGGCTCGCCGGTCGACCAGGTGCTGGCGCAGACCGATGGCAAGGGGGCCGATAAAGGCTGCGAGTGCGTAGGCTACCAGGCGCACGACCCGCAGGGCCTCGAGCACCCCAACATGACGATGAATAACCTCGTGCGATCGGTGCGGTTCACTGGCGGGATCGGCGTGGTCGGCGTTTTCTTGCCCTACGATCCGGGAGGCCCGGACCAGCTGAGCAAGCAGGGGGAGATCGTATTCGACTGGGGCCTCTTGTGGTTCAAGGGCCAGCGCATCGGAACCGGTCAGGCCAACGTCAAGGCCTACAACCGTCATCTGCGCGACCTCATCCACGTCGGCAAGGCCAGGCCGTCGTTCATTGTTTCGCACAAGCTGTCGCTGCGTGACGCGCCGGAGGCCTACCAGCATTTCGACGCACGCGACTTCGGCTGGACCAAGGTCGTGCTCAAGCCAGGCCAGTCTAGCTGAAAGGAAAACCTTGATGATATAACAGAAATCCGTATCGCTCGAGATGTGCGGTGGGTGATCAGGGCGGGAGAAGCTAAGGCCCGCGACATCCTTCTGAAGAAGGAGACTTACCATGTCCGCGACTGCAGTTAATTCTTCTTCCCCATCGCCCATACGCCGTGGTGCTGATAAATCTGGATCATCCACACAGCGAGTCCGACCTCAAAAAGAGCAACTCCCATCCGACCAAAACTGTACCAGGCAGGGAAAGATCCATGAACACCACCCATCAGTTGCACAATCGTCGCTGGAATCTGTAGGATAGAGAATCCAAAGGCTATCAGCAATAACCAGAACAGCCACCGCCAATGGCGCATGACGCCGACAATAACGACGGCGATAAACACCAGGAGGGCAACCAGAAACACCGTTGCAGGGAACGGATAGCGGTCCGTCGGAGCTGGAGAGAGCATGAGCGCTTGCGTATAGATAGATGGGGCAGTGACGTACACCACCACCACAAAAAGAGCACAAACCGCGAAAAAGGCAATAAGTACCTGTTCCAATCGTCTCTGAACGATCATTTGCTGATGCTGGAGGTCATGCATAATCATCCTCGCTTCATTCCTCTTGACCATAAGAGGTCTTCTCGTCGGGTTTCAAGCCATCGAAGAGCAACGTCGTGAGCACCTCTGGCAGGTCCTGCCAGCGCGCGGCAATCTTCTCGTCACCGAGCAACTGGAGGACGAGCAGGCCAACGAGCATCCCGGCGATGGCACGGATGGCCAGAGGCAGATCGATCTGGCGCAGGTGGCCTTCTTCGCGCTGCATCTGAAAGTAGTGTTCACCAATCCTGAATGTCGGTACGAGTACCTGCTGGTGCGGAGCAGAGCTGGCGGTGAGGCATCTGCTGCCGCAGGCTGACGAGCCATTGGCAGTCTTCCTATCATCTCAGCTACAATATACGAGACGGGCTGATGGGGAGCATGTATGACAAGAAGACAATCAGAGAATAGTCATCATCAATGCTTGAGTATGATGCGCTGATTCAGGCCCGAGTATATAGCCGCTTCACCCAGCACACGGGGCTTACATTGCCGTGCAGTCACTCCCCTCCGTTTGACAGAACAGAGCTGACTTTGGGCCAAAGATCTTTTCAGTACACTTACCCATTTTGAGGTGGAGAAAAGTATGAAAGTAGCTATTTCCAATCGGATTGGAGCACATAAAACGACCGCAACCGGGAAATGGCCTGTTACTCATGACCACGAACCATTGCTTAGCACTTTACGCGAGGCGGCCAGGCGTGCTGCCCAGCAACAACGACCTGTACTTGCTAGTTTCACATGGCCGATTGAGTTGTATGACACGATTCGCGTCTTTACCGCTGCCAGGCTGTCGGGGCTAGGGGAATGCTTTTTCTGGGAGCAGCCAGCAAGTCAAAACGCGCTAGTTGGTGTCGGTGCTGCTGCGACCATCGAAACAAAAGGTATCACGCGCTTTACCGACTCGGCTTCTGCCCGGCGCGCCCTATTGAACGACGCGGTTGTCACCTATGATCAACCAATGGCACCCGCCGCGAATAGCGGCCCTGTACTTTTTGGCGGATTTGCCTTTGATCCTCTCGCCCCTCGTACCCAACTCTGGGTTGACTTTCCTGATGGCTTGCTCACTTTGCCAGAGATACTCTTGAGTTATAATGCCAATCAAGTCGCACTTACCGTAAACAGAATGATCCAGGCATCTGATGATATTGAGCAGTGCGCCAGGGAAATTGAAGCCAGGATTGGACAGCTTCAAGCCGCGGTGGAGCGTATTCCAACGATACAGCAAGAAGAAATATATAGCGAACTCTCCATACACGAAATACGGTCGGCATCCGAGTGGATGGAAATGGTGGCCAACATAGTGGACATGATTCAACGCGGCGTTTTCGAAAAGGTAGTACTTGCACGTGAGATCCAGGTAATGCTAAAGGATTCTACAGAAGCGTTTGATATCAGCACCACACTCCAGCGGCTACGCGAGAGCTATCCAACTGCTTATGTATTTGCCATACAGCGCGGAGAGCGCTTCTTTGTGGGTGCAACCCCCGAGCGGCTCCTCCATGCCCAGGCTGGGCAGATACACACGATGGCGTTGGCAGGCTCAGCGCGGCGCGGCGAAACCGGAGAAGAGGATGTGCGCATTGGCACGGAACTTCTACAGAGCGGGAAGAACAACAGCGAGCATGCGATTGTAGTAGAGACGGTGCGGGAAGCGCTAAAAAATCACTGCACACACGTGCATGCTTCCGCTGTACCACAACTGCTCAAGCTGAGGAATGTACAGCACCTGAAGACTTCCATTGCCGGTGAACTCATCCCAGGACGATGCATTCTTGATATTATGGCAGATCTGCACCCTACACCTGCTGTCGGTGGCTTCCCCCGCAATGCTGCTCTCGAAGCGATACGAAACACCGAGAAACTCGATAGAGGTTGGTACGCTGCCCCGCTTGGCTGGATTGGCGCGAGCGGTCATGGTGAGTTCGCCGTAGCACTGCGTTCTGGATTGATCGATGGCGGTAAAGCAACACTCTTTGCAGGGTGCGGCATCGTGGCCGATTCTGATCCCCAGGCCGAGTTTGCCGAGTCTTGTTTGAAATTTCAAGTGATGCTGCGTGCATTGGGTGGTTGGAATTGAGGGCAAAGCATGTCAAGAGCATCTACTGAGTCACAAGACCTGGTAAACCCGGCATACATCTATGCAAGCGCTTTTGTAGATGAGCTGCAGCGAGCTGGTGTACGAAACGTGGTAATCTGTCCTGGGTCTCGTTCGACCCCTCTGGCCATTGCCTTTGCAGCGCAACCTGCTATACGCACCTGGATGCACGTGGACGAGCGTTCGGCAGCCTACTTTGGCCTGGGCATAGCAAAGCAGTTGCACCAACCGGTGGCATTGCTTTGTACATCGGGAACGGCAGCAGCCAACTTTCTACCCGCGCTTGTCGAGGCAAAATTAACACATGTGCCTTTGCTGGTACTGACGGCAGATCGTCCGCACGAACTGCGTGATAATGGTGCGCCGCAGAGTATTGATCAGAATCGACTCTACGGGACGTATGTAAAGTGGTTTGTAGAGGTAGCGCTACCTGAAGCGACAAATGCAGCTCTTCGCTATATTCGTACCATTGCGGTCCGGGCGGTAGCGCTAACTCAGGCTATTCCTGCTGGTCCAGTTCATCTCAATCTTCCCTTCCGCGAGCCACTAACGCCTGAACCAATTCCTGATCAACCCTTACCTCAAGTCACACAGCGCGATCTCGTTGCCTGGCAGGGCAGGTCAAACAATGCCCCGTACGTCGAAGTTCGCAATGCTCTACCGGGAGCACCTACAGCTACAACCATTGCATACTTGATGGACCTGCTGCACAGGGCGCGACGCGGACTCATTATTGTTGGCCCAAACGATGATCCACCATTGGCAGAGCCGCTTGCACGATTAGCTCAACACATTGGCTATCCTATTCTGGCTGATCCTCTCTCGCAACTGCGCTGCGGAGATCATGATCAAAGCATGGTACTTTCCAGCTACGACGCATTCTTGCGTATCGACTCCTTTATCGAAAGCGCGCAGCCGGAGCTGGTGCTGCGCTTTGGCGCCATGCCGACCTCCAAACCTGTCCTGCTCTACCTGAAACGCTATGCATCTTGCCCCCTCGTTGTGATCGATGGACATGGGGGCTGGGAGGAGCCAACGCAACTTGCCAGTGAAATTATTCATGCCGACCCTGCTTCTTTGAGCCAGGTCCTCCTTAACATACTCGAGCAGCATGATGGTAATGGAGAAAAACAACCGCCTGTCTCTCAAGAATGGATAATCATGTGGCAGAATGCGGACAGGGTAACGCGACAAACGATACAGGCTGCTATCCAGGATTTCAACGAACTTTTCGAGGGGCGAGTTTTTACCGAGCTTGCCAACCTGGTACCGGATGGTACAACGCTCTACACGGGCAACAGCATGCCAGTACGCGACCTGGATACCTTTTTCTGGTCTACCAGAGAGCGAATACGCATCATGGGTAACCGTGGCGCAAATGGTATTGACGGAGTCGTCTCTAGCGCCCTGGGGGCAAGCGCAGGAGCAGGACGGGACAGACCAACAATTCTGGTACTCGGCGATCTCTCGTTCTTCCACGATCTCAATGGATTGCTTGCCGCCCGATTGAACGAGCTTAACCTCACCATCGTGTTGATCAACAATGACGGAGGGGGTATCTTCTCCTTCCTGCCGCAGGCCGCCTATCCAGAGCATTTCGAACAGCTTTTCGGCACGCCGACGGGGCTGGATTTTCGTCTTGCAGTGCAGATGTATGGTGGACAATATCAAAAGGTGGAGAGCTGGGAGCAGTTCCGCAAGGGAGTTCGCTGGGGACTAAATATCGGTGGGTTGCATGTTATTGAGGTCCCGACTGAACGTGCGAGCAATGTCAAAATGCATCGTCAACTCTGGGAGGTAGTCGGCAAGGAGCTCAACGAGCAAGGCAGAGGCACGAGCTTCTGATCAGCCACGTGCTCGATAAATCGGCACTCAGGGCTGGATTTCAAGAAGGAACTGAACATGGGCAGTACGTTTGTGCAGGTGAACGGTATACGGCTTGGCATTGAACAGCGCGGAACTGTTAGAAAGCGTGGCCCAACACTGGTCATGTTGCACGGCTTTACCGGAAGTGCGGCAGGCTGGGGAAGTCACCTGGACCCACTCGCAGCATATGGCTTGCGCGTAATTGCACTTGATTTGCCTGGTCATGGTCAATCCGACGTGCCTGCTTATCCGCAGCGTTATGCGATTGAATACTGCCAGCAAGATATCCTGGCGGCACTACAAAAACTTGGAGTGAGCCGGGGTGAAGCCACTCTCCTTGGCTATTCGATGGGTGGACGCATAGCGCTTTACACCGCATTTTCAGGATTCTTTCGCGCACTCATCCTGGAGAGCGCTTCACCTGGATTGGCAGACCCAGCCGAACGCGAGCAGCGGCGCATCAACGACGAAGCGTTGGCCGCAAGCATACAGCGCGATGGTGTGCCAGCGTTCATTGATCGCTGGGAAAAGCTGCCACTGTTTGCCAGCCAGAGCACACTGCCACCCGAAGCTCGTGAGGCATTGCGCAGGCAGCGCTTAAGTAATCGGTCTGGCGGGCTGGCACAGAGCCTGCGCGGTGTTGGTACAGGAGTCCAGCCATCTCTGTATGCCCGACTTCCGGCATTGCACATACCCGTATTGCTGATTGCCGGTGAGCTTGATACAAAATTCACAGTGATTGCCCGGTCGATGGCCCAGGCGTTGCCACAGTCTCAGCTGCGTATTGTACCCGGCGCGGGCCACGCGGTTCACCTGGAACGGCCAGAGAAATTTGATTTCCTCGTAGGAGAATTCAGCCTTTCGATGATCTCTTCTTGTAGGACCCCGATTTATCGTGGGACCCCGATTTATCGCGGGACCCCCGTAGGGGATACGGACGGGTGCGAACCCGATGTCCCAACATTGCCAGAAAAGGAGAAGCACATGCCGGTAGAATGGCAGAAAGTTCGTGATTACACAGACATTATTTTTGAGAAAGCCGGGGGCATGGGAAAGATTACTATCAACCGGCCCGAAGTGCGCAATGCCTTCAGGCCAGAAACGCTGACAGAGTTGATAGATGCTTTCAATGCCTGTCGCGAGGACCCGGAGATTGGTGTGGTGATTCTTACAGGTGCAGGCAATCAAGCGTTCTGCTCCGGGGGGGACCAGCGTGTTCGAGGTCATGGCGGGTACGTCGACAGCGATGGTGTGCCTCGCCTGAACGCGCTCGACTTGCAGAAAGTCATTAAGTATCTTCCCAAGCCGGTTATAGCTATGGTTGCAGGCTATGCCATTGGTGGCGGTCACGTGCTCCACCTGCTCTGCGATCTGACGGTCGCCGCCGACAATGCCAGGTTTGGGCAAACTGGTCCTAGGGTCGGCAGTTTTGATGCCGGTTGGGGGGCTACCTATATGGCGCGCGTCGTTGGTCACAAAAAGGCTCGCGAGATCTGGTATCTCTGCCGGCAGTATACTGCTCAGGAGGCCCTGGATATGGGACTGGTCAACACCGTCGTGCCCTTAGAACGCCTGGAAGAAGAGACCATACAATGGGCAAGGGAGATACTTGAGAAAAGCCCGATGGCGCTGCGCTTCCTGAAATCGGCATTCAATGCGGATACTGACGGCCTGGCGGGTATTCAAGAACTCGCCGGCAATGCAACTATGCTCTACTATATGACTGAAGAGGGTCAGGAGGGGAAGAATGCCTTCCTGGAGAAGCGTAAGCCCGATTTTTCCAGGTTTCCGCGCTTGCCTTAAGAGTTCGAGCACTATGAAAATCGTTGATGTTCAGTGGTACAGCTATCGCCTGCCATTGCTCGACAGCTTCACTACTGCTCACGGCCCAACAACCGCACGTGAGGGGATAATTGTACAGGTGATTACCGAACAAGGGATCTCTGGTATCGGAGAGATAGCGCCGCTTCCAGCATTCGGTGGAGGAAGCATTGCAGACGCCTGCTCACTTCTTCCGCCACTGGTTGCGCGTCTTCATGATAAGACACTCGATGAAGCGCTGGACCTGGTCCTCGCCGGGGGCATCGACATCTGTAGGGGCGAGGGTGGTGGAGCAGTGCGGGGAGGGCCTTTATGGTCGCCCGGCGTCCCTGCCTCCGCCTTCTCCACCTCTACACTCTGCGGGCTGGAAATCGCACTGCTCGATGCGCTTGGCAAAGCCGAGGGATGTGGAGTCTGTACGTTACTCTCTTCAGTTGGTACCATGCCACGATCAACAGTGCCGGTCAATGCCGTTATTAGTGCGAGAACGATGGACGGTGCAATTGCGACTGCATGGGAAGCCATTGCTCCTGGCTTCCAGTGTGTGAAGCTAAAAGTAGGTTTGGGAGGCAGCGTCCAGGAAGAGGTCAAGCGCGTCGCAGCCGTGCGCGACGCAATCGGGCCGACGATGCATCTCCGTCTGGATGCAAATGAGGCCTGGAACCTTGAGGAAGCCATTGCAATCCTCTCCCATTGTGTCCCATACAATATACAGTATGTCGAGCAGCCCCTGAAGGCACACAACCTTGCAGGCATGCGTGCCCTTCGTCGAGCCGTACCCATCCCAATCGCGGTTGACGAAGCCTTGCATGGCCTGGAGAGCGCCCAACTCGTCCTCGATAACGAAGCGGCTGATATCCTTGTTATCAAGCCCCAGCTTGCCGGGGGACTGCGTGCCGGGCAGCAGATCATGCAGGCAGCAGCAGAGCGGGGAGTATGCAGTGTCATTACAAGCGCTATCGAGACAGGTATTGGCGTGGCAGCGGCGCTGCACCTCGCCGCTGCATCACCTGCCGTGACTCTCGAGTGCGGTCTCGCGACACTTCACCTGCTGGTTGATGACTTGGTGATGAATGACTTGCCTGTTCGAGATGGCTTCCTGGCAGTGCCAACAGGTCCTGGCCTGGGAATCGCGCTGGACGAGGAAGCGCTGCATAGATATAGTAGTAGAGGTACCATTTGAATGCATCTCACACTTTTCTACCCGATTGGCTGACTCGCTGCGCCGAGAATCGCCCGGGACACCTGGCGGTACAATGTGACCAGGCACAATGGAGCTTTGCAGAGCTTGATCGCCAGGCGACTCGGCAGGCACGACAACTTGCTACATTAGGAGTTCAGGAGGGACACCGTGTGGCCCTGCTAGCAGCCAATGGATTGCTTTACGTAGTGTTTGTTCACGCACTGACACGACTTGGGGCTATCCTGGTGCCCCTAAACCTGCGTTTGACGCTTGAAGAGCTATGCTGGCAGGTGCGCGATGTGCATGCTTCGCTCCTTGTCTGTGATGAGAATTATGCGAGTCTGGCAACCGAGATCGCGCTAGCTGTGCCGCAATTGCCTCTTGCCACGCTGGCAAATGAGTCGAAGAGGGGTGAAACAATTTTAAGTGAGCTACCAGAAAAAGATATTCCCCTGAGAACCCTCATTGACCTCGGTGAGCCACAAGCAATATTGTACACATCCGGTACAACCGGTCAGCCGAAAGGTGTACTCATCACTTATGGAATGCAGTGGTGGAATGCAGTTGGCTCAGCGCTCAATCTCGGACACCATCTCGACGATCGTTGGCTTGTCTGCCTGCCACTCTACCATATAGGTGGTCTTTCCATCCTGATGCGGAATGTCATCTATGGTATCAGCGTGGTGGTTCACAAAAAATTTGATCCTACCACCGTCAATGACAGCATCTTGAAGGACAAAATAACCATTATCTCGGTAGTCGCTGTAATGCTGCAACGCATGCTCGCCGATCTCAACACCAACTGGGGTGGTGTACTCTATCCTGCGACGCTCCGCTGTGTACTGCTTGGCGGAGGTCCTGTCCCCCATTCGCTGCTTGAAGCATGTATGCTGCACGGCATCCCAGTTGTACAGACATATGGGCTGACGGAGGCTTGTTCGCAGGCAGTTACGCTCTCGCCGACGGATGCACTTCGTAAACTTGGTTCTGCGGGCCGTCCTCTCCCACCCATCCAGTTATGCATTATGTACGAAAATCGGCAAGCTTCCACAGGAGAGCCAGGCGAGATATTTCTAAAAGGGCCGACAATTACACCCGGCTATGTTGACAGACCGGGGGCAACGGCTCAGGCATTTCAAGATGGCTGGTTCGCTACAGGTGACATTGGCTATCTTGATAAAGATGGCTATCTTTTCGTACTTGACCGCCGCGCGGATTTGATTATCTCCGGCGGGGAGAATGTGTACCCTGCCGAGATTGAGTCAGTCTTGCAATCTCATCCCACTGTAAAGGAGGCTGGTGTGTGCGGAAAGCCGGATCCTCGATGGGGACAGGTGCCAGTTGCTTTTGTTGTTCTCAATGCCGGTAGTACAGTGAGCACCCAGGAGTTACAGGACTATATGGCGCAAAAACTGGCCCGTTACAAACAGCCACAGGCTATCTACCTTGCGGAACAGCTACCATATACTTCTTCGGGGAAACTTTTACGCCGTGAACTACCTCGATTGCTAAAAACCTTGGATGGGTAGCTGTACCACCTTTCCCTTTCAGCATGCTGGGTTCTGGGTAATTCAGCAGTCTTGCAGGGGTTGCTCGATTCTTGCTAAAATAGCAGAGCAGATATGATCAGTCGGAGGTTTCAATGCATATCCCGAGCTATGTCACCAATACGAAGCTCCGTGCCTGGGTCGAAGAGATGGTTGCCCTGTGCAGGCCCGATCAGCTGCACTGGTGCGACGGCTCTCAGACGGAGTACGACCTCCTGTGCGAGCAGATGGTCGCCTCTGGCACCTTCATCCGGCTCAACCCCGAGAAACGCCCCAACAGCTTCCTGGCCCGCTCCGACCCCAGCGATGTCGCCCGTGTCGAAGACCGCACCTTCATTTGCTCTCTGAGCAAGACCGACGCTGGCCCAACCAACAACTGGGTTCACCCCAGGGAGATGAAGGAAACGCTCCGCGGCTTGTTCGACGGTTGCATGCGCGGGCGGACGATGTACGTGATCCCGTTCAGTATGGGGCCTCTCCGTTCGCCGATCGCGCACCTTGGCGTCGAGTTGACCGATTCGCCCTATGTCGCGGTGAGTATGCGCATCATGACCCGTATGGGTCGTGTCATCTACGACGTGCTGGGGAAAGACAGCGACTTCATCCCATGCGCGCACTCGGTTGGCATGCCGCTTGCGCCAGGCCAACAGGACATCCCGTGGCCATGTAACAAAGAGACCAAGTACATCGTACACTTCCCCGAGGAGCGCGCGATCTGGTCCTACGGCTCAGGCTACGGAGGGAACGCGCTGCTCGGCAAGAAGTGCTTCGCGCTGCGCATCGCTTCAGTGCTCGCGCGCGACGAGGGCTGGCTGGCCGAGCACATGCTCATTCTGGGCGTTGAGAATCCGCATGGCGAGAAGACCTACGTCGCCGCCGCCTTCCCGAGCGCCTGCGGTAAGACCAACTTCGCCATGCTCGTCCCGCCCAAAGCGTTCCAGGAAGAGGGCTGGAAGGTGACGACCGTGGGAGACGATATCGCCTGGATCAAGAGAGGGCCGGACGGCAGGCTCTACGCGATTAACCCCGAGGCCGGCTTCTTCGGCGTCGCGCCAGGCACGAACGCGACCTCCAACCCGAACGCGATGGCATCAATACGTGCCAACACCATTTTTACCAACGTCGCACTGACCGACGAGGGGGACGTGTGGTGGGAGGGCATGACCGAAGCACCACCCGCGCACCTGGTCGACTGGACCGGCCAGGACTGGACGCCGGGTAGCGGGCGCAAGGCCGCGCATCCGAACGCGCGCTTCACCGCGCCAATCAGCCAGTGTCCGGTGATCGACTCTGCGGCCGACGACCCGCAGGGCGTCCCGGTCGCAGCGTTCATCTTCGGTGGTCGGCGCGCGAACGCGGTGCCGCTGGTCTACCAGTCGTTCAACTGGATATACGGTGTCTATGCTGCGGCCACCATGGGCTCGGAGATGACCGCTGCGGCCGTCGGCAAGCTCGGCCAGGTGCGCCGTGACCCGTTCGCGATGCTGCCGTTTGCCGGTTACCACATGGCCGACTACTTCAACCATTGGCTGAACTTCGGGCGCCATCTGCCCAACCCACCGCGCATCTTCAACGTGAACTGGTTCAGGTGCGACGCACAGGGCCATTTCCTGTGGCCAGGTTTCGGCGAGAACATGCGCATCCTGAAGTGGATCGTTGAACGTGCTCACGGTCGTGCGGTCAGCATCGAGAGCCCGATTGGCTGGATGCCGCGCTACGAGGACCTGGACTGGCGTGGGATAGAAGGCTTCACGCGCCAGCAGTTCCACGAGCTGATGTCGGTTGACCGCGACGTCTGGCAGCAGGAATTGCTCTCGCACGAGGAGTTGTTCGTGAAACTGTACGACCGGCTGCCCAAGGAATTGCTGTTCATTCGCGAACTGATCCTCTCCAGCCTCTGGCGCTCCCCGGAACACTGGGGCTTGTCGCCAGAATGAGGCCCAAACGGGTTTGCCGATCTTCTTAAAATCAAGAAATGGTGGTATACTTCTCTATAGAGGAAACATGATCCTCGTCCCAGGAAAAAGCTGCTCCTGGAAAGTGTAGGGAGGAAAAAGATATGAAAGAGAGAGGCAAGATGTCACTACAACAGAGGCTTATCCAACTGCCCCTGGTTGGTATGATCCTTCTTTGCTTGCTTGCCATTGTGTACCTGCTTGCATGGAAGCGTTTTTCGAAACGAGATCCTTCGGCCACTATCATTAAGCACTCGGTGGATACTTCTCCCGATGACGCCCTCAAGTATTGGACAGCGGACAAAATGCGCAATGCCAAACCCGCCAAACTGCCGCACGTCAAGGCTCCCAAGCGAAAGAAACAGCCTCCGCAACCCCCGCCACATACGTCTGATCCACACCATTCTTGATGAAAGAGAGAGGCAAGATGCCACGACATAACAGACCTATCCAACTGCCCCTGGCTGGCTGGATCATTCTTTGTCTGCTTGCCATTGTGTACGTTGTGTACGTGAGTTACTGGGTTGCACTTGCGCGTTTTGTGTACACTTCGGTGTTAGCTCCTTCGGAGACTATCGTTGTGTACCTGGTGGATACGAACCCCAACATTGCCATCAAGCATTGGACAGCGGCTAACATGCGCGATGCCACCGACGCCGATCAGCAGGACAGCAACGCTTCCGATCTTACACAGAAAATCAACGCCAGCCTGGGCAAAGCAGCCCAGCAAGAGGGACAGCCCCCACGTAATGGGAATCCTTCTTATCCCCTCTCGACCGTTGGGAAAGTCTTTTTTACCAACGCCGCTGGTCAAGACATGGTCTGTTCTGGTACTGCCGTCGCAAGCCTCAACCAGAGTGTTGTTGACACCGCTGGGCACTGCCTCTACTGGAATGGTGACTGGGTAAAGAACTTGATCTTCTGCCCGTTGTACGATAGCGGCAGTACGCCTTATGGCTGCTGGGCCGCTCGCGATTTTGAGGTCCCTTCCGACTGGATACATGCCAGGCCTAATGACTATCATCATGACTTTGGCATGGCCATCGTCTCTCCCAATAGCCAGGGTGTCTTGACCGACATAGTCGGCGGCGCCGGTTTGGCGTATAATCAGCCTGTCAATCAATCCTTCTATGCCTATGGCTATCCCGCCGCGTATCCATTCGATGGCCAGACCAGGCAGTCCTGCGAGGGTGCCTCCGGCAAAAGCTGGCAGCATGGGGGAGGCACCGTAGTCTCCATCCCTTGCAATATGACCGGTGGCTCCAGCGGTGGACCCTGGTTCATTAAGCTCAGCGGCAACTGGTACCTCAACGGCCATAACGACTTCACCAGTAGTATGCAGCCTGGGCACATGTTCTCTCCTTACTATGACGATACCTGGTACGCTCTTTACGACAAGGCACAGCATACGTAAGGACAGGAAAACACTACCATAACCATGGGCGTAGTCAAAGGCTAGCAAGACAGCTGTATTCACAAAGCAGTGGAGAACAATCATGCACAGGTGGTGGTGCCATTGGCTTGAGGCAACAGCAATGGTACTGCTTTTTCTGCTGGCAGGATGCAGTAATCTAAGTAACAGTCCAGGAGCGGTGCAAAAAACGCCTGCGCAAACTGGACCGCTGGAAACCGGCAGTCCATTCCCCACAAATGCTACTACTGTAGCAAACGGCGCGAGTACTGTCAGTTTCACACTTTACGGTGGAGTTACAGGCGTATACACGATTCATGCTTCCTCACCCACTTCTAAACTTCGTCATGGTCATCGAGAATTCACTATCGATGTAGCACACGCGGGCATGTCCATCTTCTTAGCCTTCTACGGGTACCACGGCCCAGGTACCTACACACTTTCAGAAGACATCGATGGCGGCGATGTACGCATCGATATTGACCATGAGAACGCATCCTGGGACCTCTCATTGAAGCCAAAGGCTCAATGTACATTGACGATCACCAGCGATACGCCCAGCATGTATATAGGTATAGACAGGATGCTTGGAACCTTCTCATGCCCGCAGCTACCCTCTAGCAGCCCCAACCACCCACAACAGCCTGTAGCAGTCAGCAGCGGTCACATCGATGTAGCTATCATCGTTGAGAGCTGAAATTCTTTCATCAGGCAGTGAGAGCTAAAAATACGACAAATCATTTCCCTGGAGTGGACTGGGAGACTCCTTGATCTTCTCCTGTGACAGTGAGAGACCCTTTTTTACATGGAGTTGTGCACCACATGATTCGCGAATGATTAAGTTTGTTGGCAGCTCGATATGCTTAGGAACGCCAACGATTCCCTCGATGCGACTAATTAGTAGGGCGCCGGCTCGTAATCCTATGTCTATGAATGGCTGCATGATCGTCGTAAGGGGTGGATTCACGTGGGCAGCAAACCCCATGTCATCGAAGCCAACTACGGCAAGATCATCCGGTATGCGCAGGTGAATGGCTTTGGCCGCTTGCATTACGTCCAGTGCAACGTAATCGTTGACGGCGAAGATGGCACTTGGTCGATCAGGGCGTTCCAAAAATCCAACCAACCCTTCATGGGTATCCGCCTGCAGCTGCCTGAAATCGGGAACGACCAGTGTCTCATCATTTGGGACCGAGCTAATGGGCCATTCTGCCGCTTGATAGCACGGATTTAAATCGGGAACGACCAGTGTCTCATCATATGGGACCCCATACTTTTGTAATGCCTTACAGTAGCCTTGCCAGCGCTCATAGACTGAAGTGGTTTGCAAAGTTTCTTCATAGGAGAAAATGAAGCCGATTCTCTTGTGACCCAGAATGAGTAAGTGTTCTGTGGCACGATAGCCACCACCAGCGTTGTCTACACCAACATAGTCTATAGCCAGGTCAGGAATATAGCGGTCTATCAAGACAAGGGGGACATGATCGGCCTGAAGTTGCTGGATCGAGGCATCATGGGTGGAGTCACCCGTAAGATAGATAATCATGCCTAAGACATGATTCGCTCGCAGGCGGGCGATATCGCGGGCTTGCTGCTCCTGGTTGCCTTCTGCATAGGTGAAACTGACACTATAGCCATGTGATTTTGCTGCTTGTTCGACACCGACCAGGAGATTCATATTCACGTGTGTGCGCAAGGTTCGATTGAGGACTAAGCCGACCTGCTTCTGTTTAAGTTGCGTCACCGGGCTACCGTTTGATGCTGGCTGGCTTACGAACGTGCCCCGTCCCTGTACCCGTTCGATCAAACCCTCGTTTACTAGCAGCGCGAGTGCCTGGCGTACGGTATCACGGCTGATCTGATACTTGGCAGCCAGCTCTCCATCGGCCGGCAGGCGTGTTCCTGCCGGCAGGCGCCCATCACGAATGCGCTCACGAAAATAGGTCATGAGTTGGGTGTGGAGAATCTTTGTTCGCTCCTTTTTGCTCAGCTTCGCTATCAAATCAGTCTTCCTTCTTCAGTAACATGTGAGATGCACGAGATAAAGGGTTTGCATGGTGGCGCCAAAACTAGGCAAAGCTTAGCATATCTGTGCATATTATGCAAGCAAACACCCAACGAATTTTCGGATTTCGGCATATTGATTTTCGATTTTTAAAGATAGATACGCGGAAAATAGCTGATTTTTAGAATAAGTACTGAGGAGACGGAGCGGCATTATGTGGGGACCAATCACCAAATCAAGCTCAACTCATGAGATCTCCACTACTTAATCTGCTTCTATTCTTGAAAAATATCCATTGACAAATTCCGTTTTTTAACCCATACTTAACCTATGGTATTTGTGATAAGCGTCCCGATAATAGCCGAGAGGAGGTGCAGCCGAGACTCTACATTCCAGCATTCTTAAACTGACTACCACTTTTATCCCCTTCTAGCTTTCCTGGTTGTTTGCTAGTGTGCCTGGTTCATGAGATACTGAAGCTCATTGTACACACCGACGTTGACCGACAGAGTTGCAAGGACTCGCTGTCCTGTACAATCAACAAGGAGATGTGTTATGCACAGGCTATTGAAAAGCTTGGGTTTTTTCCCTCTTTCTCTTTTCGTCCTGCTTTTCGCCGGAGTAACTGTATTGCAGGCTTGCGGTGGCCCTTCTACTACCAGTAGCAACGGACCGGCCACCATTACTGTCGCCTATGAGCAGTTTGGTCCTCCACCCTATCCTGAAGGGGCGTGGTGGGCGAAGGTGAAACAGCGTGTTGAGGCGGCTAACCCCAATATCAAAGTCA
>WNFA01006727.1_pt1 | contig 23993 bp, 21 predicted proteins | sample 5400481 | NCBI WGS metagenome assembly WNFA01 (sample SAMN13153340, study PRJNA577476) | soil metagenome | isolation source: 120 cm saprolite under Douglas fir tree site 2 hole 1 replicate 2 | place: USA:California | collected 2015-04-18 | reverse complement strand
ACAGCATCCTTCTCGTTTTCCCGCGCTTCGGGTTTGGTTGAATTTTCAGACTTCGCCGCCGGCTCGTTACCGGTCTCACGCAAGGGTGTCCCGTTATCGGTGTTGCGGGCGGCTGCTACTGAAGAACCGGCGAAAAAACCGAGAAGCGCCAGGCAAGTAACAACTCTGCGCATTTCAACCCCCTGAATTTCGCGCGATCATGAGAGCTTCCATGACCCGCAGACCAAGCTAAAAGCATGTTGCATTCCATTCGTTTCCTTAGAGTGCGGCTCAGGGATGTCGCTAAAAATGAGGCGGTTGGCCGAATTAGGATGTTTGGCTCCGGAACGGCGCCCGGGTAGACGACTACACGTCGCGCCAACATGCCGACAGGTGTCCAAATGCGGCCACCGGGGTGATTGGACCGCGCAAGCATTGGAGCAGACAGACCTCGCCCCCTCGGCGAAACGGCTTTTCAGGTAAGCGATTTAAGTCTACTGCTGCGAGCGACCTCACCATGCGGGTCATGACGGAGCGAGTTAAGATACCGTGACTCGCTCCGTCTTCCCGGCTACGTCGCATAGCCTTGCAGTTGGGGTTGCGTGGTGTTTTCGTGGGGGAGTGGTGGGTAGCAATTCTCCGCGCGTTCAGCGTGCAGTTTCGCGTGGGTGTGAGTCTCGTCGTCGCCACAAACGGGAACAAGGCTTGGTTTGCAAACACGAATTCTGCGTCCGGCAGGATCCGTAGCGGCTGCAGAAGCTTCAATGCGGCTCAACAAACTACACCTGCGAAGCTCAGCACTTTTTCGGTCCACAACCGGCGCCGCCTTGCCCAGGGGACGAGTTCCGATGACTTCACCGAGAAGTAAAGTGAGTGTCGCCCGCGCGCGTGAAATGCGGGACTTCAGCGTGTTCTTGGAGATTCCTAAGGCGTTGGCCGCCTCGCGTGTTGAGAAGCCGTCCAGCTCACACAGTTGAATTGCGCTGCGCTGCGTGGGCGAAAGGCGCAAGAGGGCCCGGCGTAGTGTTTCGTCCATCTCTGCTTGGGCACACATGGTCTCCGGGTTCGGTCTCGCGTCTATCAGTTCATGTGCGAGCGCCGCACCGTCGTTTTCCCGGTCCTGATCGAGCGACAACGTTTCATACCGCGAGTGCCGTCGCAGCTTCATTAGCGCCACGTTTGTGACAATCCTGGTAAGCCAAGTAGAGAGCTGCGAGCGGCCTTCGAACTGGCCGATATGTTTGTGGGCCGATAGAAGGGCGTCCTGCACGGCATCCTCGGCGTCCTCGACATTGCCAAGTCGCCGTAGTGCGACCCGGAAGAGTACTGGGGAATAGCGTGAAATGACGCCTTCAAAGTCATTCTGGTAGGTGGCGAAAACTTGGTTGCTTATGGCACTCACGGCGCTTCTCCTGCTTCTCAGGATCGATCACACCTCTAGACAAAGCATTCGCGCTTCCAATCACGGCACTGATGGTTCTGCATGAAGCAAGCCATTTCCATTGAATAAGTTACGTCTCTGATGGGGAAGCGCTTGACTCGAGGGTCTGCCAACCAAATATCCGCTTTCTGTCGCCATGATGTCAGTATGTCAACATGCGGGCATCGATATGACTCTCCATAACGCTTACTCTTACCGGTTGCACTCGCTCGCATAAAGGGGAAATGATGATCGGTGTGAACATCTGGACAGGGGTTCTAGTCGGCGAACATCGAGTTCCGCTCAGTGCTCCGGGGGGACATGAAGGTATGTTATTCCGCCGTGAATCCGATTCCGTTCTTATGAGTGGAAATTTGGAGGCTCACGCCTCCAATCGAAAACATGTTGGAGATTGCGATAACCCCTTAGCCTAAAGCGACTCTCTTTGCAAGACGTCCGTTGCACAGGCTTATGAACTTTGCTAAAGAGAGTCCCTTGAACTCACGAGCTGCCAATCAGGATGCCCGTGATGAATACCAGTGCTCCGCCGAATGCAACCTGAATTGCCGCCGTAACAGTGGGTGTATCCATGTAGCGGTGCCGAACCCAGGTGATAGCAGCTAGCTCTGCGAGAACTACGATAAACGCAATTAGGAATGCCACACGGAAGTTTGGGATCAGAAAAGGCAGAGTGTGGCCGATGCCGCCCAGAGTGGTCATGGCGCCACAGATCAGTCCCCGTAACCAGGGGTGGCCGCGGCCGGTGAGGCTGCCATCATCCGACAATGCCTCCGCGAATCCCATGCTGATACCTGCACCGAGTGAGGCCGCCAAGCCAACCAGAAAGGCGTACCACGTGTTTCGACTCGCCATCGCCGCAGCAAAAACAGGCGCGAGAGTCGAAACCGATCCGTCCATCAGACCGGCAAGACCTGGCTGTACGATCTGCAGAACGAACAGGCGCCGGCGCGCTCGGTCCTCGTTCTCTCGTATTTCCGGAGGCAGGTTCTGCTCGTTGAGTTCCTGGGCACGATTTTCGTGACCACGCTCTTCTTCGGCTAAGTCATCGAGCAGTTGACGAACGTTCACGTCCTTCGCTCGGCTGGCAGCTCTCTCATAAAAGCGGCGCGTCTCGACTTCAATCGCGCTGGCTTGTTTGCGCACCGCGTCCAAGCCAAGCGGGCGCACCAGCCATACGGGTGTGCGATGCACAAAGCCCCTCACATCCTGTCGCCGAATGAGAGGAATGTGATCTCCGAATTGCTTTTGATACAAGGAAAGAAGCCTTTGCCGATGGCCTGTTTCATCAGCCCGCATTGCGTCAAATACTGCCGCGGAGGCGGGGAAAGTTTCCCTCAGTCCTTCGGCAAAATCGGCGTAGACTCGTTCGTCTTCTTCTTCAAGAGAGATGGCTAGCGCTAGTATTTCTCTTTCAGACAAGCCATCGAACTTCTTCATGGCAGCCCCTATCGTGGCGAACCAGAGTTCACGTTGCGTGAGTCGGCGCTGCTAACAAGCTTGCCGCAGCACTCGGGTCGCTCGGGCAAACTTGAACGGTCCCATCCGCCGCCGAGGGCTTGAATCAGCAATATTGTGTTCGCCATCCTCCGACCCAAGATATTGACCGCCGTCACCTCGTCCGCAAGAGCGGCGCTCTGCGCGGTGATCACCTCGAGATAACTGGTGACACCACCCTTATAGCGAGTGATCGAAAGGTCGAGCGAGCGCTGCGCTGCCTCCACAGCTTCGTCCTGCACCTTGGCTTCGTTCTCCAGGATTTTCACAGCTGCCAGATTGTCTTCCACCTGCTGGAATCCGGCGAGCACACTTTCCCGATAGGCAGCGACCTGAAAGTCGTAGGAAGCACGCGCCTGGTCAGTGAGTGCGCGGCGTCTTCCCACGTCGAAGACGGTCCCCAAGGCTGACGCTCCCAATGACCACAGCCCGCTCGGTCCAGTGAGCAGGGTCGTGATGCTGGAGCTTTCAAATCCTCCCGAACCTGCCAGGTTGATTAGAGGATAGTAGGCCGACTTCGCAACTCCGATCTGGGCATTGGCCGCCGCCACACGTCTCTCGGCAGCAGCGATGTCTGGGCGTCTTTCCAACAGCTCCGAGGGCACGCTGACAGGAATAGGTGGAGGCGGTGCGGTGAGAGGCAGCGAAGGAAGACTCAACTCCGAGGGAGGTTTTCCAATCAGGATTGCAACCGCATGCTCGTATTGCGCTCGTAGCACACCTACATCAATGGCTAGTGCGCGGGTCGTATCCAACTGAGTTTTTGCCTGCTGGAATTCCACTTCCGAGGACAATCCCCCCTGGAAACGACTTTGGGTCAATTCTAGAGCCGCTTCGTATTGTTTGACGGTAGAGTTAAGAAGCTGTTCCTGGGCGTCCAGGCTGCGCGCCTGAAAGTAATCAATCGCCAAATCAGCGTGCATGCTCAGATTGACCGTCGCCAGGTCTGCGGCACTGGCTTGCGCCTGTTCTCGATAGGACTCCACTGTGCGGCGAACTCGTCCCCAGACGTCGGCTTGATAGGAAAAGTCGAATGGCAACACGAAATCGTTGTAGGTGATGCCATCAAAGATCGAACTCGGGGGCGGACGATGGGCTGATACCCGCGTCCGAGACGCCGACAGCCCGGCCGTAACGGTTGGGTAATAATCAGCGCGATAGTATCGCAGAACGGCCCTCGCTTGTTGATACTGCGCCTCTGCGGCTTTCAGATTCTGATTCGATACATTGACCTGGAGCTCCAGCGCATCAAGTTGCGGATCTTGAAATAACGTCCACCAATTACCACCAAGATTTTGGTCATTGGGTTGGGCGGGCTTCCAGTTCCCGGCCTCTTTATAGGCCGGCGGAGTCTCCACCACTGGAGTCCGGTATTTCGGCCCAACCGCGCATCCACTAAACTGGAGCACTTTGACTGCTAGGAGGACCTCCATCAAGAGCGTTCTCCCCGTGGTTTTTGAGAAAATAGTCTCTCGAGGACGGCTCACTTGGCATCTCCCGGTAACGTCGCTTGAACGATTTCGACTTTCTGTCCCGATACAACAGAGTCCGGCGGATTGATAATTACTTGATCGTTTGACTTGAGGCCGGAAACGATTTCTATCTGATTCCCGAAATCGTGGCCAGGAGTTACGGATGAGAGCAAGACTTGCCCGTTTTTGACGATGCCTACTTGTAGCCCTTCTGAGCGGAATATCAGAGTATTGACCGGAAGCAGGAAGGTGGAGGCCTGCGTCGGGACTTTCAAATGGACCTCTGCGTAAGAGCCCGTGAGCAGTGTGCCCGCGGGATTGTCCACATCAATTTCGATCAGCAAAGTCCTCGTTGTTACATTAATGGAATCAGCAGTACGTACCAGTTTTCCTTGAAACCTGCGCCCGGGAAATTCGGCGAGAGCAATATCTGCTGTCATGCCGACTTTGACGCCTTGCGAGTATTCCTCTGGTACGTTTACGTAAACACGCAACTGGCCGGGTTGGGCAATGTGGAAGAGATCAGTTTTCACGCCGCCACTACTGCCGGAATTGATCAGGTCACCGATATCCGTGTTACGGGCCGTGACAACGCCATCGAACGGAGCGTAAATCTTTTCAAAAGACTGTAGCGCCTGAAGCTGTTTGACGTTGGCTTGGCTGGCCTCAACGATAGCCTTGTTTGCGTTGTAGGCGCCCACTGCATTGTCTACATCCTGCTGGGAAACAGCGTTCGATTTAAGCAACCCCTCGTAGCGGTTCTTGGTAATTTCGGCAAGCGCGAGATTTGCTTTCGAGGTGCTGAGGTTGCTAAGCGATTGCTCCACTTGCTGGTCGACTTCCGGAGTATCGATCACTGCAAGAAGTTGTCCTTGCTTGACGCGCGCTCCAATGTCGACATACCACTTCCCCAGGTACCCATTTGTGCGCGAATAAATGGGTGAGGTAATGAATGGTTGTACATTTCCAGGAAGAATGATCTCCTGGGCGGGAGTGGTTCGTTCTGGCGATACAACCGAGACCGGAGTGACGGCCACTTGCGACGTCTCGGACCGTAACTTTGCGCCGGCCCTAACACGTGACCAGATCCCTGCTATCAAGAGGGCGGCAGTCGCGATCAGCGCGATTGACAGGGCCAGCCATTGTTTATATGAATGCTTCCCTCCCTGCAATTCATTCAATTGGAGTGATTGCCCGCCGATCCGTTTTAAATCTTCAGTTTGAGACGACATAGTAGCTCCATGTAATGGTGCCTAGCGCTCGCTTCAACTTTGAGCCGGATGCCGGCGCGAACCCTGGAGAACGCTGAAAAATGCCGGTACAAAGAAGAGCGTCGAAACCGTCGCGAAAAGCAGTCCACCAATGACCGCGCGGCCGAGAGGAGCGTTTTGTTCACCGCCGTCCCCTAGTCCAAGAGCCATTGGCACCATACCGATGATCATGGCCAGAGCGGTCATCAGTACCGGCCGAAAACGTGTGAAGCCCGCTTCCAACGCGGCGTTGACGGAATCACTTCCTTCCTTCATTTTTTCGGTAGCAAAGCTCACGACCAGAATGCTGTTTGAAGTTGCCACGCCCATACACATGACGGCTCCCATGAGTGCGGGAACGCTCAGAGTCGTGTGCGTTATAAACAAAAACCAGGCAATTCCGGCGAGTGCTGCGGGCAGCGCTGAAATCATGATGAAAGGATCCAGCCAAGATTGGAAGTTGACTACGATCAACAGGTAGACGAGCACAATCGAGAAAGCCAATCCACTAAGAAGGCCGACGTAGGACGACTGCATTGTTTGAACCTGTCCACGAACAACCACTCGAGAACCGCGGGGCAATTGTTGCCGCGTACCATCGATAACTTTGTTGATGTCGCCTGCTACGCCGCCCAAGTCTCGCCCAGTCACCGATCCATAAATGTCGATCACGGGTTCGATGTTGTAATGAGAAACCACCGCCATGCCCGCTCCCCGTTGGATGGAAACCAAACTGGCCATGATTGATGGGGGAGCGGCCGGGTCGGTGCCTGTGATTGGAATGTTCTCAACGTCTTGCAACGTCTCCGTGCGATATTGCGGTGTCTGAGTTGCGATTTGATAGCTGACATGGTTTTTGGGGTCAACCCAGAACGTAGGCGCAGTCTGAAAGCTGCCGCTCAAAGAAACCAGGAGATTTTGCGCAATGTCGTGGGCAGTAAAGCCAAGTTGTTCAGCCTTCGTCCGTTCTACTCTGAGGCGCAGATATGGCTCATCGAAGGGTTGCTGGATTCGGAGATCAGCCGTTCCCGGCACTAGTCTCATTTTCTCGAGCAGGGCGTCCGCATAACGCCGGTTGCCCTCTGAGTCGGTCCCCACAACCTGAACATCGACGGGGGCCGGCAAGCCAAAATTCAGGATCTGGCCGACCATGTCGGCTGGCAAAAAAGCGAAGGTCGCGCCCGGAAATTGTTTTGGGAGCGTCAGACGAAGTTGGTGAATGTAGTTGTCCGTGGGATGGTGATTGGCGTTCAAGGTCACAAGAATGTCGGCATCCGACGTCCCGACGGGAGCAGCAGCCGGAATCTGCTGTCGAATCGATTGCTCCACCAGATCGCAAAGGTTGGCGGTTTCTTCAATGCGCATTCCCGTGGGAGCTCGTAAGTGAAGTTTGAATGTGCCGCTGTCTACGCTGGGGAAGAAGTCCCGGCCCAGCCAAGGGATCAAAATTGCCAGTGAACCAAGACAGCTCAGAAAGAACGCAATCAGGAAAACCCGCCGGTGCTGCAGGCTGCCCTCGAGCAGCCCACGATAGGCCACACGAAATTTCTCAAAGGCCGCTTCAAAACCCTTTTGAATTCGCACCAGCGGATTGCGACTGACGGCAGAAGCAGTCGCTTTCTTCTTATCTCCGCGCAAGAGGTACTTCGCCATCGTCGGGACAATCGTGCGAGAGAGTAGATACGATGCCAACATTGCGAAAACCACCGCTTCGGCGAGCGGCACAAAGAGATACCGCGCCACGCCGGACAGTAAGAACATCGGAGCAAACACAATGCAAATCGAAAGCGTGGACACGAAGGCAGGAGTTGCGATTTGCGACGCGCTGAGGAGGACAACTTCATCCAATTCCTTCGCTGGTTCCGCCTCGCGGTTTCGGTTGATGTTCTCGACTTCCACCGTGGCATCGTCCACCAAGATGCCGACCGCCAGAGCGAGTCCACCAAGCGTCATGATATTGATCGTTTCTCCGATCGCGCTCAGCGCGATGATGGACGTAAGGATCGCCAGTGGTATGGAGGTCACAATGATAATCGTGCTTCGCCAGCTGCCCAAGAAAGTGAGAATCATGAAGGCCGTCAGGCATGCAGCAATCAGGGTCTCCCGAACAACGCCGCTGATAGCGCTGCGGACAAAAATCGATTGATCTGCTAGAGGGCTTATCTGTAGCTGGGAAGGAACTGTCAGCCGAATTTGAGGGAGAAGCGCCTTGATGCCTGAGATCACATTTAATGTGGATGCATCTCCGGCCTTTTGAATCGTCAGCAATACCGACCGCTGCCCGTTCACCCGAACGATATTCGTCTGTGGCGGAAATCCATCACGTACCCAGGCGACATCTTTCACATAGATGGTAGTGTCACCTATCGTCTTGATGGGAATGCGATTTAAGTCCGCAATCGTTTGCGGTGCTGCGTTGGGGATAGAAACATCGTATTCCTTGGACCCGATTTTCGACGTTCCAGTGGGCAGGATCAAGTTTTGAACGGCGATCGCATTCACTACGTCCAGTGCAGACAGTCCCTTTGCCTGCAGCGCTGTCGTATTCAGGTCCACCTGCACCTGGCGTTGCTTACCGCCGTAGGGATAGGGAACGGATGCGCCCGGCACCGTAATGATCTGCGTACGAATGAAATTCAGGCCGTAGTCATTGAGTTCTTGTTCCGAGAGATTTTGGCCTGAAAGGGCTAGCTGCAGGACGGGTACGCTCGATGCGCTATAGGCCAGAATGAGGGGTGGTGTCGATCCGGCAGGCAACTGCTTGAGTTGAGTCTGAGAAACAGCTGTGATCTGTGCAATGCCCTGCTGAATGCTCGCGGTCGGCTGCAGAAATACTTTGACGACAGCTATGCCGTTAAGCGACTGCGACTCGACGTGCTCAATGTTGTCAACGGTCGTGGTAAGAGCTCGTTCCGTGACGCTGACGATTCGGTCGCTCATATCCTCAGGCACGAGACCGTTATAAGTCCAGATAATGCTGACAACCGGGATGTTGATGTTCGGAAAGATATCTGTTGGGGTACGAACGATTGCGAGCGTCCCCATGATCAGAATGAGTATGGCCATAACCACGAAGGTGTAGGGCCGCCGCAATGCAAGTCGAACGATCCACATAGAATTTATTCCCCGTCTTTCAACTACCGTCGATGGCCTGGATCACGACACTCTGCAAATGCAAACGCCTCTCCAAACAAGTCTAGACTTGTAGTTGCTGCGCAACTTCCTTTATGCGAGTCACTTAAGTGATCGGGCCGCCGCTTCAGATCTAATGGAAAACTGTCCCTCGGCTGGACACGACGTCAGCATTCCGACAGGTCTCGAATCCTAATGGGTCCGCCAAGGACAGAGTTGGGGTAGGAGTTGTTGAACGCGCGTGCACACGATAAATACCGGGAACTTCAACTCTCCCCCGACAGGTGTCGTGACATTACGACCTTTAATAAGGATGCCGACATGGAAAAAGACACTCTGTGGTTCAAGCCACTGTTTTGGAAGGCTGGACCACTGCAAGATTTCCATTCTGCCTTAGGCGTCTCAAATCGCGGCGCGCTCGAGCAGACCGAAAACTACCAACATAAGGGCGGGCAGCAGCAAGGCCCACACGGCTAAGCGAGACGCCAATGCTGCTCCAAGCACGGCTCCCATGAAGAAGGCAATCCATATGCCTGCCAATAGCGCGGCGCGCCACCAGTGATTGTCCCACGCACCCTGCGTCTGTGACACGGGGGCGCGCTTGATTCCCATCGCGAGGCGCTGGGCAAGACTGTTCAAGTCTCCAGTCACGAAGCCCAAGTTCACGGTCTGCCCGCCCACATGGGTGATAGACGTGTTCATGATACCCATGGCGGTGCTCAATATCATTATGCTCAGCCAACCCGGCCACGCGAAGTAAGTCGCAGCGATGCCAACCGTGAGCAGGGCCGCCACCAACAAGGAATGCCGAGGCAACTCGTGATGTGGATTGGCCCGCACAAGAAGCGTCCCCATGAAGATGCCGAGCACAAAAAACGGAATAGGGAGCAAGCTATGCGCTGCCGCGGCGAGCTTGGCATGTCCGGCATGTAAGCCGGCAGACGTTGTGTTACCGCTCATGAAGGAGGCGTAAACTCCAAAGTTCAACAAAGTATAGGAATCCACGTAACCCGAGATCAAAGCACGACCGGCGGCCCTCCACGCTTGCACCCTCGCGGACTCTTGTAATGAGGACACTCGAATGCCAAAGCGACTGACATCTCTAATCTGTTGGTTTTCGGTGGCTGACATCGACTTGCCCCTAAGGCCTGCCAGTGGCGCAATCACGCTGTATTGTTAGCGCTGTCGCCCCCGGTGACGTCGTAGGTCGCGCCCGAAACCATGCGCGCAGCGTCGGAGGCGAGGAAGACCACCACAGGCGCGACATCTTCGGGCTCGATCCATGGCACCCCGAGCGGTGTTTTGGCGGTGAGAACCTTTCTGGCTTCTTCCTCGTCTGTGGACGACCCGGTTGGCATCTTACCGGCTGCTTGGAGCGCTTGGGCGTAACGCTCCTTGTGGCGGGTCAGTGGTGTGTCGATCAACCCGGGAACAACGGCGTTGACTGTGATGCCGTGTGGCCCCAATTCCAGCGCCGCCGACTTCATCAGGCCAATGATTCCCCATTTAGAGGCCGAGTAAGCTGCTCCGTTCTTCATGCCATGCCGACCTTGCGTCGAGGAACTCACGATGATTCGTCCGCTGCCGCGCTTCACGAGATAAGGCGCAAAGGCGCGGATTGAGTTCGCCGTGCCAGTGAGGTTGACGTCGATTTGCGTATGCCAGTCTTCGTCTTCCATCTCAAGCAGGGGTTTGAAGGCTTGGATCCCTGCATTGGCGAACAAAATGTCAATGCCGCCGAACTCGCGCTCCGCCTGTGCTGCAGCCGCTCGCAGCGCGGGAAGGTTGCGTTGGTCGAGCTTGATGCCCACCCAGCGGCCGCCGGCCGCCTGGATCAACTGTCCCGTTTCCTTCAACTCATCAGGGGTCGCTGCCTCGACACCGGAACGCGTGTCCACCGGAGCGCTGATGTCAATACCGACGATGTTCGCACCCTCTCGCGCGAAGGCGATGGCCGTGGCGCGACCGATCCCGCGGGCAGCGCCGGTGACCACAGCCACCTTCCCTCGCAGGCATTCGTCAGTTCCTGGTATCAGTTTGGTCATAATCACTCCTTTGAATCGCAACGATAGTGGGCACCGGTGCGATGCCCCAACTGCCGCATTTAATTGACGCCGGGTGTTCCCTTCCAATCGATAATGTCAACCAACTGCCAGGGAAATCCAATGAGATTGAATTGCAACTCCCCCTGCTTATCAAGCACGAGCTCGGCTTCAGGGTAGAAGGTGCCCGTGCTCTTGGACTTATCCACGTCGTTTAAGTCGAATTCCCCAGCCGTCAAATTGTAGGAAGTAGATCGGCTATCACGGTAGACCTCGCCGAATCTAAGGAGGCGGTTGGTGACAAAGCGAATCTTCCGCCCATTCGCGGTTGGAGTCACGTGGATGTAACTGACGTCGTAACCGAGGGTGCCCGTGACCGCGATGTGGCCCACCGCTTTCATCTTGGACAGCGCGTTGAACAACCCTTGATCCTTGCCGTTCTGGAATGCCTCGGTCAGAATTTGGTTATCTGCCTGAGGGGAGTACTCATAAATGGTCAGCGTTACAGGGAATTCCTTTCCCATCTGCGTCTCTGTGCCTCGGGCAGTAGCGTCAATGGTTTCTGGCTTCGATCTGTCCTGGGAAAAGGCAGAGGCGCTTCCCAGGCTGAAAAGACAAATCAGCATCAAACTACCAATGAAGAGGTTATGACCTCTATGAGTTAAATTCTTGATTTGCGACATTTCTCTTCCTCCTTCTTTCAGTGTGTAGTTCTCCCTTGCGTTCATAGATCGAACTAAGCAATAGCTGTGCCAGATGCTGTGCGCGTCGAAAAGTTATGGAAGTAGCAGGCAGATTTGGGGATGCGTCAATATCTCAAGCGTCTCGGCAATGTCATTTGCCAGGGAAACCTGTCGGAGTGTTGGCATCCCGTCTAGTCGACTGGACGGAGAAACAGCTGTGACAAAACGCAAGCGTCAGCACTCCAATGGGAGGAGGTGTTCGGGACCTGGACCAGGCGGGAAGGAAATATCCTCCTTGCATATTCCCCGCGCGGCGGCCCAGAATCGTCAGAGTTCGGTCAGTTTTATGCTGGGCGCGACATCCTTCATCGCCGGAGCAGTAGTATGTCAAGCACCAAACTTTTTCTATGGTCCAAGCCACCTGTGATTTGGCGCTACGGGATTGCTATTCTATCAGTCATCGCAGTAGCGTCTATTTCGCTCTGGCCGGCATTTCATTTACAAACTGCTCCCGCATCGCTATTTCTTTGCGCCATCCTGTTCGGCGCGTGGCTCGGTGGAGCCGGACCGGGGTTGCTGGCGACCGCACTTTCCGCTACCGTTTTCTATTATTACTTCCTGCCACCAGTCCATTCATTCGCTCTAAAGCCCGAAGAGATACCACGATTTATCGTCTTTTTGGTGGCTGCGCTGTTTGTGTGGACGCTGAGCGCCGCGCAAAACCGTGCTACAGAATCGATCAGGCGCGCGAGAGATGACCTGAAAGCAACAGTTCAGGAACTCCAAAGAATCAACGAGGAGTTACAAAAAGAGAGCCGTGAGCGCAAGCAGGCCGAAGAGGCCCTGCGTCAGACGCGGGCCGATCTCGCCCACGTCAACCGGGTGACCACCATGGGAGAACTGACTGCCTCCCTGGCGCACGAAGTGAATCAACCGATTGCCGCCGCCGTCACCAATGCCAAGACTTGCCTGCGTTGGCTTAACCGCGATCATCCCGATCTGGAAGAGGCGCGCGACGCTGCCATGAGAATCGTGAACGATGGGACGCGTGCGGCGGAAATCTTCAGCCGAACCCGCTCACTTTTCAAGAAAGGCGCCACGCAACGTGAGTTGGTTGATGTAAACGAAGTCATTCGAGAGATGGTTGTCCTCCTGCACAGCGAGGCAGCGCGGTACTCCATATCATTTCGCACGGATCTGGCGGCAGATCTTCCTCAACTCATGGGAGATCGCGTGCAACTGCAGCAGGTATTGCTGAACCTCATGGTTAATAGCTTTGACGCGATGAAGGATATAGAAGGGACGCGGGAGCTCGCCATCAAGTCGCGAGGAACGGCAAACGAGCAAGTTCTGCTATCTCTAAGTGATACTGGCGTGGGACTGCCTCCGCAGCAGGGGGACGAGATCTTCGATGCGTTCTTTACTACGAAGCTTCATGGGACCGGTATGGGGCTTCGGATCAGTCGCTCCATCGTTGAATCGCATGGCGGGCGCTTGTGGGCTGCTAATAACTCTCCACGCGGCGCGACCTTTCATCTCACGCTGCCAACCAAAGTCGAGGCGCAGGAATGACGCCCGCAGGTGCTCTCATGGTGTTCGTCATTGATGACGATGCATTATTGTTTACAACGATGACGTGAATTATGCTTTGACAAAGGCGGTAGGTATGCCCAAGCCTACACCAATCACAATCGTTCGAGCCTGGAGAAAATTGGCGCTGGTGCTGCGTGGACGGTTGATCTCTGATTGAGGCGCAGCGTGGCTGTTCCGCGTGGCAACCAGACGGAGACGCATGGCTGCTGCGAACTTGATTGGCTCGTATAATTATGCGCTCGTGGCGCTTTCGGTGTTGATCGCCATGTTTGCGTCGTACGCTGCTCTGGATCTTGCAGGTCGCGTAACGGCCGCGGGCGGTTGGACTCGCGCGGTCTGGCTGCTGGGCGGTGCCGGTGCGATGGGGACTGGCATTTGGTCCATGCACTACATTGGGATGCTGGCGTTCATCCTGCCAATTCCCGTGGCTTACCATTGGCCGACTGTCCTGCTGTCACTGTTTGCGGCAATTCTCGCTTCGGTCGTTGCACTGGGCGTGGTGAGCCGGCAGCAAATGAGTCGGTTCCGAGCGCTCGCCGGAAGCGTCCTGATGGGTGCGGGTATTGCGAGCATGCATTACATCGGCATGGCCGCCATGCGTTTACCTGCCGTATGCCACTTTAGTTCCTTTCTCGTCGTCCTGTCCGTCGTGTTCGCGGTTCTGATTTCCCTCGCTGCGCTATGGATTACCTTTCACTTCCGAGATGAGAAAACGGGGATCGGCTGGGAAAAGTTAGCCGGAGCCGTCGTGATGGGCGCCGCGATTCCCGTCATGCATTACACCGGCATGGCCGCCGCCAGTTTCACCCCCTCCGGCATGCCAGCGGACCTCTCTCATGCCGTTAGCATCTCCACGCTTGGCACCGCCGGAATTGCCGCCGTCACCTTTACCGTCCTCGGACTGGCTTTGCTGACGTCCTGGGTTGATAGGCGATTCGCCACCCAGACCTTGGAAGTACAGGAAGAGAAGCTGCAGCAAAGCGAGGCGTATTTATCGGAAGCACAGCGATTAAGCCACACGGGCAGTTTTGGCTGGAGGGTTTCCACCGGCGAGATCATCTGGTCAGAGGAAACCTTTCGAATCTTCCAATGCGACCGAACGACAAATCCGACCGTGGAAGTTGTTCTCCAACGGGTTCATCCCGAAGACGCGGCCCTCGTGAAACAGACAATCGAGCGCGCGTCGCAGGATGGTAAGGATTTTGATCATGAATATCGCTTGGTGATGCCGGATAGGTCCGTCAAATATGTCCATGTTGTGGCTCATTCCTTAAGTTCGGGCGGCATTGAGTTTTTTGGGGCGGTGATGGACACCACCGAGAGCCATCGGGCGGAAGAAGCATTGCGCCGGAGCGAGAGTTACCTGGCAGAAGCGCAGAGGCTCACGCATACGGGGAGTTGGGCCTGGCAGGTAGCGGGAAGAGTCGCCTTGCATCTGTCCGAGGAATGGTATCGCTTATATGGCTTCGATCCAGAAAAGAGCCCGCCGACTAGGGAAGAACGGGTGCAGCGCGTTCATCCGGAGGATCGAGCCAAGTGGCAAGGAGCAGTCGATCGAGCAATCGCTGAAACGTCGGGTTTCGAAATGGAATTCCGAATCCTTCTTCCCGACGGCACGGTTAAATACATCCACACCGTCGGCCATCCGGTTTTGAACGCATCCGGGGATTTGGTGGAATTCGTGGGTAGCTCGACGGACATCACCGAGCGAAAGCGGGCAGAAGAGGCGCTGGAGGCTTTGCGCCAGGCGCAGGCGGATCTCGCGCGCGTAAACCGCGTGACCACCATGGGAGAGCTGACTGCCTCCCTGGCCCACGAAGTGAATCAACCGATTGCCGCCGCCGTCACCAACGCCAATACCTGCTTGCGATGGCTTACGCGCGATCACCCCGATCTGGAAGAGGCGCGCGAGGCTGCCATGAGAATCGTGAAAGACGGAACGCGAGCAGCGGAAATCATCAGTCGAATCCGCCTACTCTTCAAGAAGGGTGCTCCGGAACGGGAGTTGGTGGATGTAAACGACGTCATTCGAGAAATGATCGTCCTTCTGCGCGGCGAGGCAACACGATACTCCATATCATTCCGGACGGAGTTGGCGGCCGATCTCCCTCAGATCATGGGAGATCGCGTGCAATTGCAGCAGGTTTTCATGAATCTCATGCTCAATGGCATCGATGCCATGAAGAACATGAACGCTGGAGGCGAACTTACGATCAAGTCGCGGCAAGCCGAGAATGATAAACTGCTGATCTCCGTCAGCGATACTGGCGTGGGGCTGCCCGCGCAGCAGGCGGACCAGATCTTCAAAGCGTTCTTTACCACGAAAGTTCAGGGGACCGGTATGGGCTTGTCCATCAGCCGCTCCATTGTTGAATCGCATGGCGGCCACTTGTGGGCTGCCAACAACTCTCCGCGCGGCGCAAGTTTTCACGTCACTCTACCAACCAAAGTCGAGGTCCATGAATGACACCCGCAGGCGTTCCCATTGTGTTCGTCATTGATGACGATGCGGGTGTGCGTGCGTCCATTCAAGGCCTGCTAAAGTCGGTCGGTTTGCGGTCCGAGTCCTTCGGGACGACGCAAGAGTTCCTACGCAGCAAGCGGCCAGACGGGCCAAGTTGCCTGGTTCTAGACGTGAGACTTCCTGGAGTCAACGGTTTGGATTTTCAGCGCCAATTGACTGACGCGGGCGTCCAAATACCCATTATCTTCATCACCGGTCATGGAGATATTCCCATGACGGTGAGGGCCATGAAATCCGGTGCGGTGGAGTTCCTGACCAAGCCCTTCAGGGACCAAGACTTGCTGGATGCGATTAATCAGGCTTTGGACCGTGACAGGGCGATGCACCAACAGCAGAGTGAGTTTGCCGGGTTGCGGAAGTGCTACGAGTCGCTGACCCCACGCGAGCGCGAGGTCATGGCCCTAGTGGTTTCGGGTATGCTGAATAAACAAATTGCCTCTGAGCTAGGAACCAGCGAAATCACCGTTAAGATCCACCGCGGCCACGTAATGCGGAAGATGCAGGCTGAGTCGCTGGCGGAATTGGTCAGAATGGCGGCGAAGCTTGAGGTTGCGCCCGGCAAGAAGTAGTCTAATCCCGCTTCTTTTAATCAATATGATTTGCAAGTCAGCAATCCTTCCGTTCTGAATACCGGTTTCACAAATACCAAGGATGAAGATTGAGGATTCTCTGTGATCAGGGCGGTGTTAGATATCCTATACCAACGTATAATTGCGCCGCTTTTGGCGATGCTGTAGATTCCGGTCATGGTTACTAACGGTAAAATCAAATTGGTTGCGATTGTCGATGATGATAATTCGGTGCGAGGCGCACTACACGGCCTGCTGAAAGCGGTCGGATTGCCGGCGATAGCGTTTGCCTCGGCGGAGGAATTCCTGAAGTCTGGTCAGCAGCACCACACTGCATGCTTGATCGCAGATATCCGTATGCCCGGGATGTCCGGCCTGGAACTGCAGGCCCAATTGAACGCTGACCGTTGCAGGATTCCGACCATCTTTATCACGGCACATGGGGACGCAAAAATGCGGATGCAGGCGTTGAGAGAAGGCGCAGTCGAGTTCCTGTCAAAACCGTTCGACGACGAAGCTCTGCTCGAGAGTGTTCGAGCAGCTCTGGAGAGTTGATCCCAGAAGGCAAAGTGCATCGACCCCGCCAGGAGGTCCTTTATGGCAGCTTATGTGGGAGCTTTCGAAAGGGTGGAGTCCGGTGGCCAGAAGCGCAATCCACGCAGATTCGAGCAACTCATTGGTAAAAGTCGCTCTCTGGAAGTGGTGCTGGATCAAGTCGAACGCGTCGCGCCTACCGATTCCACAGTGCTTATCCAGGGAGAAACCGGCACCGGCAAAGAGTTAATCGCGCGCGCGGTTCACAATGTCAGCTCGCGGTGCGGACGCCCCTTCATAAAGCTGAATTGCGCTGCGATTCCGTATTCTTTATTGGAAAGCGAGCTGTTTGGCCATGAGCGTGGCGCTTTTACAGGCGCGATCGCGCAAAAGGTCGGTCGTTTCGAAATGGCCGACAAAGGGACGCTCTTTCTGGACGAGGTGGGCGATATCCCGCTGGCATTGCAACCCAAACTGCTGCGTGTACTGCAGGAACAAGAGTTTGAGCGCCTGGGTGGAACCAGGACTCACCAGGTTGACGTTCGGCTTGTGGCGGCGACTAACCGAGATTTGGCGGGCATGGTGAAGCGGAACGAATTTCGCATCGACCTCTACTACCGTTTAAATGTGTTTCCGATTCCACTACCCCCACTGCGGGCGCGCCCCGAAGACATCCCGGCGCTGGTGACGCATTTTGTGGAGATTTATGCCCGCCGAATGGGTAAGCAAATCGAGCACGTCCCTCCGGAAACTATATCTGCGCTCAGCTCGTACCAATGGCCCGGGAACGTTCGAGAGCTGCAGAATTTCATCGAACGGAGCGTAATCCTCAGTGCCGGAACCGTACTGCGTCCTCCTCTTGCGGAGCTGAAGCATTCCCCTGAATTGGAATCGCTGGGTGCCGTTACGTTAGAAGAAGCCGAACGGGATCATATCCGCAAGACGCTTGAGTACACCAAGTGGGTCGTCGCCGGCCCTAATGGTGCTGCTGCGCGTCTCGGAATGAAGCGGTCTACCCTCTACTTCCGCATGCAAAAGCTTGGCATTTCACGTTCCAACACAATGCCCATTCCCGCGCAGCAGCCTGATCATGATATGGGGATGCACCTTCCATTAGATTGATATCGCCTAGGCGGTTGACGTGCGGGCATAGAACGGCCCCGGCATACCCTGTTTGAGACCTTCTCCCAGCGCGATGGGCTACTCACCTCAATGTTGAATGTTAGCCACGAGGCTAGCATGAACAGTTTTGGGTCTGCAGATTTGAATTACTTAGATTCAGTGTCAATGTTTTGGACGTTGTGTTTAGCAGGTTGGAATCCGACACTGGGCCACGCTAGTAGTTGGCCTCTACTTTCCGTCACTTACGAACGCAACATGTTTGGCAGCCCGGTTGCCTCTTCCAAGTGATGATGACTCCAGCAACAAAGCTACTGACGGCGCCGCGAAAAAAGATGCGACTAATTTCTCTCGTCGCCGGACCAAGGTATGCGCTGCTCTTGGTACTCATGGCACGCGCTGGGGCACTGCTCGCCCAGACTCCCCAGCAGCAAGCCTGGGATATTCTGCGGGCAGGCGTGAATCAGAAGAGCACTGGCAAGCGGACCCAAGCCGTCCGCGCGCTACGACTTCTCCCAGGCGACCCCGAAGCTACGGAAATGGCGCAGACGGCTTTGCAAGATCGCAAGCCCGAGGTCAGGACCGCCGCCGCAACCGCAATAGGGCTGATGGGTTCCAAGGCGGCCATTCCAGAATTGAAGAAGGCGCTCTCAGACAGCAAACCCGCGGTGGTGCTGGCTGCAGCCCATGCCTTGCAACTTCTTAACGACCCAGCAGGCTTTCAGGTCTATTACGAGGTGCTCACTGGCGAGCGCAAGTCGGCGGAAGGTCTAGTCGGCCAACAGATGGAAACGCTGAAAGATGGGAAAAAGATGGCGGAACTTGGCATCGAGGAAGGTCTCGGGTTCATACCGTTTGCAGACATCGGCTTCTCCGCTGCAATCGCGCTAAGCAAAGATAGTACTTCACCTGTGCGGGCGGCGGCGGCGAGGGTGCTCATCAACGATCCGGACCCGCGTATTGGTGAAGCGCTAGTCCGGGCCGCCTCGGACAAGAAATGGATTGTCCGAGCATCGGCTCTTCTCGCGATTGCGAAACGCGGAGATCCCGAGTTCCTTAACGCCATCATCCCGGCATTGTCGGACAAAAACGGAGTTGTGAGCTGCACCGCGGCCGCCGCCGTGATCAGACTGACCACAGTTGCGGAGCTGAACAAGGATGTGAAGGGGACGAGCAGCGCGCCTGGGGGCGAATCGAGGTCCAAGCAAACGCAAAGTGAAGCGCCTGTCACCGGCATTGTCGATAGTAATGGATTCGGACAAACACCAACAAATCAAGCCAAATTAAATAGGAGGAAGTATGAAGTTCATAGCGAAAATTGCAGCATCAGCCGGACTAACGCTAGTTTTGGCGACCGCTTCATTTGCTCAGCACGTCAAAACGGACTATGACCACAGTGCAAACTTTGGCCAATACAAGACCTTCTCTTGGGAAAAGGTCCAAACGAAAGACGCACTCCTGGTTGACCGCATTAAGAGCGCAGTGAACAGCGCTCTGGAGGGAAAAGGTTGGATGGAAGTTCCCTCGGGAGGTGAGGTCGAGGCCTTTGCCATCGAGACGACTCAGAATCAACAAACTCTGGACACATTCTATAACGGGTTCGGAGGCGGTCGCCGTTGGGGAGGATTCGGTGGATTTGGCGACGCAACCACGACAGTCGAAACCTACAAAGTGGGGACCTTAGTGGTCGATCTCTTCGACGCAAAAACAGAGAAATTGATCTGGCGAAGTTCATCGAGTGACACGCTCTCCGATAACGCGGACAAGAACACAAAGAACCTCGACAAAGGCGTGAACAAAATGTTCCAGCATTTCCCTCCCGCCCCGTCGACGAAACACTAAGGGGGGCGAGATGAATGGCTTTCTGACGTTTTCACTCGCTATCTCAATGACCCTGAGTACCCTGGCCATTTCTCTGCGCGCGGCCAATAGGCCGCGCGCAGGAACGGACAGCCAGAACACAGTGGTTTGGACTAACGATGATCTGGAAAAGTTGCACAATCTCGGCCTGATTTCCATCGTGGGTCGAATTGATGAAGAAATGCCAAAGTCGCCATCGGCGCCCGGACCGTACGTGAGAACCCAGGACCCGGAGTGGTACGCGGTGCGAGCAGCGAAGCTGCGCGATGAACTTGAACGCAGACAAACTCAACTCCGTGAATACCGGCAGGCGCTCGACGATGTGCGAAATCAAGGGAAGACGACGGGCGGTATAAATCTCGATGAAGGCGATATAGCCATTACTCCCGAAGTTGGGATTGAAATCCTGGAGGGGCACGTGAACGAAGTACAGACGGAGTTCAACTCACGGGAAGACTTGGCCCGCCGCCACGATATTCCGCCGGGCATGCTGCGCGGCCAATGACGTTCCTTAGCGCAGTTGACGAGGTCTTATGAAGTTTTTTGAACACGGGTTTAACACTAACGCGATGTTCCAAATTTAGTACTGGAGAATGCGCCATGAACATAAAATTCACCACACAGGTTTTGATCGGACTTGTGGGCTGTTTACTTGTCCAATTCACTACGCAAGCCAGCTCCCATGGTCCCACAGGCCAATCCAACGAACAGTCACCCGCTCCGGCCGTGCAACAGTCCCCGCAAGAGTTGCAACAACTTGTCGCGCCGATCGCGTTGTACCCGGACGCCCTCGTTGCGCAGGTTCTCGCCGCTTCCACTTACCCGACCGAGATTGTCGAGGCCGAACGTTGGATGCAAAGTCATCCCAACCTGAAAGGCGAAGAGCTGGCGGGAGAAGTCGACAAACAGCCCTGGGACCCGAGCGTAAAGGCCCTCACACAATTTCCCTCAGTTCTTGAAAACATGGACAAGAACCTCTCTTGGACTTCATCCCTTGGCGACGCATATGCCAACCAGCCGCAGGCTGTGACAGATGCCGTCCAAGCAATGCGCCAGGAGGCTCGGAAGGCCGGCCAGCTGAATAGCAACGAACAGGAGAATGTAACGACTCAAGGCAACACGATCGTTATTCAACCGGCCAACCCTGATGTTGTTTACGTGCCCGCCTACGATCCGTGGCTCGTATACGGAGATCCCATCGTCGCCTACCCGGGTTGGGTTCCTGTGCCTGGAATCTTTTATGGCGGCCCATCAATATACTTCGGCGGTGGGTTTGGAATCGGCTTCTTCGGAGGATTTGGGTGGGGCTGGCATCACTGGGATTATGATTGGCAGGGCCGGACCGCTATATATAACCACAACACCTACGTCTCCCATAGCCGCACGATCATCAATCGCAACAACTTCAATTACAACCGCGGCAATTTTAACCACGGCAATACATTTCACGGAAGCGGACCCGGAGGCGGAAATCCGGGATTCCATGGTGCTCCACCTTCACACCCGCAAGCAGGAACACACTCCGGCGCGTTCAGTGGATTTGATCACGGCGGAAATGCCCGAGGCTTTTCCTCTCGCGGGCAGTCGAGCTTTGGGGGTGGATCCCATGGTGGAGGCGGCTTCCACGGCGGTGGTGGCTTCCATGGCGGCGGTGGCCACGGCGGAGGAGGACATATGTAATCGCATGTACCCGGGTATGGAAATCGTAGAAAATTCAAGAATGAAAGGAACTACCATGCTGCAGAATATTTCGATTATAGATCAACTTGAATGGAAGAAGTTTATTCGATTCGCTGCGTTCGTTCTATTGGCACTTTCTTTGGGGGCTTCGTTCGTGCCAACGTTCGCCCAACAGCCTGGACAGCGGACCTTTGCCTCGGTCGAAGATGCCGGCCGCGCCTTCTTTATTGCAATGCAGTCCCCCGACGACCGCGTTCTCTTGGGCATCCTCGGAACCGCCGGAGACGATATTGTCTCGTCCGGCGACCCGATTGAAGATCTTGATGCTCGCACCGGCTTCACGGCCAAATATGAGGAGATGCATCGCTTCGTGGCAGAGCCGAACGGAACTGTACTCCTGGTTGTCGGAGCCGAAAACTGGCCGCTGCCGATTCCACTGGTTAACAAAAACGGAGCCTGGTATTTCGACACCAAAGCGGGTAAGGACGAAATCTTATTCCGCCGCATTGGCAAGAATGAGCTGGCCGCGATTCAAGCCTGCGCTGATCTGGTGGATGCCCAGAAACAGTACTACCTCAGGGCCCCGTACGGCTTCGCCAAGCAGTACGCACAGAAACTTGTCAGCGATGAGGGAAAACACAACGGTTTGTATTGGGAGGAAACGGGCGATCAATTCGATAGTCCGATTAACCCTCTCATCGCTTACGCGCGCCAAAATCTCCCAAAGAACCAAGTTGGCGCGCATGTTCCGTTCAATGGGTATTTTTTCCGAATTCTCACGAGCCAAGGGCCTGATGCACCGGGCGGAGCCAAGAACTATGTCGTCAACGGAAAGATGACCGCAGGATTCGCCTTCGTCGCATATCCTGCGGAGTACCGTTCCTCGGGCGTGGTGACTTTCATTGTCAACAAATCAGGCGTCATCTACGAAAAGGACCTCGGTCCCAACACAACAAAGGCTGCCGAGGCGATGAACAGCTATGATCCGAATTCCACGTGGCACAAAGCGGACTAAGATCCTGATTTTTCAGGCCGCAAGCCAGGCTCGCATCGCCGCGGGACACCGCTTATGTTGCACAAAGAAAAGCTAGCCGGGCCAATCAGGCTGCCGATCAAGCGAATTCTCGTTTGGACCACGATCCTGCTCTTCGCGTTCCCTTGGATTCTTCTGGCCCAGGAACCAGGGCAGCCCTGCAATAAAGCTCCCGGCGATTCACAACTTACTTCCGCGGCTTGCGACCAAAATGAAAACGCTTCCGGAATAGGCGACGGCGCAGGGGCGCCAAACCCGCCGATCCAACTCACGAAAAGCGACGATAATGACTGGGTACATGCGTGGTTGCGTAAAGTCGATCGGGTCCGGGCGAGCCAGCCCCATTTTGTTTCGCCGATCGTTACAACTCACGTCATGTTGGTTCAACAATTCCGCTACGACATGTCCTGGCAGCAGGATCCCGCTGGTGGCACAACAACTTCTAACTACGGCTCGTCAAAGGGCCTTGAAATTATTCCCGTAAGCCGGTTGGAGGTCGGCATCTTCCCACCCAACTATTTGGCGCATTCCGCTTCCGTGTCAGATGGATTTGGAGATCTTTCATTTCAGGTTAAGTTTCGGGCGTTTTCCGCAACCGAAGGGCGCGGGGACTACTTTGTAGGATTCTTTTTTGGTGGCTCGCTTCCTACAGGAACTCCACCAAATGGCCTCAATCACACAATCCTCTCGCCCACTCTCGCAGCCGCCAAGGGCATTGGGCGCTGGGATATTCAAACCACCTTGGGCGCTAACCTTCCGGTTAGTGGATCTAGCATTCTTGGCCGCGCCATCGTTTTCAATACTGCGGTCGACTACAAAATTAAGGGGCGGATCTGGCCAACGCTCGAGCAGAACTCTGTGTTTTGGTCGGGCGGGGCACTGGATGGGAAAAAACAAGTTTTCTTGACGCCCGGTCTCGTCTTGGGCTCTTTTCCAGTCGCGGAAAAACTTCGCTTCGCCATCGGCACCGGTGTGCAGATTGCGGTGACGGAATTCCATCAGTATAACCACCACTGGATTCTGTCGCTGCGCTTTCCGTTCTGAAACGTAGCGCACTGGGGTCAAGCGATATCCCTGAACCAGGAGCATTCAAATGAACTCAAAAATAGAAATTTTCAAAGATCGCCCGCACGGAGGCAAGCAATGCTCTTCATCCGATCAGTCGCAGCGATAGCACTGGCTTCTCTATGTGTCCTGACAATCTCCGGCCTCGGGGGAACGCGCACGCGCATTGCCCAGGAACTCCGCGCGGAAAACCACACACCTGCCCTACTTGAAGCCATTTCCCGCCAAGCACAGTCACCCAGCAACCTCGGCGGTCAGATGCCCCCCTCGTTCGGCCAGGATGTAGCGAGGGTCGTTACCGATATTGATCGAATTGAGTCCGAAACCCCGAGCGAGATGGAGCGCACTAGCCTCGATCGCCAAGGACAAGTCCGCACCCTGGGGAAGTTACTGCTCTTCGATAAACATCTCTCGGTCAATCAAAACGAAGCGTGCAGTTTTTGCCATACGCCGGAGACGGGATTCACTGGGCCGATTCAATCTTTGAATGAGACTACCCTGTCATATCCGGGATCGCTGACGA
>WNFA01000905.1_pt1 | contig 24009 bp, 29 predicted proteins | sample 5400481 | NCBI WGS metagenome assembly WNFA01 (sample SAMN13153340, study PRJNA577476) | soil metagenome | isolation source: 120 cm saprolite under Douglas fir tree site 2 hole 1 replicate 2 | place: USA:California | collected 2015-04-18 | reverse complement strand
CTTAGGGCTTTGCGGGCAGCGGCTGCCAGAGCTCAATCTTATTCCCATCCAGGTCATAGATCCAGGCAAAGCGACCGTAGGATTCATCCATTCGTTTGGCGTCAATCTTTACTCCCTCTTGTTTTAAGCGGTCGAGCAAAGCATCCATATCGTCCACGATGTAGTTGATCATGAACGGTGCGGGGCTGGGATCGAAATACTTAGTGGAGTTGGGAAAAACAGTCCAAACTGTAACGTGTTCCTTTTGCGGGTCGTCGTGTTCGCGCCACGGAAGCATCACGCCTTGGCCTTTGTCAGCGAGTCCAAGATGCTTCGAATACCATTCGCGCATCTGATCACGATTGCCGGATTTGAAGAAGACACCGCCGATTCCAAGGATGCGCCCGCGCTGCTCCATTTTGACAGGCGGCTTCGACTTTTCAGGTTGCGGAGATTGCACGTCCTGTCCTCCTATTGAGTAGGCCGAGATGAGCAACAGCGAGCCGAGCGCAATTGTGCTCCAGGGTATTCCTTGCATCGGCGGATTATACACAAGGTTCGCTTCGAATGGAGAAAACGGTTCGCTCGTCGTTCGCTCAGGATTCGCCGCCAACGTTCGCCGCGATTCACCCTTTCTAGATCGCGCATGAGGTCTCGAACTGGCTTGGCATCGCCCGTAGAGAACCAGGCTTGCGGGATCGCAAAGTATCCCAGATTGCGTGTTCATCGGCACTGTTGCTCTGCCGGCTGGATGTGGTCTATAGATATATCGACATCGCAAAAGGAGGTGCACGTGGCGACCTCATCCAGTCGGAACGATCTGCCGAACCCGCGCGACAATGATCTGCGCGACAATGATCTGCACGAAAACGACCCGAGAACTGCCCCACTCAAGCCAAAATCAGGCTTGAATGGGCCACCCGTGCGCACGATATCGAGGGCGTTCTCGGGACTTTCGGCGACACCGCGCGCTACGACGACGAGCCCTGGGGCGAACACTTCAACGGACGCGACGGAGTCCGCCAATTCTACGAGCAACTGATGAAGGCGCTGCCTGACTTACAAATCGAGATCTAGCGCCGCCACGTCACCGACGATGCAATCATTCTCGAAGTCATGATTCGCGGAACGCAACTCGGCGCCTGGCGCGGTCTCCCGGCGACCGGGAGACGGGTGGAGCTCCCACTTTGCGGTATCTACACCTTCGACGCCGATAACCGTCTGGCCGGAGAAAAAATCTACTACGACCGCGGGACAGTATTGCGCCAACTCGGCGTCTTCCACGAACCGCCAAGCGTATTGGGACAGATCGGAATTCTGCTGACGCATCCAATTACGATTGCGCGGGCGTTGGCGCAGAAGCTGCGGGGGAAGTAGTCTACAAACTCCTCGTCGGCTTCGCTGGAAGAGAGAAAATACTGGTAAGCCAAATATGCGACAGCAGTACGGCGACTGGAAAGACTGGCTATTGTGTCTAGCCATCATCGTGGCTCTACAGGCAAGGCTTCCAAGCATGGCTAACCGAAACCCAAAAGGGCGTACGCCGCGGAAGAAAGATCAGGAGGGGGATCGGCCAGGCAAGTTTGCCCTCGGGTTCTTTTTGGGGGCGTTCATAACTGTATTGGTTGCCTTGATGACCTGGGGTTCACCCCCGACTGCGAAACGCCTAGCAATTGGAGTTGGCCTGCTGTTTTTATGTGGCATTTACCCTACGTGGTACTCAGTTAGTGTCCTGAGTGGACATTTTGATCTCAGATACTCGCTTAGGACGTTCTTCAGGCTGATTGCTTTGGTCGTCCTTGCTGGCCTTGTCTTCGCTTTGTGGAAGGAGTTACTTCCACCGCTGCCACTGATCACGATGCAGATCAGGCCATCGACCTTTCCTGTATCTATCCCGCCCCATTCTGTTGTTTCGATATTCCAAGTCCATCCCTACATAGGTTTAACAGAAGCGACTGATGGGTTGCTTAAGGACACCAACGACAAAGACACTGCATTTCTTTACCCGTCAGATCAGGAAATCGCAACTCAGCCAAAGAACGCTCACGAAGATGTATATCGTTTTGAGGTGACAAACCACGCCCCGCAAACCTTGATAGGAGGGAAGATTTTCTTTCAGGAAGAATTCGCTCCGGGCGCAAGCTATGGGTGCACAGCGACTCCCGACAATGCAAAATACAAAGAGGTGATCTTGTTGCCACCGCTCGATCCCGGCAGATCGTTCGAATTTTACGCCATAAATCAAAGCACTTTTTGCGCATGGCTGATACCTCCGAGTTCTGCGATGGTAAGAATGGCAAATGATGACGCTGAACAAGAAGTACCTCTAGTGTTTGACAAGAACCCCTTGTACAACGCCGGAGCGCCATCGTTCATGACCACAACAATCAAATGGGAAGGGTTGCCAACGAAACCTGGCGTGCACTACGTGGTGAAGAGAATCGTGCATTAAAGGAACGTACGAAACCATAGTGTAGGGAAGGCACCGATGTCAGAGAAGAGTCTGAGCTCACGAGGACTGTATTGTTTCGTAACGTGTGGGCGGTGGGCCACCTTAACGCGAAGTATATCGAGGGTTTGTGGACTATGCCCGTCAATCAGCGGCGGAGCCACTTCCCGAAAAGCGCGAGAAGTGGCACACCCGGCAGGTAGCCGAGATCGGAAGGTGGATTATGGTCGAGACGCTAAACGGAGTAGAGGCTTTTGAACGATTCGGTTCAATGTCCGAAGTGTAGCAGACCCGTCTATGTCGGCAAAATAGAGGCTGAGATCAGCGAAATTGGCGTTATAGACCACAATGTGGGCTTTGTCGTCCGACGATTTCGAGCCACGTGTCCCGGCTGTGGTCCATTCTTCCACGACCACGACCACGTTGGACACCACAGCACCATAACCAAGAAGCAAATGGCACAACTGTTTCCCAAACGCCACCGAAGGCGGCTACGCGACCTTCTACCGGAAGATGAGCGAAAACCGTTCATGCGAACTCTGATTGGAAAGCGGGAACCAAAAGATGGAGAAGTCGAACATTGGCTCGCTCTTCAAAAGGAAATGAGGAACACAACGGCCGGTGGGCCACGTTAACGGGGAAATATAACGCGGGTTTGTGGAGTCTACAGGACAATCGGAGGTGGAAGCCACTTCTCGCGTCCTCTGTTGAAACCATTGAAAAGGGGAGAACTCGGGGACAGACGGAACGTTTCCCGATTTTGTGCTGTTTCCAGATTTCATTCAGAGGTTGGAAATTGGAAGCAATCCCCCGACCCAAATGAGCCGGGGGAAAGACTTTAAAGGGTCATGCTGATTTGTTAAACACGTTGCAATGCCTTGGATCAGTCAACACCTCGAGAGGTACGACCTGCCTCGGCCTGTGTCCGATAAATTTCTTGATCCTGCTCTGTGGGGTCTTATTGAGAGGGCAGCTTGTCGCTAGGCATGAAGTCGCATCCTCACACCTTCCTTCGTCAACATAAACCCCGTTGAAAATAATTGTGTCACTGAAGTTCCCGCTTACCCGGCAGACTCGATGCGAGTAACCGCAAACTCCAAACCATATCTTCTTAATCTTTCTTCCCGGACGAAACGCATCCCCACGAAGCCAGCGAATATCAAAATGCGCCTCACGAGTTTCCTTTGTTACATCCGAGTTACAAGCGTGATGTTTGTCAATTGCGTCCATCAATTCCTCTCAGGTCGGCTCTCAAATCTTGCCGTTGCTTAGTTGCTTGATGAATGTCTTGAGCCAATCATCCGACTTATCGGCAAGTTCGCTAGGTATCCATTCCCCGGAAACTTCTGTGAGCGAGATTCGCGACGTCTCATCCACTACGCGGAATCTGATCAAAGTGTTTGCCTCATCAAATTCCACTTTGTTGCCGGGTGCGAGTTCCTGTACGATTCGGACAATTCTCTCCTTCTGAAATTCGTAAGTATCCTTATCTAGTACGGTAGTCATATAGGCACCCTCCTGGGTTCATTGTCTCAGAAAAGCAGCATCAAAACAGCCGGGTGCCCCCAGTTCGAGAAGTGTGGGCTGCCGAGCCGCCGACACCATTCGACTCTGCATTGCTTCCCTTCGAGACACCGTAGGTTCTAGCGATGCGCTGTCCGCGGCGGCTGACTCTCCATCACCACGCGCAGTATTCGGTTGATGCGCGTTTGGTAGCCCTTGCCATGACGCTTGAGCCAATCGAGCACGTCCTCATCCAGACGAATGGTCAGTTGCTTTTTCGCCGGCGGCCAGGGCAGCGTCGCCTTTTTGCGAAAAGGTCTGGTCGAGATGCGGAATGTGCGAGTCGTCTCTATCGGCATCCTTCATACGGTCAATCGCGGTTGGCGAGACGCCAACCGGACAGCCGCCGGGACGGCGGCGCTACGCTACAAAGACGGTTCCCACAGCGGCTCAAGCCGCTATTGATTTTGCGGCAGTTGCGGCACGGCTGTAGTCGTGCCCTTCCCGAAACTGGAGTCGTGGCGGGGATTGGAAGTCAAAAGCCCCACCCTTCGCGCAAAAAGCGCGCGAAGAATGGGCCACCCCCTGTGTGGCGGTGCAGGCGGAAGGCTGGCCCACCGCCCAACGCCTCTGCAATACCCGATGACGATGCCGATTCGGCAAAAAGTTCCAGTGCCCAGACAACCCTGGTACCACTGTCCAGCATCTTTGAGCGGACTATTAATACGTTGCTCGCAGGTGCACTGTGATCGGTTCCGCGGGACTAGCTTGCTTATCGCTTCATACGCAAATCGGCTTTATTTCATTTCCCTGGGAACGAATTGTTTTTGAACGCATTCCACATCCGCCTGGCGTAGTTACAGCTGCGCGTCGCCGTCGAGCGACAGCATAAGGAGAAGCGATGAAAAAGCTGCTGACATTATCCTACTTGGGAGCCCTATTACTGCTTATCGTGGCTCCTCTCGCCGCACAGAACACCGTTGATGTACTGAGTGGCGGGCCACAGCCCCCGAACACTGCCGGCTGCGCCGTGCTGCCGCACTGTATTCCGGCGGTCTGGTCCACGACCTCTAACGCGGGCTCGGACATTAGCGCACCGATAGCCGCGAACTTTGTTTTCGACACCAATGGTGGGGCTTTGCCTACCGACTTTCCCAGTGCCACGACAGGCCAAATCTGCCTGGCCGATACCCGTGATCTTTCCGGGACCACGCTGTTCGCCCAAATTGCCGCGAACTGTCAGACCGCCCGAGGCACCGCTCTCCTGCTCATACGTGACGCTGCTGTCACCGCCCCAGCGGCCATTCCGGTATTTGTCATATCCTCGGCCAACGGAGACTTTCTGCGGAATACTGTCGGGTTCAACGCCTCGACCGGAGTCTCCAATTACCCAGTACGAATCAATGTGGCTGTGGCAACTCCACCGCCCAACCCTGCCGGTCAGCACAACTGCCCGAACGGTCAGGCTGTCACGCCGTATGTTGGCCCGGGAACCGCGAATTACAATCCCAACGAAAGTCTCTGTCTACCCGCGGGAGCAGGACAGGCCGTCGAGCCCAGCTTGACCGTGGATTCGCAGGGCACCATCTACGTCGAGTCCATCCGCGGAGTCCCCGGCGGTCTTGACCTGTGGCGCTGGTATAAAACCGCAGACGGCGGACCGAACGCTGATGGAACGCTGCCGTTCAAGTACGAAGGTCAACCTGATTGCGGCCTGTTCGTAACCCCGTTTTGCACTGCGAGTGGGTTGGCGCCCGGCGGAGGCGATGGCGACGTCGCCGTGAATACTCCCGACCCCTCGAACTCGAACACTCCCAATCTAGCTGTGGTCAGCCTTAGCGCAGCGGAAGTTACAGGCAGCCACTCCACCAACCGTGCGGATGTTTTCAGCACTCCGAATCCGGCCACCACCGGAGTTCCCTTCGACGATCGCATGTGGATCGATGGCTTCAACGATGCTTCCCACGTCTACATGGAGTATCACGATTTTGGGACGACGTCCCAAATCTTCGTGCAACGCTCAAGCGATGGAGGCGCGACTTATAGCGGCGCCCTGGGCGAGGCAGTTGATGCTGCGACCGAGCCGAGCGTCGGCCCTCCTACCGGCAACATCGCGGGGCAGATCAAGGTGGACAACACCAGCTGCTCAAGCCACGGCAATCTGTACCAGATCTTTGTGGGCCCCGACAATCCCACGGACAATCTGAATAACAGCAACACCTTTCTGAATGCTGCCTACGTGGGCGTGGCCACCGGCGTGAGTCTCACGAGTCCCGCGCTAACCTTCACTGACTACAAGATTTTCAGTTGTGGTGCGGGTTCCACGTGTCCTTCGAAGGCCGGTCTCGGCAACTTGTTCCCCGCGCTCGCGGTGGACAACTTCGGCTACATTTACGCCACCTGGTCGGATAACACTGACGTCTATTACTCGTTCTCGACCAATCACGGGACGCGCTGGTCTCCGGCCATCAAGGTGACCCGCAAAACGTCCCAAGCCGGAAAATCGAACGTCTTCCCCTGGATCGCGGCGGATGCCAACGGCCACGTAGCTGTTGCGTGGTATGGCGCCGATCAAGCCGGGAACTCGAACACAGTTCCGGCGGCCAGCACGCACTGGAACGTGTTCGTTGCGGAGAGCGTCAATGGTCATGCGATCTCCCCAACTTTCACGTTCAGCCAAGCCACCGACCACTCCAACCACACGGGGCAGATCTCAACCGGAGGCCTGACGGGCGCGTCCGATCGGAGCCTCGCCGACTTCTTCCAGATTGGGATTGACCCGAACCATCTCGTCAACATTGCCTACGCGGATAACCACGCCGGTCCGTCTGTCTCGTACTTCACGCGGGAAAAGACGGCGGCCGGGGGCATCGCTATCAAAGGCAAGTGTGCCGGCACCTCCCACGAAGCGGGCGGTAGCGGCCACATAAACGGCAAGAAAGGAGGCCAGGCCCCGTTCAGCTTCAGTTATGACGAGTCCGACCAACCAACTGGAAGCGCGTCGTTCAGCGATTCCGGCTCAGGCGTCAATTTTCAATCCACGCAAGTCACGGCAGCTACCTTTGACGAGGTTGCGCACACCGTGACCCTAACGGGATCTGGGACTGACAACGGCTCGCCAGTAACATTTACTATTGTCGCGGCGGACAGCTCGTTAGCGCCCCCAGGCCTCTTCAGCATCACCCTCAGCGACAGTTACAACAACAGCGGCAACTTACTGGACGGGAGCATTACCGTCTACTAACTCAACACAATGCTGCGAGGCCGACTTATGGCCTCGCAGCTAGCCATCATATTTCTGGTTTCTGGAGAGACGGGCGCCCCGCCCGTCCACCCCAACTCAGTGCCGCGCATCGCGGGGTGCCCCATTCTTGCGCGTCCTTTGCGCAAGAGCCAGCCCTGAGCGGAGTCGAAGGGGTGGGAAACCACACTGATCGCACAATGGGCTTTGCCTGTCACGCCGCGTGTGCCCCAAATAAGCGTGCGTAAGATAAAGATCTGACCGCCGGCCGCTTAGAGCGGAGTCTCACAATGCCAGCAGTTCGGAGAGCCACTTCTCAAGAAGCGTGAGAAGTGGCGCACCCCCAGTGGTTTCGGTCAATGTTCAAAGACAAGCCCGCGCTATACTTCCCCGTCAAAGTGTCCCACCCGCCGTTAGTTGCGCCAGCGAGATCAAAGGCTGGGGCCACCCATCCTCTAGAAGCCCATCTGTCAGACAAACTCTTAACAATCTAATGACAAGAGTGCGGCGTCCCCAACCCCCTCCGACGAGTCCAACTTAGAAGGAGGACGAGTTTATGTGGATGCGCTCATGTGCGGTATGTAAAGCACTCTTGAAAAAGTTTAGACCCTGCGATTCCGTCCGCTGCCAGTGCGGGTGGGAGTGGCAGGTTACACAAACTAACTGATCTGGAAAGGATGCATCGAGAGGACTGGCCCAGGATGGCAAAGGTCATAGAGTTCTACATACCGAGCAACTTCCGAAAGAACGACAAATGGATCCCTCCGCAAGAACGCGGGAAGATCATTGAGTTCAGCCTACCTGCGAAGAAATCCGCCTGACCGCGATTTTCAAGGACGGGTATTTCGGTCCGACATTCCAAGACAACCTACTTCTTCGCTAATGTGCCCGCTCGCTCCGCCCATTCCGTAGTGGTGCGAGTGGAAGGATGGCCTACCCGTCCAATTGTTGTACAATCAGGCGACGTTTCCGGGAAGGGGACTCTCTCCATGTTCACGCCACGGGCTCTGATGATTTCCTTGTTGCTGCTGGCTGGTAGCATCTTCTGCCATGCGGTGCCGGTCGATGCTGGCTTATTCACAACCTACACAAACGACAATGCAAAGACGACGTTGTATTGGGTGGTCTGCGGTTCGATCCCGCCCGGAAGCGGCTGCTACGGCTCGGGACAACTGGGCCCGTTCGGGGAGATGGGCTCCATTGTTGAAGGCAGCAAGGTTTATAACAACCTCAAAGGCTCAATCACGCGGCACCTCTATGTTATCGATAAGAGATACGGCCAGGGTCAAAACGGCGTTGCGCTTTATGACTACAAGAGAGTCGATACGATCGTGAATTCGTACGATACAACAACGTTTACCCTTGTGAAAACGGTTTCTCTTCCATTGACTGGTGGGAGTTCGGCTGCTGTATTCATGGGCGCGAATAAAGGCTATCTTGTGATCGGAACCAGCATGACCTCCATACCGGTCGAGGTGGCGAAGAGTAACTATGTCGTTACATCCCTCAATATCATCGGCCAGATTCCGACCTCAATTACGGCTGACAACTACGGCTTTGTAGTCGTAACGTCGCCAAGCGGCTTTTTCGTAGTCGGTCCAAACGGCGCGCTGCAGGAGGACGGCGGAGGATCACCTTTCACTGTGAACACGATTGAAGGAACTCAACCCTGAGCCGGCTGGTCCTGGGACGATGACCCACCGATAGCGACGGCATACCTGCTCCACATAGCGAAGTGCAGGCAGAGATAGAGATCCTGCCCGTCCAAGCGTAGAAGGGACCGGTCAAGCCCAAAGGGTGCAGGGGAATTACTCATCCGCGCGATTATAAGGGCGGCACCGGTTCGGGCTGCGGAAAAAGGGCCGCATCCTCAGAGAGCGTGTGGTGACGGGGTTCCGCCCCCCGTCCTGGCGGGGCAAAGCCCCGCCACCACACGAAAGAAAATGACTGTCTTTTGACACCGCAGTGACAAGCGTTCCACTCCACTCCCGATAATCTGAACGCATTGACATCTTGCAGCATGGAGGTGTGCGATGGGCCGCAGTAAGCTCCTGGTCGCGGTGTTCTCTCTTTTCATTTGCCAGTGTATCCCGTGTGCGTTTTCGCAACAGGCCAGCGTCTCACCATCGGTCTTGAGTTTTGCGCCGCAGGTGGTGAATCTTTTAAGCCCAGGTAGCCCGCCCCAAACCATTACGTTGACCAACACTGGGAACTCCGACTTGATCGTGAGTTCGGTGCTCGCCAGCGGAGGCTACAAGCAGACAAACAACTGCTCGACGTTGTCATCGAATCAGAGTTGCACGATTGAGGTCATCTTCGCGCCGGGAACGGTTGAGACTCTCAACGGAGCGATCACGATCAACGACAACGCCCCGTCAAGTCCCCAGGTGGTGAGCCTCGCGGGCAAAGGAATCGCACCTGCCCGATTGTCCCCCGGGGTGGTCAGGTTTGGAACGGTTGCAATCGGCGCGACCAGCCCACCGCAGGCGGTGACGCTGACGGCAGCGCCGAACTCCAGTTTCTCTATCAACCAGGTATCCACGAGCGGCGACTACGCGCAGACAAACAATTGTCCCGCGACTCTTCAGGACGGACAACACTGCACAATTCAAGTCGTGTTCCATCCCACTGTGAACGCATCTGTTCACGGCGCGCTCGCAGTAAGCACGGCGGCGGCGGGGAATGTCCTGTTACCGTTTTCGGTGGCCCTTTTGGGCGCCGGTTCCGGGAATGTCGTCTCCCAGGTGTCAGTGCAACCTGCCAACCTCAATTTCGGCAACAAAGGAGCGCTTGATACCGTGGACAGCGTCAAGAAACTGACGCTTACAAATACCAACAGCAACACTTCCCTCAACATTCAGAATGTGTCGCTGTCGGGCTCTCCGAATGCGGTCGGGGCTTTTCCGATGTACTCGATCAGTTCCAATACATGCAGCGGACTTTTGTCTCCCGGAAGCCAATGCAAAATCGGTATCACATTCAGCACCTTGACTACGGGAGTGTTTCCCGAAAGCTATCCAGGCGCGGTCACCATCACTGACAGCGATCCAACGAGCCCGCAGGTCATCGGCATCTCTGGCAACGCAATGGGAGAACTGACATTTGGCCAAACGCCGCTGGTCTTCCCCACCCAAAGCATTGGCACCACGTCACAGAAGACGGTACGATTACAGGCAACGACGTCGAGCACGGCCTTGTCCTCTCCATTGCGACCAGTGGGGACTTCTCCGAGACAGGTGACTTGTCGCCGTGCTTTCTTAAGCAGGGTGGAAAGTGCCGCATGACGGTCAGCTTCACTCCCACGCAGACGGGCGCCATCAACGGATCGGTCACGCTTGAAACGTATCCACAATGCAACCCCGATCCACGGGAGCGCCATAAATGTCCTACGCCGGTTGTGCTGAACTTGAGCGGGACTGGACAATAGCGGCGGGTGGTTGGGCCGCCTTGACAGGGAAATGTGACGCCTTAAGCCTTTCACGAGCCTTTCACGCCGCGGCTGGAGTCGTGGACGTAACTGCCACCGGCAGCCGCGCCACGACGACCGTACCCTTGCCGTTCGAATGGATGTCCAGGCTGCCGCCCAGTTGCCGGAGTCTTTCTCGCATGCCCCGGATTCCGACACCGGGGGTGCCCGTCGAGGCTAGCTCAAATTGTTTTTCTGGCGGTATGCCCTTGCCTCGATCCTCGACCTCTACGGAAACGTGACCATCGGAGGCGGTAATGCGAATCCTGGCTGTCGGGCTTTCCGAATGGCGATGAATATTCGTGAGACACTCCTGCACGGTCCGGAAAATCGCCGTTTCCGATTCGCGCGCGAGCCGCTCAAAATCCGCGGGGATCTCCAAATCCACTCTAATCTTGCTCCGTTCGGCGTATCCATCGACGTACCACTGAAGAGCCGAAGCAAGTCCCGCTTCATCCAGCAGAGGTGGATGGAGCAGGTGGGAAATCGTGCGGACTTCTCGACTGAGTTCCTGTACCAGAGCCGCACTGTCGTTAACCGCATTGGCGGTCTTCGTGAGGCGTTCGATGTCGGTTCCCACCGCCGCAAGGTTCATTCCCAGCGCGGCCAGCATCTGCCCCACACTGTCGTGCAACTCACGGGCGATGCGTCGCCTCTCATCATCCTGCAACTGCATCAGGCGCGCCGAGAGATCGCGCAGATTTTGATTGGTCCTGTCGAGTTCTACGGTGCGTTCCTTTACTGCCTCTCCAAGTTCCCGCTGTGCCGCCCACAGCACTTGCTCATGGCGGCGGCGGACTTCTCCCATCGCCAGCATGACACTGGAAACTGACAGGAAGAGCACAATACCAATGACCTGTGCCGTGCCGACGATGCGAAGCGAGTGCGCCGGCGGAATGAAGAAGTACTGCGCGCCGATGAGGGCAAGAACCACACTCAGGATGGACGGGCCGACGCCGCAGTACCAGGCACAGAAAGCTACCGCCGGAAAGAGCGTGATGTACGGTACGTGGTCGCCTAGAAAGGGATTTAATCCCAGACGGACCAGTAAAGCCACTGCAGTCGCTAATAGAGCGACGGCGTAACCCATTCCCGTCGTCTCTGAGATTTGGGTGGAGAGCGAAGCGTTGGTCGCCATAGTTTTACTCTTGCTTAGGGAAATCTATAAAGCCAGCTCAGAAAAGGCCAGGAGCACTATGACGAAGCAGTAATAATGTTATAACGAGAATGTTTCAATATAAAGCAGAGTTTTTTGCCGGACGAGGCCGCACCGATGCGGCCCGATCCGATCGAGTAAACACCACGTTTCTTTTCTAGTTGCGCGATAATCTTTTTACGGTGCGTAAATTATTGAAATTACAGCCCAAAAGGCCGCGACGGGCAAGCCAATCCGAACCAACCTTCCTTTCTAAATCCACCATCTAATATCTTGTGCAGAACCAAGACACCTGCTAGCTGTGCACCGCATTTCTGGCGCCAGTTGAATACTGAGTGCAGGCTAGGCGGCACGATCCGAAGACCCGGTCATTTTCGCATCCAGATCGCGGATGCGCTCTTGCCTTTCATAGTATTCGCTCCGCTCCTCGTCCGTCAGGCCCACGTAGGCATCCAGTTCCAATGCCTCGACCTGCTTCCGGAGAAGGTCGACAAACTCGGCTTGGAGTTCTTTGACGGAGTCTTCCATACGCCTCCAACGCAACGGTTTCGGCTCTCGGACGAAGAGGCGCAGACTTGGGATGAATTAAGGCTAGAGAAAGTTGCCGCTCTGTTTGATAAAAGTGGGCGCCCACCGTTTGGGTTTTGTTTTCTGGCACTTGGCACGACTGGCTACATGGCGGGTGGGGCCGCTTTAACGGGAGAAGTTAAACGTGGAGTTCCTGGAGCACATGCTGACGACGGACCTTGATTTTGCTCTCGTCTTTTCGGGCCTGCGCGAGATCATAGGCAAGCTGCATCCGCAACCACGTTTCCGGGGTGCTGCCAAACGCCTTCGAGAGCCGTATCGCCATCTGGGGGCTGATCCCCGCCTTGCCGTGAATGACGTTGTTGAGAGTTTGCCGGGTGACGCCGAGGACCTCCGCTCCCTCTGTGACGGACATGCCCAAGGGTTCAAGACACGCGGTTCGGATACTGCGTCCGGGGTGCGGTGGGTTTTTCATGGGCATGGTGTTTTGCTCCTTGCTTGTTGCTTGCCTAGTGGTAGTCGGTCAGTTCAACGTCAAACGCATCCGCTCCTTCAAAGCGAACGATAATACGCCAATTTGCCCGCACAGTGACCGACCAAAAACCCTTCAGTCCGCCTTTCAACGGATGCAGGCGATAACCCGGAAGCTTCATGGCCTGCGATGTCTCGGCTTCGTCGAGCCGGGCGAGAATATCTTCAACAGCGTCGAGCAAGTCGGGGCGTATCCCGCTACGGTCCCCGCGCTCATAGAGTCGTTTGAGGCCGCGATGCTTGAAACTCCTAATCACCAGGATACACCGTAAAGTGTATATTGTCACTTGTCAAGATTGCGCCGCGGGCTTTATAGTCTGGAACAAATAGTCTGGAACAAAACGGCGTAGACTCCTCGGAAGCGGGCCCTACCGAACCGCCTCAGATCGACTTCACTGGAATTGCCGTCACATCATCCACCAGCCCGATTTCCTTCTGCACGAACGGCTCAGCATAGGTGACACCGCCCATCATGCCGTAAAAACGGGCCATGGATTCCACCCGCGCCCGAATTTCCTTTTGGGCGGGAAAGATTCCGCTGCCAGCCTCCTGGTCGGTGAACTGAGATTTATATGCCATTACCGCTGCAAAGCGCGTTTCGAACTGGTCGGTGATGTCGACGACAAACGTAGGCCGCACATCGCGATACAGGCTGGCGTAAATAATTTTGAAAGGACGGTGAGGCGCAACCGAATCGCCATCCGGGTTGCTGATGGCTGACGGCTGATGGCTGACGGCTGAATTTAGTTTAGCGAGTCCCGATACAAACGCCGCTTCGTAGCCGAGAATCGAGGCGGTGTAGTGATCCGGATGGCGGCCCTCCCAGTAGGGAAGAATCAACACCCGCGGCCTCTGTTCGCGAAGCACGCGGACGACCTTCAGGCGATTCTCCCAGGTATTTTCGACGCGGCCATCGGGAATGTCGAGCGCGTGGCGCCAGGAAACCTTCAGGATGCGCGCCGCCTCCGCCGCTTCGCGAGCGCGGTCTTCGGCAGTGCCGCGCGTCCCCATTTCTCCTTGCGTGAGGTCGAGGATGCCGGTACGGTATCCGCGCTCGGCCATCTTGAGCAGAGTTCCGGCGCAGGTTTGTTCTACGTCGTCGCGGTGCGCGGCCAGGGCGAGTATGTCGATGGGCATAAATGCGTTGTGGGTCGTTAGTTCGTTAGTCGCTAGTCGTTGGTCGTTCGCGCGGTGCGGCCTATTGCGGCTTCTCAGAATTCTGGAATGCTAACGACCAACGACCATCGACTAACGACCAGTATTTAAGCTGCCGGCTTCGTCGTCCTTCGATTCGCCAGCGCGAAGGCCAATCCGAACATGAAGAGCGCAAACAGCACCAACGTCAAGATCGATGCGGCTAGCGGGAATGCGCGGGGCGCTTCGGGATACATCAGCGTGCGCAGCGCCTCGACACCGTAAGTGAGCGGATTGGCGTACATAAGCCAGCGAATCCATCCTGACGCGCCGGAAAGAGGGAAGAGCGCTCCCGAAAGCAGCCACAGCGGGATCAGAAATAAATTGATGATGGCGTGAAAGGCTTGCGTCGAATCCATGGGCCAGGCGATGGTGAAACCGAGCGCGGTCAAGGCGAACGACACCAGAAACACGGTGAGGACGATGAGCCCGAACGAGACGAGCGTCATGTGCACGCCGACCAGCGGCGCGAATACCAAAAAAATCAATCCCTGGACGGTGGCGAGGGTGGTGCCGCCCAAAACTTTTCCCAGAACAATGGCGGCGCGCGGCACGGGCGCCACCAGCACCGAAAGCAGGAAGCCTTCGTTGCGGTCTTCGATTACCGACATCATCGTGAAAATCGCGGTGAAGAGCACGATCATCACCAGCGTGCCGGGATAGAAATAATTTAAATAATGCTGCTGGCCGGCCGCCTGTCCAGAGCGAAATGACGTTCCGAAGCCGGATCCGATAACGACCCAGAACAAGAGTGGAGAAACGATGACGCCCACCACGCGCGCGCGCTGACGATAGAAGCGTACGATCTCGCGCCACCAGAGGGTGAAGGCGGGCAGCAAGACTCCTGCAGATGCGGGAGCGGTTGGGGGAAAGGTCGCGGTTTGTGTTGCCATTGCGTTTAGTTTAGCAGCGTTGTGCGTGGTCTAACAGACTGTTGCTTTCAGCTGCCAACTCGCGCCTCTCAAAAGTCTCATCGGATCGCAGACGGCAGTATTTGAAGCGCTCTATGGATGAAAAATCGTAAACAACGCTTGCAGCAGGCGATTTGAGGGTACAATGCCCTGTCGAACGCAGGAGCGTCTCCAATGCGATTCCGTCTAGCCCTCGTCCTTTCCACCACAGTTGCGGTATCGATCAGCAACGCCGCCACAATTAACGTGCCAGCCGACCAGCCGACCATCCAAGCGGGAATCAATGCCGCGAGCAACGGCGATACTGTGCTGGTCGCCGCTGGTACCTACACTGAGAACATCAACTTCTCGGGTAAGGCCATCATTGTTACCACTTCCGCGGGTGCCAAGACTACGATTATCGACGGCGGGAAAATCGCTCCGGTCGTGACATTCTCGAGCAGTGAAGGCGCGCGGTCCGTTCTGCGCCACTTCACATTACAGAACGGCACCTCGACCTTTAACTCCCAATACGCCGGGGGCGGCATTTATATCAACGGCGCATCGCCGACCATCTCAGGCAACACTATTCAAAACAACTCCGCTTGCAGCGACGGTGGAGGGATCGGCGTCTCATTCGGATCGCCACGAATTCAGGGCAACACCATCAAGAACAACATCCAATCGGGATGCTCTGGTGGACCGGGAGGCGGCGGAATCTCGTTGGTTGGCGCCGGCTCGGCACGGATCATCGCCAACAAGATTCAGAACAATGTCTGGGGAAGTAACGGTGGAGGAATCACTCTATTCGCGGCCGGCACCCCTACCATCATGAATAACATCATCAGCAACAATTCCTCCAGCGGCGGGCAAGGCGGCGGGATATGGATTGTCAATGATTCTGACGCCCTGATCGTGCAGAATTTGTTTTACAAGAACACGGCATCGCAAGGCGGCGGAATTTACTTCCTGGTCCCCAGCGGCAGCCCTGGACCAATCCTGGTAAACAACACGATTGTAGGCGGGACGGGCGCGACACAAGGTTCGGCAGTCTGGGCAGGCGGCTTCGACAACCAAGTCCAATTCTTCAACAACTTGTTGATCGGCCTCTCGGGTCAGAATGCAGTGGAGTGCGACGGCAGTTATAGCTCACAGCCCCCAACCTTCACCAATAATGATGCCTACAGCCCCGGCGGAACGGGCCTGCAGGGAACTTGCGCCAGCGAGAGCAACCAGAACGGTAACATTTCTGCGGATCCCCTGTTTGTGAAACCGAGTACGAACAAATATCAGCTCCAGTCAGGCTCACCCGCCATCAACGCCGGAGACAACTCAGCTCCGGATTTGCCTAAGAGAGACTTGGCCGGAAAAACCAGAATCGTCGGTGGCACGGTGGATATGGGCACATACGAATTTCAGTAATTAGGCGTGGAGTGTTGACGGGGATTGGTTCCCGACCAGCCGATCGCAACAAGCACAGCCTCTTGCCGAAAACTCAAAGGCTGTTTTATTATGCCGCGACCCTCTGGAGGACTCCATGAAACTGTCGTTAATCGCCGTTGCTCTGACCTTGGCCGCACTTGTCGCGGCGCAGCCGTCCCTGGCGCAAAACGCTTTCACACCGGATCAGGTTAAGTTCGGGCCTGCTCCGCCCTTCCTGCCTCCCGGAGCGCAGTTGGCTGTGCTGGAAGGCGATCCCATGGCCGCGTCGGGCGATTACACCATCCGTCTCAAAATGCCGGACGGCTACAAGGTCGCACCTCATACTCATCCCAACCGGGAGAACGTAACCGTGCTCTCAGGCACGCTCAAAGTTGGGATGGGAGATCAATTCGATGCCACCAAGATGACGGCTTTCGGTGCCGGCAGCTTCGCATATCTGGATCCCAGCATGCACCACTACGCCGCGGCTTCGGGGGAGACTGTAGTCCAAATCCATGGCATGTCGCCGGTGAAGTTCAACTACATCAACCCGGCCGACGATCCCACTCCGAAAAAATAGGTGGGCGCGAAAAGGGCTCGGGCCGATTGAGTCGGTCGAGTGGAGGACATACCCGGACGCTATGGCGCGAGCTCTGAGTCCGCTGGGCGCTACGCCTCTACCCGGCGAGTAGAAATGTTCTTAAGGGTGAAATGAATACGTGTACTTCACCACAAACCGATTTTCGTAGAATTGCGTAAGGTTTAGAGCGGCTAGGCTCGCAAACTTCTGGCCGGCGGTGTAGATGACGAACAGGTCACTATCCGGACGGTAGTTCCATCGCAGCCGGATATTCGCGCTCGCGCCTTGGGCGTTGGCCGTATCCACTTGCAGAATGGTCGAAAGAGAGAGAAATCTGGAGAACGCGTAGTCTGTCTCCAGGGCTCCGAAGACAACTGAAAAGTTGCCGTTGTCGAGGGGTAGCCGAAAGCGGTTCCATTGGGGCGCCAAACTGAACGCCAGCCGTTCATTCACACGATAGCTGGCACGCACGCGGAATTCGTTCAGCCTTCCGTTGTAATAACCGCCGAAGCGCTCGAAAAACTGCACGGTCCATCGGCGATCTTTTGGAGAACCGTACGTAAGCTGATGTCTGGCCCAGTTGTAGACACCCACTGGAATGTTGACATTTTTGTAGATGTTGAATGGGGTGGTGAGCCGCTGGGCAAATACGTCGACGATGTCGTCGTCGGTGTAGGAGCCGTTGTGAAAATCGGCCCGAAAGGTGGTCTGCCATTCCTGCGTTTGCACGGCATGATGAGTGTCCGGAGCGTGAAAGACGAAACCTTCGAACTGCAATTCTCGGATACCCGCGACGGCAGGACGAACTTTGAACGTGGCATCCGCAAAATCGCAGATACAGTCGGTGCGTTCGAGAAATCCAACCTGTGGGTTGAACTTGGGGCCGACCTTCCTGTGTTCCGCCGCCAAGTCGAGCCAGTTGGAGCGGAAGTTCAATCCCGCGCCGAGATTGGATTGTCCGCCGGGTTTACCCGGCGTGCGCGTCTGAGCCGCGTATCCGTTCAACACGAGATCCTTGAAGAGAACAAATCTGCCGTCCGCGCCAGAAGTTTGATTGAAACTTGACGCGACATCCCCCGAGCGCTTATCAATTCCCATGACTCCAACGTAGGACCCGGTGCCCCACAACGATCGCTTCAAACGCAACACGGCGTAGTTCGCCCAGGGGTTCGGCCCGGAAGATCTGGTATCGATGTCCATTGCTCCCAATTCGAACCCGGCGAGGGAACCCGTGATCTTAGCGCCTCCGTTGATCGGGACTTGCTGCCCGGTTACTGGATCGATCCCGATCTGGCGGCTGAAAAATAGCTGGTCCGCGTTGCTGCCGAGGCCCAGAGGAAAATCAAAGACGCCTGCGTTTTCCAAAAAGAACTGCCTTTTCTCAGGGAAGAACAATTTGTAGGGAGTGAGATTGAACTGCTGAACATCGACGTCGCTATCGGCAAAGTCCGTATTTGCGGTGAGATTGGCCACCAGGTTAGAGCGCAGGCCGACCTTTATATCGACGCCGCCTGTATGCAGTGCGGTAGTGCCCGGATTCAGGCCGCTTGCGGTTGCATTCGCAGGCAAGTGACTGAAGCCGCCCAGGACATAAGGCTTAACAATGAACAGACGGCCGCTGCCGATTTCATTGATTCCATGTAACTCCCCCGCTTGGCTGATCTTGGTCGCCCCAAACGTTCTGCGCCAGCCGCTCCATAAGTCCTCCTCGTTCTTGCGGCGAATGAACCGCTTGAAGTTCACTCCCCACACGACGTCGCGAGAGCGCATGAAGTTCAGAGTGGCAAACGGAATTGCAACGGTTGCCGTCCAGCCATCGGATGCAATGCGAGCCTCCGAAGTCCAAACTCCATCCCAGCCGGGGTTGCCATCCTGAGTGTCCCCCTCCTGCTCGTCGGTGATGAGAGCGTCTCTCTGTGTGCCGAGCGGATTAATCTGGAAAACGTAAGCATTGCGGCGGTCACGCCTCGAGTCGATCACGATCTCGAAATAGTCATCCAGTTCCTGAGTTACATCCCGTCGCAACTGGGTAGCGACGGGACCGCCTGTGACGGAATCGTGACACGCGACCCCAAAGTAGACTTCATTCCGCGAATACAGCACTCTTACTTCTGTCCGTTCCGTCGCCGGCTGCCCCTCGTAGGGTTCGCGCTGCCGAAAGTCGGTAATCGGAGCCGCTTGCTGCCAGATAGGATCGTCGAGTGTGCCATCAAGGCGGGGTGGCTGTTCGACCCGCACGGCTTGTGCAATACGCGCCGCTGGCTCCGGGTTGGCGGTCACAGCCGGTTCCGGCTTCTGCCCTAGCGTGGCCTGACTGAGGACACAGATCAGCAGGAGAGTCCGCACCAGTCCAGTGCAAGCATTCACGCGGCAGGGGCACCGATGATTCCAGGATGTGCGCATGGTGTAAGAGCAAACCTGCTGTTGCGCCACGTGCAATGAGAACTGGCTCGGGAACTTTCCGGCGAATCAGTACGGCAAGACTGAAAACACAGATCAAATTGCAGCACGATCATAACGCAATAGGGAGTTTCTCTAGGAAGAGTTCTTCTTGGCTTTCTTTTTGCTGGTTCCTGGCGCTGGTTCCGCGTCTTCGCTCCAAAAGCGGTGGCCCGTGCGATGGATGAAGACGTCTTCGAGGGTGGGCTTGCTCACGCTTAGCGACTGGATCTCTCCGGGGAAGGCCTCGACGACGTCGGGGACGAAGCGATGTCCATTTTCAATTTCGAGCCGGACTTGGTTGTCCATTACGGTGGCATCGACATGAAACTTGCTGCGAATGCGGTCGGCCAGAGTTTGCGGATCGCGCGCTTCGAGCAAAATTACGTCCCCGCCGATCTCGCGGGTTAGAGCCTCGGGCGTGCCCAGAGCTACCAGATTTCCTTCATTCAGAATGGCCAGGCGGTCGCAGCGTTCGGCTTCTTCCATCAGGTGGGTGGTGACGATGACGGAGACGCGCTCCTGATCGCGGAGGATCTGAAGGTATTGCCAAAGGTCGCGCCGGGCGCCGGGATCGAGGCCTGTCGTGGGCTCGTCGAGCAGCAGCACCTCGGGATGGTGGAGCAGGCCCTTGGCGAGCTCGATGCGGCGCTGCATGCCTCCGGAAAAAGTTTCTACTCGATCGGCGCGGCGGTCGAGCAATCCGACGCGGGTGAGGATTTCTGTGATGCGGGTTTTGAGTTCCGGGCCGCGCAGGCCATAGAGATGTCCCTGATGCCAGAGGTTTTCGTAGGCGGTGAGTTTGGGGTCGACGCTTTGTGCCTGGAAGACGACGCCGATATGGCGGCGCAAGGCTCCGGGCTGGTGCACGGCATCGAAGCCGGCGATCGTGGCGCTGCCCGAAGTGGGGACCATGAGCGTGGAAAGAATGCGGAAGAGAGTAGTCTTGCCGCTGCCGTTCGGTCCGAGAAGACCGAAGAGTTCCGCGGGACGAACTTCGAACGACACGCCGTTGAGCGCGGCGCGGTCCTGATAGCGATGGACGAGATCGCGCACGGCAATGATGGCGACGGGCTGGCCGGCTTGTTCGGCAGGCTGGGCAGGGGGAGCGAAGTCGATGGCGGTTGAGTCCGGGGTCACAGGTTATTCTACGACGGGAGCACTCGATTAGCATCTGGCGGCGAAATCGGCCCCTAAAGGGGCAGCTAATTTCGACGATCTTCGGCATCGCTAAAGCGATGCCCTGATACGAAGCTTATGCGGCGACTGGGTCGCGGCCGGGGACGCGCTCTTCAAACGCGACAGGCACGTGACGCCAGACTTGAATGGCCAGAATGACGGTCGTGGCGAGAAGCAGCGCTCCGACGGCAACATGGACGACTGTCGAGGTCACCATGGGCAACTCGGGCTGCGCGGCGTCTCGTCCCCACATGACGCGGGTGATGAAGGCGAGAAAGCCGAGGCAGAGTTGCGCGACCATCAGGCCAAGCATGGCGATTGCCGGACGGCGGACAGCGTCCACTTCAGGGTAAACGGAGATGGCACGAACGGCAGTCCAGGAGAGGACGATGGCCACGACGGCTGCGTTAATTACATGCGGCCACCAACTCAAGCCATGGTGGCGGAACATGGCTCCGAGAATCAGTTGCACATAGAGCACAAAAATTGAGAGCAGCGTCAGAGTAAAAAGAGCGGGGCGGCGTTGGTCGAGTTCAGTGCGCGGTTGCTCTTCGACCCAGCGGCGTCCGGTGAAAACGGCGATCGCGACTGCGATGCAGAAAAAGGTCTGCGCCACGGCGGCGTGCGCCGACGAGACCCACGGCGGCTGAAATAACAGGACTGTGAGCCCGCCGAGGACTGCCTGTGTAATGACTGTGCCAAGGGCGGCAATGCCCAGCCACTTCATCCAACGGCGACGATCCGTCCACAACGTCCACGCTGCAATAGAAATCGTCAGCAGCACTATGCACCCAGCCATCGCGCGATGGGTCCACTCATATTGGACTCCCCCGTGTAATGGCGGAACGCTGAATGATCCGAAGGATCTGGGCCAGTCGGGAATGGAAAGGCCGGCATCGTTGCTGGTGACCAGGGCGCCGGCAATGATGAGAACAAATGTAGCGCACGCCACGATGACAGCGAAGGAGTGGAGCCCACGATTGTACGGAATTTCGATGCCCTTCAGGATAGCCCCCAATGGGAAACGAACGATGCAACGGCACGCGACACGTTCCCCGAAAACACGATAGTTTAGCAGACGAACTAGCCGCTCCGGAGTTTGATTAACGGCGCCTATGAATCTCGTCTCGGTCGAAGCGCCACCCGTCCGAGTGGCCGCTGCCAGAGAGGCGCTCGAATTCGGCGATGCATAGCTCCACATGGCCGTCGTCGCTTGCCTTTCGGGCGGACGTGCGGAACAAATGATTGATACTCTTGCCGAGAGCGGCGGCCTTTTTGCGGGCGTACGTAAAGAGACTCTGGGTGGGCATGCTGGTTTTCATCGGCTTATCATACGTGAACTTGAATCCGGGGAACTTGGCGTGACACGCGGCAAGGCGCATCTCTACGGGAGCGCTGGCTGCTCTGCCGGAGCCGAACTCTGTGTTTCCATCGCCTGAATAATCGCGTCAGCGAACTCCGAGGTGCCAGCAGTGCCGCCTACGTCCCGGGTAAGTTTCGTGCGGTCGCGGTAGACCTCGTCAATCGCGTTGCGAATCTTCAAAGCCGCTTCGTGCTCGCCGAGATGGCGCAGCATGAGCAGCGCCGATCGCAACACGGCAGTAGGATTGGCGATATTCTTTCCCGCTATATCGGGTGCGGAGCCGTGTACAGCTTCAAAGATGGCGCACTCGTGGCCAAAATTCGCGCCCGGGACCAGGCCGAGGCCGCCGACCAGTCCCGCGCACAGATCGGAAAGAATGTCGCCGTAAAGATTCTCCATCAGCAGCATGTCGTACTGGTAGGGGTTCATCACCAGCTGCATGCAGGTGTTGTCGACGATGTGTTCGCCGTAGGTGATCTCGGGATACTCTTTCGAAACGTTGCGCGAGCAGCGCAGAAACAATCCATCGGACAGTTTCATGATGTTGGCTTTGTGGATGGAATGAATTTTCTTGCGCTTGTTTTTGCGCGCATACTCGAAAGCAAAACGCGAGACGCGTGTGGAAGCCTTCTCGGTGATGATCTTCAGGCTCTCGACTACTCCGGGAACAACTTCGTGTTCGATGCCGGAGTACAGCCCCTCGGTGTTTTCGCGCACGACGATCAGGTCCACGCCCGGATAGCGGGTGGGAATATGCGGCAGGTTGCGGATCGGCCGGAAGTTGGCGAAGAGTTCAAAGCGCTTGCGGAGTTCGACGTTGATGCTGGCGAAACCACCACCGATGGGCGTAGTCACGGGACCCTTCAGTCCGACGCGGGTGCGTTCGATGGAGTCGTTGAGTTCCTTGGGGATGTACTCCTTGTATTTCTCAAAAGCTTCGGCGCCGGCGGCGAAACTTTCCCATTCGAATTTGACGCCGGTGGCTTCGAGCATGCGAACCGTGGCTCGGATGACTTCGGGACCGATGCCGTCGCCGGGAATCAACGTTACTTTGTGTGCCATAAATTATGAAGGTGCGAGCTGCGCTCGCTGGACAGCCGAGGCGGCTGTCCCTACGTAAATTAAATCAGGTCTTCGCAGTTTTGCTTTTCGGTTCGGGCACTTCTTTTTCTTTGTCTTTGCCCGTCGCTTTTAGCAGATCTTTCAGCTCGGCCATGAATTCTTGCACGTCTTTGAAGTCGAGGTATACGGAGGCGAATCTTACATACGCGACTTTGTCGTAGCGGCGCAAGCGGTTCATGATGAGCTCGCCGATTTCGCTGGTTTTGCGCTCGCGCTCGGCGGACTCGATGACAAAGGTCTCGGCTTCGTTGACGATCTGCTCGAGCTTGCTGATGGGTACCGGGCGCTTTTCGCAGGCGCGCATCAGGCCGTTGAGCACTTTTTGGCGGTCAAAACGCTCGCGACGTCCGTCTTTTTTCACAACCATGTAAGGGATTTCGTCGATGCGCTCATAGGTGGTAAAGCGCTTTTCGCACTTCAGGCATTCGCGGCGGCGGCGAATGGAATCGGCTTCCTTGCTTTCGCGCGAATCCACGACTTTGTCATTTTCAAACCCGCAAAAGGGGCATTTCATGCGCTTGGCCGCACTTCGGAATTCAAGACGATTGTAGCAGGCGACGCGGGAGCAGACGGCAGGGCCGAGGCGGCTTAATGGTGGTGAGTCTCCAAAGAGCTCGCGATCCGGAGGCAATGGCCAAGCCGACAAAGCGCACCACACCCCGCAGCCAACTCCCTGCGCGTCACTGGCACCACGCAGACTCTACTGCCTCATCACACTGGCCAGCACTCCGTTCAACGAATCCTGCCACGCGTGGGCGATCATTCCAGGGCGAACGCTTCCGCGCCAATAGGCCAGAGTCCCAAACATTGCCCCGTACAGGCCGATCAGAATCACCATCCGGAAGCCTTGGTACGCGTGAGCCGCGCCGAATGTTGCAGCAGAAAGGAGAATGCCGGCGGGAGCGTTCTTAGTCAGGGCCATGAACTGCCGTTGCAGGTAACCTCGAAAGATCGTCTCCTCGCAAAT
>WNFA01001442.1_pt1 | contig 24017 bp, 17 predicted proteins | sample 5400481 | NCBI WGS metagenome assembly WNFA01 (sample SAMN13153340, study PRJNA577476) | soil metagenome | isolation source: 120 cm saprolite under Douglas fir tree site 2 hole 1 replicate 2 | place: USA:California | collected 2015-04-18 | reverse complement strand
TTTGCCTGGGCGCCGACAAAAAACAGCAAGACCATCTTTCGCGGGGGCACCGGAGAGTTCTACGACCGCACCGGTCCCCGGCCGATTGCGGACTTGCTGCACTTCAACGGAGTGAATCTGCTGCGGTTCATCCTTTCGAATCCGCAAAGCCCTCCCTTCTTGTTCAGCTATCCCGTGACGCCCGCGCAACTGGCGGGGGCGCCGACGAGCGTGGTGGTGCTGGATCCGCGGCTGCGAATCCCGTACACGATTCAGTACAGCGCTGGAATCGAGCGGCAAGTCACGGCGAAGAGTACGTTCAGCGCGACATACATTGGTTCGCGCGGGATCGGCCTTTTCCGTTCGCGCGATATCAACGCGCCGCCGCCGCCGAGTTTCAGCGCCAGGCCCAATCCAAATCTCGGCCAGGAGCGCCAGATCGAATCCGCAGGCTACCAGAAAAGCAATTCGCTGGAGCTGACGTTTCGAGGCAAGCCGAGCCGATTTTTCGCCGGGCAGGTGCAATACACGCTCGGAAAAACGTATAACAACACGAGCGGGATTACCTATTTCCCTGGGAACAGCTATCTTGCAGCGGCGGATTGGGCGCGTTCTGACAACGACCGGAGACACAAGTTTGATTTGCTGGGTTCGTCGGAAGCTCTGAAATACTTTTCCATCGGCGCAGCTCTATCGCTATACTCCGGAAAGCCTGTAAACGTGACGACCGGCGCCGACGACAACCACGATGGCATTTACAACGACCGGCCGGATACCCCTATCGCATTTGCTCGTAATACTATGCACGGGCCGGGCTTGATCAACCTCGATCTCAATATCGAGCGAGACTTTTTACTTGTGAAAGGGAAGAAGGAAGGTCCGGCGCTCACAGTGGGCTTGAATTCCTTCAATGTGTTGAACCACCAGAACGATGTGACGTACGTAGGCGTGCTCTCTTCCGTCTATTTTGGCAAAGCCGTTTCGGCTCTTCCGCCTCGCCGGATGCAGTTGAATCTGCAATTCAAGTTTTGACGTTCTCACTTGGCTGGATTTTCTTTTGTAATCTGGAAAAGGCCTTTGCTGCAACCGCGCAGTGACAGGAGTTCCGTTTCTTCCAGGCCGTAGCGTTCGATTGCCGCCCGGTAACCCTGCCAATTGAATGCGCGGTGGCACTTCGCCATGGTCCGGAAGAGTCGGTCAAAAAAGTAGAAACCGATGCCGAAGTTGGCGTCCATAAAGCCTTGGCGGTTCACGCTGCGATGATGAATGTCATGCAGTCTTCTCGCTTTCAGGAACCACGATCTGAGCACTGGGACTCGCGTCATCCAGAAGTTCTCGATGTGCATGCGGTCGTGCAGGTAGTTGAACATGAGGATGGGCCAGCCGAGCAAAGTGCACAGGGCGAGCGCCTGGTACGCGGGCCCTACGCCAAGCAGCGCCATCACTTCCCAACAGAACAGCAGAATGATCGCAGAAGGAGCCAGCCATTCGAGCCCAACGTTGCCTACCGAAACGCGGTTATCGGTGGCGCCATGATATTCCCCCGCGCGCATCGGTTGCTGGGGGCCATAGATCAGGAAATGATGGATCAGATGGCCCCGGCTAAGGGCGGGGAATTTGTCGCTGTGGAGAAGGCGGTGCAGCCAGTAGCCGGCAAATTCCGCGACAACGACGGAGTCTACAAGCGTCGCAACAACTCCGACGAAGGTGACGTGCAGGCGTTCGTAAATCATGGGTGCTTCTCCTTCCCCTTCTTGCTGACGAATTGACCCTACGGTGTGGAGAGGCGGTGTTCAAGCGACAAGGAGCGCCAAGCCCGCAATCAGGAAAGATGTCGCATGATGTCGCGGAGGAGCGATTCCTTGCGTGTTGAAAGGAAAGGACTTGCAAATAGGAACGGCTGGCTTACTGCATCGGGAGAGGGAGAATCTGTAGTTCAGTCGCGGGGCAGCCACCATTAAGATAAAGAAGTGCCGTCCGCAGGTGTGAGCACGGTGCTCTTGCGTGTTTCCTGAGAAAGCTTTGTTTTCAAGGAACCAAAGACTACTTCACTTCCCAGGTGTCGCCCGCGCGAAGTAGTTTGGTGAGGTCGCCACGCCCGCGCTTGGCGATAACGTCCTTGATCTGCTGGTTCATTACGTCTTCGTAGCGCGGCACGTCGCCCCACGCACGGAAGACCCCGATGGGTGTTGGGAAGTCCGGCCGGTGTTCCATGTGTGACAACTGGAAGGCGTATGCCGGGCGCGGATGATGCGCATCGTGAACTATCAGATCGGACTCGGCAATGCCGTTGCCAAGTTGGACGACTTCGATGTCGCCGTCTGATTTCCGGCGGATACCTTTGTCGAGGTTCTTGCCGAATACCATCGGTTTGCCATGTTCGAGCTGGAGAACGTGCTCGCTGCGGGCGTCGCGGTCGGTGAGCGAGAACCACGCGCCGTCGTTAAAGATGTTGCAGTTCTGCAGAATTTCCACGTAGGCAGAACCCTTGTGCGCGGCGGCGTGCTTCAGCGTGTCTTTCAGGTGCCCCTGAAAAACGTCAACGGACCGAGCCACGAACGTGGCCTCGGATCCGATGGCCAACGAAACAGGATTGAACGGCCTGTCCAGCGATCCGAAAGGCGTCGACTTCGCTTTTTTGTTGAGTTCCGAAGTCGGCGAGTATTGCCCCTTCGTCAGCCCGTAAATTTTATTGTTGAACAGTAACACCTTAATGCCAACATTCCGGCGCAGCATGTGGATCGTGTGATTGCCGCCAATGGAGAGTGCATCTCCGTCGCCCGTCGCCACCCAAACTTCCAGGTCGGGACGAATGGCTTTAAGGCCGGTCGCCACGGCCGGTGCGCGGCCGTGAATCGTGTGGAAGCCATACGTATTCATGTAATACGGAAAGCGGCTGGAACATCCAATGCCGGAGACGATGACAAAATTCTCTTTCTTGATCCCGAGCTCCGGAAAGACGGCCTGTACGGCTGAAAGAATCGCATAGTCTCCGCAGCCGGGGCACCAGCGGACTTCCTGGTCGGTCTGAAAATCTTTTTTCGTGAGAGGCGGTGGCAGCGTCGCAGTGCTCATCGTCGATTCTCCTAGAGTCCCAACATCTCTTCGATTTTCTGCTCCAGCTCCGCTTGCTTAAACGGCCGGCCCTGAATTTTGTTCAGGCCGACGGCGTCAACGAGATACTTCGCGCGCAACACCCACAAAAGCTGGCCCATATTTAACTCCGGGACCAGAATCCTCTTGTAGCGTTTGAAGATATCAGCCAGATTCGACGGGAGCGGATTGAGATACCGCAGGTGCAGATGGCCGATCTTTCGGCCTTTGGCACGCTGCGCTTTCAGTGCCGCGGTAATCGATCCGGAAGTCGAGCCCCAGGCAACAATGAGCAAGTCGCCCTCTAGATCGCCGGCAGGAAGCACATTGGGAATCTCCTGCACCACCGCGGCGACCTTCGCCGCTCGGATGCGTACCATATTCTCGTGGTTCAGCGGCTCGTAGTTGATGTTGCCGGTCGGGTCCTGCTTCTCCAGGCCGCCGATGCGATGTTCGAGGCCAGGAGTTCCCGGCACCGCCCAAGGCCGCGCCAGCGTCTGAGGGTCTCGCTTGTAGGGAAGGAAGCCGATTGGATCGCTGGCGAATTTCACCGGGAAATCCGGAATCTCGCTCAACTCCGGGATCCTCCATGGTTCTGCGCCATTGGCAAGGTAGCCGTCCGAAAGAATGATGACAGGCACCATGTACTTGACCGCGATGCGGCTTGCTTCGATCGCGACCCAGAAACAATCCGACGGAGTCGAGGCCGCGAGTACCGGAATCGGCGCTTCGGAGTTGCGCCCAAACAACGCTTGAAGCAGGTCGGCTTGCTCGGTCTTGGTGGGAAGGCCAGTTGATGGCCCGCCGCGCTGGATGTCGCAAATGACCAGCGGAATCTCGACGGCTACGGCGAGTCCCATCGCCTCCGTCTTCAGCGCCATGCCCGGGCCGGAAGTGGTAGTAATCGCCAGCGCGCCGGCATAGGCCGCGCCGATTGCCGAGGTGACGGCCGCGATCTCGTCTTCTGCTTGAAAGGTCATTACGCCAAAATCTTTGTATTGGGAGAGTTCGTGCAAAATGTCCGAAGCCGGAGTGATGGGATAACTGCCTTGAAAGAGCGTAAGACCCGATTTTTGCGCGGCTGTAACAAAGCCAAGCGCCAGCGCCTGGTTACCGCTCATGCTGCGGTAGAGTCCAGGAGTCAGCTGCGCCGGCGGGATCTCATAACTGACTTGAAATGCTTCCGTCGCTTCGCAGTACGAATAGCCGCCCTTCAACGCAAGTTTGTTTGCTTCCACAAGCAGCGGCTTGTTTTTGAACTTGTCCTCAATCCACCGGACGGTCGGCTCCATCGAGCGGTTGTATAGCCAATAGCACATTCCTAATGAAAAGAAGTTCTTGCAGCGGTCCATGGACTTGGCGTCGAGGCCGAGATGCTCGAGTGAACGCCGCGTCAACCGTTCGAGCTCGACCGAAAACAACCGGAATTTATCCAGGGAATGGTCTTCCAACGGATTCGAGGTCAGTTGCGCTTTGCGCAGGTCGCCTTCTTTGAAACTGTCGCTGTTGACGATCAGGATCCCGTTGGCCTTCAGGTCCGCAATGTTTACTTTCAGCGCGGCCGGGTTCATCGCAATCAAAACGTCTATTGCGTCGCCCGGCGTGTACACCTCGTTCGAGGAAAAATGCAGTTGAAAGCCGCTCACGCCTGGAATAGTGCCCGCAGGTGCGCGAATTTCCGCCGGATAGTCCGGAAACGTGGCAATGTCATTTCCATACAGCGCGGCAGTGTTCGTGAACTGGCTGCCAGTGATCTGCATACCGTCGCCGGAGTCGCCCGCGAAACGGATGACCGCCTGATCGAGCACTTCTCGCCTATTTTTTACTGCTGGAACTTCTGCGAGCGTAGACATTCTTGTCCCAGGCCTCCGCTGACCGATGAACTCCCCCTACCCAGGGGCGTGTGGCTCAATCATAAGGATGAGGCGGTGCGGTGAAAGGATGGCTTCTAAGGCAGCCCGCCAAGAGCCGACTCTCAGAGAATAGCACATCGGCAAGCGCGTGGCAGGTAGAGGGCGCCTCGCAATGCGATGTGTCTTATCGAGAAAGGCGCGTCAACTCGATCACTAACTTCAGACAGCGCGCGGAACTGGAGGGAGGTTCCGTAACGCAGAGTGGGCTTCCGGATGGGTGCGTCGTCATGGGGCCGCGGCGGCTCTCGAAGCCGCTTCGAGGAAACGTAGCCGGTAGTAAACGAGCAAACTGAGAATCGCGCCGGCGAAAACGAGTCCGCCTACCATCATCCAGCCGTAGTGCTGCGCGAAGTTAGACGGAGAGGAGTGTGTTTCAGGCAAATGAAAGGACGCCTGCACCTCCTTCATATAGGAATCCATCACCGCGCCGTAGTTTGGAGTGAGCGCGCTTACGATACCGCTGGCAAGCCAGAATAGCTGAAGGCCGATAGTCAGCGAGTAACTCCACGGCTTGAGCTTCAATAGGCCTATGCCCGCGATGGCAAAAGCCAGACTACTGAGCATCAACACTGCCCCACCTGTGCTCCCGGGAAGAACGCGCCCGAATACGAATAGCGGCAATGGAATGAAAGCAAGGGAAGAAAGAGGAGGTTCAAGACCGAAGCGACGTAAAACCATGCGAGCACGGCGATGGGAAGAGGGCATGCAGGTCTCCGCGGCAGCCCTTGATCGGCAGACTCTCCCCGGCTCGCAAACTGTGCCTTGACAGTCTTGCGGTTGAAGAGGATTAGCCACCAAACACCAATCAGAAGGGGAATGCCGTAAATCACTAGCAAAATACAACGAACGGCTTGCATGCTCTCCGCCGGCAAAGCAGGAGAATTCGGATTTGGAGGAAACTGCGTGAGAAATGCAATCGGGATCCCGATGAGGCCGAAAAAGACCGAAAAGCCACCCCAAATCAGGACGGAGATGCGCGCCCAATTGCGTAGATAGATCAGGCCGATGCCCGTAGCAATCCCAAAGATGGAAAGCGCCAGCATAAAACTTTGGGTGGCCAGCATGGCGTTTCTAGCAAATGGAGGAAGTTCTGGAGTAGTGCCAGGCAATTTCATCATCAGCGAACCGAAAAAGACTATCGAGCAGACCATCAAAAGCAAAAGGCCGCTCAGGATTGCCACAACTGCGGCGGCAGTCACGGAGGCCGAACGTTTGTTCAAGTTGCCCACCGAATGCCTATATATCATTTCCAGAGGTACTGCGGAATGGGGAGGTGAAAGTAACGCGAAACGAAAAACGCGCTTGACGTTCGCTTTCTTTTCGCCTAAAGTGCCTATGGAAAAGACTTGCAGACGGAGGTGCACATGGCTCTGACCAAACGGCAAAAGGAAGTTCTCGATTACCTCGTCGCGTTTGAGACCAAGCATGGCTACGCGCCAAGCTTTGAAGAAATTGGCAAGGGCCTTAAGCTCACCTCCCTGGCCACCGTGCACAAACACATCACCACGCTTGAGAAAAAAGGCTTCATTCGCCGCGGTTACAATCAGAGCCGCTCCATCGAGATTATCCAATTGCCGAAGTCGGTCAAGGAGCAAGTAACCGATCGCAAGATGCAGGAACTTCCCCTGGTGGGAAGGATCGCGGCGGGACGTCCGCTGGAGGCCGTGGAAGAGCGCGAGACGATTTCGCTGGGCGATTTCGCGCGTGGCGGCAATTCTTTTGTCCTGCAGGTCAAAGGCACTTCCATGATCGAAGATCACATCATGGACGGCGACTTCGTGGTGTGCGAGCAAACCCAGGTCGCCAATGCGGGCGACATCGTCGTGGCGCTGATCGGCGAAGAAGCAACCCTCAAGCGCTTCTATCGCGAAGGCCCCGGTAAGGTTCGTCTGCAACCGGCAAATTCCGACATGGCTCCCATCATGGTGGCCGCCAACGACGTCAAAATTCAGGGCCGTGTCATCGGCGTCCTTCGCAAATACTAGTTCTGAATCCCCCGCCTGCTTTACCCTACTAACCATAGCCAGGTGTCTTTGGACGATTCTCCTCTTTTCTGTACTCAAGCTTGATCGTTCCTCCGTCTTATTTCCGCGGATAATTGTTTGTGTCAAAATTCAGTCGCGTGCATCAGAAGAGTGTCCCGGTTATTCTCGTGAATCCTGCCGGCATCGAGGCAGGGCTGGAAGCCGAACGAAGACTTGGCGGGATATCCCACAGCTCTGAGGTTGCTAACTTGTCCTTGAAACGCCAAAGCATTCTGATTGTCGATCCAGACGGGTCCTCCCGCTTCGCGCTTGAGGAATTGATGCGTTCAGCAGGCTATGAAGTGGCCGTCTCGTCCTCTCAAGCTGAAGGGTTCAAGTTTGTTCAAGATGCCAGCATCGACCTCCTCATTCTCTCCGCCGACCTTGCCGACATCCAGTGCTGCGATGCCCTCGCCGAAGTCAAAGGCAACGCAGCGACAGCGGGGACACGCGTGATTCTTCTCACGCAGGGTGAGGGAGCCGAGCGAGCTAGGGGCCTCGATCTCGGCGCCGACGAAGTACTTACTTCACCGTGGGAGCCGGCGGAATTGCTCGCACGTGTTCGTGTTCAGTTGCGCGAAAAACACTCCTTTGACGAACTCCGTGAGAAAACTCGCATAGCTGATGAAGGCCGAGAAGTGGCACAGACCGCTTTCCAAGCGCTCGCCGTCGCCGAAAAGATGACCCGCGACGCTTTTTCCCTGGGGCGCGCGTTGAAAATTGGCGTGTCCGCCCTTTTTGCCGTCGCCCTCTTGATCGCCGGAATCTTTATTCTTTTCTCCCGGCGCGCCAACAAAGAAGCCAACCGAGCCTATTCCGTGATTGCCCAGCTTGAGCGTGGCGCTCACCGCCAGGAACAGTTGATGGCGGATGCCCGCAACGCGCGCGCCGATCTCCAGCAATCCGGCGTGCTCGATCAAAAGCAGCAGCTCAAGCGACAATCGGAGGAGTTGCGCCAGAAAATCTCGGGCGCCGAACCCGCCGACGTGTCCTCACTTCGCCAGCAGCTCGAAGAAACCACTACCCGGCTCAGGCGCGTGGAAACCGAGTCGCAATCCGCCGAAGAAGTGATTCGTGCCTATGCGCCGAGCGTGTGCCTCCTTCATGTATCCGTGTCCTTCGTTGACCGGTCTTCCGGCCGCCCCCTGCGTTACGGGGGGATCAATCCGGACGGCGAGCCGCTCCACGATAGTGACGGCAACCCGGTGTATACGTTAGAAGGCCGTGCACCCGAAGTTCGCGCTGATTTCTTCGGCACAGGATTCATCGTCGGCGAAGGACGCATTCTCACCAATCACCACGTCGCGCAACCCTGGTGGAAGAATGACGAACTTGCCGCAGTTTCTAGTCATGGGCTTAGTCCCGCCATCGCGGAATTGACTGCCTATTTCCCGGATACGACTGCCGGCGTTCCCGTCGGCATTTCCGAGATTTCCGAGGAGGCGGACCTCGCGGTTTTGAAAGGCAATTTGTGGGGTTTGAAAAGACCCATTCTAAAGATGGATGCCCGCAAAGAAGCGGCAGTCAGTGGCCAGCCACTGCTCTCCCTTGGCTACGCTACAGGCATCAGCGCCATACTTGCGCGCGCCGGTGAAGATGCCGTCAACGAAATCGCCAAGACCACCGGCGGAAATCCGACGCAGGTGGCCAACGAACTTCTCCGCCGCAAACTCATCCGCCCTCTGGTGACACAAGGCCATATCGGCGACGTTTTGCCGGATAAAATTGTCTACGATGCGCAGACTACATCCGGGGGCTCCGGCGGACCACTCATCAATCGCGATGGAGAAGTAATTGGCGTGACCTTTGCGGTAGTCAAGGGTTTTGGCGGTTCCAATTTTGGAGTTCCCATTCGATTTGCCCAGCCGCTCCTCAAGCCGTAAGGGGCCATTTTGGTTTATTCTCGGGTGAGGAGCTGAACCAGTGTCTTCCGTGGTCAACTAGAGTCATGGATCACCCGCTTGGCCGCGCGCGGCTAATCGCCCTCTGCCTACTAGCCGTTTTGCTGGCCTCGCCAGCTTCCGTTCGTGCCTACGCTGTTCTGTCTCATGAGGCCATCATCGATGCCGTCTGGGAGACGCACATCAAGCCGCTCCTTTTGAATAAATTCCCGCAGGCAACCGAGGAAGATCTGAGCCGGGCGCAAGCCTTCGCCTACGGTGGTGCCATCATTCAAGATATGGGGTACTACCCGTACGGCAGTCCTTTCTTTAGTGACCTCACGCATTACATCCGAAGCGGCAATTTCATCCAGGCTCTGCTGCGAGACGCCAAGGATCTCAACGAGTTCGCTTTCGCCATCGGCGCGCTCGCCCATTACGCTGCGGACAACGACGGTCACCGCATCGGCACCAATCGGGCCGTCCCGATTCTGTAGCCCAGCCTCCGAAAGAAATACGGCGACAGCGTTGCATTTGAGGACAATCGGCTGGCCCATGTAAAAACCGAATTTGGTTTTGACGTTCTCGAGATCGCCCGCGAACGCTACGCTCCAGACAGCTATCACGACTTCATCGGTTTCGAAGTTTCCCGCCCGGCTCTCGAACAAGCTTTTCGGGAGACCTATGGCCTGGAGCTGAAAGATGTGCTCGTGAACGAAGACAAAGTTCTCAACTCTTACCGCCGTGATGTCAGCAAGCTCATTCCGAAAGCCACTCGAATCGCCTGGCACCTCAAGAAGGATGAAATCAAGGACGACATTCCAGACGCAACGAAGAGAAAGTTTCTGTTCAATCTGTCGCGTTCAAATTATGAACGCGAATGGGGCAAGGACTATCGCAAGCCCAGTCCGGGAGAGCGTTTTTTCGCGTTCCTCTTCAGGCTGATCCCCAAGTTCGGTCCGCTCAAGATTCTGCAATTCAGGACGCCTACGCCTCAGACCGAACAGATGTTTGAAGCCAGTTTCAATGCCACGATCGACCGCTATCGTGAACTCTTGACGGATGTCCGCGCAGATAAGCTCAGCCTGCCCAATAGTAATTTTGACGTCGGCGAGAACACCGGCCCCGGAAAGTACCGCTTGAACGACGAAGCCCATGCGGAATTGCTGGATAAGCTCGCGGAAAACAAATTTGCGAACGCCACTTCCGAAGTCAAGGCGGAGCTTCTGCGCTTTTTTTCCGAACCAGACGCGCCGTATGCCACGAAGCGCAATGCCAAAGCCTGGACTAAGGTTCAAACACAGTTGCGGCAGCTGAAATCAGCTATGGTCACGACCGTTCCTGCCAATGCCGGGCAACACGCCATGCCCGGCGGACGGGCCAGCACCCAGTAGTCCTGGCTCAAGTGCCTTCGTAGCCTGCTTTTCCCGTGCCATAAAAATAATTTGTTCTCTGAATTTAAAAAACTGCAACTGAGTCGCGCCGCCACCATGAAACAATGTAAAATTTCGCACGACACATTGTTCGCCTCTGAGATGAAGAAAGCTAGACCGATCCGCAAACTCCTCGCCGCCAATCGCAGCGAAATCGCTATACGCATTTTCCGCGCCGCTAACGAGCTCGGCTTGCGCACCGTGGCCATCTATTCGCAGGAAGATCGCCTGGCCCTGCATCGTTTCAAGGCTGACGAAGCGTATCAGGTGGGCGCCGGCAAAGGCCCCGTCGAAGCCTACCTCGACATTGCGGGCATCGTTGCGCTAGCGAAGGAGAAGGGCGTCGACGCCATCCACCCGGGTTACGGTTTCCTCTCCGAGAATCCTGCATTCGCCCGCGCCTGCGAAAAAGCGGGCATCACTTTCGTTGGCCCGCCGCCAAATCTCCTCGAGTTGCTGGGAGACAAGACTGCCGCTCGAAGACTGGCCGCATCGGCAGGTGTTCCAGTTCTGCCCGGAACCGAGAACCCGGTCAAGTCGGCAGTGGAAGCGCAAAAAATTGCGCGGGAGATCGGCTATCCCATCATCGTGAAGGCGGCGATGGGCGGCGGCGGCCGCGGTATGCGCGTCGTTCATGATGCCGCGCGGCTCGATGCCCTACTCGAGGAAGCCCAGGGCGAAGCGCGCTCGGCTTTTGGCGATGCTTCCGTTTTTCTAGAGAAATATCTGCCGCGCGCCCGCCATCTCGAAGTCCAGATTCTCGCCGATCATCACGGTAACCTGCTGCATCTTTACGAACGCGATTGTTCTGTCCAGCGCCGCCACCAAAAAGTCGTTGAAGTCGCTCCCGCCGCCAATCTCTCCGCGAGTATCCGCGGGGAACTCTGCGGTGCGGCGGTGCAACTCGCGCGCAAGGCCAACTATCGCAACGCGGGAACCGTAGAATTTCTCTACGACGTTGATTCGAGGAAATGGTATTTCATCGAGGTCAATCCCCGCATTCAAGTCGAGCACACCGTCACCGAAATGGTCACCGGCATCGACCTGGTGCGTTCGCAGATTCTTGTCGCGCAAGGCCACAAGCTGCACGAACCGCCGATTGCCCTGCCGCAGCAGGAAAATATTCCACTCAATGGCGCTGCCCTCCAGTGCCGCGTGACGACTGAGGACCCCGAGAACAACTTTGCCCCCGACTACGGGAAAATTTCCACGTACCGTTCCCCCGCGGGATTCGGAATTCGTCTCGATGGCGGTACTGCCTATGCCGGGGCGATGCTCGCTGCCTACTACGATTCGCTGCTTGTCAAAGTCACCGCCTGGGGCGCGAATCTTCCCGAAGCCTGCCAGCGCATGGATCGCGCCCTTCGCGAATTCCGCATTCGCGGCGTGAAGACGAATATCCCGTTCGTCGAAAATGTCGTGAACCATCCCAAGTTTCGCGCCGGCGAAGTCACGACCTCTTTCCTCGACGAGTCGCCCGAACTGTTCCGTTTCCCTAGCCGTGGCGACCGCGCCACCAAGCTGCTCTCTTATCTTGGCGACGTCATCCTGAACGGCAATCCCGAAGTAAAAGGGAAGCAGCTCCCCAAAGAAATCGAAGCAGCGGTGATTCCTGAGGCGCCCACTGGCAAGCCGCTTGCCGGCACTCGCCAGCTTCTGCAAAAGCTCGGATCCAAAAAATTCGCCGCCTGGGCGCGCAAAGAAAAACGCTTGCTGATCACCGACACGACGTTCCGTGACGCTCATCAGTCACTGATGGCCACGCGCGTCCGCACGTTCGACCTGCTTGCCACTGCCAGCGCCGTCGCGCATCGCCTTTCCAATCTCTTCAGTCTCGAGATGTGGGGCGGCGCGACCTTTGACACCGCGATGCGTTTTCTGCACGAAGATCCCTGGCAACGATTGCGTGAGTTGCGCGATCTCATCCCCAATATCTGTTTCCAGATGCTTCTCCGTGGCGCCAACGCCGTCGGTTACGCCTCCTATCCCGACAACGTCATCATTGAATTTGTACGTGAAGCCCACGCCCAGGGCATCGACATTTTCCGCATCTTCGATTCACTCAATTCCATCGAAAACATGCGCGTTTCAATAGACGCCGCGCTCGAAACCGGCGCCGTTTGCGAAGCCGCCATTTGCTATACCGGCGACATTCTCGACAAAGGCCGCCCGAAATACTCACTCAAGTACTACGTTGCAATGGCCAAGCAACTCGAGAAACTTGGCACCCACTTCCTCGCGATAAAAGACATGGCCGGACTTTGCAAACCTTATGCGGCATTCGAATTGGTGAAAACGCTGCGCGAAGAAGTCAGCATCCCGATCCACTTCCATACTCACGATACCAGCGGCATCAACTCGGCCTCGGTTTTGAAAGCGTCCGACGCCGGAGTCGACGTCGCCGACGGAGCCATCGCCGCCATGAGCGGCGGCACCAGCCAGCCCAATCTCAATTCCATCGTCGAAGCGCTCCGTCACACGCCGCGTGACACGCATCTCGACATCGAGACACTCAACGAATGCTCCGACTATTGGGAGACGGTTCGCACTTACTACCTACCGTTCGACTCCGGCCCCAAAGCCGGCTCCGCGCGGCTCTACCAGCATGAAATACCCGGCGGCCAGTTCACTAACCTGCGTGAACAGGCCGCTGCCATGGGCCTTGGCCATCGTTGGCGCGAAGCCGAAAAAATGTATGCGGAAGTGAACCAGCTTTTTGGCGACATCGTCAAAGTCACACCTTCCAGCAAAGTCGTCGGCGACATGACTCTTTTTCTGATGGCCAAGGAGATGCGGCCCGCTGACATTCTCAAGCTTGATGAAAAACACGACGTGTCATTTCCAAATTCAGTCGTGGAAATGTTTTCCGGTGTCCTGGGTGTGCCTCCCGGCGGCTGGCCGAAGAAGTTGCAGAAAATCATCTTGCGTGGCCAGGCTCCGCTTCGCGGCCGCCCAAGTGCAAACCTGGAAGCTGTAAATTGGGAAGTAGAACAAGGCTCACTAGAGAAAAAACTCGGCCACTCCCTCCGTCGCGAGGATCTGCTCAGCTATCTGCTCTATCCCGACGTTTTCACTAAATACGACAAATTTCGCCAGACTTATTCGGACGTCAGCGTTCTGCCTACGCCCGCATTTTTCTATGGCCTGAAGTCCGGCGAAGAAATCACTGTCGAAATCGAATCCGGAAAATCACTCATTATTAAATTCCTGACCATCAGCGAACCGCATCCCGACGGCACGCGCACGCTTTTTTTTGAATTGAACGGCCAGCCTCGCGAAGTAAACGTCCGCGATCGCGCGCTGCGCGTCGTCGAACGCGCTCATCCCAAGGCCGACCCAGCGGATCCCGGCCAGATAGCCGCTCCCACCGCCGGAGTCATCGGCGGCATCGCCGTGCAAACGAATCACACAGTGGAACGCGGCGCAAAACTTCTCACTCTCGAAGCCATGAAAATGCAGTCCAATATCTATGCACCCATTTCAGGACGCGTCGTGAAAATCCTTGTCACCTCCGGGCAGCACGTCGAAGCCAAAGATCTCCTGGTGACCATCGCACCGTGAGTTCCGGACAGCTCCGCAAACACGAAAAATTCCGCTCGCGCTTTCTCCGCAACCAGCGCGACCTCATCGTTTACACCCCGCCCGGATACTCCGATCAGCCCGGGCGCCATTTCCCCGTCCTCTATCTTCATGACGGCCAGAATCTCTTCGATGGCGCCACATCCTTCATTCCTGGGCAGGACTGGCACGTCGGCCAGACTGCGGATCATTGCATTCTTACTGGCTCTGTCGCCCCTCTCATCATCGTCGGTATGTACAACACGAAAGCGCGCATTCGCGAATATACGCCGACTCACGTCCCCAAACTCGGCGGCGGCCGCGCCAACCGCTATGCAAAATTTCTGATCGAAGAAGTGAAGCCCTTCATCGATCGCGAATACCGTACCCTCTCCGGCTCGCAGCATACCGGCATCGGCGGTTCATCCCTGGGTGGCCTCGTTTCTCTCTATCTCGGGCTCCAGCATTCGCGCATCTTTGGAAAGATCGCCGCGCTCTCTCCCTCCGTCTGGTGGAACCAGCTCGTCATCCACCGCTTTGCCCGGACAGCAACTGTCAAGTCCCACCCGCGCATCTGGCTGGATATCGGCACGCGCGAAGGCTCGCGCATCGTCCACGACGTCGAGAGATTCCGTGACGTGCTACTCGAAAAAGGCTGGCAGCTCGGGCGCGACTTGCACTACGAGCGTGTCGAAGGCGCCGAGCACAACGAAGCGGCTTGGGCGCAGCGCGTCGGCCCCTTTCTGCAATTCCTTTATCCCGCGCGCGAAGCCGCTGTATAATCCGCGCTCGATTCATTCAGTTCACAGGGAGCGTCGCATGCCGCAGGACCGGCCTCTCACTATTCTCTGCGTCAGTTCCTACGAAAAAGGTCAGGAATTCATCCGCACCTGCAAAGCCATGGGCTGCCTCGTCCTGCTCCTGACCGTTGAAAAGCTTCGCCACGCCGACTGGCCGTTCGAATGTATCGACGAAGTCTTCACCATGCCCGAAGATCTTCCATTACAGAGCCTGATTTACGCCGTCAGTTACGCCGCCAGGTCGCATTCCATCGATCGCATCGTCGCTCTCGACGAATTCGACATGGAAAATGTCTCCGCGCTCCGCGAGCATCTCCGCATTCCCGGCATGGGCCTCACTACCGTCCGCTATTTCCGCGACAAGCTGGCCATGCGCGCCCGCGCCCGCGAAGCCGGCATCCTCGTCCCCGAATTCGTCCACGTCCTCAATTACGATCATCTTCGCGAATTCATGTCTCGCGTTCCCAACCCCTGGCTGCTCAAGCCTCGCTCGCAAGCCTCCGGCATTGGCATGAAAAAGGTTCATTACCCCGACCAGTTATGGCACTGGCTCGACCAGCTCGGCGATCAGCAATCCTTTTATTTGCTGGAGCAATTCGTTCCAGGTTCCGTCTATCACGTCGACAGCGTGGTTTCCGAGCGCAGTGTCGCCTTTGCCGAAGCTCATGCCTATGGCACTCCGCCGCTCGATACTTCTCATCAAGGCGGCGTATTCACCACGCGCACTCTTCCTCGCGAAGCCGAGGAAACCAAATCGCTCCACAAAATCAATCGCAATTTACTCGAAGGTCTCGGCCTCATGCGCGGAGTCACTCACGCCGAGTTCCTCCGCTCTCACGCCGATGGCAAGTTTTATTTCATCGAAGTCGCCGCGCGCGTCGGCGGCGCCTACATCTCCGATGTCATCGAGACCGCCACCGGAATCAACCTGTGGCGCGAGTGGGCGCGCCTTGAAGTCGGAGCGGGGAATCAGCCCTACCAGCTTCCGCCGTCACGCCGCGATTACGCCGCAGTCATTCTTTCTCTCGCTCGCCAGGAACATCCCGATACAAGCGCCTACACCGATCCCGAAATCACCTACCGCGTCTCGAAATATCACCACGCCGGCTTCATCCTGAAGTCCCAAAGCCCCGACCGCATCCAGCAGCTTCTCGATTCTTACGCCACCCGTTTCCAAGCCGATTTCGTTGCGACCCAGCCAGTCCCCGACAAACCAAGCTCTTAGGTTGAAATGTTACCTGAAGGACAAAAACGAAGGGCGCTTGCTAAGAGTCACAAGCGCCCTTGATTTAAATCAATTCGTTGAATACCTCAGGGATCACCTCCTTCTCGACAAGTGCGTCGATTGAAGCCTGAAAGTATTTTTATCATGGTGAATCCGTATGTGTCTACAACACCGGCGATGCTTGCAGGAGATGCGGCTTGCAGTGCCTGCTAAGTCGCCTTACCGCAAATTAACCAACCACCCTAGCCTAGCCACACTCCGCTTTACATTTCCCCCCGATTCCTTCAGTATCTCCGTGGATTGCCCACCAGCCTTGGCACGCCCTGTCCCAAAGTCTAGTAACTGTCTGGAACAGCGTCTTCACACATAGTTTGCCGCGCGCACTTCCGAGGAATACAGTTTGCAGTACCCCGGACGGAATTCTGCGTGGGGTGGTGCTGTCCCTTGGGAGGTCCGATGTGGGGCAATAAGAAACCGGATGCAGCGCAAGCAGGGCAACCGGATCAAAAAAACTTACAAACGAATCAGCCGTCGAAGCCTGCTTCGGCGACTTGGGAGGATAAACCCGCGATGAGTACAGATGCGATGCGTCCATTAGGTGCAACCGCGGACCGCGCCACGGCGCGGCTCGGGGCCAGCCTGCACGTGAAAGGTGAGATCTCCGGCAACGAAGATCTGTTGATCGATGGATCAGTCGAAGGACTGATTCAGCTCGATGAACGGAAGCTGACTGTCGGGCCCTCGGCAAAGGTAACCGCCGACATCATTGCCCGCGAGGTGGTGGTCTACGGCAACGTGAAGGGCAACCTTCGCGCCAAGGATCGGATTGAAATCAAGAAGGATGGTTCGGTCAACGGTGACCTGACTACTTCCCGCATCATGATCGAAGACGGCGCTTACTTCAAAGGCTCCATCGAGATCGACAAGAGTCCGGAAAAGGAATCGGGTTCAAGTGCATTTGCCCGCACCTCTTCGGCGCCTGCAAGTGCGGCCACCAAGACCATTTAACTTTCGTCCATATTCAATACTGTTTTCTATAACGGCGCCCCGGCTCAACCGGGGCGCCGTTCGTTTGTTAGCCAGACGTTTCCCTCACCGGTCCATTATTTATTAAATTTACAATTATAATAGAAAGTATATCGTCGCTCCGGGCATCCTTTCGGGGTTGCGCGGCGGCTGGTCCCAACCCTCACTTGTCTCGGAGCACCAGCCTCCGCGCGGAATGTACACGGGGTCATCTCATGGGACGGTTACGTCACGGCGTCCCTCTGGCAGTTCTCCTCTCGCTCGCATTTTTTTGTGAAGGTTGTGGCGGCTCATCTTCAAGCCCTCCACCTCCACCGCCTGTTGCTGATTTCACCCTGAACCTGTCCTCAAGCTCGATTTCTATCTTGCAAGGCGCCACAAGCTCTGCGGTCAACGTTTCCGTGAACTCTTTGAACGGCTTCTCGGGAACCGTTCAGGTAGCGCTCAATGCGCTACCTGCCGGTGTCACCTCCAATCCCGCAAGTCCTTTCAGTGTCGCCGCCGGTGCGAGCACTCCCGTTATTCTTGGCGCCGCAACAAATGCAACCACGGGAAATTTTACCGTTTCCGTGCAGGGCACCAGTGGTACTTTGTCGCATTCGGACCCGCTGTCTGTTTCGATTCAAAGCGCCGTCAATTCCACGCTTCCGCGCACCGCCTATGCGAGAACGGATTCGACGTCAGCTTCCGACGACCCCTTTGGCGAACCCCATCATCGCCACATCGCTGACGATCCCGCGAACAGGCACGTCTTCATCGCCAATCGCGCCATGAATCGCGTGGAAGTTTTTTCAACTGCGACGCTAACTCGTGTCGCGCAAGTATGTGTTCCCGGCGCCAGCGGCGCCGACCTCTCCGCCGATGGCTCGACTGTCTGGACTGGCACCGCACTCGATAGCATCTTCGCCATCGATACTGCCTCCCTGCGCGTCAAGAACCGCTATCATATGACCGGCCTTACTCCGCTGCCGAACACCATCTTTAGCCGTCCCATCGAAGTCCTCTCCCTTTCGAACGGCAAGTCCATGGTCCGCCTCCGTCAGCCCCTCTCCTCCGTAGCCCTGCTCGCCCTTTGGGACCCCGCCTCGAATTCACTCACCGATCTCACTTCCTCCGCCCCTGCCGTTTTTCAGCAGGGCGTAGGTGTTCTTGCCCGATCAGGGGATCATTCGAAAGTTCTCGCCGCCGCCGCCGACTCCAACGGTGAACTCGCCCTCTTCGATTCCGCAGGCAACGTGGTCGCGGGCCCCCTCGCGCTCGGTGCGGGTGTAATTCCCCGGGTTGCTTCCAATTCCGACGGCAGCCGCTTTGCGGCGCTCTTTGCCGTAAGCGGCACCACGCAACTTCTTTTGCTCGATGCTTCTCTCAAACAAGTTGGCGCCTACGTTCCCGCCATCGTGCATGGGGTCACGTTCTCTACGGACGGAAATCATCTTTATCTCAGCGAGTCCGCTTCCGGAGCATCTTTCATAACTGTTCTCGACGGTCATACAGGTCAACTCATCGGCCGCGTTCCGGACGCGTCGATTCAAGGCGTTTCCTCGGAAATCGAAGCCGCCGACGAAACACAGCTCCTCTTCGGCCTTGCGAATCGCGGCGTCACCTTCGTCGACGCCGCTGCGCCAGCAAATTTGTCATCCACGGCTCCCGCCGTCGCTGCCGCCCCAAGCCTTCAGCCTTCCGAGGGGCCCCTCGCTGGCGGAACTTCGGTCACTCTCGCCGGCCAGAACTTCACTTCCGCAACTCCACTGAATTTCGGATCTCAATCGGTTTCAAACGTCACGGTTTCCGGGCCCACCCAAATCCAGGCAAGCTCCCCTCCAAGCGTCACGAGCGGCGCCGTCAACGTAACCTCCTATTTCCAAAACGGCTGGCTCGCTATCGCTCCGGACGCCTTCAGCTACGGTCCGCAAATTCTACAGCTCCTCCCCAACGCCGGCGCAAACACCGGCGGCGACTCCGTCCAAATCTACGGCTACGGCTTCGGCACCAATCCCACGAAAATCACCGTCAATATTGGCGGTGCAAACGCCAGCATTCAGAAGGTGGAGAATGTCACCGCCATCGCTCCTTCCCTCAGTCTCGACAGCACCTATCCCTTTTCCCTCGAACGCATCATTCTTCAAATTCCTCCTGGCACTTCCGGCAAAGCCGACGTCTCCATTTCGACACCGGCGGGCGCTACAACTTCCCCCAAATCATTTCAGTACCTTCAAAGCGGCTGGCTCGCTATCGCTCCGGACGCCTTCAGCTACGGTCCGCAAATTCCGCTCCAGCCTCCCGGTGGCCCTTCGATATTTACCGGATTGCGCGGTCTGGCTCTCAGTCCCGATTCTTCACGCCTCATCGTCGCCGATTTCGGCGCTCAAAATGTCTATCTCCTAGATCCGGTCGCGGGAACCGGCACCACCGTGCCGGTCGGTGGAGTTCCCGGCTTTACGAATTCCGGTCCCGCCCGCGTCGCCGCCACCAGTACGCAAACCGTTTTCGTCGGTCTCAGCGGCGAAGGCGGCTCTTCTGGCGCGTGTTCCTCTTGCCTCGCTCAAATGAATCTCACCGTGAGCCCGCCAACCATTCAGCCCGCGCCACAGCCGGAAGTCACCAGTATCACTGGCGCGCCTCTCGTTCAGGGCACCCCCGCGGGCAATCAAGTTTTTGTTGCTTTCGGCGCCGCGCCCGGCGGCCCCGTAGCTGTCTGGAACTCGAACGCCCCGAATCAATTCATCACTTCTCCCGCCAATGCCTCCTCGTCTGACCTCGGAGTTTCCCTCGACGGCGACATGTTCGCTCTTCAGTCCCAGCGTGCCACCGAAGCACGCGCCGCCGATCTTTCTCTCACCTCCGTTCCCACCTCTGCCGAACTCCAGCAAATTCCCGCGCGTGTGCTTGTGCCCGGCCTTGCCTTGCATCCTTCCGGTGCCCTGATCTATCAGCCCTTCCTCACCGCCGCGCCCGCCAGCGCGGGAGTGCAGGGCGGCATTGATGTTCTCGACGCCCGCTCCGGCGCCCTCCGTCTGCGAATTTTTCTCCCGCAGCAGTTCATGACCGATGTCGACGGCCTTCACGGCAGCTTCCTGGCCACCGACGAAAACGGCCAGCGCCTCTTCGCCATCACCTCTTCCGACGGCACCGCGCAAAACGCCGCTTTAACCATAGTTCAACTCGCCGCAGTCCCCCTGGGCATCGGCGCGATTACACCTTCGACAGTCGCAGCAACCGGCGGCGCCACGGTCACCGTCCGCGGCAGCGGCTTCCAGAGCGCCACCACTCTCACAATCAACGGAAAAGCCGCCACCGTCACCTTCAAAGACCCCAACACTCTCCTCGTCGTAATGCCTAGCCTCACGCTTGGCCCTCAGCAAATCACGCTCACCAATCCCGACAGCGAAACTGTTTCCCTGGACGCCGCCCTCCTCGCCAACTAGGCTAGGTCTTGCCCTTCAGTTCTCCCGCATTTTTTCTAACCTTTTTTGCGATTTGCTCATCGAATTTAGTGAGTGCGAAAAAGTCGGTTGCGCTGTGGGGGAAATTCGCTCGGCGCACGATTCAAGGCGAGGGTCTGCATGGAAACGCGAAAACTAGGCAACTCCGATATCAAAATAACTCCCGTCGGCTTCGGTGCCTGGGCGCTCGGCGGTTCCGGCTGGGAATTTGCCTGGGGCCCGCAGGACGACGCCGATTCCATCGCCGCGATTCATCGCGCTCTGGAGCTGGGCGTCAATTGGATTGACACCGCCGCAGTGTACGGCCTGGGCCACTCCGAAGAGATTGTCGCGCGCGCCCTGAAGGAATGGCGCGGCCCCCGCCCCTACGTTTTCACCAAGTGCATTTTGCGCTGGAACGAGAAAGGCAAAATTTGGAAGGAATTCAGCGCCGAATCCGTTCGCCGCGAATGCGAAGACAGCCTTCGCCGTCTGCAAATCGACGTGATCGATCTCTACCAAATGCACTGGCCCCCGGAAGACAACAAGCCCGGCATCGACGAAGCCTGGCAAACTCTGGCCGCCCTCAAGGCCCAAGGCAAAGTCCGCTGGATCGGCGTCTCCAATTTCGACGTAGCCCAAATCAAGCGTGCCGAAAAAATAGCTCCAGTCACTTCTCTGCAGCCGCCCTACTCCATCATCCGTCGCCAAATTGAAGCCGAGATTCTCCCCTATTGTGAGAGGCAGGGAATTGGCGTGATCAACTACGCTCCCATGGCTTCCGGCCTGCTCACCGGAGCCATGACCCGCGACCGCGCCGCCGCCCTTCCTCCCGATGATTTTCGCAGCCGCAATCCCGAATTCCACGAGCCGCGCCTCTCTAAAAACCTCGAACTCGTCGAGCGTCTCCGCCAGGTCGGCGCCCGCCACAATCGCACGCCCGGTGAAGTCGCCATCGCCTGGACGCTGCGCAGCTCAGCGATCACCGGCGCCATCGTTGGCGCGCGCAACGCCAAGCAATCCGAAGGCGTCATGCGCGCTGGCGAACTAAAACTGACGGCCGCAGAAATCGCCGAAATCGAAGGCGCCGCCGCCGTTGCCACAGCTCGATAAGACTTCCCAATCGCCAGGACGGAGCAAATAAATGGACTTTGGACTCAAAGGCAAGAAAGTCGTCGTGTCCGGCTCGACTGCAGGCATTGGCTTTGCCATCGCTGCCGCACTCGCCGCGGAAGGCGCTCACGTCATCATCAATGGCCGCACCGAAGCAAGAGTTGCGAATGCCCTGCAGGGCATCCGTCAGCGTGTCAAGAACGCCGACGTCCGCGGGATTCCCGCCGACCTCGGCACAGCCCAGGGTGTTGCCGCATTCCTGAAGCAAGCGCCGGAGGCGGACATTCTCGTCAACAATCTCGGGATCTTTGAACCCAAGTCATTCCTGGAAATCCCCGATTCCGACTGGCTCCGTTTTTTTGAAGCAAACGTTTTGAGCGGCGTTCGCCTTTCACGTCATTACCTGCCGGGCATGCTCCAGAAAGACTGGGGCCGCGTGATCTTCATTTCCAGCGAATCCGCCCAGCAGATTCCGGCCGAAATGATCCACTACGGCATGACCAAGACCGCCCAGGTGGCTGTCGCTCGCGGTCTGGCGGAATCTGTCGCCGGCACCGGCGTCACGGTGAATTCCGTTCTTGCCGGTCCCACTGCTTCGGAAGGCGCTGTCAGATTCGTCGAAGGATTGGCCAAAGAACAAAGGATCTCAACGGCTGAATTCGAGAAGCAATTCTTTTCGACGGTCCGCCCCACTTCGCTTCTCAAACGTTTTCAGACTCCCGAAGAAGTTGCAGCAGTCGTTGCCTTCGTCGCCAGCGCGCAGGCGATCTCGATCAACGGCTCCGCTGTTCGCGCCGAGGGCGGCGTCGTTCGCAGTATCTTCTAGCAGACAATCGTCAGGCACGCTGGTAATCCGGTCGCCAGCACTTAATGAGTTGTTTGATCGCTTTGCGCTCTGTCAGCTTCTCTTCCAGGACTTTTCTCGTCAGCCCCGGCAATTCCGCATCGCTCGCAAACCGCAGCGCCACCACCTGATCGATCGTTAGCTGGTCGCACCTGGCTTGCAGATCCGCAGGCAGTACCCGCTCATAGCGCAGCCGTTCTTCCAATCGAATCACCCGGTCCTGCACCGCCAGCGCAAACCCCCTTCCGTAGCCCAGGCCTACGAATAACGCGGCCGCCACCAATACCGGAATGAAATGGACGGGCACGAATCCAAGCTTGATCCACATGTACACTTGAATCCCAAAGTTAATGACCAGCATCGGCAGCGCAAAAAAATGAAACAAAGGCACAAACTTTCCATGATTTGCAAAATTCCCTGCCGCCCGAGCATCCAACCCTTTGGACGAGTTCCTCCGTCCGGCGATATGCTGAACAAGAGCAATTCACCTGCGCCGGAGGCGAACCACATGGCCAAAGCATCCTGGGGCGGAAAAGTCATCGCTGAAAGCAACGCCACCGTCGTCGTCGAGGGTAACCAGTATTTCCCGCGCGAAGCCGTCAAGAAGGGCGCCCTCAAGCCCAGCAATCACACCTCTGTATGCCCCTGGAAGGGCACAGCCCACTATTACCACGTCGAAGTGGACGGCATGCGCAACGACAATGCCGCCTGGTATTACCCCGAACCCAAGCCTGCCGCCGCCGAAATCAAAAACCACATCGCCTTCTGGAAAGGGGTCCGCGTCGAGGCCTAACCCGCCACGCCGCCCGAGTTCTTCCTATTTCCCCATCTCATTCTTGAAAATCGCCCCGTTGTGCATCACAAAGCGCACATGCTCCAATTCTCCGACATCTTTTAGGGGATCTCCTGAGACGGCAATCACTTCGGCGTACGCGCCGGGAGCAAGAACGCCGATTTCTCCTTTCATGTCCAGCATGTCTGCAGCCCGCGAAGTCGCGGATTGAATTGCGTCCATTGGCGGCATCCCCAGCCTTACCATTTGCCGAAATTCCTGCGCCATCGGCTCGGTCCAGGGAATCCCGCCTATGTCCGTCCCATTCTGCGCGATCTGCGTGTCGGTAATTTCCAGCCCGTGCTCGATGGAATCGCATCCGCCATCCAGCGCACGCTGCAAGCCGATTCCGTTGTAGGCGTGGCACGCCACTTTCTTTTGCCAGCCGTGCGCCTCGTCCACGATGGCCTTCAACTCTTCCACCGTCAGCGTCGGCTGCGATACCAGCTTCCCTTGCTTGTCCACCCACGACCGGTGCGTCATATACACCTTGATCCAGTCGGCTCCGTGCTCGAGCTGTTGCCGCGCCGCCTTCCGCGCTTCCACCGGGCCGTCGACAAGCTGGGCGCCTTTGGGCATCTCCAGTTCCGGCGCATAGCCTTCCAGGTTGTACCCACCGGTGGTCGAAATCGCGCGCGTGGCACAAAACAGTCTCGGCCCGGGAATCGTCCCCTCTTCAATCGCCTGCTTGATCTCGACGTCGCCGTATCCCGCGCCTTCCGTCTCCACGTCCCGCAGCGTCGTAAAACCCTGCTCCAGCGCGCGCCGTGCGGCATACGTGGCGCGGGCGGCCCGCAGTGCGATTCCCGCTTTCAAAATATTCGCGTCGTACCCGCCCTTCGCCGGATCCTCGCCCCACAGGAAAATATGCGTTT
>WNFA01011598.1_pt1 | contig 24041 bp, 25 predicted proteins | sample 5400481 | NCBI WGS metagenome assembly WNFA01 (sample SAMN13153340, study PRJNA577476) | soil metagenome | isolation source: 120 cm saprolite under Douglas fir tree site 2 hole 1 replicate 2 | place: USA:California | collected 2015-04-18 | reverse complement strand
ATCAACGTTGCTGAAAGATTGCCTCTCGTAGCTTCACCTCGTTCCTGCCGCTTTCCATTCACTGTTGGAAGGCTCAGTGGCTTGCTGCCAGCAGAGCCGCAAAACGCTGCGGCAGTGTGACACATTGAGGCCATCCTGTTCCCAGTTCTTGTGAGGTAGGGCCGTAGTCTGCCTCCACGACGTTCCCGTCCTTCAGATGAAACAGAAACACTTCTTCGTCCTGTCCATACGAGCACTGCCTGGCTACTGGCGCTGCCAGGATAATCTTCGTCAGCACCTGGATGCTCTGCGGATCACGAACCGTTTTGCTTGGGCTCCCCGGGTTGCCGAAGGGGGCAACCGTGATGAATTGCACCTTTCCGTTGATATCGAAGAGATCAGCTCCCATCTTCGCAGAGGGGTTATCTGCCACCTCGAAGAAGAAGATACCGTTTTGTCCGCGCACGGCCAGACGAAAGGTGTCGCGATAGCCAATGATGCGATAGACTTGCTGATCGGGCGAGAGCAAGGCACAATCGTACTGCACATCATGCGGCCCCGTGCCGGCCGTCCCAATAACAGCACCAAGATCCGCTTCGGTGAGCTGGTGCGAGCTTTCCATCGCTGTAGCGGGAGTATAGGTGATCCCATGGTAGGTGATCAAAGGCCGTATCGCCTCACACGGGATGTGCGGGGGCGAGACGAGCGCGCGGCCCAGAATCCAGATGGCTCCTGCCACCAGCAAGAAGGCAAGCACGCCGCATAGTAGCAAGGCCAACAAGCGTTTTTTCATCAGCGAAACCTCCAGGGGGAGTGTACCGATCAATCACTGGTGTCTGCAAGTAGTATGCAGCTTGCTCTCGCGCTGTGCTGTGAGACTACTCTCTGCGGAAGGGTGAAGCGCTTCACCTTTCTTGGGATACGAGGGCTGGACACGACAGAGAGCACCCAGGTATGGTTTGTTGGTCCCTCGCTTCCCGCTCAATGCCTCTGCGCATCGTTGTAGGGGTAGAGCCGCCTTTGGCTGGGACCCCTCGGGTATTGTACAGTCTGCTAGAATAGAGCAATAACCGCAGAGGCTGGGCTGATAGCCTTTTGTCACATTTGCAGCTATTGTCCATCACGCGTAATCAGGGCTATGTCATGCTCGGCGCTCTTGTCGCCATCTTTGCTGGCCATCCATTTCCCATTGCTTGGAGGCCTGAGGACTTGAGTAGTTAGTGCCGGGAACAGTCGTACGTTATATTGTAGAGACTGAAACCATCCCTGGGTACGTGGAAGTCTCATTTGAGTTGAATTGAGTTGAATACCTTCGAACGGGTGTGTTTCATTTTCTTGCACGCAGGGGTTGGCCTGAGCGGGGCTTGCCCCCGCCAGGTTCCCACGTCTCGCAAAATACGGGCAAAAGAGTTCTAGTAGGAAAAGATAGACACCGTGGAGATAGAAGTAAAAAACAAAGCTGGTCATAGGGAGCGTCTAAAAGCTCACTTCATTGCTGGAGATGAGGAAGCGTATACTGACGAGAAGCTACTTGAGCTGCTGCTGACCTATGCAATTCCACAGAAGGATGTACAACCTCTCACGAGAAAGCTGATTGCTACTTTTGGTAGCTTATCAGATGTCCTGTCGGCTGATATTACCACGCTCTGCAAGCAAGCGGGCATAAAAGAACACTCCGCAGTGCTACTCAAGCTTATTGATTGGATTCATAAACACGAGTACCAAGAAGATGGCAAGCAAACTCAGATAAAAGAGAATTTTACCGCACCAAGATTATTTCCAGAAGATTCCTCTATCACTACGGAGTCTGCAGCTTCACCCCTGAGCAGTTACACTATCCAAAAAAGGAGTCGGAGCGCGTCGTCCGCCGCGTTCCGACCAGTTTGGGCAACATTCTGGGCTTGACACCGAAGAGTATGCGGTGAGGCACTTGTAAAATGAACGCGCTCCTACTACACTATGAGTAGTGACCACAAACACCCAAACGGAAAAAGGTCCTAATGTGTTAGAGGGTGGACGAGCACCCTCATTTGTAGAGTAAGTTTGATGATCCCGAGCTGCTCCGCACTCGGGCTAATCAAAGCAAGAAGGAGGGCGAGCTTCGCTCGCAATAAGTATTTGCAGAGGAGAGAGCAATGACACAAACAGATCTATCGAAAAGGACACCCGAAGAAGTCTTTACTCACCACGCACAGGCCTTAGGTGCCGAAGATGTCGATGCCATTTTGATGGATTACGCCGACACCGCCATCCTTATCAGCCCGTCTGGTGTTCTTCGTGGCAAGGACGCGATACGTAATTTCTTTGCCGATCTTCTCCAGGCTCTTCCCAAGGCGCACTGGGGAGTCAAAACCATCTACGCGGACAATATTCTCTTTCTTGAGTGGACCGCTGACTCTGCGCGAGCAAGCGTCTCCGATGGAGTAGATACCTTCATATTTCAGAATGGCTTGATCACTCTTCAGACCGTGCGCAATACCACTGTTCCAAAGGCGTAATGCCAAACGGAGCGAGCGTTCGCAGCCGCTAGAACATGGCCCCGGTCTCGCTCAGATTTTGAGATGGATCAAGGGGGCCAGTTCTTCTGGCGCAGTACTCATCGCATACGCTGACCAGAGGAATTGTTGGCATGTTAGGTAGTGCTGCTTCCTGTCCTAACAGGCCAATAATTCGGCAGGAAGGATTTCGTACTGCTCCTGTGAGCGTAGCTCTCATGACTTTTCGCCTCACACTATAAGAATTTACTCTAAACGTCAATGAGTAACCATTGAAGCTTTTTCCTCGCAACCGAAAGTGAAGCTTTGAGGAGATACTCCTCGCATGTCTCATCGGGGCTAATTATCTCTTCAACATCTATCTCCCTGGCTTTGAAAGCGTTTATGAGCGGGAGTACGTCATCTCGATGCTCTCTAAGAACAGAAAACATAGCCTGTCTTTGACGAGGAGGCAAAGTAAGTATGGCATCTACAAGATTTGTCAGAAGATCAGGATCGATCTCTCTCAATTCGATCTCATAAGCTGGGTCTCGAAAGCCTTCATTCTGTGCTACTAAGAAGTCACACAGACATAACTCCCCGTCTGCATCACCGGACAGTGATACCTCTGGTCTGTAACGACGGACCATATCAACAGCTGTCGTGTGAGCAATCGCTCTGATGTACGCTTTTGGATGAGTGATGGAGCGTTTCTGGCGCGATATCCAGAGCTTGACACGGATATTCTGAGCAAGCTCATCAACTTCCAGATCGAGCACATCTTCAGAAAAGAGAGCTAGCGGAAACGCTTTTCGTGCCTCGGCCAGGATACGTGCATCATGTTTTACTAAAAACTCTTCATTAGGATCGCTAACACATGTCCCTGGGCCTAAAGGAGTGTGATCTTTCATGATTTTTCTCCACGGCGACTGCGCCTTTTCTGTTCCCACTTTTACATGGAAGAGTCTCAATTCAGACGCACTACCTGACATACTGACGAGCGGTCAACAGTGCTCATCAACTTTTATCTCACCTTCTCACTCTTCAAAAACATGACTAAAATGTACGTAGTGAGGTGTCTTTGAGCTAATCAGGCAAACTACCTGGATCGATGTGTCAATGAAACAAATTCCGTAGGAAACGATGCAATATTATGCTTCCCCATGATTTTCTTCGTATATCTCAATTATAAGTATCGATAATGCCAGGGTCAAGCCCATACTTTAGAATATCAAAGGCGTTCTAGTCAGAATTTATAGATAAACTAACAAAAACAGGCAAGAAATTTTGTCGTTGTTTCTTAGATAGAGTGCGCTAGCAAACAACCAATAAATTTCTATATTCCATCGTGAAACCACTTACAAGCAACGAATTAACTCATAGTATGCTAATGAAGTAGGTGCAGTGAAAATGAACATTACGGTCAACACTTTCAAAGCGGCTGATTCATCTAATATAATCACCTATCCTGTAGACGAGCAGCGTAAATTTTGTAGATGACGTAGAAAATGAAATCCTTTCCAAAAAATTTTATAAGAACCTATAAATTCACTTGTGTTGTTAAGCTTCTTATGATATGATCTCCTAAAAGTACCAGGCTCTTGCAGTGTCCATTTGATCCAGTGAGGTGCGAAGGCAATGGAACAAGAAAGTTTTCTCAAGCCGATAAGAGTAGAGGAATTGCCCGAATTGGATGATAATGAATTCTGCGTGAGTATTACGAAAGCAGCAGACTTGTCGGGATTGTCTGAGAGCCGGATACGATACCTCGAGAGTCTTTCTGGAGTCAATATAGGGAAAAGAGGGCCTAAAGAACGTAATAGGGTGTATACAAAGCAGGATGTGAAGCTGCTTTGCTGGATTGCTCAAAAGCAAAAGGATCATCGGCCTTCCGAGATTGCAGATTTCCTGAGCCAGCATCAAGAAGATGTACTTGGCACTCTAGGGCGTATCACGTTGAGACAGGTAACGCAGTATGAACAAATATCCTCGGGTCATGATGTGCTCGTCTCCCGTTTAGTAGCTCTCATTCTATCGATGTGGCAGGAAGCAGCGTTGGGAGGTGGCAAAAAGGCCGATGCAGTCATTATGGGCGTAGTATTCGGGCCACAAGACGAGATATGGAGAGCCTCTTTTCTGCAAAATTGTACTGAAGGACGGGCTATCGATCTGGCGGACTCCCTGGTGGTTTGGTCTACTATTTTACAAGAAGAACTCAAAGATCTCTATGTCGACCCCGATATCATCTTTGGGAACCTCAATATCATTTTCTCGCACCAGAGCTGGTATCTTCCTGCCTCAAAAAAACTCGTTTTCGATACCAGTCATTTCTCTGATACGACTGAACCATTTTCTGTCGCCATTTTATGGTTCCCACTTGACAAGCATACGGCAATCGACCAATTACAAATGAGCGCGCAAAACGTGAGCGAACTCAAGAAAAAGCTGGCTGGCATGTTGATGCAAAGTCTCGCAAATGCGCTGAGACGCTCTCCTCATCCAACGAGTTTATCAACTTCAGTCTTTTCCAGAGGTATCCTGGGTCGACGTTCTGTCTCAAAAGGATTGTCCTTGCTGCTTGCTACCTGTATTGAACCATACTTCCCCGATTGCTATTCATATATTGCGAAATTTGAGCCAATGGGGCAATTAGAGATTCTGGAGCACCGTGGAGATGAGGATGTGGGTTACCTCCCAAAGGTTCTGGCTACTCAAGACCATCCGTGGTGGATAAGATATGTAAAAAAGTCGGCCAGCCTAGCACTTGCCCAGGATGCAAGGACTACTCACCTGCTCCACAAAGGAGAGTACGGTTCAGTTGTTTGTTTCCCCCTCATCGTAATCGATAATGTCGTAGGTGTTATGGGTATTGAGAATGTGCGTGTCGATTTCCTGGCAGAGAGAAATGGGCTGATCGATGCAGACCTGCTGCGCTATTTGATTTGCATCGCTGAAATAGCTGCCGAGTACTTGAACCTCACCGAGTCCTCTGCTCAAAAAGCTGAGAGATCGAAACTTGCCTATGCCAGTGAAGAGACAGTTTCCTGGTGGTTGGACATTTATCACTTTGGAGGACTGAATTATACCAGGTTCGTCGAAAAGGTCTGCTGCTGGATGGAGGAGGTGCCGATCAATCCTGATAACGAGGTGAACCTGGTCGTGATTGATATTTTCAAGGAAAGTGAGCTGGCAGCGGAATACCAGGGCTTCGAACTGATCATCTATATTGTGCGCAAAACGTGGGAACGCATTGCTGAACTGATCAAGAATGATCCGATTGCCAGGGAGCTGGTAGCTGAGAAACGGTTGATGCTCTTTGATACACCTATTGGAGAACATTTGCTTTTTGCAACCGTCAATGTACCAAGGGATTATCTGCTGATCTTTCTTGAGAAAATTCGCAGGTTCTGGCAAAAAGAATCAGGTGACATATTCAGGTGGAAGAGAGTCGAAATCGATGTGACACTGCAGGTTGGTATTTGTCGATTTGATGGTTTAGCCAGGTATGGGCGGGAGATGGCCTTCCAAATTATGAATTACCATCTTGGAGAGTTGGTCTATCAGATATATGATAGGAATGAAAATAGCAAGCAACCTCTCAACCATGTGATTGAATACGATGCAATAATTCGGACAGAGAAGGTACACGAGTGAAAGCGTCGGTAATTGTTCCTGTTTATAATGATCCTCGAGTAGAGACCTGTATTTTGTCATTGTTGGCACAAGACCATCCAAAAGAGTTGTACGAGATCATTATCGTTGATAATAATAGTAGTAACGACTCGACTCGAGAGGTTATTAAACGCTTCAACGTAAAGTCTGTGCGAGAGAACAGAAGAGGTTCCTACTTTGCGAGGAATAAAGGGTTAGAGATAGCGTCAGGAGATGTAGCTGCATTTATTGATGCGGATTGTATTGCTGATCCCCATTGGCTGAGCGGGCTTTTGGAAGGATTCACAGATTCTCATGTGGGTGGTATCGGAGGGAGGATTCTGAAACTACAACCACAAACATGGGTGCAAGCCAACGCTGAAGACCTGGCAGAACAACAGCTTACACTTCAGTATCTTCCTTTTCACGATGCTCCCTATATCGTTACTGCTAATGCGGCGTATCGCATGTCTATTCTGCGTTTGCTACAAGGGTTCGATGCGCAGTTTCAATCCGGTGGGGACGTAGACCTGGCCTGGCGAGTACATGATGCAGGCTTTAAGATCGTCACTACTCCAGATGCGATTGTCTATCATGCTGCTCGAGAGACCGTCAAAGGCTATTTCAAGCAGTTCTTTAACTATGCTGCCGGGCACGTTCTTCTTTTCAAGAAGCATCGCCACAACTGTGGCTTTTTTACGAATATTTATCCCTTCTTAGGTCTGAGTGGGTTACTGTTTTCCGTGATGCCTGCTATGTTTGTGCAAAAGTTGTCTGGCAAATCACGTACAGTAAAGAAGCGTGAGGTCTTTCTCAAGCTCGTAAAATACGTGGCTATTGTTTGTGGCAATCTCTATGGAGCCGTTAAATTTCGTGTTCCCTATTTCTAAGCAAGGATAGGTTTCTTTTGGACGAACGACTGTTTGTGACATTCGAAATGGGGCGCAGATTTGCGATCCGAAGTTGAGCATATCAGCCTGCTTAATTTTTAGGAGTTCTTACAAACGTCTCTGATTGGCCTCGGATGCTGTTGATTAGCGTGGTGAGGAAGTAGTGAAAAGGACCACATGAATTAAGCAGTGGTCTTACGCAACCAAGTAGAGTCAGGGCTAAAAAGCCCTTCTTATTGCTAGTGTAATGACTCCATACAGTGGAGCTGCGAATGATTTTGAATGGTAGGTACACATAGAGGAACGCTGAAAGAAAAACAAGCAAGATATTTATAGGGTGTCTAATAATGAGTACCAGGAAAGCAAGATAGATGAGAGGCGCTCCGAAAGCCCATTTCAGTGTTGTGTAGTATCGCTTGAGGACAAGCCACTCAAAGAGCCGGCCTTTTAACTTCATCTCATTACTGTGTTTCTTCTCATTCATATAATAGCGATACAGGTTCATTTCTCCGCTAAACCATCTGCTTGTTTGGCGAATTGTTGCAGGAAAAGTGGGGGCGTATTGCGTATAGTCTGCTTCTTGTAACAATGTGACTGGTATTCCTCTAAAGGCAGATCGATATCCAAACTCTAAATCTTCTGCAAGGGTCACCGTATCCAGAAGACCCGCTTCCTTGAGTACATCTGCTCGGATAAACAGCCCATGTCCGGTACAATGAGGCAGAGATGTGATAGGCTGGTTTTGCTGGAAGCAACGCTGATAGTCACGTAATACCGGGATGTTGCCGCAGAATTCCCATTTTGTTTGGAGTAAGGCTCCAGCCTTTTGCAATGAAGTAATGCGGGTGTAGTTCTCCAGGTAAATTGAGGGCTGTTGGTAGACGGGATCTTTTCCATAAAGTATAGTCTTGATCACTTCAACTTCTGGTCGAGAATCCACGTCGTAAATTCCGAAAAACGTTGTCTGATAATCAGCGCTATCGCAGGAGGCTAGAATTTGCTCTATCGCCCAATTGAGCTGGTGAGCTTTAAAGCCATCCGTTTCAGGATAGTGGAGATGCAAAAATTTGTATCGTTCCGCCATTTGCTTGAGGGTTGCAACTGTATCGCTATTTCCTCCTTCTTTTTCAGTAGTGACGTAATAGATAAGCACATTTGGGTACCGGGTCAGTTTGTCAAAGTACTCAACGCATGCTTTTATAACTGCCGCTTCTCTATAGATCGGTATGAGGATATGAATACTGTTCATTGGCCTATCTGGGGATGTGAAGGGCTGCTTCTGGCGCATCCAATTGAAATTATGCAAAGATGCACTCCGATAAGTGTATAGAAGAGCAGATCTAAGAGGTCCATTTTCATTTCTCACTGCGGAAGAATCTTTATCTTACTGCCAATTCTGTGTTAAACAGGTCAAGAAATGCCTCGATACGCTTCTCTAGAGGTCGTTTGTCAACAAGCGCCATGTCCGTAAGATGGTTTTGTTTACATGAGCAGTCTAGCGAGTTGATTATGGAGAGATCACGTGTCATATTGAAGGTTTTTAAAGCATCCAGGATGACAGGTGTACATGATGGACAGTTATGGGGATAAACCGTATCACTGTCTTTTCCATCGACATCCAGGCATGCTACGCGCGCTCGTGCAAGGCTGTCGCTACCTACTTCGTTAAGAATATCAATAGTGGTCCAGAGAGAAGGTGGAGTATACATTCCTCGTTTTGCCAGTTCCGCAACAACAGTATAGGGGGCTATACGTGTAGGACAGATGGAGACATCCTCGTAGCCAAGAGCGGCAACATACTGAATGGATTGTACTGTTTCTGTTACGGCTTCTCTTTCCGTAAGAAACGCTGGTTTGATCATCAGGTACACTTTTGCGGTGTAGCCCTTCTCCCACAGGAGATGAGAAGCTCGCTCGAACTGTTCCTTCGTGCAAGTTGTGTTGATGCAGACATTTCTTATGAAGTCATCGGCTGATTGCAACCCTATACCGACGATCAAACGCTTGCCGTCCAGGTATTCTTTTGCTTCGGCAATTGCTTGTGGGGTAACAAATTGAGGTAGTGACTCAACCATGAGACCTTCGCAACAGGACCGTGCGATTGCTTGATAGATACCCTGACGTGCGCCTGCTGGAATTTCTCGATTGGCGAACCAGTTACCACTGTTATACACACTCACAAGCTGGTAGGAGTCGATGGGCTCGGTTGCAAACGCTGCATAAAACTGTCGGAGAAAGTCCTCGGGGGTAAAATTGAGGTTTAGACCATAGTATGCCTCATTCGGAATGGGGCACATCGTGCAGGTCGCTGCTGTACAACCTCTAGCGGCAAGAATGATCTTTTTCCGTTTATATGTTCTTCCGCCTTCATAAAACTCGTAATCTATGACAGAAAAGGGGATGTCTAACGTTGCCATTTGGATGCGGTTACGACGGATTCCTAAGGCGATTTTACTTAAGCCTTGACGAAGGTGACTACTGGAATGTGTTTGCTGCTCGATCATAAGCCTACAACTCCGAACTCCTCTGTTCCAATAAATCTCAAATTATACCACCGTATACCTGTGTATCTAACCTTGTATCATCATAACGATGCCGTTCCCTAAATTTTTATAGATTGTATCAGAATGAATGCTTCGGTACAATAGAAGGTTTCTAAATTAAGCAAGTTGAATGGAGGAGAGCCCAAGCATTTTAGAGTTTATCTATAATGTCCGCGATTCACTTTGGAAGACACTTTATCAGGAATAGGGAAATTTCAGCGAGGTGAAGATGGCTCATCTATAAATATTCAGTATATGAGACACTGGTGGAGGTGTTTACGCGATGAGTTTGCCTGCGTCCTCTTAATTTATTAAATAATCTCGAAAATTTGATCCTGCCTTATTACGAGGAAGTTCTTTTTTCTTGAGATCATCTTGTCGTAAGCGTATGGGCGTGCTATGCTTCTTGCTATTCCTCTGCTGATTGGCGGTGGTGGTGAGGAGAAAACCCTTGCTATAGTGGCTCGCCGCGCGGACTGGTGGAATTTCAATTCCTGCTCGGTTGAGGAGTATGCCCGTAAGGTTGCCATTCTTCAAGACCACTGTGCTCGAGTGGGCAGAAATCCGGCAGAGATCAAATTGACCTATCTGAGTACAGCAAGTGTCTCGGAGGATCCCCATCAAGTGATACGCAGTCCCCAGAAGCACTTCGTGGCCGGAAGTAGTGCAGAAGTGATCCAGGAACTGGAGCGATTTCATGAAGTGGGTGTAACTCATTTCATGTTCAGATTTCTGGATCCCGAGTCCCTGGAGAGGTTCGTACATACTGTTGTACCCCACTTCGTTTGAGGTCTGCAAACTTTACAACATAACCGCCTCATGCTATAATAGTATTAACCCTAAGGGTTAATACTATTTCGAGGGGCTGGCTAGGTGGATATTCTCTTTCAGGATCAGAAACTAGCGAAAGTGTGCAATAATGAGTCTCTACTAATACGAAAGCATGGTTCGGTTCGTGCAAAGTTACTCCGACGTCGCCTTGATGAATTTAGAGCTGCGGAAAACCTCGAAGTATTGCGTTCGCTGCCACAAGTGAGATGCCATGAGTTGAAAGGAAATAGAGAAGGAACGTTAGCGGTAGATCTGGATCATCCCTATCGGCTCATTTTTGAGCCGGCCAATAACCCAATCCCGAGAAAACCCGACGGTGGTCTGGACTGGATGGGAGTAACAGCAATTAGAGTTCTTACCATGGAGGATTATCATGGCTAGTATTCTACAAAATGAATATCACCCCGATTCTGTCTCTTCTCCTGGAGAGACGCTTTTAGAAACTTTAGACACAATAGGTATGTCCCAAGTAGAACTTGCAAAACGTATGGGTCGCCCGGTGAAAACAATCAATGAGATCATACAAAAGAAAGCAACCATCACAGCTGAAACGGCTCTGCAACTAGAGCAGGTCCTGCATATTCCAGCATCATTCTGGTTAAAGCGAGAGCAACAATACCGAGAGTCTCTTGCCCGTCTTGCTGAAGAGCAATGTCTTACAAGTTGGGTTGAATGGCTAAAAGAGATCCCAGTTCGAGAAATGATGTGTCGAGGCTGGATTCCACCTTGCCCCAACAAACCTCAGCAAGTGTTAGAAACCTTAAAGTTCTTTGGTGTAGCCTCTCCAGAGGCATGGCGAAATGTTTGGGAACATAAAATCATTGAGTATCGCAAGTCTACTGCACTCAAAAGCAATTTTGGAGCAGTAACGACATGGCTACGTCAAGGAGAGATAGAAGCTCAGGAGATTGAATGCGCGCCATACAATGCTGACGCATTTCGTGATGCTTTAAACCGCATTCGCGCTCTAACAATGGAACCGGTTAGCTGTTTCCAGGCAGCATTGGTGCACTTGTGCGCAAATGCTGGTGTAGCAGTGGTTTTTGTACAAGAGTTACCTAAGACCGGAATTTGTGGTGCGACACAGTGGCTAACATCAACGAAAGCATTGGTGCAACTGAGCCTGCGTTATAAAACCGATGATCATCTCTGGTTCACATTCTTCCACGAGGCAGGTCACATTCTACGACATGGAAAGCGGCAAGTTTTCCTAGAAATAGACCAGAAAAATAGAAAAGAAGCCGAGGAGGAAGCTAATACATTTGCGGCAAATGTATTAATTGATCCTGTCCAATGGCAACGATTTGTAGCGTATGATTCTTACCGTACAAAGGTGGGTATTAAGGAATTTGCTCAAAAAGTAGGGATTGCTCCAGGAATTGTGGTAGGAAGACTTCAACATGAAAAACGCCTACCTTTTGACTTTTGCAATGATCTTAAGCATCGCCTTGAGTGGAATTTGGAAGAACACAATGTAGTGGTCTTACACGAAACACGACCTTTACAGACTTCATGATACACTCACGCGAGAGGCGTTACGCGTCGTCCGTTGGAGGACTGGGGTCACGGAGCAGGTACTGAGTGCCCCATTCAACTATCTGCGCAATGACGGGCAGCATGCTCTGGCCCACAGGAGTCAAGGTGTACTCTACCCGGATCAAGGATCTCCAAAGCAGAGGAAGGAAGTTGAGTCATGCAGACAGAACCTCCAAGAACAGTCAAAATCTTCTACAGCTATGCCTACCAGGACGAAGACCTGCGCGATGAGCTTGAGCAACACGTCACTCTCCTCAAACGTACAGGCCAGATCGTTACTTCCTGGACTCCTCGTGAAATCCAGCCGGGAATGGACTGGGAGCAGGTGAGTGACCTAGAGTTGAATACAGCAGACATCATTCTCCTGCTGATTAGCCAAAACTTCCTGAACTCAGACTATTGCTACGATATTGAGATGCAACGAGCACTCGAAAGGCATGAGGCTGGAGAAGTTCTCGTCATCCCGATCATCCTGCATCCAGTGTATTGGCACGGAGCACCGTTTGGCAAAATGCAAGCCTTACCCACAAATGGCAAGCCTGTTACGGTCTGGCCCGATCGTGAGGAAGTTTGGCTGGACGTGGTTCAAGCTCTCAGTCGGGTGGTCGGCGAACTTCAACAGCGCAAGCATGCATGAGCAAGAGATATGTGTGCAGGAGGAGCAGTGGAAGCGTTCCAGGGCGTTGCTCTGCTCTGTCTCTGGGTCAAGGCTTCGGCTTGATCAGGCTCTTCATAATGGAAGCGTCTAGGCAATCTGTTCCAGCATTTCATGCTCTAGTTTATTCAGCCTGTTGTAGATCTGGAGTTGTTGATCCATAATGCTGATCAAGAACCCATCGATTGCATTTCCCCCTGCTGCTGAATCGGGAATAAATATACCTCCACTTATCCACATATGATCGGTTTTACCAGCGTACTGGAGCTGTTCTGATCCCACCTGTTTGTTAAAGCTGACCTGCAAGTTGCCACTTACCAGAGTATAAGGAAGATGGATCAGGACACGTACCTGGTCTGTTTGCAGCAAGGCATTGTCAGTGAGTATAGCAATTCCCTGGGCATGGAGATTTTCTGTTACACCGCTGAGCCTCTGTTTCCTGGTGACCATGGTTACTGGTACATGAACAGGGAAACGATACGTGTTACGCCGGGTAATATGTTTCACAGCGGATCGTACACCCCTGTACATCAGCCAGAGATTGTAGAGTGTCCAGATTTCTGACATCCAGAATGCTCCAGGATTGGCGAGTGGACCACACAGTCCTGCGAGACGCAGTGCGCCAACGACCATGCCGATAATGAGCATCCCCATTAGAACATAGTAAGGGCGCAGAAGGGACCTGACCACACCTTTCTGGCTGGCAGCTTTCGGCGTAACCTTAAATGACTTACAGCGGTGGTTGGAATGATTGAGCCCATGGCAACTTCGATGCATTGATCGAGGCAGCTATAGGTTCTGTCACCTGGCTCAATATTTCTGCGCGCTGCTGTAGGATCAAATCCCAGGAGCACAAAAGTTGCCTTGATAAATGTCGTCATCTTCAAAAGATTAAAACGATCCGTCTCCAGCACTTTAAAATGACCACGTCCCAGGGCAATATTAGCGGCTTGACCAAGGATAAAGTAGGGCAGGAAACGAATGAGAAACGCTGTGATACCTACGTTAATAGGTAGGAGTGCAGTGATCAGCACAATTGCCGGAGTGACTGTATACATCAGCCGCTGAAACGACTCAAAGTAGGTGAACATTGACGAGATGTAGTTGAGGCGTTGTGCCAGGCTCAACCCTTTCTTAAAGATCGGACTTTCGCGACGCAACACCTGCATAGCCCCCTGAGCCCAGCGTAACCGCTGTATCGTGAAGGACAAGAAGTCCTGAGGAGCCAATCCCTCCCATACACAGCACTTCATCATGGTACACCGATTTCCAGCCTGCTGCATGGAGACGCAACGAGGTATGAAGATCTTCGGTCACTGATTCCGTAGCGATACCGCCGACTGACATGAGCGCCGACCGTCGCATGACGGAGCCGGAACCGCACCAGAAGGCGGCATTCCAGCGATTTTTTCCAGGTTGGATGACACGGTAGAACATTGATTGCTCGTGCCAAGTAACATGCTTCTGCCAGTCAGTACGGTGTTGGATTGAATCGAGATTATAGAATTCCCGCGGCGTTTGCACGAACGCGACCTTCTCATCCACAAAGTAACCAAGAGTGTGATCCAGGAAGATAGGAAGCGGAATGTGGTCCGCATCAAAGATGGCAACAAATGATACTTTTCACATTTCTGCTTTATTTCTCAGCAGGATAGAGGCTACCGATTGGCAAATGCAAGAAACAATGGGATAATTGCCGCTAGGAATGAGGTAATCATATCACTTGATGGCGATGTCTTACCAGTTCCGGAGTTACTAGAAGCTCATTTGCGCTGGTTTCATATTTCTGACAATCTGACTACATTAGGCTACTTGCGGTATATCGACTCTTCCTCTGTGTCGCCCGCAGAAGTGCTTGCAAACTTTGAGCAGGTACGGGCCTTACCTGATTACCGAAGCATCTCAAACTGGGGAGCTGAACGAGATAGACGCTTGCCGGAGTTTGTCGACTTCAAACATCACCCTGCCACATACAACTGTTTCCATGGGGGAAACGCAGGCTTTAAGCGGCAACACGCGCTTGATATCGGTCTTTTTAGTGAGGATTTCAATGGTAACTGGGGATACGAAGACCTGGAATTCGGTTACAGGCTCTGGAAAAGTGGAGTCTACTTGATTCCGGAACCCCTTGCTCTGGGTTTGCATCAGGAGCGGGTATTCCTGACAATGGAGGAGAGGAGGCGACAAAGGAACATTAACTTTGAGAAGATGTCTCAGAAAGTTCCTGGATTTAGGGAATACAGGGAACGGATCGGCCGCTAGTTCTCAAAAGAGGCTGGAGTTAATTATGAACAACATTCTTGTTGTTGCGCCGCACTTTGATGACGAGTCCATCGCTTGTGGAGGAACTATCATCAAACATGTCAGAGCAGGTGACGATGTATCAATTGTCTTCATGACCAGTGGTAACAGTGGAAGCATGTCACACCACTATCTCAGTCAAATAGAGTACGGGCAGTTACGGAAGGTGGAGGCCACAGCGGCCATGAAAGTTTTGGGAATCACCAGGCAATCTGAATGTCTAGAATTAGATGAAGGTCTCATGTGTCCGACCCCAGACTTGGAGAAGCTGCTGATTGCCATGATAAGACGCATCAAACCGGATATCGTGTACGTTCCTCACGAAAATGAAAATCACAATGACCACGTAGTGACCTACACAATAGTGACCAAGGTCATACATTGTGCGAAATGGAAATACTTCCCGCATCTGGGAGTAAACCCTCACAAGGTATCCGAGATTCGAGCATATGAGGTCTGGACTCCAATGCAGCGTCCTAACCTGTACGTTGATATAACCGATGTAGTAAGGGATAAAGAAAAGGCTATCAAGTGTTACCAGAGCCAGCTAATACACTACGCATACCACGACGCAATTATCGGGCTCAATCGGTATAGGGGTATCACAGGAGCAGATAGCGAATTTGCTGAGGCTTTCAGTGTAGAGAAACCGCTTATGGTAGAGTAATTATGAGTGGATGTTAGCATTGGCTCTTGACCCCCAGAGCATTGGCTCTTGACCCCCAGCCATTCTTAGGTGAAGATTAATCATATCGGGTCCTGGCATCATAGGCTGGAGGTATAAGTATGGTTCACGAATGGCGACGCGGTGAGTATTCCATCAGCACAGACAAGGGTCGGCTAGATTTTGCGGTGATTTATGGCTTCCTGACGATGTCGTATTGGGCGGCCGGTGTCCCTATGGATGTTGTCAAGCGATCTATAGAGCATTCGCTTGCATTTGGTGTGTATAAGGGAGATCAGCAGGTTGGCTTTGCCCGCATTATCACGGACTACGCTACATTTGCTTATCTGGGCGACGTTTTCATCCTGGAGCCATTTCGTGGTCGCGGGTTAAGCAAATGGCTGATGGAGGTGATTGTGGGTCATCCCGAACTGCAAGGGTTGCGGAGATGGGTGCTGCTGACGCGTGATGCTCATGGGCTCTATCGCAAAGTCGGGTTTACCGAGCTGAGTCATCCCGAGCGCTATATGGAGAGGCATTTCCCGGATGTTTACAAGTAACCACGCTCATGGAAACAACTTCCGTTCAGAAAGGCGGTCTTCATCTAGCGCCTGTTTTAAGTATTCCCATGTGTTTCGCTGCTCCTGTTCGTCACCTTCTCGCCAGGATTTCAGCAGTTGGATTAAAGCGTGGTTCTTTTGGGATTGAGCGATGCTCTGAGGAAGTTCATTTTTATTGAGTTCATTTTGTGACACGGCTGGACCTCGGCAAAATGGATGAGTTTCTTTCCAGAAGATACTCTTGTTTAGATTATATTCCATAATTGCCCCTGGGAATAGAGTTGCCTATGGCTGGGGTGAGGATCAGATTTTTGCATCGAGCCAGGCCACCCCAACCCCCCAGGGCGGAGGCAAGCTCACGCCCCTACTAACCACGCAGTCCAGGTCCAGAACTCCCCGTGCAAAAAACGAAACACACCCCTTTAGCTGGGACCCCTCAAGGATTGTACAGTCTGCTAGAATAGAGCCATAACTGCAGAGGCTGGGCTGATAGCCTTTTGTCACATTTGCAGCTATTGTCGCCCATGCGCAATCAGGGGTATGTCATGCTCGACGCTCTTGTCGCCGTCTTTGCTGGCTATCCATTCCCTATTACTTGTGGGCCTGAGGACTTGAGTAGTTAGTGCCAGGAACAGTCGTACGTTATATTGTAGAGACCGAAACCATCCCGGGGCACGTGGAAGTCTCATTTTAAGTTGAATACCTTCGAACGGGTGTGTTTCATTTTCTTGCACGCAGGGGCTGGCCCCCGCCAGGTTCCCACGTCTCGCAAAATACGGGCAAAAAAGTTCTAGCAGGAAAAGGTAGACACTGTGGAGACAGAAGTAAAAAGCAAAGCTGGTCATAGGGAGCGTCTAAAAGCTCACTTCATCGCTGGAGATGAGGAAGCACATACAGATGAGATGCTGCTTGAGCTTCTCCTGACCTATGCAATCCCACAGAGAGATGTCCAGCCACTTGCGAAAAAGCTGATTGCTACTTTTGGTAGTCTATCCAATGTTTTGTCTGCTGATATTACTACGCTCTGCAAGCAAGAGGGCATAAAAGAACACTCCGCAGTGCTACTCAAGCTTACCGACTGGATACGTATATATGATGGAAGGATAGCCACTACACAGGCACTGAGAGAGAAGGTTTCTACTCCCGCATTATTTCCAGACATTTCCCTCGATGCTGGCAGAGTAGACAAACCGGGTAAGGCAAAGACGAAAACACAGAAAGCTACAGCATCTCGCTCTAGAACAGGACTATTTGGAAAGTCCATGCTGCAGGAAGGCATCGAGATGCTGCCTCAGCTTCCTGATACAGAGTCGCTAGATGAGGCATAGATTTATCTTTAATATGATAAATTGCCATATATTCATAAATGATTGCAATAGTTCGTACTGAATCATATCAGACAAAGACAACATTTGCAGTATCTTCACCGTTCTGGAGGTTGATGTGGCTCAGTTAAGGAGCGCAAAAGACGATGGTCATCTTTTTATTTTAGCTGGTCAAAGTCAGGGTACCTGGCAAGTTGGCGAGCGAGGTATGTTGTGGTTGCAGCAAAACTGCTACCCCATCCCAGGACGGGATGAATATGTCGATCTCGATGCTGGCACCTTCTCCTACTTAAAAGATAAAGGCTATATCTATATTCACGGTAATCTATACGATCATAGTCGTCAGGATTCATTGGCGGGTTCCCAGCAAGAGCAAGTACCGATTGCTGTCGGTCTCCCTTTGCTCTTACGCCTGAAAGAGCATAAAGAACCGGCCTGGGAATTGGCTCTAGACCTGGCAGAATTGAATGAAGAGGTATGGGAGGAACTGCAAAGGCATCATGCTGATTTTGTAACTGCTTCAAACGCATCAACTCCTATTTCACAGAAACAGCTCATGTATGCACATTGTCTGCTGCGTGTGTATCCATTCTTACAGCCCTATCAGATGGCAAGGGAACATCTTTATCGAACGTGTGCGCCAGGTCGGCTTCTGGCAACGCCGTACGCCAGGAAGCACCGTAACCTTCTCAGGAGAACTGCTGTGGCTTGCAAAACCTGATTGTGAACCAGAATGGCCCGGTCACGCAAAGAAGGTTGGAGCCGCTTATGTAAGTTGGCAACTATGGCGTTTAACAGTAGACGAAAATGCCCCGACTTCATGGGAATTAGTTCAAAAGTGGTTCAGTTACCGAGCAATAACGCTAGCAGCACAGCGCCAACGCTTGGAGATTATCAGCCCACCAGCCGCGGTAACAGAGGATGGACACTATGTCATCCAGCCGGACAAGCAGGTGTGGATTGCTTGCAACCCGCCAAGTCAACTCATCCCGGGTCTTGCTAAACAGAATGTTTTATCTGCTGAGCTGATAGATGGTACCCCGCATGATAGAGGTACTCCATCCAGGTCTATGTCGTTACCTTTTCCTGCCGATCGGGTCTATTACTTTCGCTGGTCTGCCACCCATCCCGGCGATTATCGTATCCGTATACAAGGTAATACTGCTGTGGAGTCACTGCTCATTCATGTGGCTTCATTACCTCTTGCTCAACCACAATGGTTACGTGGATTAATATGCACGGTCGCATCAGCCAAGAATCAGCACACGTTCCTTGCATTCAACGATACTCCGGATTCCGGTCCAGGAGAGGAGTTACACCAGCTAAACCAGTTCACACTGCAAGAACTACCTACATTGACCTGGACATTTGAGCCGGAACAATTGCCAATCCGCGTCATATGGAGCTATGTCTCCTCGGATGGAAGGCGACGGTCTGAGAGCATACATGCAATCCAGTCGGGAGAGGATCTGACCAGGTGTTGGCAGGAACGAGTCTGTTCTACTCTTGCTACTGGTCTTCAGGCAAGCGTTACTCTAGATGCCGGGAGTTTCGGTTGTATCGAGTTGTCCATAACAATACCCCAACCCAAGCCAGCAGAAACGGCATGGTGGACAGATGAATGGCTGGCAGTTCAGTTCAACTGGCTCAGCAGGATAATCGCAGAGAAACATAGCCAGAAGCGAATACCCGTTCCTGCATCGCTTCGTGACACTATCCGCCAACTTCGCGAAGAAGCGAGTTCGATTTTTTCGCTCCGTATTGCATTGCAGCAGCTTTCCGCGGCAGATTCTATTCCTGCATGGGTACTTTCCCGGTTGCAGGCTTTGACAGCAGAAGTAGAAAACAGAAAGGGCATGGATAGTCCGAAACGTATGCAAGGCTGATAAGGAGGCAGAATGATAAACGCAGAGGATTATGAGTGGATCGGTATCGTCAATCCAGAGGATGTTAGACCGGGAGCGATCTTTGTTACTCCCCTGGCATTCTATGCTGAGGGAGCATGGAAACCGATCGCACTAGATGCTCGTCGCCAATGTTTCCCAAACAATGGGAAAGCAGCCATATCCGCAAGCAATTTTCCGAGTAATAGAATAGGCCAACTCTGGCAGTTTCACCTGGAGCGAAATGTAGAGCTCACAGTACCCAGAATACATGGATACTCCTACTATCTTGTCTGCGGTGAACTTGAACCTGCGCCACTGGCACAGATAATCGACTGGACGGCCAGAGTTAGCCACTCCTTCGAGGTGTCTGATATCCTTGAGCAGGGTATAGCAGCGAAGGACTGTTTCTGCCAGCGGGTCTACATCTACTGCCACTCCCGTTTATATGGACCAATCAGGTTAGAGCTTGACTCTGGCTGCTTCAAGCCATATGAGTATCTCCAGAGTTCGAGCACCGGAGAACAACCACTGTTCGTATGGGTGTACACAGTGCCAGAAGAGGGATTCCTCGACCTGACAAACGTGCATACTCGATTCACTTTCCTGGATGAAAGTATGCTGGATACACCGGTCGGAAAAGAAGACTGGTCGCTCCTCCAGGTAACAATCAAGCGAATCCTAGAAGCAAGCAATGAAGCTTTAGTAGATACTGAGAATTGTGTTCGCCTCATTGATAAGCATCTCCACAATATAGCCCATGCCAGCAGTCGAGAAGGTCCTTTCGCAATACATCTTGATCCGGCTACATTCAAGCGCACACAATATATCGTATCCAATCAGGTTGAACGCCTACAGGATTTGCAAGCCTTCATTGAACAACTGCCTGCTGAGCATCCTCTCTTGAAGATCGCTCGCACATGCGAGATCCAAGCCAGGAGTGAAGAGATCGAGCGAGGGGCCGAAGCACTTACTCAGGATAAGCAGGAACGACTAAGGCAATTGCAAGGCGAGATAGAGGGAACTGAAGCAACACTTGACCGACTACAAAACGCCGCAAATGAGGCCCAGCAGCGCTACGAACTGACCGCCGACGCGTTTAATACCCTTGAACGCAACATGCGGGAGCGGCTGGTTTCTTTGAAGCAGGAACCATTACGCGTTCTGGCAGAGCTTCAAGTAACGTCATCACTCTTTCCCTTGCTAGGGTACGAGAGGTGGCAATCTATTCATGAGAATGGGGTACTGCAGTCTTACCCTGGGGTTTCTCAGCAGAGCGAACAGCAGGTGGCGGTTTACGAAAGTGGGATAGACTGGAGAGTAAAAGATGATACAGACCTCATCATTGTACGTCTGCAAGAGCTACACAAGCGATGGATTCAAGTTGCTCAACGGGCCGACATCCATTCAAGGGAGGTGCGTTTGTGCGTTGCAGCTTTCCTCGCGGGACTTATCCCTGCGGTAGCTGGAGATGCTGCAATACCCGTGCTGAGGGCAGTTGCCCAGATCATCTCAGATGGGAGATTTACACTCGTACCGATTCCACAGACCGCACTCACGACGCTCGACCTGTTCGGAACTATTGATTCGCATCGACAGGTATTCGTGCCTTCAAGTGCATTCGCAGATTGTATATTTGAAGCTCAAGCACATCCAGACAAATTGGTAATTGTTATTCTGGAAGGGATCGATCGTGTTGCAGGAATGCCAACGTATGTTCCACTCATACGCCAGTACCTCGAGATTCAACAACATCAAGGTACCATTGCAGGTATAATACCTCTGAATCTCTTTCATCCACGAGCCTTAGATGTCAATGACCCCTATTTCAAACTGGCCTGGTTTACCTGGCCGCACAATATATTGCTCGCGGTAACGCTTGATGATGATTTCAATAGTCTTACCCTGCCATTGGTATGTAATCGCTGGCTCGTTCATATGGAAGCAGAACTAAAACATACTATTGCGCCTTCCCAAAAGACAGTTCCAGTCTACTCCGAGGTTTCGTTAGAACAATGGCAAACATGGGAACAAGAAATTCGTTCTCACGCTTCAAACATTACCAGTTCATTAGAACTCACCGACCCTCGACAAAAGGCGTTACACTCAGCTTTAACAATGCTCAACTTCAAGGAACCTGATGATGTTATAGAACATACCTGGCCCAAACAATTCCAGCAAAACGGAGAGGAGGTGGTGTGATGCCAGTACGAAGTTCAATATGGGAAGTACGCATTTCTTCGGCCCCTGTAGTTGCGCAACGGATCAAGGAAACCCTCCTCCGCTCATGTGCCGATCAGGCATCACAGGAGGCTTTGAGCGCGGAGGCCATACGTGTTGCATTGTGGGTGCAAAGTGTCTACAGGAAAGCTTCAACATGTTCTGATGCCACCGTGACGACACGAAATCTGTTGGAACTGGCTAGAGCTATATGGACGCCAATAACTGCAGCACTGCGGAGAAGTTCGGCCACTGCCCAGGAAAAATCTAGTGGCGAGCCTGAGGTAGATATGGAGATGGGGCGGGATTTACTCGACACGATCGCCGAACAGGGCGATATTTTTGCTCTAAGAGGTGGATACTGGTTACCCGCGCCCCTACGCCTCGTACCTCTCACACAAACACATTGTCTCCTGGTAGGCGGAATGCCAACGCATCTCCTCCCAGATACACTGCTTCACACTCTGCGTTTACATGGCAGTTTTCGACATGTAGAAAGTAGTATGTTGTCAGAACTTAAACCAGACTTGCAGCAAACTACATTATGGCAATTCCAATCGCTTGCGAGCTGGCTGGGGCCTTCTCCACCCACTCTGGATGACCTTGCTCGATTGTTCAGTGCGCTAGAACTGCTTCCTGTCAATCTTCAAAATGACTCAAGCCCATCCTTCGAGGCCTATGCAGCTTATATAGATAAGCCACAACATTTACGCTGGCAGCCTCTCGACCATGTTACAGAGGGGCGCTATCTGCTAAGAACTAACACCCCCTGGGGAATAAGACGGTACAGTGTCGGATACATCAGCAATCGCCAGCTAACGAAACAGAGCGTTGAATTGCTGCACATTGACATCCGTCGGCTCTGCTACGCGCTGGACAGAAAGACGGGGAAACCCACCAGCGTAAAATGGGATGCAAAACGAGGTGAGTTAATCTTAAACAGCGAGTTTCCTGGGCGTGAACGAAAACTTCTTTCATCGCTTGGATTCTTGCAGGAAAATAAGGATAGCTACTATCCACGCCGGTGGACCAACCTACAACACAGTGATACTATTTTCTCGAAGCTGGAGGATTTAGGCATTCGGATAGAGGCTATTTGATAAGAAAGGTATGCTTGTTAGATGAACAATGTGACAACCCCAGTAAATGGCCCAGCTTTTCACGCGCTTGATGTGCCTGGCCTGGCCCGCGAATTGCATGTGCAGCTACAACGCTATATCGAAGCCCAATATCCCATTCGACATCCCAGGGTTGTCGCCGAGCGACATGCACTGTTAGAATCAGCAGGAGTTATTTCGCAAGAGCCGTTCATTGAGAGCACACCCGGCTACATGACAGGTCCCTCCTATCATGATCTAGCTCTCCCACCACTGATAACTGCTGCTCTCGAGGAACTGGCATCGTGGAAATCGCCTATCGTGCCACTACGTCTCTACAAGCACCAGGCCGAAGCGTTAGAAGCGTTTCTTGGACAAGACGAGGACATGGTTGTAGTGACAGGCACCGGATCGGGTAAAACAGAGACATTCTTGCTCTCCATTCTCGCGCGTTCTATCCAGGAAGCTAGATTACGCCCTCATGCTTTCCAGATGCCGGCTATGCGCGCGCTCATACTCTATCCAATGAATGCGTTGGTCAATGATCAGTTGACACGCTTGCGGTTTCTTTTCGGCAATCCTGGTCTAGCATTGTGGCTTCGACAACGCTATGGCGCTCATCGCCCGGTGCGCTTCGGCATGTACACGTCACGCACTCCCTATCCGGGCATAATGAGCGAGGAAAAGAATCGACAGAAGTTGCTCCCGTTACTTGATTACTATCTTAAACTCGCTGAAGGGCAACCTGCGCAAACTCAGGAACTCAAAGTGCATGGACGCTTGCCTGAACTCGACCTGGCATCTCTTCAAGCAGCTACGCTTGCAGGTACAGTTCATGTAGGTGACAGCGACTATGAACTGTACACTCGCCACCAGATGCAACAATGGTGTCCCGATATTCTCATTACAAACTACTCGATGCTGGAATACATGTTGATGCGTCCCATCGAGCGCAATCTTTTTCAGCAGACAGCAGCATGGCTCAGCAAAGATGCGGCCAATACCTTGTTGATCGTACTCGACGAAGCGCACCTGTATAGCGGTGTGATAGGGGCTGAAATTGCCTTGTTGTTGCGGCGATTACAGTCACGTTTGGGCATTGACCGCGACCGGGTGCGTTATATTCTCACTAGCGCCAGCCTTGACACTGGAGATGATGGGCAAAACAGCATTCGTAATTTTGCGGCCACACTTGCTGGCACACGCAGACGACAAGGTTCCGGTTTTGCCATTATTCAAGGACAGCGCATCGATGCACCACTGCAGTCATCGGGAAGCAGGAATACGCTGGATAGAGAGGCTACGGCTCTCAGTTTGTTTGACCTACAAGCCTTTAGCTCTCGCACAACCAATCTGGTCGCTGGGCGAGATGCTATTGCTGCGCTGGCGAGGCAATTAGGTTGGCCATCCTCTCCAGATTTTCAAGACTTAC
>WNFA01000901.1_pt1 | contig 24041 bp, 30 predicted proteins | sample 5400481 | NCBI WGS metagenome assembly WNFA01 (sample SAMN13153340, study PRJNA577476) | soil metagenome | isolation source: 120 cm saprolite under Douglas fir tree site 2 hole 1 replicate 2 | place: USA:California | collected 2015-04-18 | reverse complement strand
CCGGTGCAGGACCTGCAAGGATACCCTGACGTCGGATGGCCCCGTGTGTGACGAAGATCACACCCGGGAGTTGGCTTAGTTGACGCGCTCGCCCTCGCCGGGTGCGCGGGTGAGCTCGTGGACCGCCTGATCCACCTGGAGCCACGAGGTGATTGCCGTCCGCTCCACATCTTCCTCGCGCAGGCGCGAGATCCGCGCGCTCACCACCTTCGCGGCGGCGGGGCCGTGCTTGGCGACGAGCCAGACAGCGACGGTCCAGATGTTTCGATTAATGTGCATCGCCGGTTGAACGCCACTCTTGGGGCGAAGTTCCGGCGCGAAAAGCTACACGCCAGCGACTTGCCGCAGAAGCGTTCGCGTCGCCTCGATGACGGATTGCCAAGCATCGGCGGCAAGGTCGTCGCCGACCTCCACCGCACGGGCCGCGCGCTCGCGGGCAAAGGCGATCGCCGCCGGACCGTATTTCTCGGTCAGGTTTCGGGCGATCTGGACAGCATCCGGCGCTTCGAGCACGGGCGACGAACGCTCGGGCACGCCAAGGAGTTGCATGCCGGCGCCGCTCTCCGGGCGCAGCGGGCTCGACGTCGAAAGATCCCGATCAATGGACATGTTCCCGCTCGCTCGGCTCCGCCTTGATGAGCTCGGCCGTGGCCCTGGCAATCCAGCACCACACGACATAGGTGAGCTCGTCGTCGCTCTTCCCATGCTTCTTGGCCTCGCGCGCGGCCACATCCGCTGCGTCCTCGCCGTGGCGTCGGACGAGCAACATGGCAGCTTCCCAGATCTGCCGCTCACTGGTCATCATTCTAGAACATGAAGGCTGGCGCGGCCCCGGGGGTTCCCGGCACAGCCGCGCCGATCATCCTTCAGTCGATGGCGGAACTTGCGGTCTGCTCCGGCAGCACTTCGATCTCCACGCGGGCCAGGCCCTGCTCGGCCATGCCGAGCTCCTGGGCGGCGCGGGTGGAGAGGTCGATCACACGGCCGTCGATATAGGGGCCGCGATCATTGACGCGCACGGCGATGGAGCGGCCGTTCTCGAGGTTGGTCACCCGCGCCCAGGTGACGAGCGGCAGGGTGCGGTGCGCGGCGGTGAGCTTGTTCTCGTCGAACACCTCGCCGCTGGCGGTCAGGCGGCCCTGGTGACGACCGCCATACCACGAGGCGATGCCGACTTGGCGATACTCGGGAACCGCCTCAGCCAGCACGGTGTCGTGGGCGACGCTTGGCGCGGACGATTCATCTGCGATAGAATTGACAGAATCGGACGGCGGCTGGAATGAGACAATCCTACCGTTGGCCGAACTCTCGTCAATAAACCCAACCAAAGCGATTATGATAATCCAATAAACCCAGAACGCTAGGGGGTGTTTCTGCATCAGGCCTCCTGCTCCTTTCGGGGTTATTGGTTAATGTTCTATGAAGACAACAGTTGAGACTACCGCGATGTTCCCGCGAATGCAAACTAGTCAGCAATACTACTGATAGGGGCAAAAGCGTGCTGGCTGCGCGGGCGGGACGCGCGCGGCGCCCGTTCGCGCGCCGGCGACCCAGCTCAGCCGCCGGCTTGCCAGTGCTTGATGGCCTCGAGGGGGTAGATGAGCATGATGATGTTGAGCGTGAGGTTGTCGCGGATGGCGTAGCCCACGAAGACCTCCATCGCCACGGCGAGCAGCACGATGAGCCAGACCGGCAGCCGCGCCGCCAGCACAAAGCCCAGGATCATGAACAGCGTGTCGGAAAGCGAATTGATGACGCTGTCGCCGAAGTAATCGAGCGAGATGGTGGCCGCACGATAGCGGTTGATGACGAATGGCGTGTTCTCGAGCGCCTCCCACGACGCCTCGAGCCCGATTGCCAGCACGAGGCGCAGGCTGATGGGCATGGCGTAGCGCTTGTCGATCAGCCAGAGCAGGAAATAGAAGCCGAAGCCGTGGATGATGTGCGAGAAGCTGTACCAGTCGGCGAGGTGCTGCGAGTTGCCGGAGCTATTGGCGACGCCCTCCCAGAGCTTGACGTAGCCGCAGGTGCAGATCAGGGGATGCCCCATCGCGAGCAGCGCTGCCCCTTGCAGGACCATGATGGTGATGGCGATGGCGATGGCGAGGAGCGCGGTGCGAAAGGGCGCGGCCATCGCGGCCCCTTTACTTGGTCTCGGGCGGCACGGGGCGCGGCTTGCGGTCGGGGCCGATGGCGACGAAGGTGAAGAGGCCTTCGGTCACCTTGATGCGCTCGTTGCTGAAGCCGCGACGCGCCCAGCTTTCGACGTGGACGGCAATCGAGCTGCGGCCAACCTTGACCACCTCGCCGAAGCAACTCACCTCATCGCCCACCAGGACCGGGCGATGGAAGGTCATGGCCGTGACCGCCACCGTGGCAACGCGCCCGCCGGCGCGCTGCGCCGCGACGGCGCCGCCGGCCAGATCCATCTGCGACAGCACCCAGCCGCCGAAAATGTCGCCATTGGGATTGGCGTCCGCCGGCATCGCCAGGGTGCGGATGGCGGGTTCCCGGGCCGGCGGGTGTTTTCGTCCCTCTGTTCCGTTCATGCGCGAATCCCGTTATGGTGACCGGAAGCCGCCTTAACCATATGTTGTGATTTGGGGCACTTCCTCCTACTGCATCTACAAGCTGCCGTCCATTCGTTCATATCCTGTTCCCTTATCATCGAGCGCCATGCCAGACCTTTTTGACCAACCCTCCGCCAAGGGCGGCAACAGCTACTCGGCCAAGGATATCGAGGTCCTCGAGGGCCTCGAACCGGTGCGCCGCCGCCCCGCCATGTATATCGGCGGCACCGACGAGCGCGCGCTCCACCATCTCGTCGCCGAAGTGCTCGACAACGCCATGGACGAGGCGGTCGCCGGGCACGCCAGCCGGATCGAGCTCGAACTGCACAAGGATGGCAGCGTCGTCGTGCACGACAACGGCCGCGGCATCCCGGTCGACCCGCATCCGAAATTCCCCAAGAAATCGGCGCTCGAGATCATCCTGACGATGCTGCATTCGGGCGGCAAGTTCGGCGGCGACGCCTACAAGACCTCGGGCGGGCTGCACGGGGTCGGCGTCTCCGTGGTGAACGCGCTCTCCGACCGCCTCTGGGTCGAGGTCGCCCGCGACAAGCGGCTATGGACCCAGGAATACAGCCGCGGCAAGGCCAAGACCAAGCTCAAGGACGGCGGCGCGGTCTCCAACCGCCGCGGCACCACCCTCGGCTTCCACCCGGACCCGCAGATCTTCGGCTCGACCCTCCATTTCAAGCCGGCGGTGCTCTACCGGCTCGCCCGCTCCAAGGCCTATCTCTTCCGCGGCGTCGAGATCCGCTGGTGGTGCGACCCGGACGTGCCGCGGCCCGATGACATCCCGCAGGAGGAACGCCTCCACTTCCCCGGCGGCCTCGCCGACTATCTCGCCTCGATCGTCAACGGGCGCGAGCGGCTGACGCCGCTTCCCTTCATCGGCGAGCATGAATTCACCGAGGGCGGCCGCGTCGAATGGGCGATCGCCTGGCCGGCCGACCAGGAGGGCTTCGCCTCGTTCTACTGCAACACCGTGCCGACGCCCGAGGGCGGCACGCATGAGGCGGGCTTGCGCACCGGCCTGACGCGCAGCCTCAAGGCCTATGGCGAGCTCACCAACAACCGGCGCGCCGCGCAGGTCACGGCGGAAGACATGATGACCGGCGCGGTGGTGCTGCTCTCGCTTTTCATCCAGAACCCGCAATTCCAGGGCCAGACCAAGGAGCGGCTCGCCTCGGCGGAGGCCGCGCGCCTGGTCGAGGGCGCGCTCAAGGACCATTTCGACCACTGGCTCTCGGGCGATCCGGAGGCGGCGCGGGCGCTGCTCGACACGGTCATCGAGCGCGCCGAGGAGCGGCAGCGCCGGCGCCTCCAGAAGGACCTCGACCGCAAGAGCGCCACGCGCAAGCTCCGCTTGCCCGGCAAGCTCGCGGATTGCTCGCGCGGCGGCGCCGTCGGCACCGAGATCTTCCTGGTCGAGGGCGACAGCGCCGGCGGCTCGGCCAAGCAGGCGCGCGACCGCGAGACCCAGGCGATCCTGCCGCTGCGCGGCAAGATCCTCAACGTCGCCTCGGCCAGCGCCGACAAGCTGCGCCAGAACCAGGAGATCAGCGACCTGCTACTGGCGCTCGGCTGCGGCTCGGGTGAGCGCTTTGCCGAGGAGAAGCTGCGCTACGAGCGCGTCATCATCATGACCGACGCCGATGTCGATGGCGCCCACATCGCCTCGCTGCTGATGACCTTCTTCTTCCGCGAGACGCCGAAGCTGGTCGCGGGCGGCCGCCTCTTCCTCGCCGCGCCGCCGCTCTATCGCCTGCATCAGGGCGAGACCACGCTCTATGCGCGCGACGACGCACACAAGGACGAGCTCTTGCGCGAGAGCTTCAACGGCAAGGGCAAGGTCGAGATCAGCCGCTTCAAGGGCCTCGGCGAGATGCCGGCGGCGCAGCTGCGCGAGACCACCATGAACCCGCAGAAGCGCACGCTGTTGCGCGTGACGCTGCCCGACGAGGACAAGCGCGACTTCAAGACCACCGTCGCGCTGGTCGAGAGCCTGATGGGACGGAAGCCCGAGCTGCGCTACCAGTTCATCCAGGAGCGCGCCCAGTTCGCCAAGGATCTAGACGTCTGAAAAGCCCAAACACAGCGCCGTCGAGACGCTCGTCTTACCCGCTGCTCTTTGCGTGCGGCGTCGCGCTCGGCATCGCGAGCTGCTCACCCGATCATATCTTCCCAAGGGATTATCCCGCACATTGGCCCGCCCTGAGGATGTCATCGGGTGGCACAGAGTGCCCGTCGCTGTCGGGCATATATGAATTGACGGGTGAAGCTGGCTATCCACGGGACACCGGCATGGAAAGCCAAATTCCCTTCGAGTCGGTGCTGAGCAGACCGCTGGCCAAGGGGCACCGGGATCATGTTCGCGTCGCGCATGATCCGAAGGGCGGGCTCCTCGAGATGGCAATCGAGGGTGAGGGACTGCGATGGTCATGGGAAGTGGCCGAGCCAGCGCGGCCGGCTTTGCTCGTGTCGGTTCACGTCGAATGCTCCAACGGCTGGGTTGCTCTCCCTACCTGGATCATGAATGGCGGCAACGACGAATCCGGCTTTATCAAAGGCCAAGAATTGGTACGCCTCTCCGTGGCCAGGGACAATTCTCTAATCGTCCGAAGGGATGTCGATGAACAGACGACCTTTTTTCCCATTATCGACGTGAAGCAAGTTCGTGGAACCTGGTGGTTCCGTTTCACCCGCATAAGTTAACTGGCGCCCCGCGCGTTTACTTTTTGGCTATTCCCGCCCGAACAGGCGGCGCAGCTCGGTCTTGGCCTGGTCGAGCACGCGCTTGCGCTCGGCGGGGAGGTTGCGGCCGCCGCGGTTGAGATAGAAGTTCAGCATCGACATCGCCGACTGGAACGGGCCGGCCTTGCGACCTGGATGTGTGAGCGCAGGCCTTACTGACGCCGACCGCGCAGCCATGCGGCAAGCGCGACCTCGCTCATTGAGCCTTCGGATACGGCGAGCATGACCTGCACGATGGGCGTGTCATCCACGTTGATCTCGTAACCGTTGTCGAGCAGGAACACCGCAGCGGCGACAAAGGCCGTGCGCTTGTTTCCGTCGGTGAAGGGGTGATCGCGCGCGATGCCGAAGGCGTAGGCGGCGGCGAGGTCGAAGACGTCGGGGTCGTCATATCCAGCGCGATTCCTCGGCCGTGCCAGCGCCGACTGCAACAGCCCGAGATCACGCACGCCGACGCGGCCGCCATGTTCGGCCAGCTGCTCGTCGTGGATGGCGAGGATCAGCGCTTCGCTGATCCATCGCCACTCCGTCATTTTGCCAACTCGCGCAGAGCGCGGCGGTGCTTCCTCATCACCTTGCGGGCAAGCGTCATCTGCCGCTCGAAATCCGGATCGTGCGGCGTGAGACGAAAGCCGTCGGGCGTCTCGGTCAAATAGACCGTGTCGCCTTGCTCGACGCGCAGCTTAGCCATTGCCTCCTTCGACAGAAGGAGACCCGAGGAATTGCCAATCTTCGTGACCTTCAACGCAAGCATAGGTCCGCCGCCAAGCGTTTCGTTATAACTAACGTTATAACCTACCAATGTCGGAGCCGGCTTTCAAGATGATTTCGGACCTCTTCGGCTATTCCCGCCCGAACAGGCGCCGCAGCTCGGTCTTGGCACGCTCGAGCACGCGCTTGCGCTCCGCTGGGAGGTTGCGGCCACCGCGGTTGAGGTAGAAGTTCAGCATCGACATCGCCGACTGAAGCGGGCCGGCCTTGCGTCGCTTGCTGCGCTCCGCCGACTGCTTCAGCGAGCGGGCGATGCGCTTGGGATCGCGCCACGTGAAGACGCGACTCTTCAAGTCGAGCGCATCGCTGTGTCGCGTGACTTCGCCCGACCAGTATTTCCGCTTGGCCTTGGCGGTCGCGCGCTTTGCTTTCGGCGCCATGGCCGGCCCCCTTGCGCCCAGCCTAGCGGTCCGGCGCCGGCGCCGAGGGCGTCCTCGGGGACGTGTCGCCGCCTGAAATGCCCTGCCCCGCCGTCGCTTGGCCGACCTGCTCCCGGATTTGGCCAGCGAGGTCTTGCGATTCTCGGTCCTTGTCGGCGCTGCAGAGCCGCTGCGCTTCGTTGACCTTGACGCGCAGCGAGGCTTCCGCCGCGGCCTCCGGATGCGCCGAGAGCATGGCCTTCACCGCGTCGATCTGATCCTGGCAGCCCGCCTCGGCGGCAAGGACAGGGCCGGCCGCCAGCAGGGACAGCGCCGCAACCCCGAGCGCGCGCCGCAGCATCGTTATTTTCCTCCATCGGGCCTCGCCATGGGCGCGCCAAGACCGGTGCCGCCGACGAACGCCGGCCGGTCCGGCGACGACCAGCATCGGCGCCGCGGCACTCGCCAAACGCAGTATCATGCTTTCTTCCATTGCTGCCGTGAAAACGATCGCGGCAGGGCCATTCGTTCCACCGTGGCGCAACGCAAATAGGCGATATCAGACCACTTGTGATATGCTCGCCGCGTTAGGGGGGACGCTGCGGGGATTTCATCGCCATGCAGGGCCGACCGGCCCATCGCACCGCCGCCATGGTGGAGCAGGTGGATGGGCGGAAGACGCCGGCGTCGATCGTCTAGTCGAGCCCGGCGCCGACGCCTTCTCGCCGCCTTGGGTGGTCTCGGCGCTGCGCTCTTCCTGGCGGCGGCACGCGCAGCGCCGCCGGACGACGCGCCGCAGCCGGTGCCGACCCTCGACACGATCGCCGTCACCGCGCGGCGCCTGGACGCCGCGCGTGCGGAGATCGAGCCGCGCATCGGCGCCTCGACCTACGCCATCCCCGAGGCGGCCATCGAGCGCCAGCCCGGCGGCGACAACAACCCGCTCAGCCAAGTCGTGCTGCAAGCGCCGGGCGTGTCGCAGGAGGCCTTCGGGCAGCTCCACATCCGCAACGAGATGGCGAACCTGCAATTCCGCATCAACGGCATCATCCTGCCGGAGGGCGTGAGCTTCTTCGGCCAAAGCCTCTCGCCGCGTTTCGCCGGCGCCGTCGACCTCATCACCGGTGCGCTGCCGGCGCAATACGGGCTGCGGACCGCGGGGATTATCGATATCCAGACCAAGAGCGGCGCCTACGACAGCGGCGGCTATGTCGGCATGTACGGCGGCAGCCATGGCTCGCTGCAGCCCAGTGCGGTTGCCGGCGGGTCGATCGGCGGCGTCAATTACTTCGCCAGCGGCGACTACCTGCAGAACGGCATCGGCATCGAGAACCCGACGCCCTCCTACCACCCGATCCATGACGAGACGCAGCAGGGCCATGGCTTTGCCTATATTGAGGACATCGTCGACGCCACCAGCAAGGCGAGCCTCATCTTCGGCACCTTCCGGGGCCAATTCGAGATCCCGAACATCCCCGGTCGGACGCCGAATTTCGCCGTGGCCGGCGGAAGCGGCGTCAATTCTGCCGACCTCAACGAGAACCAGCGCGAGATCAGCCACTATGCCGTCGCCTCCTACCTCAAGACATCGGCGGACCTCGACGTCCAGGTCTCGGCGCTCAGCCGTTACAGCAGCGTGGCCTACGCGCCCGATCCCGTCGGCGATCTCGTGTTCAATGGCATTGCGCAGAACGCCTACCGGCGCAGCATCGCGACCGGCCTGCAGGCCGAGAGCAGCTACCGGCTCGCCGCCGCCCACACCTTGCGCTCAGGCGCCATCGTCACCGGCGAGCGCTCCACCTCCGAGACGACATCGCTGGTGCTGCCGGTGACGAGCTGCGGCGGCGGCGTAGCCGTGGGAAACGGGGTCTGCTCGGTAGCTGACAACGGCGCCAGGACCGGCTGGACCTACAGCCTCTATCTGCAGGACGAGTGGCGGCTCACGCCGGCCTTCACGCTCAATTACGGTGGGCGGTTCGACGTGGTCAACGCGCTCAGCAACGAGAACCAGCTCAGCCCGCGCGTCAACGCGGTATGGCGGGCAACGCCGACCACCACGGTTCACGCCGGCTATGCCCGCTATTTCTCGCCGCCGCCCTCCGAGCTGCTATCGGTCACCACCATCGGCAAGTTCTCGGGCACCAGCGCCGCGCCGGAAGTGACCCGGAACGCGCCGGTCAAGGCCGAGCGCGACCACTATTTCGATGTCGGCGTGTCGCAGAAAATTGCGGACGGGTTCACCGCCGGCATCGATGCCTATTACAAATACGCGCGCAACCTGATCGACATCGGGCAGTTCGGTGCGCCCATCGTCTTCACGCCGTTCAACTATCACATGGGGCGCAATCTCGGGGTCGAGCTGACCGCGAGCTATACCAGCGGCAATGTCACGCTCTACGGCAATGTCGCCCTCGCCTATCAGAAGGCCAAGGGCATCGCCTCGGCGCAATTCCATTTCAGCCAGGAGGAGCTCGATTATCTCAACACGCACACCTTCCAGACCGATCACAGCCAGATCATGACCGCGTCGGGCGGCGTTTCTTATCTGTGGCAGGGCACGCGGCTCAGCGCCGACACGCTCGCCGGCAGCGGCTTCCGCGCGGACAGCGCCGGCGTGCCCAACGGCAAGAGCCTGGCGTCCTGGGAGCAGGTGAATTTCGGTGTCGCCCGGCGCTTCGATCTTCCCAAGGGAGGCGCGCTCGAGCTTCGCTTCGATGTCATCAACCTGCTCGACGAGGTCTACAAGATCCGCGACGGCACCGGCGTCAGCGTGGGCGCGCCGCAATTCGGCCCGCGCCGCGCTTTCTTCGCCGGCGCGCGGAAGGAGTTCTGAGGCGATCCTTGCTGCACGCGCTCGCCATGGCCTTGGCCCATTGAGGAGTCGTGCCGGACGTCACGCGGCAAGCCAGCGCCGCATCGCCGCGGTGACCTCGGCGGGCTTCTCCAGCGTCGAGATGTGGCCGCAATGCTCGATGGCGACAAAGGTCGCGCCGGGGATGAGCCGCGCGATCTCGGCATTGTGCTCGTAGGGGGTGGCCTGGTCGTCGCGCCCGCACAACACCAGGGTCGGGACGGCGATGCGCTTCAGGTCCTCGCGCCCGTCGGGCCGGTTCATGATCGCCCGCTGCTGGCGCAGATAGCCTTCCTTGCCGATGCGCCCGGCCATGGCGAGGACGGCGCCGGTGATCGCTTCGTCCTTGAGATGATCGGGGTGGAGATAGACCGGCAGCATGCGCGGGGTGATGCCCTTGAACTGACCTTTCTGCGCCAGCTCGATGAAGCCGCGGCGCTGTGCTGCCCGCTCCGGCGTGTCAGCGCGGGCGGAGGTGTCCAGCAGCGCCAGCCGCGTCACCCTTTGGGGGGATTGGCGCATGATCTCCTGGGCGAGATATCCTCCCATCGACAAGCCCGCGAGGGCAAAGCGCGCCGGCGCCGCTGACAGCACGCGCCGAGCCATGGCCGCCAGCGAATCGTCACGCGAGAGATCGGCGACCCATGGATCGGCGATGTCGGACAGTGCCGCCGCTTGCGGCGCCCACAGCGCCGCGTCGCACAGCAGCCCGGGCAGCAGCACGAGCGGGATTTTTTCGGCCATTGGCGCTCTCTTGTGCGTTTGTTAACCACTTTCGTGACAGTAGAGGGTCCGGTTTGGCGGGCCAATCGGGTCCGCTCGACACGAAATAATTTGACTTTCGTTCGCTCAGCCCCAATTAAAGAGCGACACTGAAAGTCACAAACACAAGAGACAAAGTATCCTACTCGATGAGTTTTGCTGATCTAGGCCTCTCTCCGGAGGTTCTTCAGGCGGTAGCCGACGCCGGCTACACGACCCCAACCCCGATCCAGGAACAGGCCATCCCTTATGTGTTGACCGGGCGCGACGTGCTCGGCTGCGCTCAAACCGGCACGGGAAAGACTGCCGGCTTCACCCTCCCGATGATCGACATCCTTGCTGCCGGCCGCGCTCGCGCGCGCATGCCGCGCTCGCTCATCCTGGAGCCCACGCGCGAGCTCGCCGCCCAGGTCTCGAACGCCTTCGAGACCTACGGCAAGCATCACAAGCTGAGCATGGCGCTGCTCATCGGCGGCGAGAGCTTCTCCGACCAGGAGCGCAAGCTCGACCGCGGCGTCGACGTGCTGATCGCCACGCCGGGTCGCATGCTCGATCTCTTCGAGCGCGGCAAGATCCTGCTCTCGGACGTCAAGATCCTGGTGATCGACGAGGCCGACCGCATGCTCGACATGGGCTTCATCCCCGATGTCGAGCGCATCGTCGGATTCCTGCCGCGCATCCGCCAGACCCTCTTCTTCTCCGCCACGATGCCGCCGGAGATCCGCCGCCTCGCCGACGCCTTCCTGATGAACCCCAAGGAAATCTCGGTGGCGCCGCCCGCCGCGCCGCCCGCGCTGGTCACGCAGCACCTCGTCACCGTCGACCCCGACGACAAGCGCGAAGCGCTCAGGCGGCTCATCCTCAGCGAGGACGTCAAGAACGCGATCATCTTCTGCAACCGCAAGCGCGACGTCGACATCCTGCACCGCTCGCTGGCGCGCCACGGCCTCAACGTCGCGGCGCTCCACGGCGACATGCCGCAGTCGAAGCGCACCGAGACACTCGAGCGCTTCAGGGATGGCGAGATCCGCCTCCTCGTTGCCAGCGACGTGGCGGCGCGCGGCCTCGACGTCCAGGGCATGTCGCATGTCTTCAATTTCGACGTGCCGATCCATGCCGAAGACTACGTTCACCGCATCGGCCGCACCGGCCGCGCCGGGCGCGAAGGCCGCGCCTTCACCATCGCCACGCCCGAGGACGGGCGCTTCGTTCAGGCGATCACCCGGCTGATCGGCAAGGACATCCCGGTCATCACCATCGACGGCATCGGCACGGCCACGCTTTCCGAGGAGGAAGGCGACACGCGGCGCCGAGGTCCGCGCGACCGCTCGCGTGGCCGCGGCCGCGAGCAGCGCCGCGATGGGCGCCCGCCGCGCCAAACGGCCGAAGAGCGTGCCGCCCCGCGACCATCGGCGCAGCCGCCCCGCGAGCCGCGCCAGGCGGTCGAAGAGCGTGCTGCCCCGCGACCATCAGCGCAGCCGCCCCGCGAGTCGCGCCCGGCGGCCGAAAAGCGTCCCGGCCCGCACCCGGCGCCGCGTGAGCCGCGGCAACGGCGGCGGCAGGCACCGCCGCGCGAAGCGTTGCCGCCGATCACCATGGATCCCGACGGCAAGGTCATGCCGCTCCCGGCGCGACGCGCGGGCGAGCCGCAGCCTGAGCGCGATGACGACGGCCGCATCGTCGGCTTCGGCGACCATCTGCCCGCTTTCCTCGCCCGCTCGATCAAGATGGCGCGCGGCTAGGGCGTTCGGAGCCTGAAGGGGCGCAACCCCGATGAAGACGATCTTCGTGATGGTGAAATGCGACCTCGGCAGGGCCTACAAGGTCGCCGAGGAAGCGGTCGAGTCGGTGGAAGAGGTGTCGGAAGTCTATTCCGTTTCCGGCCAGTACGACCTGCTGATGAAGTGCTATCTGCCGCCCGAGATGGATATCGGCCATTTCGTGGTCGAGCGGCTGCAGACGCTGCCGGGGATCAAGGACACCTTCACCATCATGGCCTACAAGGCTTTCTCCGAAGACAAATCCTACTGATCGACCGGCGTCGGGCGCCGGCTTTTTCGGATCGTCAGCGGTGGCGTGAGCTGCCGCTTCTCGATCGCCTTGGCTTTCCTCTCGAATGTCTCGGCCAGTCGCGCCAGCCTGACACCGGATTCGCTGGCCTCCGCCAGCCCGCGGAGGAGCTCGGCCCGGCTGCGCAGAAACGCGGGATCGACATTCCCGCCCATGGCCGTGGCCTCGGACAGGAAGGTCAGCCCGGCGCACCGGGGCGCGATCCAGGCGACGCGCGCGCTGCGCTTGCCGAAGCGCTCGCTGACAAGGGTCATGACTTCGCCGAGGGCGACGGGCTCGTCGAGCCTGAGTTTGGCGCCGCCCGAGGAGATATCGAAGAGAATGCAGTCGAGGCGCCGCCCCGACGTGGTCTCGAGCTGCGCCGACCAGAGGCCGCCGTGGCGCTTGTGGCGGCGCTGCTCGGCAGGCATCGCGGCTTCACCGGGCGCGGGTGACAGGTTGCCGACGCCATCGGGCGGAAGCATGGTTCTTCTCCTCCCCGGACAGCCCCACCATACCTCGCCTGCATCAGCCCCTTGGAGATTTTTCCTAAATTTTTAGACGAATTGCATCGATCGCTTTCTCCCGCCCGCGACCCTTCACAAACTTGTTAATGCTCCTGCCCTATCCTCGCGGGCATGCGCAGCATTTTTGCCGAGGACAGGAAAATGAAGGCGCTCTCGATCCCGACGGTCGGCTGCCTGTGCCTGGCCCTGGTCGCCTGCAGTTCGGCGCCGGCCCGGCATCTCGCCAAGCCGGAGACGATCCCGGCCGAAGGCTCCTATACCCATGCCGCGTCGGGCATGAACTTCCCCGCCGCGGTCGGCGATTTCCGCCGCGTGACTTTGTTGCGATACGACAGCGAGACGCGGGACGTGAGCGCCTACTACTTCATGCCTGCCCCGTCCGGCGGCATCGCCGCGACGGTCTATGTCGATCCGGCACCGCCGCTGGTGCCGGTCGGCACCCCGGCCGACTTGCCGGCGGCGCGCGCGATTTCCTGCGAGAGCGAAGTCGACCGCCGGAAGCGGGAAATCTACAACCTGCACCCGAGCGCGAAACTGCTGCAGGAAAAGGATGTCTCGCTGGTCCAAGGCGGGGCGTCTCACCGCGGCAAGGCGGCGGAGTTCGATTACGACGACGTCTTCGGCGGCCAGCGCCAGGCGCTGCATGCCGAGGTCTATCTCTTCTGCTATGTCGGCAGAAGCTGGGCGCTGGAATACCGCTTCACCACGCCCAAGACCTTCGATGTCGGCGGCCGGATCGCCGCCTTCATGAAGACCTTGCCCTGGACGGTCGCGGCCGGCTCCTAGCTCACGCGACGGGCTCGGCGTCGAGCCGCACCGCGATGCCCTCGAGCGCGCGCGCGGGCGCCGTGTAGCGGCGCATCACCAGCGGATCGTGGCCGGGCACGATGTGGCGCGGCGAGGCGGCGAGCTGGTTGAGCCGGCGATGCCCCTCCAGCATGTCCGCGACGTTGTAGACGATCGGGAACGGTCGTCCCTGCTCCATATTGGCGTAGAGGTGGCTCGCGTCGGAGGCGACCACCACCCAGCCGCGCCGGGTCCACACGCGCACCGACTGGATCCCCGCGGTGTGCCCGCCGATGCGGTGCACGCTCAGACCCGCCGCCAGCTCCTCGTCGCCGTCATGGAAGGCGACGCGCCCGGCATAGAGGTTCCGCACCATCGCCACGATGTCCTCCGCGGCGAAGGCGTGGCGCATCGCCGCATGGCACATGCAGCGCCCGGTGGCGAACGCCATCTCGCGGTCCTGGATGTGGAAGCGGGCACGCGGGAAGGCGTCGAGCGTGCCGGCATGGTCGTAATGCAGATGGGTGATGATCACGTCCTCGATCTGCTCCGGCGCGAGGCCGAGCGCCTTGACGCCGTCGGCCGGGCGGCGCAGCAATTGCCGCTGGCGCTGGCGCGCCGCCTCCTCGCCGAAGCCGGTGTCGATGACGAAGACGCGGTCCGAGCGCTGCGCCACCCAGACGAAATAGTCGAGCGGCGACGCGTCCTCATGCGGGTCGCCGTTGATGAAATTCTCCGCCGAACTGCGCTTGGCATGGTGCGCATAGCGGATGGCGAAGAGGTCGAACGGCTCGATCTTGTCCGTCATGCGCGCGCCCTCCCCGCCCGCCGCTCCGGCGCCTTGAATTTCGGCATGACCTCCGCGGCAAAGAGCTCGAGCGAGGCAAGCGCGCGCTCGACCCCGTACCAGGGCGGGTAATGCAGCATGATCGAGGCGGCGCCGGTCATGTCGCGCAGGCGCTGGACCTTCTCGACCACCGTCGCCGGCGAGCCGTGCAGGATGATGTCGCGCGCGAGCGTGTCGTAGTCGCGACCGCTGCCGCCGGCGCTCGCCACCGTGCCGAGATAGCCCGAGGTGTGGCCGCTGGCGAAATGGCTTTGGTGGCGCAGGATGCCGGCCTCGCTCTCGGCGCGCGCCTTGGCGTCGGTCTCGGCGACATAGACCCAGCGGGCGATGTCGACATGGCCGCGCGACGGGTTGCCGCGCAAGGAAGCGGGCGTCTCCTCGAGCGCGGCGCGGTATTGCTTCACCTGCTTCGCCAGGCCCTCGAACGGGGTCCAGGTCGACAGCATGAGGCCGAACCCCATGCGCCCGGCGACGGCGATCGAGCGCTCCGTCGCGCCGGCCAGGAAGACCGGCGGGTGCGGCTCCTGCAACGCATGCGGGAAGAGCTCGTATTCATCGTCGACCTTGACCCGGAAATGCTTGCCGCGATGGTCGACGCGCTTGCTGCGGAGCATGTCCATGAGCAGCGGCAGCGCCTCCTCCTGGATGTCGCGCCGCGCCTCGAAATCGACGCCGAAGCCGTCGAATTCGTATTGGCGATAACCCGAGCCGAGGCCGAGGGTGAAGCGCCCGTTGCTGAGGATGTCGATGAAGGCGGCGTTCTCGGCGACGCGCAGCGGATTGGCGAGCGGCAGCGTCACCACCGCGGTGCCGATCCTGATGCGCTTGGTCAGCGCCGCGAGATATCCCGCATAGACGAAGACATCCGGCATGATGCCGTACTGACTGCTGAAGTGATGCTCGGCGATCCACGCGGTGTCGAAGCCGATCTCGTCGGCGCGCAGGATTTCGCGCGTCACGCGGGCGTGCACGTCGCGATGCGGATAGGGCTCGATGTCCGTATTGGCATGGGACGTGAAGAGAATGCCGAATTCCATGCGTCCTCGCTCCTCCCTTTCGGCTGGCCTTTCCGGCCTTGCCGCCTCTACCATCATCACACCCGGCTGCGGCCGAGCCAAGAGAAACCAAAGGGCGGAGGAGAACGGTGGGCGAGCGCACAATCGGCTTCATCGGCGTCGGCAGGATGGGCCTGCCCATGGCATCGCGGCTGATCGCCGCCGGGCATCGCCTGATCGCCTACGACGTGCAAGGCCAGGCGCTGAGCGCGATCGCCGGCAAGGGCGCAGAGACCGCCGCATCGCCGGCCGAGGTGGCGTCCCGGGCCGAGATCGTCATGGTGAGCCTGGCGCGGCCGGAGATCGTGCGCGAGGTGGCGCTGGGCGAGCGCGGCATCGCCTCGGGATCGAAGGCGCGGATCTTCGTCGATCTCTCCACCACCGGCCCGCGCACGGCGCAAGCCATCGCCGCCGAGTTGGCCGCGCGCAACATCATCGCCATCGACGCGCCGGTGAGCGGCGGCGTCGCCGGCGCCACCAAGGGCACGCTCGCCGTGATGATTTCGGGCCCGAAGGCCGAGTGCGAGGCCCTGCGACCGATGCTCCAGGCGATCGGCAAGGTGTTCTATATCGGCGCCGAGCCCGGCATGGGCCAGATGATGAAGCTCATCAACAATCTGCTCTCAGCCACCGCGACGGCGGCGACATCGGAGGCGGTTGTGCTCGGCGTCAAGGCCGGGCTCGACCCGCACGTCATGATCGACGTGATCAACGCCGGCAGCGGCCGCACCACCGCGAGCGAGGACAAATTCCCGCGCGCCATTTTGCCGCGCAGCTTCGACTACGGCTTCGCGCTCGGGCTCATGTCGAAGGACGTGAACCTATGCATCGCCGAGGCCGACGCGCTGCAGGTGCCGATGTGGATCGGCAACGCGGTGAAGCAGCTATGGCTCTATGGCCTCGGCCAGGGCGGACCCGACCAGGATTTCACCGAACTCATCAAGCATCTGGAGAAATGGGCGGGCGTCACCGTCGGCGGCAAGAAGTCCGCCGGCTGATCGCACCTTCAGCGTGCGCGCTGAGCGATCTCCTCGCCCTGCTCCGCCAGCTCCTCGAAGGTCGCGCGCACGCTTTCCGGGTCGCCCCACTCATGGCCCACGGCCTGGGCGATGCCCTGCGGCGTGTCGGGATGGCCCTCGCGCTCCTCGGAACCGACGGCGTAGATCTGTCCATCGCGCCGTTCGACCACGGCGAGCCTGCCGCGCCGTTGCACGAGCACGTGCGAGCCGCGCTGTTCGACGATCGACACTTCCGCCATCAGCCCCTCCCTGACGAAGCATGTACTGGGGCAACATCGATCGCCGGGCGAGGTTCCGCCGCGGCGTGGCGCGTCGCCGAGTGCGCGATCACGTGTCAAAAAAAAGATATCCACCGGAATCCCGAGGTCCGTTTACGCGAATGTGGCCGAGGCTATTGCTTGCGGCACGCGAGAGTGAGATTTTCGCGATGGCGCGTGCGCAGAGCGGCGCGCGCCGCATGAACAGGGGCGGAGCACCGCCGAGCACGAAGGGGAGAGGCCGTGAGCAAGCAAATTCTCGTCGAAGCCGTGAAAAAGACCGGCGTGAAATCGGGAGCCGCGAACGAAGCCGTCGAGGCGATCGTCGCCGCGATCAGCCGGGAGCTGAAGAGGAACCAGCGCTTCAGCCTCGCCGGCTTCGGCTCTTTCGCCGTCAGCCGCCGCAGCGCCCGCATGGGGCGCAACCCGCGCACCGGCGAATCCATCAAGATCAAGGCGAGCAAAGGCGTTCGCTTCAAGGCGGGCACCAAGCTGCGCGCATCGCTTTAGGCGTCGCGCGCAGCGCGATCGCCGGCGGGCGGCAGCGGTTGCGCTTGCAACCGCGAGAGCCCGCACCGTCCGGAAAAAGACGTGGATGGCCGGAACAAGCCGGACAAGCCCGGCCATGACGGACAGAGGCTGCGCCGCGGCTGAAATCTTTCCTGCGCGGTGCGGGCTCTCGCGGTTGCCATGCAACCGCTGACGCCCGCCCGCGATCGCGGCGATGCCGCGACGCGTTGATCGCGGCTGCGCCGCGACGCGCCGTCAGCTGGCGCCGAGCAGATGGATGCTGAACATCGCGTCGGCGTCGGTCCAGTGGCGCAGCGGCCGGAAGCCGGACCGCGTCGCCAGGCGCTGGAATTCGCCGACGGTGTACTTGCAGGAATCCTCGGTGTGGATGCGCTCGCCGGCGGTGAAGCGGATGGCGCGGCCGGCGACGGTGATGATCTGATCGGCAAGGCTCTTGATGTAGATCTCGATGCGCCCCGCGGATTCATTGTAGAACGCGTCGTGCTCGAAGCGGTCGAGGTCGAAATCGGCGTCGAGCTCGCGATTGATCCGCTCCAGCAGATTGAGATTGAAGGCGGCCGTGACGCCCTTCCGGTCGTTGTAGGCCGCGTCGAGCAGCGCCGGATCCTTCTTCAGGTCGACGCCCACCAGCATCGTGCCGGCGCGGCCCAGCACCTGGCGGCAGCCGGCGAGGAAATCGATCGCCTCCTCCGGCGTGAAATTGCCGATGGTCGAACCGGGGAAGAAGCCTAGGCGCCGACCGTCGCCGCGCGCCGGCAATGCCGGCAAGCGCAGCGGCTGGAGATAATCGGCGCAGACCGCGACCACGGGAACGTCGGGAAATTCCGCCGCCACCGCGCTGGCGGCGTCGCGCAATTGCTCGCGCGAGATGTCGATCGCGACATAGGCGCCCGGATCCTCGAGCGCATCGAGCAGCAGGCGGACCTTGCGGCTCGCGCCGCTGCCGAACTCGATGAGCTGGGCATGCCGTCCGGCCAGCGCGGCGATCTCGGCCGCGTTGTCCTCGAGGATCGCCATCTCCGTGCGCGTCAAATAGTACTCGGGCAGCTCGCAGATCTGCTCGAAGAGGGCCGAGCCGCGCTCGTCATAGAGGAAGCGGCAGGGCAGCGACTTGGATCGTCGCGACAGGCCCCACAGCACGGCCGAGCGGAAGCTCTCCTCCGCCGGGGCGAGGTCGTGAAACGCCGCCAGCGCACCGCCGCGGCTCATGAATCTTCCGCCAGCCGGATGCCGCCGAACGCCCAGCGCGATGCCGGCGGGAAGAAATTGCGATAGGTCGGGCGCACATGGCCCACCGGCGTCACCGCCGCGCCGCCGCGCAGCACCATCTGGTTCGACATGAACTTTCCGTTGTACTCGCCGACCGCGCCGGCGAGCGGGCGAAAGCCGGGGTAGGAGATATAGGGGCTCGCTGTCCATTCCCAAGCATCGCCGATCATCTGCTGGAGTCCGTCGCCCGCCGGCGCCGGCTGCGGATGATAGAGGCCGCGATCCATCAGATTGGCGGCGGGCGACCGCTCGGTTTCGAGCGCCGCCACCTCCCACTCCGCCTCCGTCGGCAACCGCTTGCCGGACCAGCGCGCAAACGCGTCGGCCTCGTAGAAGCTGACATGGCAGACGGGCTCGGCCGGATCGACGGGGCGTCGCCCCGCCAGGGTGAAAACCGTCCAGCCCGCGTCGCTCTCGCCCTCCGGCCGCCAGTAGAGCGGCGCCGACCATCCCTCCTGCTGCACCAAGGCCCAGCCGTCGGAGAGCCAGAATTCGGGGCGGCGATAGCCCTGGTCGTCGATGAAGGCGAGGTATTCGCCGCAGGTGACGAGCCGGCTCGCCAGACGGAACGGCTCGAGCCACACCTTGTGGCGCGGCTTCTCGTTGTCGAAGGCGAAACCGTCGCCGTCATGGCCGATCTGGCGCAGGCCGCCGGCAAAGCGCACCCAATCCGGCGGCGCGTTTCGGCCGGCCTGCGGCGCGGCCGGCGCGGCATAGGCCGGCTGCAGCGGATTGAGCGACAGCACATGCTTGATGTCCATGAGGATCAGCTCCTGGTGCTGCTCCTCATGGTTAAGGCCGAGCTCGATCAGCGGCGCCGCTTCAGCCCAGGCGACGGGGTCCAGGGTGGCGATGAGCTGCGCCATCGCTGCGTCGACATGGGCGCGATATCGCCCGATCTCGGCGATGCCGGGGCGCGAGACGAGGCCGCGCTGGGGCCGCGGATGGCGCGCGCCCACCGCCTCGTAATAGGAATTGAAGAGATAGGCGTAAGCCGGATCGAAAACGCGATAGCCGGGGAGGTGCGGCGCCAGCAGGAAGGTCTCGAAGAACCAGCTGGTATGGGCGCGATGCCACTTGGTCGGGCTGACATCGGGCATCGACTGGACGGTCTGGTCTTCGGCCGAGAGCGGCTCGGCGAGCGCCTCGGTGCGCCGGCGCGTCTCGGCATAGCGCCGGGCGGGCGGCGCACGGTCGCTGTCGGCAGCCGCAACGTTCCGCGAAATCGGCCTCATCCTTCGCTCCCCGTCCCTTCGGCGCCTTGGACGATGAACGGCGCTTCACCGGCAAAGTTGCCAAACCCGGCCCTTGCCGAGCTATCGAGTTTCCCCGCTCACCCTGCACGTTTCTGTCAGCAGCGATGGGCATCGATCCGCCGCTCGGCCCACCCGGGAGAGAGTAGCGTGCCGAGTTGCTCGCGCGAAGTGATAGATTGGTGAGGCTGGCGTCGCCCGCTGGTTGGGCTCGATGCCGGGACTAGGCTGTGCCCTCGAGCGTTTGGCGCACCGCGCTGGCGAGATCGTCGGCGCGATAGGGCTTGTGGATGAGCTTGCCGTGCAATTTCTCGGCCGGGCGGCGCGACACATGCGCGAAGCCGGTGGCGTAGAGTACCTTGAGATTCGGCTGCAGGCGCTTGGCGCGATCCGCGAGCTCGAAGCCGTCGATGAGGCCGGGCATGACGATATCGGTGAACAGCAGGTCGAATTTCACGTTCTCGCCGAGGATCTGCAGGGCGACCTCGGCGTTGGGCACGGACAGCACCGAGAAGCCGCGGTGGCGCAGCGAAGCGGAAACCAGGTCCCGGACGTCGTCCTCGTCCTCCACCACCAGGATGCTGTAGGTCATCCCCTGCTCCACCAATTGCGTCTTCTCCTCGCGGCCACCACAGCACCGGGGGCGATCACTGTTGCGCGATAGCCCGTTAGGGTTATATCTCGATTTACGTACAGCTCGATACACTGCATCGGCCGGACAGTGAACAACAAATAGTTCGCGACGAAAACAGATTTCTCGCAGCATTCGCGCGAGCGCGGTCGCGCGGCGCTGGTGCCAGAAAATTGACATCGCGGCACGGCTCGGCGCCCTTCGGGCCAAGTGCCACAGCGCTCGCCTTGACGCATCGGGACGAGTGTAGGACCCTCGCGGGGCAGCGGGGAGAGGCGCGATGGCGTGGGAAACGATCGTCTTCGAGGCGAGCGAGGGAGTGGCCACGCTGACGCTGAGCCGCCCGGATCGGCTCAACAGCTTCAATGAGCGCATGCATGAGGAGGTCGCGACGGTCCTCGGCACGGTCGAGAGCGATGCCGGCATTCGCGCGCTGCTCATCACCGGCGCGGGCCGCGGCTTCTGCGCCGGACAGGACCTCAACCTGCGCGACGCCGGCGCCACGGGGGATTTCGATGCCGGCGCGGCGCTCGAGCGCTATTACAACCCGCTGATACGCCGGCTCCGGTCGCTTGCGAAGCCGATCGTCGCCGCCGTCAACGGTCCAGCCGCCGGCGCCGGCGCCAACATCGCCTTCGCCTGCGACATCGTCATCGCCGCGCGCCAAGCCAGCTTCCTGCAGGCCTTCTGCCGCCTCGGGCTGGTGCCCGATGCCGGCGGCACGTGGTTCCTGCCGCGGCTGGCGGGATCGGCGCGCGCCCAGGGCATGGCGATGCTGGGCGAGCCGCTGCCGGCGGAGAAGGCTGCGGAATGGGGCCTCATCTGGAAGGTGGTCGACGACGACAAGCTGATGGAGGAGGCGCACGGGCTCGCCCGCAAGCTGGCGCAGGGCCCGACCATCGGCCTCGGCCTCATCAAGCAGGCGCTGAACCGCTCGCTGGAGAACGGCCTCGACGCGCAGCTCGATGTCGAGCGCGACCTGCAGCGCGCCGCCGCCCGCTCCGAGGATTTCCGCGAAGGCGTCGCCGCCTTTCTCGCGAAGCGGCCGGCCAAGTTCAGCGGCCGCTGATGAGCGAGAAGGCTGCGGAGCGTCTCGCGCAAGCGGTCGGGCGCGCCATGTATGACGAGGACAACGCGTCCCGGTCGCTGGGCATGGTGCTGGACGAGGTCCGCCCCGGGCATGCGAAGATGCGCATGATCGTGCGCGACGACATGATCAACGGCCATGACATCTGCCATGGCGGGTTGATCTTCACCTTGGCCGACAGCGCGTTCGCCTTCGCCTGCAATGCGCGCAACCAGGTGACCGTCGCCGCCGGCGCGGAGATCCATTTCATCAGTCCCGCCAAGAAAGGCGAGACCCTCGTCGCGGTCGCGCGCGAGCGCGCCAGCGCCGGGCGCAGCGCCATCTACGACATCGAGGTGACCGACAGCGCCTCCGGCCGCCTCATCGCCCTCTTCCGCGGCCGCTCGCACCGCATCGAGGGCAGCATCGTCGACACAGGCAAGGCCGCGCCATGAGTGCCGCCCTGCCGCCGGTGCCTCCACCCAAGCGCGGCGAGCTCGACCCGATCGAGGTCGCCAGCCGCGACGAGATCGCCGCGCTGCAGCTGCGGCGTCTCAAGGCGACGCTGCGCCACGCCTACGACAACGTCGCGCATTTCCGCGACAAGTGCCGCGCGCAGGGCGCCCATCCCGACGACGTCAAAGACCTCGCCGACCTCGCGAAATTCCCCTTCACCACCAAGGAGGATCTGCGCCAGACATATCCCTTCGGCATGTTCGCCGTGCCGCGCGAGCAAGTGCTGCGCATCCACGCCTCGAGCGGCACCACCGGCAAGCCGACGGTGGTCGGCTACACCAGGCGCGACCTCGACACCTGGTCCGATCTCGTCGCGCGCTGCATCCGCGCGTCGGGCGGACGCGCCGGCGACATCGTCCATGTCGCCTATGGCTACGGGCTCTTCACCGGCGGGCTCGGCGCGCATTACGGCGCTGAACGGCTCGGCTGCACCGTCATCCCCGTGTCCGGCGGCATGACCGAGCGCCAAGTCCAGCTCATCCAGGACATGAAGCCCGACATCATCATGGTGACGCCCTCCTACATGCTGGCGATCGCCGACGAGTTCGAGCGCCAGGGGTTCGACCCGCGGGCCTCCTCGCTCAAGATCGGCATCCACGGCGCCGAGCCCTGGACCAACGCGCTGCGGCAGGAAATCGAGAGCCGCATGGCCATGCACGCCGTCGACATCTACGGCCTCTCGGAGGTGCTGGGGCCCGGCGTCGCCAATGAATGCATCGAGACCAAGGACGGGCTTCATCTTTGGGAGGACCATTTCTATCCCGAGGTGATCGATCCCGCGACCGGGGCGGCGCTGCCGGACGGCACGGTCGGCGAGCTCGTCCTCACCACGCTCACCAAGGAAGCCCTGCCGGTGGTCCGCTACCGCACGCGCGACCTGACACGGCTCCTGCCGGGCACGGCGCGCTCGATGCGCCGCATGGAGAAGATCACCGGCCGCAGCGACGACATGCTCATCATCCGCGGCGTCAATCTCTTTCCGAGTCAGGTCGAGGAGCTGATCCTCAAGGAGCCGGCGCTCTCCGGCCATTACGTGCTCGAGGTGAGCCGGCCCAACCATCTCGACGAGCTCAAGGTCATAGCGGAGCTGCGGCCCGAGGCAGCGCCCGATAGCGCCGAGGCCAGCGAGCGCATCGCCGCCACGCTGCAGCACGACATCAAGTCGCTGATCGGCGTCAGCGCCAAGGTGGAAGTGGCACCCGTCGGCAAGGTCGAGCGCTCGATCGGCAAGGCCAAACGCGTCATCGACCTGCGGCCCAAGGGCTGAACGAGCCCCCTCACCCCAACCCTCTCCCGCAAGGGGAGAGAGGGCGCACCGAGCACGTGCTTACTTCCCCCTCGGTGCGAGCGTCCGAAGGCGCGCGGCTGTGAGACCGCAGCGGCAAAAGTATGCGGAGTTGCCGTTTAACTGATGGGAATTGTAGGCTTAGCTTGGCGGTGGACAAGAAGTGGCGCCATCTGAGCGTCTCCACGGACTTCGATGCTGTCCGAGCGAATTGTCGCCCGTCGGCGGAAAGGGACGGCACGGCAATTGGATCGAGGAATTCTCCGCGCGGATATTCGACGATCGCACGATTAGCCATGTTGGGAGTTTCGCATGAACGTCGTTGAATGCGATGTGCCATCCGGCAGCATGCTGAGCCGCGAGCTGATCGAACGCGCGTATTTCCGTGACGCCTACCGGGTGCCGCTGAGCCGCAGGGAGCTCGGCATCGTCGATATCTTCTTCGGCATTTTCGCCCATCATCCGCTGTGGATGAAGCTGCTTCTGATCGTCCGCAACAAGGTCGCCTCTCTTGCTGGCCTGGATGCACCGACCGCGTCCGAAATCCTCCATGTCGAGATCAAGGATCGCTATGTCGTCGGCGAAAAGATCGGCGTCTGGCCGATTTTCTCGCTCAGCGAGGATGAAGTCGTCACCGGGCGTAACAACAAGCACATGGATTTCAGGCTATCGGTGGTAAAAGTGCCCGACGGCGACAGAACAAGCGTAGTCGTCTCCACCATCTGCACGGTCCACAACCTGACCGGTAAACTCTATCTTTTTTTCGTCGTTCCGTTCCACAGGTACGGTGTCCGGAAGCTGATGGCGAACGCGCTCGCGGCGCGGAGATTGTGATGCGACTCCGGCACTCGGCCGCGGTCGTAGCTGCCCTCACCACTTGTGCTTT
>WNFA01003449.1_pt1 | contig 24058 bp, 24 predicted proteins | sample 5400481 | NCBI WGS metagenome assembly WNFA01 (sample SAMN13153340, study PRJNA577476) | soil metagenome | isolation source: 120 cm saprolite under Douglas fir tree site 2 hole 1 replicate 2 | place: USA:California | collected 2015-04-18 | reverse complement strand
CCGATCGAGGTCCATCCGCTGCCGATTCCGCACGACTGCACGGACGGCTTCCTCGGCGCCTACTGGCGCCGGCCGCACGCCTATCTGGAGGCAACCGTCCGCGGCGCGATCTCCACCTTCAGCAAGCTCGGCGACGTGGCCCCCGGCCTGGCCCGGCTGCGCAACGATCTGGAGAACGGCACGTGGACCCGGCGCCACGGCCCTCTCCTGACCCGTTCCGACCTCGATCTCGGCTACCGCCTCGTCGTCGCCCAGAACCCTCTCCCCTCTGGGGAGAGGGCAGGGTGAGGGGGGCCTCTCAGGTACCCGCAAGTCGCGCCACGACCGGTGCGAACACCTCCATATCGCGCTCGAAGACGGTGAGATAAGAGATCCCGTACCGCTCCCGCCGCTCCCATAGCGTCTCGCAGATCTCCTCGATGGTTCCCAGCAGCACGTAGGGCGTCTCGAGCACGACGTCACGGGCCACCTTGAATCTGGACGCGAGGTCATCCGCGGCGGCCGTCCGCCGCTCGCCGACCGCGACGGCCTGGATCAACGCATGAATCTCGAGCGAGTCGAAGCGATCGCCGGCGGCGGCCCGGACCCACTTGAGCTTCTCCCGGGTCGCGGTGTCGCTCAGGTCGGTCATGTCGAGCCCGCTGCCATCCCTCCGCGCGCGTGGGACCAGCCCGACGATCGAGGCCTCGCGCGCCGCGAGGGTGAGCGTTCGCCGGCCTCCCCCGCCGATCGCGATCGGCGGGTGCGGGCGCTGGACCGGTGTCGGCCGCCCCTCCAGGTCGGCGATGGTGTAGTGCCGGCCCGCGAACGTCACGCGCTCCCCGGCGAGCAGTCCCTTGATGATGGTGACGGCCTCTTCGAGCCGCTCGATCCGCGTGCCGGGCGCATCGAAGGGGATGCCCGTCTGGTCGTACTCCGCTCGCAGCCACCCGCCCCCGAGGCCCAGCTCGAACCGCCCGCCCGACAGCACGTCGATGGTGGCGGCCTCCTTGGCGAGCACCGCCGGATGGCGGAAGTCGTTGGAGAAGACGAGCGACCCCACCCGGAGGCGCGTGGTCGCGAGCGCGGCGGCGGTGAGGGCGGGGACGGGAGCGAGGTGATCGCGGAAGTGGTCGGGGACGACGAGAATCGAGTAGCCGAGCTGCTCGACGCGCCGGGCCCGCTCGACCCAGTCGGTGCCCCCTGAGGGCGTGGGCGCGGTGACCCCGAAGCGAAATGGGCGAACGGGCATCCGTCACACCACCTTGTAGACGTTCACTTCTTCCACGCGGCCCTTGACGCGCACCGCGGGCAGCTCCTCGACCGCCACCGTCCCATCGAGCCGGCTGCGGGTGGCCTCGCTGATCAGGATGTCGACCTTGAAGTCCTTGGTGAGCCCCTGGATGCGCGAGGCGAGGTTCACCGGGTCGCCGACCAGGGCGTAGGAGAGCCGCTCCGCGCCGCCGATATTGCCGGCCAGGACGGTGCCGGTGTGGATGCCGATGCCGTTGCGCAGCGGGGGCCGGCCGGCCGCCTCGCGGCGCGCGTTCCAGGTCTGGAGCCGCTGCCGCATTTCGCTTGCGGCGCGCACCGCCCGCCCGGCGTGGTCGCCGGCGGCGATGGGCGCGCCGAACACCGCCTCGATCTCGTCGCCGATGAACTGGAGCACGAGGCCGCCGTGGGCGCGGATGGCCTGGTCCATCTCGGTGAAGTACTCGTTGAGGTCGCGCACCACCTGGCGCGGCTCGGTGGCCTCCACCCACGGCGTGAAGTCGCGCAGGTCCGCGAACAGGATGGTGGCCTCGATGAGCTCGCCCTCGCCGCGGACGCGCCCGGCCAGGATCGCGTCGCGGATCTCGGGCGTGACGTACTTGCCGAAGGTCTCCTTGACCATCTCGCGCTCGCGCAGGCCGTGCAGCATGCGGTTGAAGCCCTCGGCCACCGAGCCGATCTCGTCGGTGCTCACCACGGGAGCGCGGCCGTCGAGGTGGCCGCGCTCCACCCGTGCCATGGCGCCTTCCACGTCCCGGAGTGGCGCCGCCACACTGTTGGCCGCGAAGACGGCGAGGCCGACCGCGGCGACGACGCCGACTCCGAGCAAGTAAAGGATCGTCGCCTGCAGGCCGTCCACGATCAGGGCGGCGGCGACCGGGTCGGCCCCGACCAGGGCCACCGCGCGCGTGTAGGCCAGCATGCCCAGCACCGCGAGCGGGACCACACCGATGAGCAGGAAGATGGCGAGCAGCCGGACGCGCACCGCCAGCCGGGGCACGCCCTTCACCGCGCTCAAGTCGCCCGCCGGGAAGTAATGCGGCAGGCTCCGCCGCCACTGGTGCTCGCTCGCGAAGAAGACGAAGGCGGTGGTCACGCCGCCCGCGATGACGGTGTTGCCGAAGAGAGCGCGCAGCGAGCTATACGGCGAGAAGACCCCGGCCAGCAGGGGCCAGAGGACTCCCCAGATGAGGCCGGCCAGCATCCAGCCGACAAAGCTGAGCCCGGCGAGAAAGTATGGAAACAGCAGCGCTCGCCGGCGCACCAGCTCGGCCTCCGCGGGCGAAAGGCTGGGTAGTTCCCAGTTGAGCGGCCTGTACCACGGGCCGCTGGGCCGCTCGCCGCCACCGACTATCAGGGCGAAGAGGATGATCGAGACGATGACGTCGAACCAGCGGACCGGTGGCAGGACCGAGGCATGGTCCACGACACGGAAGTAGACGAAGGCGACGATGGCGCCCAGGAGGTTGCCGACGGCGAGGATCCACCGCAGCGTGAACTCCGGAGACCGCGTGGAGGCCATGCCGCGATTGTAAACCTCCCACCGGGGCTCCGTTCGGAAGCGGGGGATTGCTATTGACCGCCGCGCGGCCCCCCGGGTAGGCTTGGGGGCCGTTCTCAACCCGAGAGGCCTACCCATGAGCCGATTCATCGATCTGTCCGTGACGGTGGACGAGAACACCTTCAGTCCGCCCTCGACCAATATGAAGCTCGAGGTGACGCCGCACCGGCGCGGCCCCGGCTTCTGGCAGGTCTCGAGCGTGAACCAGAGCCTGCACACCGGGGCCCACATCGACTCGCCGCTGCACGTCTTCAAGAACGGCATCACCACCGCCGAGATCTCGCTGGACCAGGTGATGGGCGAGGCGCTGGTGGTGGATCTCTCCGGGGTCGGCGCCAACCACGCGATCACGATCGACGACCTCAAGAAGGGCGGCGCGGGCGACGTCAAGCGCGGGGACATCGTGCTGCTGCACACCGGGTGGACCGACAAGATGTACGGGCGGTGGCCCGACTACTTCACCAAGTCGCCCTACTTTCCCCCCGAGGTCGCGCAGTGGCTGGTGGACCGCGGGCCCAAGAACATCGGGTTCGACTTCTTCGAGGAGTACTGCGCGCGGCTGCCCGAGTTCACCTCGGAGGACTTCGCGATGCACCGGGTCATCCTGGGCGCGGGCGTCGTCATCATGGAGGGGCTCACCAACCTGGGCGCGCTGCCCCGGCGGCGGGTGGAGTTCGCCGCGCCCTTCTACAAGATCGCGGGCACCGAGGGGGCGCCGGCGCGCTTCTTCGCCACCGTATGAGCGGGCCCGACGGCGTCCTCCTGCAAACCGAGAACCTCACGCGCTCGTTCGGCAGCCTGGTGGCGGTGAATGCGGTCTCCCTGACCGTTCGACGCGGGGAGCTCCGCTCCATCATTGGGCCCAACGGGGCGGGCAAGACCACGTTCTTCCGCCTCGTGTCGGGGGAGATGGCGCCGTCCGCCGGGCGCGTGCTCTTCCAGGAGGCCGACATCACCGGGCTGCCGCAGCACCGGGTGTGCCGGCTCGGCATCGCCAAGTCGTACCAGATCACGAACATCTTCCCCCACCTCTCGGTGCTCGAGAACGTGCGGGTGGCCGTGCAGGGCTACGCGCGCTCGTTCAACTTCTGGTCGCGCGCCGACGCCCTCACCGTCTGCCAGGACCGCGCCGTCGAGATCCTGGCCTCCGTCAGCCTGGCCCCCCGGGCCGAGCAGCTCGCCGCCCACCTCTCCCACGGCGAGAAGCGCCACCTGGAGATCGGCATCGCGCTCGCCTCCGATCCGGTGCTGCTGCTGCTGGACGAGCCGACCGCGGGGATGAGCCCCGAGGAGACCGACGAGACCATGGTGCTCATCCGCGAGCTGGCCCGCGCCCGCACGGTGGTGCTGGTCGAGCACAAGATGAAGCTCGTGATGGGCATCTCCGACCGCGTCACCGTGCTGCACCAGGGCCAGGTGCTGGCCGACGGCACGCCCGAGGAGATCCGCGCCAACCGGCGCGTGCAGGAGACCTACCTGGGGGCCTCGCGATGAGCCTCCTCACCATCGAAGACATCCACACGTACTACGGCGAGGCCCACATCCTGCAGGGTGTATCGCTCAACGTGGGCGAGGGCGAGGTCGTGACGATGATCGGGCGGAACGGCGCGGGCAAGACCACCACGCTGCTGTCCATCATGGGCATCGCGCCGGCGCGGCGCGGCGTGGTGCGGCTGGGCGGGCAAGACATCACGCGACTCCCTACCCACGAGATCGTCCAGCGGGGCATCGGCTGGGTGCCGGAGGAGCGGCGGGTGCTGCCGAACCTGACCGTGCTCGAGAACCTGCGGCTCGGCATGATGGCGGTGGCCGGCGCCGGTGGGGAGCAGCGCCTGGAGGAAGCGCTCGCGTACTTCCCGCGGCTGCGCGAGCGCCTCGAGCAGAAGGGCCGCTTCCTCTCCGGCGGCGAGCAGCAGATGCTCGCCATCGCCCGCGGGCTGGTGGCGCGGCCCAAGATCATGCTGGTGGACGAGCCGACGGAAGGCCTCGCGCCGTTGCTCGTGCAGAGCCTCACCGAGATCCTGCGCGAGATCAACAAGCGCGGCACCACCATCCTGCTGGTGGAGCAGACGCTCGAGGTCGCGATGGCGCTCTCCCATCGCCTCTACGTGATGGACCAGGGCCGCATCCAGTTCGAGGGCACGCCGGACGCGCTGCGCAAGGACCCGACGATCCAGCAGCGCTTCCTCCAGCTCTAGCTCACCCTCTCCCCTCAGGGGAGAGGGCAGGGTGAGGGGTGGTCGAGGGTGAGGGGCCCGTCTCCACCCGTTCACCGTCCCCGCCCGTATACCTGTACGTGACGACGGCCTCCGGCTTCCCACGCCTGGCCTGGTCCAATCTGGCCGCGCAGTCGGCCGAGCAGATCGGCCTGGCCGCGGCGCCGCTCTTCGCGGTGCTCGCGCTCGGCGCCGGGGCGGGCGAGACCGGATTCCTCCAGACCGCGGCGACGCTGCCATTCCTGCTCCTGGCCATTCCCGCGGGCGTGCTGGCCGACCGCATGCCGCGCCGGCGCCTCATGGCCGCCGCGGAGGCGGTGCGCGCCCTCGCCCTCGTGGCCACGCTCGCGCTGGCGTACTCCGGCCGGCTGACCCTGGCGCTGCTCGCGCTACTGGCCTTCGTGGGCGCGTGCGGGACGGTGGCCTATAGCGTGGCCGCGCCCGCGCTCGTGCCGGCCCTGGTGCCGCCCGCCGGGCTCGCGGCGGCGAACGCGCGGCTCGAGCTGGCCCGCACCGTGGCCTTCGTGGGCGGCCCGGCGCTGGCCGGCGCGCTCGTGGGCTGGACGGGCGCCGGCGCCGCCTTCGGCGTCGCGGCCGGGCTCTCGATCGGCGCGGTGTTTCTGCTCGCCGGCCTCCGCGAGCCGCCGCGCGCGCCGGCGCCCCCGAGCCACACGCTGCGGGATCTCCGCGAGGGCTCGGGCTTCGTGTTCCGCCACCCGCTGCTGCTGCCGATCCTCATCACCCAGTTCGTGTTCAACACCGCCTTCTTCGTGCTGCAGGCGGTCTACGTGCCGTACGCGGTCCACCGGCTCGGCCTCTCCGCGTCCGGCGTGGGCGTCACGCTGGCCGTCTACGGGGTCGGGATGGTCGTGGGCGCGCTCCTGGCCGGGGGGATCATCCGTGCGCTGCCGTTCGGCGTCGTCATCGTGATCGGGCCGCTCTTCGGCTTGGCCGCCGCGCTCGTGATGGTTGCCACGATCTGGATGCCGACGCCCGTGCTGGCCGGGCTCAGCTTCTTCCTGATGGGCGTGGGCCCGATCCTGTGGACGATCGGCACCACCACGCTCCGTCAGATGGTGACGCCGGAGCGGCTGCTCGGCCGCGTGTCCGCCATCAACATCGCGACGTACGGATCCCGGCCGCTGGGCGCGGCGCTCGGCGCCCTGGTGGGCGGGCTCTACGGCGCGGAGACTGGCCTGGTGGTCGCGGCGGCGGGCTTCCTGATCCAGGCCGTCGTGATCCTGGCCTCGCCCGTCCGCCGTCTCGCGCGGCACTCGGAGATGGTCGGCTAGGCGACGGCGCTCCGGCTCGCCGGCGGCCGGAACTCCGGCATCACCTTCTCGGCGAAGAGCCGGAGGCTCCGCATCGCGTTGTCGTGGCCGTAGTAGGGCGGGTAGTGGAGCAGCAGCGAGGCGAGCCCCGTCTTGTGCCGCAGCTCGCGCAGCTTGGCGATCACCGTCGTGGGCGAGCCGTGCAGCAGCGTGGTGGCGGCCAGGTCGTCGTAGGTGAGCCCTTCCACGCGGTTCTTCTCCGAGACATTGCCGAGGTAGCCCGCGGTGCCCGCGCCCATGAAGTGGCTGATGTGGCGGACGATGCCCTGCTCGGTGTCGCGCTTGGCCGCCGCGTCGGTATCGGCCACGTAGACCCAGCGGGCGATGTCCACCTTGCCGAAGGCCGGATTCCGGTCGAGCGGCGCCGGCGCGTCCTTCAACTGGCTCGTGTAGAGGCCGATCTGCTTGACCAGCGTCTCGGCCGACGGCAGCGTGGAGAGCATCAGCCCGAAGCCGTGGCGCGCCGCGTAGCCGAGCGACCGGTCGGTGGCGCCGGCCATGAAGAGCGGCGGGTGCGGCTCCTGCTGGCTCACCGGGAAGATCTCGTAGTCGCCCTCGATCACCGAGTGGAAGTGCGGGCCCTCGTGCCGCGTCCGCCGCTTGTGCAGGAGCTCGAGGATCAGGTCGATCGCCTCTTCCTGGATGTCACGCCGGCTGTCGAAATCCCGGCCGAAGCCCTCGAACTCGTACGGGCGGTAGCCCGAGCCCAGGCCCAGGACGATGCGCCCTCCCGAGAGGATGTCCACGAAGGCCATGTTCTCGACGACGCGGATCGGGTCGTAGAGCGGGACGGTCACCACCGCGGTGCCCAGGCGGATGCGCGAAGTTTGGGCAGCCAGGTACCCCATGTAGGTGAAGACGTCCGGCATGATGCCGTACTGGTTCGAGAAGTGGTGCTCGGCCACCCAGGCGGTGTCGTAGCCCAGGCGGTCGGCGGCCAGGATCTCCGCGGTGACGCGAGCGTGGACGGCGCGGTGCGGGTAGGGCTCGGTGGCGTGATTGGGGTGCGACGTGAACAGGACGCCGAATTCCATGCGGGAATCCTCCGATCAGGGGCCGTAGTCGCGTGAGTTGGCGTCGAGTCTAGCAGAAAGCGTCTTGCCAGGGACCGGGCGGGTCGTGGTATGTTCCGTGGACTTAACGCCTTCGGTCCGGACCCAGACGTCCCGAAGTGGAGACCCCAAAGGAGGGGAACGCCATGGCCGATTCGGTTCCTTACAAGTCCAGAGCCCGCAAGAATGGGGTGAGTCGCCGCTCCTTCCTCAAGACCCTCGGCGTGGCCGGTGCCGCGAGCACCGCGCCGGCGTTCCTCCGGTCCACCGCGGAAGCGCAGGAGACTCCGTTCCGCGATCCCGCCGCGAAGCGGGGAGGGACGCTGCGCTACGGCGTCCACACCGCCCCCACCCACTTCGACGTGCACCAGTCGGGCACGGTGGCCAATATCGGGGCGCAGAGCCCCATGTACGACACGCTGATCCGCCGCGATCCCCGCGACGGGCAGACCATCATCCCCGATCTGGCCCACAAGTGGGACGTCTCACCGGACGGCAAGAAGTACACGTTCCATCTGCGCAAGGGCGTCAAGTTCCACGACGGCGCCGACTTCACCGCGGAGGACGTCAAGGCCACCTTCGACCGGATCGCGCGGCCCCCGAAGGGCGTGGTGATTCCGCGCTCCTCGCTCTTCACGGCGCTGGGCGAGATCGTGGTGCTGGACCCGCACCGCATCGAGTTCCGGCTCACCGAGCCGCGGCCCCGCCCCTTCATGCTCGGCGCCTTCGCGAGCGGCTGGAACATCATCGTCCGCAAGAAGAGCCTCGACGACAACGGGGGCAACCTGCGCCAGGTCATGAACTACCCGGGCACCGGGCCCTACCGGCACGTCTCGCGGAAGGACAAGGAAGTCTGGAACATGGAGCGGAACCCCGACTACTGGAACAAGGGGCTGCCCTACCTCGACAAGCTCGAGGTCTACCACATGCCGCCCTTCTCACCGGAGCTGGGCTCGTCGTTCCTCTCCGGCAAGCTCGACTACGCGCGGCTGCTGGACCCGATCTCCTGGCGCAAGGCCAAGGAGATGCCGGGCGTGACCGCGGCCGCTTTCAACCAGTCCGTGATCCAGGCGGTCTTCATGAACCAGAAGAAGAACAAGGCGTTCCAGGACGTGCGGGTGCGGAGGGCCATCCACCTGGCCATGGATCGGCACGTGCTGGTGGACGTGGTCAAGGACACCGCACCCATGCAGATCGGGGGCTTCGTCTATCCGTTCCACGAGGCGTCCACGCCGAAGGCGGAGCTGGAGAAGCGGCTCGGCTATCAGAAGGACCCGAAGGCGGCGATCCAGGAAGCCAAGAAGCTCATGCAGGCGGCCGGCTACGGCCAGGGGCTCAAGGGGCTCGACTTCCTGATCCGCGATGCCGCCACCTTCAAGCTCTGGGCGGTGGCCATCCAGGCCATGCTGAAGGAGCACCTCAACATCGAGTGCAACCTCCGGCTGGTCCAGATCTCCCAGTGGTTCGAGGAAGCGGCCGCCGGCAACTTCGACCTTGCGATCACCGCCATCGTGTCCTCGCTCATGGACCCATCCGACTACTTCACCGCCTGGTACGGCAAGGACGGCCCGCAGAACTACGCGGGCTGGACCAACGAGCAGTTCCATTCCCTCGCGCGCCAGATCGAGCGTGAGGTGGACGAGAACAAGCGCAAGACCATGATCCGCCAGGCGGAGGACATTCTTGAGAGCGACCCGCCGCTGATTCCGGTGTCGTACGAGCAGATCTACGACGCCTGGTACAACCGCGTGCACGGCCAGAACCCGAGCAAGTACTTCGGGATCTACGACGTGGTGCGCTGGGACCAGGTCTGGATGGCCCAGTCCTAGGCTCTCGAGCTCTCGCTCGTGCAGAAGTACCTGCTCCGGAGGGCGTTGTTCGCCCTGGGCACCCTGATCGGGGTCTCTCTGATCATCTTCGTGGTGCTGCGCGTTCTGCCCGGCGATCCGCTGGTGGCCATCCTCGGCGTGGAAGGTCACGCCAGTATGGCGCCGGCGGATCGCGTGGTGCTGATGCGGGATCTGGGGCTGTCTGACTCGCTGCCGGTGCAGTACGTCCGGTGGATGCGCGACATCGCGACCGGCCAGCTCGGCAAGTCGTTCTTTCGTGGCGACACCGTGCGCGACCTCATCCTCCACCGTGGGCCGCTCTCCGCCGAGATCGCGATCCTCGCCCTGGTCATCTCGTGGCTGGTGGGGCTGCCCGTCGGCATCCTGAGCGCGATCCGCCCCAACGGATGGGCCGACGCGGTGGTGCGCACGCTCTCCGTCCTCTTCATCGCGGTGCCCGGCTTCTGGCTCGGACTCCTGATCGTGCTGGCCCTGCTCTTCTGGTTCGGCTACAAGGCCCCGATCATCATCGTGCAGCTCTGGGAGAACCCCTGGCAGAACTTCCAGCTCATCATCGGGCCCGCGATGGTGCTCGGGCTGGCCCAGGGCGCCTACATCGCGCGCATGGCCCGCTCCTGCCTGCTCGAGGTGATCCGCGAGGACTACGTGCGCACCGCGCGGGCCAAGGGCACGGCGGAGCGCTCGGTGGTGATGCGGCATGCTCTGCCCAATGCGTTGCTGCCGGTGATCACGATCTCGGGCGTGTTGCTGGGCTTCGTCCTCGGCGGGTCGGTGGCGGTCGAGCAGGCCTTCGGCGTCCCCGGGCTCGGCCGGTCCCTGGTGGTGGCCATCGTCGAGCGCGACATCGTGGTGGTCCAGAACCTCGTGTTGCTCTACGCGGGGATCTTCGTGCTGGTCAATGTCCTGGTGGACATGAGCTACGCCTGGCTCGATCCCCGGATCCGGTACCAGTAGGCGTTCTCCCATGCAGAGCCAGGCGCTCCGCGAGCTGGGGGGCTTTGCCGGCCGCAACAAGCTGTCGGTCGGCGGCGGCCTCGTCGGGCTGATCGTCGTCCTGGTCGCGCTGACCGCCCCCTGGATCGCGCCGCGCGAGCCGCTGAAGGCGGACTTCCAGCGGATGAACAGGCCGCCCGACGCGCAGTCCTTCTTCGGCACCGACCAGGTGGGCCGCGACACGCTGAGCCGCGTGATGTACGGGGCGCGCACCTCGCTCTTCGTGGCCTTCTTGGCCGTGCTGCTCGGCACCACGGTGGGATCGCTCTGGGGCGTGGCCTGCGGCTATCTGGGCGGCCGCTTCGATCTCGTCAGCCAGCGGATCATGGAGGTCCTGCAGGCGTTTCCCGATCTCATCCTGGCGATGGCCATCTCGATGGCCATCGGCACGGGGCTGCCCGCCGTCATCGCGGCCATCGCGGTCACCCGTCTTCCGTTCGGTGGTCGCGTGATCCGCTCGGTCGCGATCGCCGTGCGGGAGATGCCCTTCGTGGAAGCGGGCCGGGCCGCCGGCGCCTCGCAGCTCCGCATCATGACGCTGCACGTGCTGCCGCAGTGCGTGGCGCCCTACCTGGTCCTCGCCACCACGCATTTGGGCGTGGCCATCGTGATCGAGGCGGCCCTGGGGTTCCTTGGCGTCGGCGTCCCGCCGCCCACGCCGACCTGGGGCAATATGCTTGGGGTCAGGTCTTGAATTACGACATTTCCGCCCGCAACGTGTCTCCGATCCGCGATAAAAATGTCGTAATTCAAGACCTGACCCCTACAGAGGTTTGCAGCCGGGTCGGTCGTAGCGGTGGAACTCGCCGCGCGCGTTGATGGCGACGCGGATGCTGGGCGCGGTGCCCACCGGCTCGAGATGGTGCCAGAGGTGCTTCGGGCCGAAGACGAAGTCGCCCGCGCGCGCGTGAATGGGCACGGTCTCGCCCTCGATGTACCAGTCGATCTCGCCCTGGAGCACCACCCACCACTCGTCGTGATGATGGTAGTGGGTGTCGTTGGGCTGGCCGGGCGGGTGGCAGATCACGAAGGCCTGGATGTCGTCGGTCAGCACGACCGCCTCCGACCAGGGCGGCGCGCCCTTCTTGGCGATGAGCTCGGGCAGGCGGCTCTGGAGCGAGCCCAGCTGGAGCAGCGGATTGCGTTCAGTCATGTCGCGGAGGCTCCCCGTCGGCGCGCGAGCCACCGCCGCGCCCCCTCGGTGGCCTGGACGAGGCCGCCGGGGAAGATCAGCACGATCGCGATGAAGAGCACGCCGAAGATCAAGAGGTGAAAGTCCACCCAGCGCACGGTCAGGTACTCCTTGAGCACCACGTAGAGCACGGCGCCCAGCACCGGGCCGTGCAGGGTGCCGACGCCGCCGATGAAGGTCATGAGCAGCGCCTCGAAGGTCCAGTGCGGCCCGAACGGATGCGACGGATAGTAGCTGATGTGGTAGTAGGCGAAGAAGCCGCCCGACAGCCCGGCCAGCGCGGTCGAGAGCACGAGCGCCCGTAGCTTCAGCGACAGCGCGGCGACCCCGCTGGCCTCCGCGGCGTCCTCGTCCTCGCGGATGGCCTGCATGCCGAGCCCGAGGCGCGAGCCGGCGAGCGCGGCCACCGCGATCACCGACAGCGCGGCCAGCGCCAGCGCCAGGTAGTAGCGGGGCGCGAGCCGGTAGCCCGCGATGCTGGCCGCGGGCAGGGTCGAGATCTCGGGCAGCGTATTGCTCACGAAGGTGCGCAGGATCTCGCCCAGGGCCAGCGTGCCGATCGCGAAGTAGGCGCCGCGGAGCCGGAAGGCGGCCGCCCCGATGAGCAGCGCGAGGGCGACGGCCACCAGCGCTCCCGCCGCCATCGCGAGCAGGATCGGCGCGCCCGCGATCCAGAGAGTGCGCGCGGTCAGCGCACCCAGGCCGAAGAAGGCGGCGTGGCCCAGGTTCACCTGGCCCGCGTAGCCCGCGATGATGTTCCAGCTCTGGGCCATCGTGATCGAGAGCAGAATCAGCAGCACGAAGTTCAGCACGTCGTCGCGGTGCACGATCAGCGGCAGCGGCGCGAGCGCCGCGAGGCCTACGAGGATCGCCACCGTCCACGCGCGTTCACTACTCATCGGGGTCGTCCGAATAACCCCTGCGGCCTGAGCACCAGCACCACCACGAAGATCACCAGGCCCACGACCTCGCGATAGGGACCGCCGAAGGCGGCGGCGCTCAGGGCCTCGGCCACGCCCAGGAAGAGGCCGGCCGCGAAGGTGCCCAGCATGGAGCCGAGGCCGGCCAGCACCACGACGATCAGGGCCTTGAGCGTCCACTCGAGCCCGATCGAGGGGCTGATCGAGTAGCCGACGCTCACCAGCGTGCCGGCCGCCCCCGCCAGCGCGGTGCCGATGGCGAAGGCCAGCAGATAGGCACGCCGCACGTCGATGCCGGTGAGCAGCGCGGCCTGCCAGTCCTCCGCGGTGGCGCGGATGGCCTTGCCCCACCGCCAGCGGGCCAGCAGGAGATGGAGCCCCGCGATGAGGGCGAAGGCGACGGCCAGGCTGACCAGCCGGATCACCGGGATGGCGAGCGGCCCCACGTGGAGCACCGCGCCGCTGTAGGTGGTGGTGACCGAGCGGTCGTCCGCGGTCCAGAGCTGCACCGCGAGCGCGTGCAGCGCCAGGGCCAGGCCGAAGCCGACCAGGAGCGAATTCTTGATGCGGGTCTCCTCGTGGGCGCGGACCACGAAGCCGAACAGGACGGCGTAGAGCACCGCCCCCAGCGCGAGCGCGCCCGGGATGACCAGGAGCAGGGAGGCGAAGGGATCGATGCGGAGCAGGGCGAAGAGCCAGAAGGTGCCGTAGCCGCCCAGCATGATCAGCTCGCCGTGGGCCACGTCCAGCACCTTGAGCACGCCGAAGACGAGCGACAGGCCCGCGGCGGCGAGGCCGTAAAGCCCGCCCAGCAGCAGACCGAGCAGCACCTGCTGCGCGAGGACGGTGAGGGCGATCGCGTCCATCACTCGGCAACCGCGAGCGGCCCGAGGTAGGCGCGCCGCACGTGCGGGTCGCGCAGCAGCTCGGCGCCGCCGCCCTCGCCCACCACGCGCCCGCCCTCGAGGATGTAGGCGCGGTGGGCCAGGGTCAGGGCCGCGCGCACGTTCTGCTCGACCAGGAAGACCGCGACGCCCGCGCGGTTGATCTCGGCCAGCGCGTCCAGGATGGCGCGCACGAGCTGGGGGGCGATGCCGAGCGAGGGCTCGTCCAGCATCAGCAGGCGCGGGCTCGCCATCAGCGCGCGGCCCACCGCCACCATCTGCTGCTGGCCGCCCGAGAGCGCGCGCACGATCTGCCGCCGCCGGTCGCGCAGGGCCGGGAAGAGCGCGTACACCCGCTCGAAGCTCTCGCGGCGCGCGGCGCGGGCGCGGGGGGAGAAGGCGCCCAGCTCGAGATTGTCCTCCACCGTCATGCTCGCGAAGAGCCGCCGGCCCTCGGGCACGATGGCGAGGCCGCGCTCCACGATCAGGTGCGAAGGCAGCGCGCGCAGGTCCTCCCCGTCCCAGCGGATGCGGCCGGCGCGCGGCCGCACGAGCCCGGCCACGCAGGCCAGGAGCGTGCTCTTGCCCGCGCCGTTGGGGCCGAGCAGGGCGACGATCTCGCCGGGCTGGACGGAGAGCGTCACGCCGGCGAGCACGGGGACGTCGCCGTAGGCCGCCTCGAGGCCGTCGATCTCAAGCATGCGTGTCGCCCGGCCGCGCGGTCCCCAGGTAGACGTCGACGACGCGGGCATCGGCGGCCACCACGGCGGGCGGCCCGTCCGCGATCTTCTCGCCCGCGCTCAGCACCATGATCCGCCGCGCGAGATCCATCAGCGCCCACACGATGTGCTCCACCATCAGCACGGTGAGGCCCTCGGCGACCAGGCGCCGGACCAGGGCCATCGCGGCCCCCGTCTCGGCGGGATTGAGCCCGGCCATGAACTCGTCCAGCAGCAGGAGGTCCGGCCCGGTGGCCAGCGCGCGGGCCAGGTCGAGGCGCTTGCGATCCATCAGGGTCAGCGCGGAAGCCGGGGTGGCGGCCCGGCCCTCGAGGCCGACCAGCGCGAGCAGCCGCTCCGCCTCCGCGCGGGCGCCGCCCCCGGCACGCTTGCGCCCGTAGAGGCAGCCGACCCGCACGTTGTCGAGCGCGGAGAGCCCGGCGAAGGGCCGGACGAGCTGGAAGGTGCGGGCCACGCCGCGCCCGCAGAGCCGGTGCGGCGGGAGCCCGGCCACGTCGCGGCCCTGGAGCCGGATGCGCCCGCGATCGGGGCGCAGAGCGCCCGCGATCAGGTTGAAGAGCGTGGTCTTGCCGGAGCCGTTCGGCCCCATGATGCCGAGCAGCTCGCCGGGCTCGATCGCGAAGCTGACGTCGTTGACCGCGAGGACGCCCCCGAAGCCCTTCGACAGCCGCTCGACCTCGAGAAGGGCCACGCCCGCTCAGGCGCCGCGGACGACGATCGGCTTCAGCGACGGCCGCGCCAGGGCCTCCGCCGCCTGGTCCCAGGGGATGATCTCGGAGGTCACGCGCTCGGGGCGCAGCCCACCGCTCGCCACCAGCTCGAGCACGCGGGGCAGCACCGCGCGCGAGTTCACCCGGCCGGTGACGAAGCGGACGCCCCGCGTGTACATGGAGAGCAGCGGCAGCGCGACGTCCCCGCCGAAATAGATGCTGACGCTGGTGCAGATGCCTTCGGGCTCGAGCGACTGGAGCGCGCGCCGGAGGCCGCGCGGATCATTGCTGCCGTCCACCGTGATCGGGTAGGTCTCGCGCGCGGTGGGCGGCCGGGGGCTCGCGCTGGCGCCGAGGGCCGCCGCCACCGCGGCGCGGTCCGGATCGGCGTCCACGTAGTCCACCCGCGCGGCGCCGGCCGCGAGGGCGCAGGCCACCGCGTAGAGCGGGACGCTGCCGATGCCGCCCAGCACCAGCACGCGCGCCCCCGGGTACTCCGCGAGCGGCGGGCCCACCGCGCGCCAGCCGTCGGCGACATTGTCGCTGATGCTGGCCACCGTGGCCGGATCGAGGCCGGCGGGCAGGCGGACCAGCATGTGGGCCGCGAAGGGGACGCGCACCAGGTCGGACAGCGCGCCACCCCAGCGGCCGCCCAGGGGCTCGAAGCCGTACATGGACACCGGCGGCACCGCCTGGCAGCTCCCGGTACGGCCGGATCGGCAGCAGGCGCAGAGGCCGCAGCCGATCTGGAAGGGCACGATGACGCGGTCGCCGGGGGCGAAGCCGGTCACCGCCCCACCCACCGCCACGACCTCGCCCACGAACTCGTGGCCGATCGGGAACGGCCCCTGGAACGGGGTCAGCCCGCGCAGCAGTGCCACGTCGAGATCGCAGGCGGCCACCGCGAGCGGTCGGACGAGGGCGTCGTCTGCCGTCTCGATCGCCGCGTCGGGCGCCTCCTGCCACTCGAGCCGGCCCGCCTCCAGGAAGACGAGCGTCCGCACCTCAGCGCTTGGCGAAGGCCGGGGCGGGGAAGGCGAGCGGCGCGGTGGCGACCTCCTTCGGCCACACCAGCTCCTGCTTGCCGTTGATCCACTGGAGCAGCGCCTGCGGCACGATGCCGGTGCCGTCCGGCCGGAACTTCACCGAGCCGACGACCGTGTTCATGCTGGTGGCCGCGATCGCGTCGCGGATCTTCTCGCGATCGGGGCTCCCCGCGCGCGTGACCGCCGCGGCCAGGATCTGCACGCAGGCGTAAGCCGGGCCCACCAGCGGATCCGCGGGCCGGCCGACTCTCTTCTGGTGCGCGTCGTTCAGCTCCTTCACGCCCGCGCCCTTCATCGCGTGATGCCAGCCCGCCGCGAGCACCATGAAGTCGCCGTCCTTGCCGAGGTTCTGCGACCAGATCTGGGCGTCGGGGGCGCGGATGAAGAGCGAAAGCTTGGGGGTGTAGCCCAGCTCCTTCATCTGCTTCACGAGGGTCATGCCGTCGGGCGGGGTGGGCAGCGCCAGCACCACCTCCGCGTTCGCGGTCCGGGCCTTCAGGATGATGTCGGAGAAGTCCTTGGCGCCCGGCGCGTACTCGCCGGTGAGCACCACCTGGTAGCCGGCGGCCTTGCCCGCTTCCGTCCACGCCGCCGCCATCTCGCGCCCCCAGTCGGTCTTCTCCTGGAAGATCGCGACGGTCTTCGGCCGCTCCGCCGCCGGGATCAGCCCGAGCAGCCCCTGGGTGGCCTGGCCGATGTCGGGCGACTTCCAGAACGGCGAGAAGAGATAGCGGAAGCCCTGCTGGTGGATCTTCTGCAGCGCGAAGGCCACGCCGAGGTACGGCACGCGGTTCTTCTCGGCCACCGAGGCGGCGGCCGCGTGCAGGTCGGACCCGAAGCCGCCGAGATAGCCCACCACGCCCTGGGCGGCCAGGCCCTCGAGCCGCGCCACCGTCTTGGTGGCGTCGGACTCATCGTCCTGCAGGACCAGCTCGATCGGCAGCTTGGCGGTGCCGACGGTCACGCCGCCCGCCGCGTTGATCTGCTCCACCGCGATCTCGTAGCCGGCGCGGATCTGGGCGCCGCCGGCGCCGTAGCGGCCGGTGAGGGGGACGACCGCTCCCATCTTGACGGACTGGGCCCAGGCGGCGGTCGGAGCCAGGCCGAGCAGCGCGAGCGCGAGCAGAGCCAGGATTCTCATGGGGGTCTCCTTGTCTTCAGTCGGTCCAGATCGATCGGGCGGTCTCGGCCACGCGGTGGAGCTTGGCCCGCTGCTCCTCCGGCGAGATCCGGTTGCCCTCCATGGTCGAGGCGAAGCCGCACTGGGGGCTGAGGGCCAGCCGCTCCCGCGGGAGGTAGCGGGCGGCCTCGTCCACGCGGGCGCGCAGCTCGGCCACCGACTCGAGCCGCGGGGTCTTGGTCGTCACCAGGCCGAGGACGACCGTGCGGTCCTCCGGCATCGCGCGCAGGGGCTCGAAGCCGCCGGAGCGCGCGTCGTCGTATTCCAGGAGGAAGCGCTGGAAGCGGCTCCGGGTGAAGACGCGCGCGATGGGCTCGTAGCCGCCGCTGGCGTAGAACATGGACTGGTTGTTCCCGCGGCAGATATGCAGGCCGAAGGTGACGCCGGCGTGCTTGCCGATCACCGCATTATCCATCTCGATGCAGGCGTCGATCAGACGATCCGGATCGCTCCCGCGCTGCCGGTAGCCCTCGCGGAGCTCGGGGTCCAGCAGCGCCGCGTACTGGGGCGCGTCGATCTGGATATAGGTGCAGCCGAGCGCGACCAGCTCGTCCACCTCGCGCCGGGTCAGGTCCACGATGTCGGCCAGGTAGGCGTCGCGGGTCGGATAGGCGCCGGTGGATTTCGCGGGATCGTAGTAGGCGGCGGCCTGCTGGCTGCTGATCAGGGTGACCTTGCTGCGCCGGGTCGTGCGGGCGCGCAGGTAGGCGAACTCCTCGGTGCACATGCTGCGCCGCCAGCGGAGCTTCTCCACCACCACCGGGCGCTTGAAGACGAGCCGCTCGCCCTGCTCGTTGTGGAAGGGGATGGCCCAGCCGCCCAGCTTGTCGAAGCCGTCGAGCGCGTCGATGAGGTGGCCGAAGAAGGCGTAGCGCCGCAGCTCGCCGTCGGTGACCACGTCGAGCCCCGCCTCCTCCTGGAGGCGCACCGCCTCGTCCACCGCGCGGTCCTCGACCCGCTTGAACTCGGCGGGCGGGAGCTCGCCACGCTCGGCCCGCAGGCGCGCGGCTTTGAGGTATTCCGGCCGCAGGAGGCTGCCGACCACGTCGCTGCGAAGCACCTGCGACTCGCCTATTCGGAGACCTTGAACATGCCGGCCTCGATGCCCAATGCGTTCTTGCCGATGCCTTCGAGCATGCGGTCCACCGTGGGCGGCATGAGGGTCGAGGTGCGGAGGTCGCGGAAGGCGCGCTCGGCCGGGAAGTCCTTGTAGGCCCCGCGGCCGCCCACCACCTGGATCACCTTGGAGGTGACCGCGAGGCCGACCTCGGTGGCGAGGTACTTGGCCTTGTTGCCGAGCACGCCGCGCTCCACGATGTCGGCGTCCTCCCAGCGCTCGGCGGTGTCGGCCAGCACGAGCAGGGCGCCGTCGAGATGCGCGGACAGCTCCCCGATATGCCGCTGCACCGTGGGGTCGTGGGCGACCGGGATGTTCTCGGGCTTCACGATGCGCTTCTTGGCGTAGTCGATGGCGAAGGCGAGCGCGCCCTCCGCGATGCCCGTGTACACCGCGGCGTAGCCCAGCGCGAAGCTCTCCACCACGCCCACCCGGAGTCCGGCGCCCGGATCGCCGAGCGCGGCGTCCTTCGGCACGCGCACGCCGGTGAAGGTCACCGAGGGGCTGAAGGTCGCGCGCATGCCCAGCGTGTTCCACTTGCCGTCGGTGGCGATACCGGGAGCCTCCGCGGGCAGCAGCACCAGCGACAGCGCCTTGGCCATGTCGGTGCCGCCCTCGAGCGCGCACCAGACCATGTAGTGCGAGGCGCCCAGCGCCATCGTGCAGAAGTGCTTCACCCCGTCCACCACGTAGGCGTCGCCGTCCTGGCGGACGGCCGTCTCCATCAGGAAGGTGCGGGAGAGGCTCACCGCGGGCTCGCTGCCCCAGCTCCCGAAGAGCTTCCCATCGCGCATGACCTCGCCGAAGTAGCGGCGCTTCTGGGCCTCCGTGCCGAGCGCGTCGATGAAGCGCATGACCGTGGAGTGCATATGCACGGTCATCGCGGTGTTGGCGCAGCCCCGCGCGAGGGTGCGGATCACGCCGATATAGGTCTGCATGTCCAGGCCGAGGCCGCCGTAGGCGGTGGGAATGCACGCGCCCAGAAAGCCGTCCCGAGCGAGCACGCGCCAGGAATCGATCGGGTTGACGCCGGCCGCGTCGTACTCGGCCGCGCGCGGGGCTATGTGCTCCCGCGTGAGCCGAGATACCAACTCCAGTAAGGCTTGTTTTGACTGGGGGGGAGCGGCCGCCGCTCCTCCCCCAGACCCCCCCGCCGGCTTCGAACTGCTAGCCATCGACCCCTTCCCGTTAGCTCATCCCTCCGACCGGTTTGCGGTTCCCGGTGACGCAGCGGCAGGTGTCGGCCTGGTGCAGCTCGATCATGTTGCCGAACGGGTCGTACATGAAGATCTGCTGCGACTGCGGGCCGACCACGCCCGTGGTCACCCAGAACTCCACGCCCATCCGCTCCAGCTCGGCCTTGGCCTCCTGGATGTCGGCCACCGCGAGGGCCACGTGCGGCCGCGAGGGATCCTTGTCGGGCCCCTGGGCGAACTTGGATGCCCCGTCCACGCCCATGAGATGGATTTGAGCCGTTCCGCCCACGTCCATCCAGTAGCCGTCGATGGTTGGAATGACCGGACGGCCCTGATCGGCGCTCAGGCCGAGCACGTCGTGGTAGAAGCCGTAGGCCTTCTTCACCTCGGCGGGTGAGGGACCGACCCGGATGCCGTGATGGTGGAGCTCAAGCACTTTGACGGCCATGGATGCCTCCTGTGAGCGTGCCCCAGATCCCCTTGGGGAGGAACAGGACGAACGCGGAGAAGATTGCCCCGATCACGATCGGCCACGCCTCGATGACCCGACTCAGGCGCTCCTCCAGCACGAGGAACGTGGCCGCCCCGACGAAGGGACCGAAGAAGGTCCCGGCGCCACCCAGCAGCGTCATCATCACCGTCTGGCCCGAGGTGGTCCAGTACAGGGATTCCACCGGCACGACGGTGAGGCGCAGCGCGTCGAGCGACCCGGCGAGCCCCGCGAAGCAGGCCGAGAAGACGAAGGACAGGTGCTTGACGCGATTGACGTCGTAGCCGCAGGCCTCCGCGCGGCTGGTGTTCTCGCGAATGGCCCGCAGCACCGCTCCGAAGGGGGAGTCGAGGATACGCTTGAGCGCTCCCACCGCGAGCCCCACCAGGACGTAGGCGAAGTAGTAGAAAGCGAGCGTGGTCTCGATGGAGTACTGCCAGGGCCCCAGCCCCAGGGTGAGCTGCGGGATGCCGCGGAGGCCGTCGTCGCCGCCCGTCCAGTCGGCCAGGTGGAAGGCGATGAAGTAGAGCAGTTGGGCAAAGGCCAGGGTCAGCATCGCGAAGTAGATACCGCGGCGGCGGAGGCAGAAGAAACCGATGACCATCCCGCCCAGGCCGGCCAGCAGCAGCCCCGAGGCGAGCCCGAGCCAGAGCGAGCCCACGTGGAGCTTCGCGAGCGCGATGCCGCAGCCGTAGGCCCCGAGGCCGTAGTAGGCCGCGTGGCCAAAGGACAGCAGCCCGGTGTAGCCGTAGAGCAGGTTGAAGCCCATGGCCAGGAGGCCGAAGACCAGCACCTGGGTGGCCATGGTTCGGTTGGGCACGATGAAGGGGAACAGGGCGAAGAAGACCCAGAAGGCGAGCACCGGGTGCGCGGCTATGCGAAGCGCGGCGCTCCGTAGAGCGCTCACTCGGCCAGGCCCGCCTCGCCGAAGAGGCCACTCGGCCGCACCAGCAGGACGACCGCCATCACCACGAACACCATGATCTCGGCGGCCTTGGGCACGAAGAAGGTGGTGAGCCCCACCACCTGACCGATCAGGAGCCCCGCCACCACCGCCCCGAGCAGGCTGCCCATGCCACCCACCACGATGACCACGAAGGACTCGATCACCATGGTCACGCCCATCTCCGCATAGGCGCCTCGCATGGGCCCGGCCAGCATGCCCGCCAGCCCCGCGAGCCCGGTGCCGATGCCGAAGACGACCAGCCAGACGCGCCCCAGGTTGATGCCGAGCGCGCGGACCATCAGCGGATCACGCGAGCCCGCGCGGATGATGAGCCCGATATTGGTGCGCCCCAGGAAGAAGTAGAGAGCGATCAGCACGGCGGCGATGACCGCGACCAGGAACAGCCGGTAGGCGGGGAAGGTCATGAAGCCGAGGTCGACGGCGCCGGCCAGGGCCCGCGGCGGATCCAGCGTGAGCCCGATCTTGCCCCAGAACACCTTGACGCCTTCGATCAGGATCAGGGAGAGGCCGAAGGTGAGCAGCAGCGGATCGTCGGGCGAGCGGCCGTAGAGCCGCCGGATGAGGAAGCGTTCGATGAGCAGGCCGAGCGCCCCCACCATGAGGGGCGCCACGATCAGCGCCACCCAGAAGCTCTTGGTGTAGCCGAGCAGGAAGACGCCGAAGTACGCCCCCAGCATGTAGAGGGCGCCGTGGGCGAAGTTCACCACCGTCATCAGCCCGAAGATCAGCGACAGGCCGATGGCCAGCAGAACGTAGATCATCCCGAGCACGAGGCCGGTGAAGACCTGTGCTAGGAGCGTCGAGAGCTCGGGCACGAGCTAGGCGTGACCCTTTTCCTTGCAGGTGCGGTCCAGCTCCTCGTTGGCAGGGATCTTCGCCACGATGTCCACGAAGCCCCATTCGCCCTTCACCTTCCCCGGCTCCCGCCCCCGGGTGATCCAGAGATCCTGGAAGGACTTGTTGTCGCAGTTCCGCCACCACTGCTTGCCCTTGTAGTGGTCGTAGACCGGGTTCTTGCGGAGCGCATCCGCCACCGCCTCGGAATCGACGGACTTGGCGAGTGTGCAACCCCGCGCGACCTCCATGACCCCGCTGTACGCGTAGGCGCCGTAGTCACCGGGAGGCGCGTTGTACTTCTTCCGGTACGTCTCCACGTACTTCTTCGCGGACGGCACGCTGTCCTCGAGCTCCCAGTAAAAGCTGGTCCCGCCGTAGACGTCGCCGTACAGGTCGCCTCCGCCTTCCTTGAGCTGGGGCAGCCAGACCAGGGGCTGGGCGATCTTCATCTGTTTCTTCATGCCGTAGCTCAGGACCTGCTTGAGGAAGGCGATGTTGTCTGCGCCCGGGGTCATCGACACCAGCACTTCCGGCTTGGCGGCCTGGATCTTGGGCAGGTGGGCCGAAAACTCGGCGCTGCCGAGGGGGTAGGGCGTCGAGCCCAGCAGGGTACCGCCCTGCTTGGCCAGGGTCTCGGTGAGGACGGCGTTGTTCTGCTTGCCCCAAGCGTAGTCGGCGTAGATGATCCACCACCTCTTGCCGAGGTTCTGGGCGATCCACGTCCCGACCGCGCGACTGGTGATCGTGGGGTTCAGGGCTTCGTGGAAGGTCAACGGGCTCGTGTCCGGCTTGGCGCTGATCTCGTCGGACTGGCTCACCGAGATGAAGAGCACCTTGGCCTTCTTGGTCTGCTCGTTGATGGCCATCTGCACGTGGGCGGCCAGCCCCCCGACGACGAACTGAACCTTGTCGTTCTCGATCAGCTCCTTGGTCCGCTGGGCCCCGACGGCGGGCTTGAGCTGGTCGTCGCGGAAGAGGACCTCGACCTTGCGGCCCAGGACACCGCCCTTGGCGTTCAGCTCGTCCATGGCCAGGGTGGCGCCGACCTGCTGGTCTGCGGCGAGCGCGCCGAACGGCCCGGTGAGCGGAAGGGGGAAGCCGATGCGGAGCGGGTCCTTGCTCTGCGCGCGCAGGACGGTCGGGAACGACAGGGCCGCGGCGCCGGCCGCGGTGGTTGCCAGGAATGAGCGCCGATCCATGGATTGCCTCCTCTTCCTTGAGTGAAGCGCAGCGACGGGGGGACAGGTGGCCGGTATCATAGGAGGCCGTCCAGGCCGTGTCAATCGTGTTAAGATGCCGCACCTTTGCGCACGAGGAGGCCCCCGAATGCTTCGGATCGCGTTGAGCGTCCTGACCGTGCTGGTGCTCCTGATCGCGGGCCTCGGCCCCGTGGCGGCCCAGTACCCCGAGCGTCCCATCACGATCCTGACCGGCTACCCGGCGGGCGGCATGGTCGACATCGTGGCCCGCGCGCTCAGCGAGGGGCTCAAGAAGAAATACCCGAAGGGTGTGGGCATCGTCACCCGGCCGGGGGCCGGCGGCTCGCTGGCGGTGGCCGAGCTCGTGCAGGCCAAGCCGGACGGCTACACGATCATCCTCGCGCCGCTCTCCACGCTCGTCATCCATCCGCAGCTCAACGACCTGCCCTACAAGACCCCGGACGATTATGAAGCGATTATCAATGTCGTCTCGTTCTATTCGCTCCTGGCCGTGAAGGCCGACGCGCCCTGGAAGACGGTGCAGGAGTTCGTCGCCGCCGCCAAGGCCAGTCCCGGGAAGCTGCGCGTCGGCTCCCCCGGCGAGGGCACCTCCAGCCACCTGAACTTCGAGGAGATGAAGCGGCTGGCTGGCATCAACCTCACCCACGTCCCGTTCTCGGGCTGGGGCGAGTCGAGCCCCGCGCTGTTGGGCGGCCACGTCGAGGCGCTGATGGCGCAGCCGGGCGAGGTCAAGCCCCTCGTGGACGGGGGAAAGATGCGCGTGCTCATGGTCTCCCAGGCGAAGCGACACCCCGCCTTCCCCGACGCGCCGAGCGCCAAGGAGCTCGGCTGGGGCGAGACCGCGAGCGGCGCCTGGTTCATGTTCGTGGCGCCCAAGGGCACGCCCGGACCCGTGCTGAAGTACATCCACGACACGGTCAAGGCCGCGATGGACGATCCGCAGTTCGTCAACACGATCAAGCAGCGGATGGTCGATATCGACTACCGGGCCGGCGATCAGCTCAAGGCGGACCTGTGGAAGGAACAGAAATTCCACACCGACGTGCTCGTGCGCCTGGGGATGATCAAGAAGAAGTAGCATGACCGAGCGGCTCCTGGCCCTCCTCGTGGTCGCGGCCAGCGGCGCGTACCTGCTGAGCGCGTGGCCGCTGCCGCACGGCACGACGGCGCGGCCGGGAGCCGGATTCTTCCCGTTGGGAGTCGGCGCGTTCGGCGCCATCATGGCTCTCGTGTGGACGGTGAGCGCGTTCCGGCGGCGGGCCCCCGTGTCGGGGGCGGCGGCTCAGCGGGCCCCGGTCGAGGGCG
>WNFA01001239.1_pt1 | contig 24062 bp, 21 predicted proteins | sample 5400481 | NCBI WGS metagenome assembly WNFA01 (sample SAMN13153340, study PRJNA577476) | soil metagenome | isolation source: 120 cm saprolite under Douglas fir tree site 2 hole 1 replicate 2 | place: USA:California | collected 2015-04-18 | reverse complement strand
ATGACGAGCCCAGAGTTCATGGTCATTGCCCATCGGGGCGCTTCGTCCTACGCGCCCGAGAACACGCTGGCGGCGTTTGACCTGGCCATCCAGATGGGGGTGAGTCACATCGAGCTCGACGTCCACTTCACCCGCGACGGCCATGTCGTGGTCATCCACGACGACACCGTGAACCGGACGACGAATGGATCCGGACCGGTGACGAGCCATGCGCTGGCGGCGTTACAGGGGCTCGATGCTGGTTCCTGGTTCGGGGGCAAGTTCGCCGGGCAGCGAATCCCCACGTTCGAGGAGGTCCTCGAACGATATCAGGGGCGGGCGCACCTCCACACGGAGATCAAGGGACACTCGGCCCCTCCTGTCTTGGGCAACAGACCACCAGAATTAAGGGCTACCGATCAGCCAGCTCGGCTGTAGGTTCCGTCTTGATTCCTGATCACCAAACACCGATCCGTCCACCGGGCGGAGTGGGATCACGGCAGGCTCAGCGCGATCAGCTCTGCGCGGAGGTTGCCGCCGCCGATCGGGACGACGATGTACTGTTTTCCCGCCGAGAGATACGTCATCAACGCGCCAGTAGCGTTCGCCGGGAGCTGGATCTTCGCGATCAGCTCCCCGCTCGCCTTGTCGAATACTTGCAACGCGGGGTCGTCGCTGACGACCCTCGGCACCGGTACCCACGGCCGGTCGGCGGCGGGCTGCGTGCCTCCGGCGGGGCCCATCTGCGCAACGAAAAGCAACGTCCGCGTCGCCAGCGGGAAGCTCCGGCGGTCCCATCCGAGCCTCCCGAGCTGAAGCGGCTCGAGCAGAGGATGGTGCCGCGGCCCCTCGCCTACCGGCACCACCCATACGTGGTCCCCGGTGCCGAGATTGATCGCGGTCAGGCGCCCGAAGGGCGGCTTGAGAAGCGGGAGGCCCTGTGGTCCTCGGAGGCGCTGGAGCCGCCCGACGTAACGATCGTTGATCGAGCTACCGGCCGAAGGGCTCAGCGTCACGACGTTGGGTGCGGTCACCGATGGCACATAGAGGCGGCCAGTTTCGGGATCGAACGCGGCGCCCGCCCAGTTGGCGCCACCGCCGACACCCGGAACGAGCACCGTCCCTCGCTCGCTGGGGGGCGTGAACAGCGGCCCATGATCGTACCGGGCGAGAATCTCCAGCGCTTGCTCGCGAAGCTCCGGCGTGAGGTCGATCACGTCGGCCGGGCTCGCTTCCTGGCGCTCGAACGGCGCCGGCCTCGTTGGGAACGGCTGCCGCGGTGCAGTCTTCTCGCCCGGCACTGCGGATTGGGGCACCGGCCGGTCATCGATGGGCCACAACGGCCTGCCGGTGACGCGGTCGAACACGAAGACGAATCCCTGCTTGGTGACCTGGGCCACGGCGCTCACTCTGCGGCCGCCCACAATGACGTCGACCAGGTTGGGAGCCGCGGGGATGTCGTAGTCCCAAAGTCCGTGGCGCACGAACTGAAAGTGCCACACCCTCCGGCCAGTGGCCGCCTCGAGACAGACGAGGCTGTCGGCGAACAGGTTGTCGCCGTGACGCTCGCCGCCATAGTAATCGTTCGCCGCCGGGCTGAAAGGCAGATAGACGTAGCCGAGCTCCTCGTCGGCGCTCATGATCGTCCACACGTTCACCCCGCCGACCGTGCGCCACGACTCACCCGCCCACGTCTCGTTGCCGAACTGACCTACCTGAGGGATGGAGTGGAAGATCCATCGCTGCGTGCCGGTGCGTACATCGAACGCACGGACGTGCCCCGGCGGCATGTCGAGGCGCATGGGCCAGCCCTGGATCGATGAGCCGACGATGACCAGATCGCCGATGACCAGTGGCGGCGACGTGACTGTGTACCACCTGCGATCGACCGGGCGCCCGAGCCCCTCGGTGAGATCTACGCGTCCTTCGTCGCCGAAGCTCGTGACCGGCGTTCCGGTCCGAGCGTCGAGGGCGATGAGGTAAGCGTTTCCCGTGGCGATCAGGATCCGTGCGTCGCGGCCGTCGGTCCAGTGGGCGACACCGCGATGCACGTAGCCGAAGTTGGCCGGCGTGCCGTGAACCCAGACTTTCGGGTCGTGGACCCAGAGCGTGCGGCCGCTGATCGCCTCGATGGCCGCCACCTGGCTGACTGAGGTGCTGACGTACAGCACCCCGCCGATCATCAGCGGCGTGGCCTGGTTTAACCAGGTCTGGATCCCCATCTGGAGTGCCATCAACTCGTGATCCGGGGACGTCCAGCGCCAGGCGATGCGAAGCTGCCGAACGTTATCGCGAGTTATCTGGTCGAGCGACGAGTAGCGCGCGTTCGCGTTGGTTCCGCCGTGAGTCGGCCATTCGCCGTGCGGCGGAACGGGCGACGCCACTTGCGCGATCAGCGCACAGCTCACCAGGCCGACGGCAAAGAGCGCGACGAGCAGCGTGGCCGCGAAGGGGCGACGCAGCGCGAGCATCGACCTGGACATTAGCACGAGCGCGGGATCCACCGGCGGCCGCGCGCAATCGGACCCCGTCGGATCACGGCACAAAGGTGATGCGGAGCACACGCCCGCCGTGATCGTCTGAAACGTAGAGTGCGCCATCGCGCCCGACGAGCACGTCGACCGGGCGGCCCCATACCCGATCGCCCGCGCGCCAACCCGTCGCGAAGTCCTCGACTCGCTGCCGCGGGCAGGCGGCATGAACGACCCGCACGATCTTGTAGCCGGCCGGCGGAAGCTCAGCACGGGAGCCATGGAGGGCGACGAAGAGGTTCCCTCGGTACGCGGCCGGAAACTGCGTCCCTGTATAGAAGGCGAGCCCCAGCGGTGCCGCGTGCGGCGGAAGTTCAACCGTGGGGAGCGTGAGGTCGCGGCAGTCCCTCGCGCCGCGAAACTCAGGATCGGGTGCGACCACGCCCCCTTGAGCGTAGCAGTCAGGCCAGCCGTAGTTGGCGCCCTGGCGCGCCAGGGCGAGGAAGTCTGGCGGGGCGCGACCGTTGCGCCAATCCCGCTCGTTGACCGTCGTCCACAACGCGCCGGTCGTCGGGTCGAACGCGAGCCCGACGGGGTTCCGGAGCCCGCTCGCGACGAGGCGCTCGTTCGATCCGTCAGGGGCGTAACTGACGATCGCGGCGCGGCGGCGATCCCCTTCGCGGCAAATATCGCACGAGGAGCCGATCGCGACGTAAAGCCGGCCATCGGGACCGAAGGCGATCGACCGTGTCCAGTGGTGCGCACCCGGCGGCAGATCGGGGATGATCACGACCGGTTCGGTCGCGGTGTGAGTGGTGACGTCGTAGCGGAAGCGCAGCACGCGCCCGGTCTCGGCAACCCAGAGGTGTCCGTCACGAACGGCGAGGCCGTGAGGGAGCCGCAGTCCCGCGGCAACCGTGACGGGCGAACGAAGCCGTTCCGGCCGCGGGGCCACGGGAAGGGCGACGATACGCCCCTGGTTCGGAATCGACACCAGCAGCGTCCCGGACGCATCGAGCGCGAGCATGCGCGGTGCCCCGAGGCCGTCCGCGACGAGTTCGATGCGGAATCCCGGGGCGAGGGCGAGTGGCGGTAGCTCGGCCGCCGCGGCTGCGGACGCGCCGAGCGCACCGAGCAGCACGGCTATCAGTTGCTTGACGGTCTGCGCGGTCACTGCTTGGGACGTGACGTCAGGGACTCGCGCAGCGCGACGAGACCAGAGTCTTGACCGCGCTCGCGGCGTCCTCTAGCATGCCGCCTCATGACGCTTCTCACCGCCCACACGATCGGGCACGCAGGCCCATGATCCACACGGAGCGTTGGGTCGTTGTGCTGCGGGTGGTCGTCGGCGCGTGGTTCGTGAAAGCCGTGTGGACCAAGTTCACCCTCGCCTTCCTCTGGGACGTGATTCCCTATCCGGCGGTGTCCCCACGCTTCCTCGCCTTCCATCCCAAGCGGATCGCCGAGTTCGCCGCCGGGAACCCCATCGGCTGGTACAAGGAGTTCCTCGAGGGGACGGTCCTACCGCAGAGCCGCGTGTTCGCGACCCTTCAGACCTTCGCCGAGGCGGCGGTCGGCCTCGGGCTCATCCTCGGACTACTGACCGGCCTCACCGCGCTCGTCGGGCTCTTTCTCAGCTTGAACTACGGTTTCGCGAGCCAATGGATGAGCTTCGGACAGCAGGGCTTCCACGTCCTCCTCGTGACCTCGATGATCACCTTCCTGGGCGCGCGCGCCGGCCGGACGTGGGGCATCGACCGCTGGATCCTCGTGCGGCGAGGAGGGCGCTGGCTCCGGCTCGTGATCTGACGGCGCCAGCGCTTCAGGGCGTGTCGGCGATCGCCACGCCCCAGGGCAGCGTCCCGCAGGGAATGCGCGCCACCACGGTGTTCGAGCGGGTGTCGATGACGGCGACCTCATTCGCGCGGCCGACGGTCGCGTAGAGAAACCTCCCGTCCCGGGTGAGCGCCACCCACCAGGTGCGCGGCCCGACCGGGATGACCTCGAGCACGTTCAGCGACGTGGCGTCCAGGACCCTGACGTCGCCGGACTGCCCGTGGGAGACGTACATGCGCGAGCCGTCTAGGGTCAGCACGATATCGACGGGGCGCCCGCCGCCGGTCGGCGCCGACTTGATGACGCGCATCTCCGTCATATCGATCACGGAAACGACGTGGGCCTGCTCGCTCGCAACGAGGAGCTGGCGCGAGTCGGCCGTGAAGCGCATGCCGCGCGGGTTCTTGGGCACCGGAATCTGCTTGACGACGGTGTCGCTCGCGGTCGCGATGACGTGGATGTCGTCGGAAGTCTCGTTGGAGACGGCGATCCAGCGCCCGTCCGGCGAGGCCACCGCCGTCTCGGGCTCCTTACCGACCGTGATCTTCGCACGGATCGTCAACGAGGCGGCGTCCAGGACCGTCACCGAGAGCTCGTTCTCGTTGACGACGTAGAGCGCGGTCCCTGCTCTGTTGAGGGTCAAACCCTCCGGGTCGATCCCCGCCGGCACGGTCTTCAGCACCTCGAGTGACTTGGCGTCGATGACGCTGAGGCTGTCCGAGTTGCTGTTGCTCACATAGACCCGCCGGCCATCGGGGCTCACCGCCACGCCCCGGGGGCGCTTGCCGACGCGAATCGTCCCGACGACGGTTCGGGTCGCCGCATCGATCACGGTCACATCGTCCGACTTCTCGTTCGTGACGAACACGCGTGTCTCGGCGCTTGCGGGCGCGGAGCCCAGCACGAGCACGGAGAGCAGGAGCAAGGGAACGAGGCGCGATCGGCTCATCGGCGCGTCCTTTCCGAACCAGTCGCCCACGAGACTCCTCCAGCTGCCCCCCCGAGTCAAGAGGGCGACTGGAGACTCTCCCGCGACGCCCAAGGACGTCCCCCACGTCGTGGAGCAGGCGAAGCGCCGCTGGACCTGGCTGATGTCGCCTCCCCCGGCCGCTGAGCCGGTGCGTCGTACCGCGGATGGTCTTGACATCGCGCGGTCCTCGGGACAATCCTTCTCCATCGCCGTGCAATCGGGCTGGGGTGTCGACGCCCAGCGGATGCAGGCGCAGCTCGACATGCTCCTCGTGTATCGCTCTCAGAGACTGAGAGAAGGTCTCCTCGCAGGCGCCACCCGACGGACGCGGAAGAGGTGTCTATGAAGAGCCGTCTCGCGGCCGTCGCGGTGGCGATCCTGGCGCTGCTGAACGTGTCCAGCCCCGCAGCGGCAGGTTGCGTTTTTTCGGGGCGCCCGTGGGATGAGCCACTGGTGCTCGTGCTCTCGGGGGGCGGCGCGAAGGGCGCCTACGAGGCTGGTGTGGCCGCGCTGCTCGCCGAGCAGGGAGTGCCAGTGCGGCTCGTCGCCGGCTCGTCGGCCGGAGCGCTCAACGCGGCGATGATCGCCGACGGGCGGGTGGAGCGCCTCGAGGCCCTCTGGCGCGGGCTCACTCGCGAGCGTGTCTATTCGATGAGAGCCCCGGCGTTCTTCGCGGGCCTGCTGCCGGGCTGGCTCACTCTGCTGGTGCTGGACCATGCGGAATCGATCTTCGATCCGCAGCCGCTGCGGGAGCTCGTGCACGCCGCGCTCGACCTTAGCCGCATTCGTGCCTCAAAGGTGCGCCTGCTGGTCGTCACGGCGGACCTGGCGCGGCGCGAGAAGCGCTTCTTCGACAATCAGACGGTGACCTCCGACGCGCTCATGGCCGCGGCCGCGGTGCCCGGCGCCTTTCCCGCCGTGAACGTGGACGGTACGCTGCTGGTGGACGGCGGGCTCACCAGTCGCGCGCCCGTCCTCGACGCGCTCGAGGCTGATCCCGCTGTCGGACGCGCCCTCGTCGTGATGAGCTATGCCCCCGACGAGCAGGGGGCGCGGCCAGCGACCATGAGGCGGGCCATCGAAGAGGCGTTCGAGATGGGCATGATCCACCAGATCAATCGGGACGTTGACCTTGCTCGCCTGAGGCACCCGACCGTAGACGTGCAGGTCCTTGCACCCGCCTCGCCGTTGCTGCAGAAGCCGCTCGACTTCGAGCCCAACGGCATCGCCCAGGCGCTCGGGCGGGGTCGGGTCGATGCCATGGCTTGCCTCCGGTCGTGGGGGAAGCCGTGAGCCACGCGGCCCACCGCGATCGGCGATGAGATCGGCCACCGCGATGATGCTCGGATCTCGCGTGCGCTCGCCGTAGACGTGCTTGACACGGGTGAAGCACGGCGTTATGTCTCGGCCGCGCGCCGCCCGACGCCGATCGCACGGCGCGCGGACCATGACCCGCGAGACCCGGAGAGGAAGAGGCGCTGTTCACAGGCAGTCAGAGCGCGAGGAGGGTGACATGCGACGGCAGGGGCAGCGCGTGATCGCAGTGGTGACGACGCTGAGCTTCTTGATCCTCATGGTCCGCCCAGCCTTGGCTGCCGATCCAGAGATGGATCGCCTGGTCCGGGGCCCGGTCGGGAAAGACTGGGTCACGAACGGCGGTAACTTGACCAACCAGCGTTACTCCACGCTGAAGCAGATCGACACCACCAACGTCACCCAGCTCAAGGGAGCCTGGATGACCCGCCTCAAAGGCTCCGGAGCCGGCGGCAAGTACTCCTTCGAGGCGTCGCCGCTCGTCAAGGACGGGATCATGTACGTCGTCACGGGCAACGACGACGTCTTCGCGCTCAATGCGAAGACCGGCGCGATCCTCTGGGAGTACTGGTCCGGCATCGACCAGAAGATCTCCACCGTGTGCTGTGGGTGGGTCAACCGCGGGCTCGCCATGGGTGAGGGGCTGCTCTACGCCGGCCAGCTCGACGCCAACGTCGTGGCCCTGAACATGAAGACGGGCGAGGTGGCGTGGAAGACTCCTATCGAGAAGTGGGAGAACGGCTACACCATCACCAGCGCTCCGCTCTACTACGACGGGATCGTCTACAGCGGCCTCTCGGGTGGAGAGTTCGGCGTTCGCGGCCGGCTGACCGCCCTGGACGCCAAGACCGGCGCGATCCTGTGGCGGTCGTACACGCTCCCGGGGCCCGGCGAGCGCGGCAGCGACACCTGGCCCCCCGGCACCGATCATTCGACGCGCGGCGGGGCGACCATCTGGAACACGCCGGCCCTCGATCCCGACCTCGGGCTCGTCTACTTCGTCACCGGCAACTGCGGCCCGGACTACGACGGCTCGATGCGCGAGGGCGACAATCTCTTCTGCGCCTCGATGATGGCTCTGAAGGCCAAGACGGGCGAGTACGTCTGGCACTTCCAGCAGGTGCACCACGACATCTGGGACTACGATGCGGCGAGCCCGGTGGTCCTCTTCGATACCGTGATCAATGGCCAACCGCGCAAAGGGATCGCCGAAGCTGGCCGCACGGGCTGGGTGTACATCCTGGATCGGACCAACGGCAAGCCCCTGATCGGGATCGACGAGCGTCCGGTACCCCAGGACCCGCGGCAGAAGACGGCCAAGACCCAGCCGATCCCGAGGGGCGACGCGACCGTACCGCAGTGTGCCGCGCTGGTGCCGGGCTATGAGAAGGCCGGCTGCATCTTCGAGACCTTCTGGGAAACTCCGGTGCTGATGCAACCGTCGGGGATCGGCGGCACGAACTGGTCGCCGGTGCCGTACAGCCCCGACACGCGCTATTTCTACGTGCCTGGTACGGTGCGCACGAGCGCGTTCACGCGCTTTGGCGACAAGTACGTGCAGGGGCTGCGCTACACCGGTGGAAGCCAGGCGGCGCCCATCGGATCATCGATGACCGGGACGTTCACGGCGATCGACAGCACGACGAACAAGATCGCCTGGCAGCACAAGACTCCCTACCGGATCGGCGGCGGCGGGGGCTCGACGGTCACCGCGGGCGGCCTCGTCTTCCGCGGGGAGCCCGACGGCAACTTCCTCGCGATCGATGCCAAGTCGGGCAAGGAGTTGTGGCGGTTCCAGACCGGTTTCGGGGCTGACGCGCCTCCGGTGATTTATGAAGTGGACGGCGAGCAGTTCATCGCCATCGCGACGGGGGGTAACCAGCTGCAGGGCAGCGCGTATGGCGACGCGGTGTGGGCGTTCTCGTTGAAGGGGCAGCTGGGTCCCCTGTGGCCACCGCCTCTACCCCAGACTGTCGCCGGGCCCACGGGACCGATCACCGCGGACGCCGACACGGTCAGGATGGGCGCCAACAACGTGGAGTACAGCTTCGGGCCGCCGCGCATTCGGATCAAGGCGGGCGCCACCGTGACCTTCACCAACGTCGGCGATCTGCCACACTCGGCGACGTCGATGGAACGGGGCAAGTGGGACACCGGGGTGCTGGTCAAAGGCGGCACGAAGGCCATCACCTTCAATCAGCCGGGCAACTACTTCTATATCTGTCTGCCACACCCCTGGCAGTACGGCCAGGTCATTGTGGAGTAGCGAACGCGCCGGACGGGCGCGCCTGCGCCCGTCCCTCATCGCCGGCGTGGTCGCGCTGGGACTCCTCGCCGTCTGCTTCGCCTGGCGTGACCGGCCAGCGGCCCAGATCGCCCCGCCGGCGACGGAAGGGCTGCAGGTCCTGCTCACGACGTCCGAGCTGGTGGTCGGCCAGAATCGGCTCGCCTTCGGCCTCCTGAGGGACCACAAGCTCCTCGCCGATGCCAGGGTCGCCGTGCGGGTCTATGCCATCCATGACGGGGACGCGCGTCTCATCGCCGAAACGCCGGCTCCCTACGACAGGTTGGAGGTCGTCGAACAGGGCAAGCGGGTCCACATCCACCCGGACGGCTCGCGGCACGTGCACGGCGAGGCGACCGACGTGCAGGGCATCTATGTCGCGCAGGTGACCTTTCCGCGCTCCGGCGCCTGGGGCCTCGAGATCCTTGCACAGCCGGGCGACGGCACCGTCGAGTCGGCGCGATTGAGCGTCAGCGCCCTGGCGGCTTCTCTCACGCCGATGGCCGGGACGCCGGCGCCGCGCAGTCGGAACCTCATCGTCAGCGACGTCAGCGAACTGAAGCAGATCGATTCCAGCGAGCCGCCGGATCCGCGGTTGCATCAGACGCGGATCGCGGACGCGATCGCACAGGGCAAGCCGCAGGTGATCGTGTTTGCGACGCCCAGGTACTGCACCAGTCGCGTGTGCGGCCCGGTCGTGGACATCGTGCGGACGCTGCTCCCGACCTACGGCGATCGAGTCGTCTTCATACATCAGGAGATCTGGGAAACGGGGTCCCTGAATAAGTTCTCTCCCACGGTGGAGGAGTGGAACCTCCGCTCCGAGCCGTGGATCTTCGTGGTGGACGGCGGAGGGATAGTCCGCGCCCGATTCGAGGGTTTGACGACGCGGCGCGAACTCGAGGAGGCCCTGAGGCTCGTGCTCGGGCCAGAGCGGCGGTAGCGGTCACGGCGCCCTGGGTTTCCACGGGTGCACCGGAATGAAGTTGTCGCGGTTCGGCATCTTCACTCTGGGCAGCGTCTCGGCATTCATCACGTCCTGTTCCCCGATGATCCCGTTGAGGCTGAGCAGATAGGCGGTGACGGCATACACCTCGCTGTCCGTCAGCGACTGCGGCTGGGCGAACGGCATCGCCCGCCGGACGTAGTCGAACACGGTCGTCGCATACGGCCAGTAGCTGCCGACCGTGCGCACCGGCGTCTTGCCCGCCAGGGTCCCTTGGCCCCCTACGAGCTGCTCGTTGGGCCCGCCCCCGCCCTTGTCCCCATGGCAGGCCTGGCACTTCTGGGCATAGACGAATGCGCCTTCAGCCGGCGTCCCGGCTCCCTGCGGCAGTCCACGCCCGTCGGGAGGGATGCTAATGTCCCAGCCGGCGACCTCGGCCGGGGTTGCTGGACGCCCGAGATTCGGCGCTTCGCGAGTCGCCGGGCCCGCGCAGCCGCCGAAGACGATGACGAAGCTCACCACGACGAACGCCTCACGCGTAGACATTCTTGACCTCACCGCTCGACTCGACGCGCCATGCCTGGATCGCGTTGTAGTGGAAGATGACGTTTGCGCCGTGCTCGGCGATCAGCTGATCGCGCGTCGGCTGGACGTGGCCGACGTCGTCCGTCGCGCGACTCTTGAGCACGGTAGGGGCGCCGTTCCACTTCCAGGCGATGCGGAAGCGCGTCAGCGCGTACGCCAGCACGGGGGTTGACAGCGCGGCCTCCGCCCAGCTCTGCCCGCCGTCCGCCGAGACGTCGACCTTGCGAACCTTTCCGCGGCCCGACCACGCGATTCCGGAGAGCTCGTAGAGGCCCGGCCCCGTCAGGCGCAGCCCGGGCGCGGGGCGCGTGATGAGCGATTTCACCTCCATCGGATACGTGAACATCAGCGCCTTACCGTCAGCCTGGAGATCGGTGTAGCGCGAGGTCTCGTCCTTCGTCATCGTCGGCGTGTCCGTCACCTTGATCCGCCTGAGCCATTTCACGCTCATGTTGCCTTCGTAGCCAGGGAGAAACAGTCGCACCGGATAGCCGTTCTCCGGACGGAGGCGCTCACCGTTCTGGTACAACGCCAGCATCGCGTCGTCCATGGCCTTCGCCATCGGCACGCTCCGACTCATTGCCGCCGCGTCCGCGCCTTCCGCCAGAATCCAGTCGGCCCGCGGATCGGCGCCCGCCTCCTCGAGGACTAGGCGCAGCGGAACCCCCGTCCACTCGCTGCAGGCCACAAGGCCATGAGTCTGTCCGCACGTGAGCGTGGGCGGCGTCGGCTGATACATCACCCCGCTGTTGCCCGAGCATTCCATGAAGTGGATGCGCGACACCATCGGGTAGCGCAGCAGCGACGCGACCGTGAAGATCAGCGGGCGCGCGACCATCCCGTGGATGAGCAGCTGGTGCTGCGCCGGGTCGATCGCGGGTACGCCATTGTGGTGACGCTCGAAGTGCAGCCCACTCGGTGTGATGATGCCCTCCAGTGCCTCCAGCGGCGTGCGCGAGGCCCCGGCGCCCGTCGTGCCCGGTTGGGAGCGGATGAGGGTGCGCGTCACCTCACGCTCGTACGTGGCCGGTGATCCGTACGGGTTGAATGGAGCGCCGGGGATCTTCATCGCCGTTGGAGTCTCCGGTGGGCCGGCTGCCTCCGCCTCGCTGGGGGCGAAGGCCATGAACGCTCCGGTCACGAGCGCTCCTACGCCTCCCTTCACGAAGACTCTGCGGTCGAGCAACCCGTTTCCGGCTGCCTCGCGCTCACTTTTGAAACGGCGGTCATGGCGTCGTGGACGCATCGCTGTCCTCCCCGTCGAGGCGATCTTCGCGGAATCCCGCGCTTGCTTCGTGAGAATGCGTCGAGGGTAGCCGCGCGGCCCAGGAGGGTCAAGACGCACTGGGGGACGCCCTGGGGTCGGTCGCACCCGCCCGTCGTATACTGCGACGATCATGACGGGGCGCAGTCTAGCCACCGGGCTGCTGGGACTGGCGCTCCTGTCATCGATCGTCGCGCGGCCTGCCGCGGCGACCGTGAGTCGCGTCACCGTCCAATCGCGCCAGGACGTCCTTGGCGGGCGACCCTTCGGGACGGCGGGCGGCTACGAGAAGCTCGTCGGCGTGGTCGAGTTCGCGCTCGACCCCGCCAATGGGGTCAATGCGCGCATCGTGGACCTGGCGCACGCGCCAAGGGATGCGAGTGGACGCGTCACCGCGTCGGCGAATTTTATGGTCCTGCGCCCGAAGGCGATGCCGCGTGAACGCGCAGTGGCGCTTCTCGAGGTCTCCAACCGCGGCGGGAAGGCCGTGTTGCCGTATTTCGCGCGCGCCGCGTGGAGCGCGGACCCGGCTGCCGAGGCCGAGTTTGGCGACGCCCTTCCGTTGCGGCTCGGTCTCACGCTCATCTGGGTTGGTTGGCAGTTCGACGTGCCGCCCCGCGACGGCGTCTTGCGTCTGGACGTGCCGGTCGCGACCGACGGCGGTCGGCGGATCGAGGGCCTCGTGCGCTGCGACTGGACGGTGGAAGAGCGCGTTGTCACCCTGCCGCTCGGCCACCGCGACCACCGGCCGTATCCCATCGCCGACGTGGAGCACCCCGACAACGTGCTGACGGAGCGCGACGGCCGGCTGGCCGCCCGCCGCATCGTGCCGCGTGATCAGTGGCGCTTCGCGGACGGGGAGACGCGGATCGCGCGCGCTGGAGGCTTCGAGCCTGGCAAGATCTATGAGCTCGTCTACCGCGCGCGCGACCCTGTCGTCGTCGGCATCGGTCTTGCCGCGGTGCGTGACATGATGTCGTACGCCAAATACGACGCGTCCAGCCCCTTCCCCGTCCGCTGGGGTGTCGGCCTCGGCATCTCGCAAACGGGCAGGTTCCTGCGGCACTTCATCTATCAGGGCTTCAACACGGACGAGGCGAGACGCCCGGTCTTCGACGGCCTCTTCGTGCACACGGCCGGCGCCGGGCGCGGCAGCTTCAACCATCGATTCGCGCAGCCCTCACGCGACGCTCACCGGTTCTCCGCGTTCTTCTATCCGACCGACCTGTATCCGTTCACGGGCAGAAGTCAAGGCGATCCGGAGACGGGCATGACCGACGGTCTCTTCGCCCACGAGGCGCACCTGCCGAAGATTTTTTTCACCAACACCGGCTACGAGTACTGGGGCCGCGCCGCCTCGCTGATTCACGTGACACCCGGCGCCGACGCCGACGTCGAGCCGTCCCCCAACGAGCGCATCTACCATCTCGCGGGCGGACAGCATTTCGTGGTGGATCGACCGTCCCTGTCAGAGCGGTCCGACGCCGTCGTGACGTATCGCGGCAACCCCCTGGACTTTCGACCCTCGCTGCGGTCACTCTTGACGCGGCTGGTCGAGTGGGTGCGCGACGGACGCGAGCCGCCCCCGAGCGCGTACCCTCGCCTCGATACCGGCACGCTCGTCGCTGTGGATCGCGTGCGAGCTCCGGCGATTCCGGGAGTTGGATGGCCGCGGGTTGCGCACGAGGCGTACCGTGTCGACTACGGGCCACGATGGCCGAACGGTATCATCACGCTGGAGCCGCCGCGCCTCGGTAAGCCGTTCCCCTCTCGCGTCCCCCAGGTGGACGTCGACGGCAACGAGTTGGGCGGTGTCCGGAGCCTGGAGCTGTTAGCCCCGCTGGCCACATACACACCATGGAGCCTCCGTCGCGGCGCGGCCAACCCGGACGAGCTCGTGGACTTCTACGGAACCTTCATCCCGTTTGGGCGCGACCGGGCGGAGCGTGAGCGCCGCGGCGATCCGCGCGCGAGCGTGACGGAGCGCTACGGCGACCGAACGCGGTATGTGGACCTCGTCAGACGTCACGCCGAGATGCTCGCGCGATCGGGGTTTCTCCTCGTCGAGGATGTGCCGCGCGTCGTGGAGCAGGCGGAGCGCAGCTGGACCTGGCTGATGCCGTCTCTCCCGGCCTCGAGACGATGACGTCGGCACCGGGATAGGGATGCAGCATTGCAGCACCGCATTGCAGATGGGCTTGACATCGCCTGGATCTCCGGACGATTCTTCCGTCAGGCAGCGGGAGAACGGGGATGAGCGAGATGCCACGCCGATGCAGCGCGCCCGACCCGCAGCCCGGGCGCCGTGCCGTGCTCAAGCTGGCAGTGGGCGTGGGATTGGCGCTGCCGGTTGCCGGCCTCGTCGGCGCCCAGGACGACAACCCACGGAAGGCGCGGCCGCAGAGGAACGATCGCTTCGTGTTCGCCGGCGGCGAACGGAAGGGGCAGCTCATCACGCTCGCGGACCTTCCCGCCGGCGGGCCGCCCCTCACTGCCTACCCGATGGATCCGACGGCCAGGGTCGTCCGAGACGATTCGCGACTCAACCAGGTCCTGCTCGTCCGTCTCGATCCGAACCAGCTCAATGGCGACACGCGCGCGCGGGCCGCGGACGGGATCGTCGCCTACTCGGCGGTGTGCACGCATACGGGTTGTGACATCTGGGATTGGCAGCCAGCGTCGGGCACGGTCAAGTGCCCCTGCCACTTCTCGGAGTTCGATCTCAAGGAGAGCGCGCGTGTCCTGAACGGTCCGGCGCCGCGACGGCTACCGGCCCTGCCGCTGAAGGTCGTCGACGGCATGCCCGCGGTGGCCGGCGGCTTCGTCGGCCGTCCAGGCTTCGAGACGGGCGGCGGGTAAGAGTCGAGACGGCGTCGCGCAGCGCAGTCGACACGCCAACACGAGGGGGACGACGACGATGTCGGTGAGAAAGCTAGCGACCCTGGGTTCCATGGTCCTGGTAACGCTCGGACCCGCGATGCTCGCTGCGCAGCAGAGCGTGGTGAGCTACAGCGCGGTCACCGAGCAACGGCTTCTCAACCCGGAGCCGCACAACTGGTTGATGTACCGGGGTACCTTCAACGGCTGGGGGTACAGCCCTCTCGATCGGATCACCCCCGCCAACGTCAAGAAGCTCGTGCCGGTGTGGACCTTCTCCACCGGCGTGACCGAGGGCCACCAGTCCCCGCCGATCGTCAACAACGGCGTCATGTTCGTCACGACCCCCCAGCAGCAGGTCTTCGCGCTCAACGCCAAGACGGGTGACTTGCTCTGGCGCTACAAGAAGGAGCTGCCGGAGGACCTGCTCCAGCTCCATCCCACGAACCGGGGCGTGGCGCTCTGGGAGGACCGGGTGTACCTCGCGACCGTCGACGCTCACCTGGTCGCGCTCGACGCCAAGACCGGGACGGTCGTGTGGGACACGACCGTCGACGACTACAAGAACGGCTACTACTTCACCCTGGCTCCGCTCATCGCCAAGGGCAAGGTCATGATCGGCACCTCGGGCGGCGAGCTCGGCATCCGCGGCTACATCGCCGCCTTCGACGCGCGCGACGGGAAACCGGCGTGGAAGACCCACACGATCCCGGGTCCGGGCGAGCCTGGTCACGACACCTGGCCGGGCGACACCTGGAAGACGGGCGGCGTTTCCGTGTGGCTCACGGGGCACTACGATCCTCAGCTCGGCCTGAGCTTCTGGGGCACGGGCAACGCGGCGCCGTGGCCGGGCGACATGCATCCGGGCGACAATCTCTACTCGTCGTCGGTGATCGCGCTCGACGTCGATACGGGGAAGATCCGCGGCCACCATCAGTATCACTGGAACGACTCCTGGGACTGGGACGAGGTCTCCACGCCGCTGCTCATCGATTTCCAGAAGGACGGGCGGACGATCAAAGGCCTCGTGCATCCGGGCCGCAACGGCTACCTCTGGCGGCTCGAGCGCCGCGCCGACTCGATCAAGTTCGTGGACGCGAAGCCCTTCGTCATCCAGGAAGTCTTCACCAAGATCGATCCCGTCACCGGACGCCCGAGCTACGATCCCGAGCGCAAGCCGCGAACGGGCGCCGCGGTCACCTTCTGCCCTGGGCTGTGGGGCGGCAAGGACTGGACACCGGCGGGCTACAACCCCAAGACGAACTATCTGTACATCCCGGCCAACGAGAACCTGTGCAGCACCCTGGTGGGGATGCAGGGCCCTTACGAGCCCGGCAAGCTTTACCTCGGTATCGACCGGCCGAAGACCACGATGAGCTGGCGCCAGGGCGCGACCCACATCGGCGAACTGCAGGCGTGGGACATGGCGACCGGCCAGAAGGTCTGGACCCAAAAGTTCCAACACCAGAACTGGGGTCCGATCCTTACGACCGGCGGCGGCCTCGTCTTCCTCGGCGGCACCAACGACCGGAACTTCCGAGCGTTCGACGCCAAGACGGGCGCGCCCCTCTGGCAGTTCAAGACCAACTCCGGGGTCACAGGAGTGCCGAGCTCGTTCGCGGTCGACGGCGTGCAGTACATCGCCGTGCAATCGGGCTGGGGCGTCGACGCCCAGCGGATGCAGGGGCGGCTCGACACGTTCCTCGGCACCAAGACCGAGGTGCCCCAGGGCGGGGTGATCTGGGTGTTCGCTCTTCGGGACTGAGAGGAGGACTGCTCACGGGGCCAGCCGCGCGCATGGCAGCTGGCCCGTGTCTCGACGGAGTCTTGCCCTCAGGCACTCGATGGTGGATATTGCCCGCACGGTACTCCGGAGGAGGGGATGCTATGGCACGCCTGACGATCAACGGCAGAACCAGCGAGGTCGACGTCGATCCCGGCACGCCCCTGCTGTGGGCTATCCGGGAACAGGTCGGCCTCACAGGCACCAAGTACGGCTGCGGCATCGCGCTGTGCGGCTCGTGCACGGTGCATCTCGACGGCGCGGCGGTCCGCTCCTGCGTGGTGCCCGTGAGCGCGGCCGTCGGCAAGCAGGTCACCACCATCGAGGGCCTGGCCAGCGGCGGTATCCTGCACAAGGTGCAGAAGGCCTGGCTCGACCACGACGTACCACAGTGCGGCTACTGCCAGGCGGGCATGATCATGGCGGTAGCGGCGCTCCTGAAGTCCAAGCCCAGGCCGACCGACGCCGACATCGACGCGGGGATCACCAACATCTGCCGCTGCGGTACGTTCCAGCAGGTGCGTGAGGCCGTCCACGCCGCGGCCAAGGCATAGAGGGGGAGCTGACATGATCACCAAGGCTCCGAAGATCGATCGCCGCTCCTTCCTCATCGGCACCGCTGCTGTCGGTGGAGGGCTCGCGCTCGGCTTGAACATCCCGTTCGGCGGCGGCGTCGTCCGCGCACAGGATGGGTCGCCCGAGATCACTGCCTGGGTGGTCATCCGCCCGGACGACAAGGTCGTGATCCGGATCGCGCGTTCCGAGATGGGGCAGGGAACGCTCACCGGCCTCGCGCAGATGGTGGCCGAAGAACTCGAGTGCGACTGGTCGAAGGTGACGACCGAATATCCGACGCCGGGACAGAGCGTTGCGCGCAAGCGCGTGTGGGGCGATTTCTCCACGGGCGGCAGCCGCGGCATCCGGTCCTCCGAAGAGTACGTCCGCCAGGGGGGCGCCACGGCGCGGACGATGCTGATCCAGGCCGCGGCCGACGACTGGAAGGTTCCGGCTTCCGAGTGCAGCGCCGCCAACAGCGTGATCACCCACCGGCCCTCCGGCCGCACGACCACCTACGGCAAGGTGGCGGAAGCTGCGGCGAAGCTCACCCCGCCGACGAACGTGCCGCTGAAGGACCCGAAGGATTGGAAGCTCATCGGCAAGTCGGTGAAGCGCCTCGACACGATGGACAAGTTGACGGGAGCGCAGGTCTACGGGGCGGACCTGAAACTGCCCGGAATGCTCAACGCCGCGATCAAGGACTGTCCGGTGTTTGGCGGCAAGTTGAAGAGCTTCGAGGCCGCGAAGGTCAAGGGCATGCCGGGCGTGCGGCACGTAGTCCCGGTCGGCGAGTCCGCGGTCGCGGTGGTGGCCGACACGTGGTGGCAGGCCAAGACCGCGCTCGACGCGTTGCCCATCGTCTGGGACGAGGGCCCGAATGCCAAGGTCTCGAGCGCCACGATCGCCGAGATGCTGAAGGCCGGCCTCGACGCCGACCAGGCCTTCGTGGCCAACCAGAATGGCGACGCCAAGGGCACCATTCGCGGCGCAGCCAAGAAAATCGAGGCCGTCTACGCGTATCCGTTCCAGAACCACGCGCCGATGGAGCCGATGAACGCGACGGCGCGCTACACGGCCGATCGCTGCGAGGTCTGGGTCCCGACCCAGAACGGCGAGGGCGCGTTCGCGGCGACCCTGGCGGCGTCCGGCCTGCCGGCCGACAAGTGTGAGGTCTACAAGATCCACCCCGGCGGTGGGTTCGGCCGGCGCGTGGCCCACCACGATTACGTGACCCAGGCCGTCCTCATCGCCAAGCAAATGCCCGGGACGCCGGTGAAGCTCCTGTGGACCCGCGAGGAGGACATGCTTCACGGCAAGTATCACCCGGTCATGCAGTGCAAGCTGGTCGGAGCGTTCGATGCCGCCAACAACCTCACCGGCCTGCACATGCGCCTGTCGGGGCAGTCGATCCTCAGCGACGTGCGGCCGGCCGCCCTCCAGGAGGGCAAGGACCCGCTGGTGTTCCAGGGGCTCAACCCGGCCGGGGAGTTCGCCATCGGTTATAGCGTGCCGAACTTGTTGATCGACCATGCGATGCGCAACACGCACGTCCCGCCCGGGTTCTGGCGCGGCGTGAACATCAACCAGAACGCGATCTTCCTCGAGTGCTTCATGGACGAGCTGGCCCATGCCGCCGGGCAGGATGCGCTCGAGTTCCGGCGCAAGCTGATGAGCAAGCATCCCAAGCACCTCGCCGTGCTGAACGCGGTGGCGGACCGGGCGGGCTGGGGCAAGCCAGCGCCGCAGGGCGTGTTCCGCGGGTTGGCCCAGATGATGTCGTTCAACAGCTACGTGGCGGCCTGCGCTGAGATCTCCGTCAGCGGCGGCAACAAGATAAAGGTGCGCCGCATCGTCGCCGCGACCGATTGCGGGTATGCCGTCAACCCGGCGCAGATCGAGCGGCAGATTGCCGGCTCGTTCGTCTACGGATTGTCCGGGCTGTTCATGGAGGAGTGCACGGTCAAGGATGGTCGCATCGAGCAGACGAACTTCAATACCTACGACTCGATGCGGATCGCGCAGATGCCGAAGGTCGAGTCGATCATCATGCCGTCCGGCGGTTTCTGGGGCGGGGTGGGCGAGCCGACGATCTGCGTGGCCGCGCCCGCGGTGCTGAACGCGTTCTTTGCCGCGACCGGCAAGCGCATCCGGACGGTCCCGCTGAAGAACCACGGCATCACGCTGGTGTAGACGATGGGCAGGGCCCTGGCCGTTGCGATCGGGGTCGCCTCGATCGCAGCGGTCGCGGTGGCGTCGGCGGAGCCGCCGGCCGGCGCCGCGGCGTGCTCCGGTTGTCATCCGGCCTCGACCCGCGTGACGTCGCCCGTGCCGCGGCTGGCCGGGCTCGATCGGGCGACGATCGTCAGGGCCATGCAAGACTTCCGCTCGGGGCAACGGGCGAGCACCGTCATGGACCGGATCGCCAAGGGTTTCACCGACGCCGAGATCCAGGCCATCGCCACCTGGTACGCCACCCAACGGTGAAGGCGGGCCGCCGCGAGTTCCTGAAGCTCGGTGTCGCGGCCGCGGCCTCAACCGCGCTCCTCCCCGTCCCGACCTTCGCGCAAGGGGCCGCCCCGCGCGTCGTCGTCGTCGGAGGAGGTTTTGCTGGCGCCAGCTGCGCCCGCGCCATCCGGCAGGCCGAACCGCGCATCGCGGTGACGCTGATCGAGGCCAATACAACGTTCACCGCCTGCCCGTTCAGCAACGCGGTGATCGGGGGCCTGCGAGAGCTGAGCGCGCAGCAGTTCACGTACGAGCGCGTCGCCGCCGACGGCATCGCCGTGGCCCGCGCGACCGCGACCGCCGTCGACGCGCAGGCGCGGTCGGTCACGCTCGCAGACGGCACGCGCCTGCCCTACGACCGGCTGGTGCTGGCGCCCGGCATCGACATCCGCTGGGACGCGCTGCCGGGCTACGACGAGGCCGCGGCCGCGCACATTCCGCACGCCTGGCGCGCGGGCGAGCAGACCCTGCTGTTGCGGCGCCAGCTCGAAGCGATGGCCGACGGCGGGCTCGTCGTGATCTCGGCCCCGGCGAATCCGTTCCGCTGCCCGCCCGGGCCCTACGAGCGCGCCAGCCTGATCGCGCACTATCTCAAGACGAAGAAGCCGCGCTCGAAGCTGATCGTCCTCGACGCCAAGGACACCTTCTCCAAGCAGCGGTTGTTCCAGGCCGCCTGGGCCGAGCTGTATCCGGGTCTGCTCGAGTGGGTACCGCTGTCCAAGGGCGGTAATGTGACCTCGGTGGACGCCGCCACCGTCACGCTGGTGACCGATTTCGGCCGGCACAAGGCGGCGGTGGCCAACGTCATCCCGCCGCAGAAGGCGGGCCGCATCGCAGAATCCGCGGGCGTCGCCGACCGCAGCGGCTGGTGCCCGATCGATCCGGTGACGTTCGAGTCGAAGCTACAGGCCCACATTCACGTCATCGGTGACGCCGCGATCGCCGGCGCGATGCCGAAATCGGCCTTCGCCGCGAACTCGCAGGCCAAGACGTGCGCGGCGGCGGTCGCACGGCTCCTCACGGGTGGAGCGCCGTCGGCGCCCAAGCTGATCAACACCTGCTACAGCCTGGTTGCGCCGGACTATGGGATTTCGGTCGCCGGTGTCTACGCGCCGGCGGGCGGGCAGCTCGCTGAGGTTCCCGGCTCCGGCGGCGTCAGCCCCACCGACGCGCCGCGCGCGACACGGGCGGCCGAGGCCGTGCTGGCCGAGGCCTGGTTTCGCACGATCGCCGCCGAGGTGTTTGGGTGAGACTGGCGGCCGCGATCGTCGCGGTCGGCTGCCTGGTGGGTGTGGCGATCGTGGCCAACCGTCAGGTCGGTCTCTGCCTGCTCTGTCACAGCGGGCCTTTCCCGGAGGAGCGGTTCCAGGGCAATCTCGCGCCCCCTCTGCAGGGAGCCGGGAGCCGATGGTCCGAAGGTCAGCTGCGGCTCCGAATCGTCGATCCCGGCCGGATCAACCCGGCGACGATCATGCCGGCGTATCATAGAACCGACGGATTGGTGCGGGTCGCGCCGGCCTGGCGTGGTAAGCCCGTCCTGAGCGCGGAGCAGATCGAAGACGTGGTGGCCTTCTTGATGACCTTGAAGGACTGAATGGAACGACACACTTCCCGCCGAGAATTCCTGCTGGCCGCCGGGGGCGTGTCGGCGGGCATAGGGCTGGGCGCGGTCATCGTGGTCGAGCCCGCGCGCGCGACCCCCGCCGCGACGCAGGAGGCCATTCGCAAGGTGGTGGGTTCCGCGCGCATCAACCCGGGCAAGGTGAAGCTCGACTTGCCGCCGCTCATCGAGAACGGCAACACCGTGCCGCTCGCGGTCACCGTCGACAGCCCGATGACCGAGGCCAACCACGTGAGGGCCATTCACGTCTTCACGGAAAAGAACCCCCAGCCCTACGTGGTGAGCTTCCACCTCGGGCCGCGCGCCGGGCGGGCGAAGGTGGCGACCCGCGTCCGGCTCGCCGACTCGCAAAGCGTGGTCGCGATCTGCGAGCTGAGCGATGGCACGTTCTGGTCCGACAGCGCCGACGTCGTGGTCACTCTGGCGGCGTGTCTGGAAGGTGGGATCTAGCCGTGGCGAGCGCACTGATCAACGTACCGGCCCGGGCCAAGCGCGGCGAGGTCATCGAGATCAAGACGCTGATCTCGCATCCGATGGAGACGGGGTTTCGCCGTACCCAGATCGGCGCGCTGATCCCGCGCGACATCATCAGGGGGTTCGTGTGCACCTACAACGGCTCGGAAGTGTTCCGCGCCGAGCTCCACCCGGCCATCGCCGCGAACCCCTTCATCGTGTTCTCGACGGTCGCCACGGAGAGTGGCACCCTCGCGTTCCACTGGACCGGCGACAACGGCTTCTCGGTGACCGAGTCCGCCGCTATCAGCGTCGAGTAAGTGCGGCGCTTCGGCGCCGCAGTGGGCGCGGTCGCGATCGCGGCGTCGGCCTTCGCCGGCGAGATCCCGCGCTCCGACCGCCGCTCGGGCTACGACTTCATGAGCCGCGAGACGCGCGCGATGCAAGACGAGGACTCCGCCAATCCCGGGCAGCTCTGGGTGCTCGAGGGCGGAACGCTGTGGAACCGGAAGGCCGGCGCCGCCGGCCGCGCCTGCGCCGACTGCCACGGTGATGCCCGGGCGAGCATGAAGGGCGTGGCCGCGCGCCATCCGGCGTTCGACGCCGCCCGAAGACGGCCGGTCAACCTCGAGCAGCGCGTCAACCTCTGCCGCACCGACCGGCAGCAGGCGCCGCCTCTCGCGTGGGAGAGCCGAGAGCTCCTGGCCCTGGCCGTCTACGTCGCGCGCCAGTCGCGCGGCCTGCCGATCGAGGTCGCGATCGATCAGCGCACGCAGCCGTTCCTGGATGCCGGCCGCGCGATCTTCCATCGCCGCCAGGGCCAGCTCAACCTGGCCTGCAGCCAATGTCACGACGACCACTGGGGACGGAGGCTCGCGGGCAACGTCATCCCGCAGGCGCACCCGACGGGGTACCCGATCTACCGGCTGGAGTGGCAGGGACTCGGCTCGCTCCAGCGACGGTTGCGCAACTGTCTGGTCGGAATCCGCGCGGAACCGTATGAATACGGCGCGCCCGAGCTCGTCGATCTCGAGCTCTACCTGATGTGGCGCGCGGCGGGGATGACGTTCGAGGCGCCCGCCGTCCGGCCCTGAGCGCGCGTTGGAGCGACGTAGCTGGACGCGCGGCTGGCCGCCGAAGCTGCGGGCAAGGCCCTCAGCGCTGGTCACCGCATTGGACCGCTCCATGGCCTCCCCATCGCGCTCAAGGATCTCGTCGATCTCGAGGGGCGCGTCATCACCGGCGGGTCGAAGGTGTGGGATCATCCTCGGCAAAAAGCACACGGTCGAGTTCGCCCTGGGCAGCTGGGGCACCAATACCCACATGGGCGCCCCCCCGGGCCGGAGCTGTAATCATGGGCCTCTCACCGAGGCGACATCGCTGCCAGCGGCTTGGCCTCCTCAATCCTCGCCAGACACTCGGGGCGAAGGAAGGAAGCGTCCCAGAAGCGTCCGGCCACGAAGCCGAGGAGGCCCCGCTTCCTCCGCACGGGGCGCCCTACCAGCTCAATTACTGTCCGCTCGTCGCTGGGGCCAGCGTCGAGCTCTACGAGTGGACTGTCGATCCCGCTGGGGAGCGGAATCTGGCGGGCACGCGCCCGGATCTGGCGGGCGTGACTCCGGTCCCGGCTCTTCGCCTGGGCTCTCAACGGTCCCGGGCTGACCGTCCGGGGCTGGCGCCTCGAGGCTCGCGACGAGCGGGCGGCAGAGTGCGCGCCCCGGAAATGAGGCTACGGTTTGACGGCCGACCCCGGTATCGTCCGCACTTGCATCATGGCGTCGACCCGGCACGGGGCGGTCTCGGGTTCCTTCGGGCTCGGGTGCTCGGTCCTCTCGTTCTGTTCCAGGCCGGCGTACGGCCCAATGGTGTGCGCCGCGTCGAACAGAGCGTGCCGGCGCGTGTTCCTCCGCTCCGATCGACCATGACGAGCCCAGAGTTCATGGTCATTGCCCATCGGGGCGCTTCGTCCTACGCGCCCGAGAACACGCTGGCGGCGTTTGACCTGGCCATCCAGATGGGGGTGAGTCACATCGAGCTCGACGTCCACTTCACCCGCGACGACCACGTCGTGGTCATCCACGACGACACCGTGAACCGGACGACGAATGGATCCGGACCGGTGACGAGCCATGCGCTGGCGGCGCTGCAGGGGCTCGATGCTGGGTCCTGGTTCGGGGGCAAATTCGCCAGGGAGCGAATCCCCACGTTCGAGGAGATCCTCGAACGATATCAGGGGCGGGCGCACCTCCACACGGAGATCAAGGGACACTCGGCCCATCTGTCGCAGCGGACGGCGGACCTGGTGCGCAGGCGCGGGATGGCCGGCCAGGTCACCATCACCTCTTTTCAGAGGACACGGCTGGAGGAAGCGCGAGCCCATGCACCCGAATTGCCGCGCGGGTGGGGGCCGCGCGGTTCCTCGACCCAAAGCTCATGGCCACCATCCTGTCGTTGCTACGATCAACAGTGGAAAGATCGAGCCACCGAAGCCGTCTCCGCCCTGCCGCCCTCGCCTCCTCCCGCTCAAGGAGAATCTTGTCATCCAACGGGCCAATAGATCTGTTCGCCTCGGGCTTGGTCATGAACCCCGACTGTTCGCCTAAAGTGTGCTCGTTG
>WNFA01002839.1_pt1 | contig 24067 bp, 11 predicted proteins | sample 5400481 | NCBI WGS metagenome assembly WNFA01 (sample SAMN13153340, study PRJNA577476) | soil metagenome | isolation source: 120 cm saprolite under Douglas fir tree site 2 hole 1 replicate 2 | place: USA:California | collected 2015-04-18 | reverse complement strand
AGGTCTTCGATACCAGCGATTTGCCCGGCGGAGCGGTCAACATCGTCACCGGCTATAGCTCGCAGCTCTTGAAAGTACTGGCGGAGCACGACGACGTAGATGCTATCTGGTGTTTTGCAGACGAAGCCAGCGCCGCCGCGGCGAAGTCTTACTCAGTCGGGAATCTAAAGCAGGTGTTCACCAACGAAGGCCGCTCCATCGACTGGTTTGACGTGAAGCAGGGCGAAGGCCGCTGGTTCCTCCAGCATGCTACCCAGGTGAAGGATATTTGGGTGCCGTACGGCGAGTGATGAATGCCAAAACGACGGGAAGCTCGACCTCTGGAAACCAGGATAACTCGACGAATCAGCAAGTTCGGCCTTCTAAATAGACTCGACGGATGCTTTCCGCTCGCCAAGCTCGTCGTGGCCTTCTGGTGTTTATACTTGCGCTCGCGGCTACTACGTGCGCCTCGATTTGGTTAGTCCGCAGGATACGACCACCCGCCCTTTCAACGATCGCATTTCCCTTGGCCATGGTGACGCTGCTCTCGTACTGCCCTGCGATCGCATCGTTAATTGCCCGAGTGATCCTGCGAGAGGGCATTCGGGACATATCTTTCAAGTGGGGAGGCGAATGGAGTTATCAGGCGATGCTGATTGCTTGGCTATGGCCTGTTGTCTGCGGCTCGCTGACTTACAGCGTGGCCTGGGTCGCGGGCTTCACTCATTTCCGCTGGACGCCTGTAGATTATCCGTTCGGCACGTGGGGGCCTGAGAATCTGCTCGGAATATCGATATTTGGTATGTCTTCCATGCGAGGCTTTGTTGTGAGGCTAATTGCCTGCCTGCTTTTCGCGCTGGTCGCGTGTGTCCAGAGTTTTGGCGAAGAGCTTGGCTGGCGCGGCTACATGCTGACTCGTCTCTTCGACGCTAAGGTCCCAGTTCCTGTTTTCTGGAATGGGCTGGCTTGGGGTTTGTGGCACCTGCCTTACAGTCTGATTCTGGCTTCCCGAGACTTGCCTGAGCAGCGCTCGGTCTCCTTTTTCTTTTTCATCGCGGGTACTGTTGCCGGCACCTACCTGCTCAGCTACCTTCGCCTGCGGTCGGGCAGCATCTGGCCGGCTGTTCTCGCGCATGCTTCTGGCAATGCGGTGTTCCTATTGGCATTCAATGGATTCACCGCAGCCAATCCGTTTTGGAAGGGCGAACTTTATCTGCTGAGCGTTGCTTTGCCCGTGATTGTGCTCATGTTCCTGCCGCGCCCTTGGACTGTGCGGTACTGGCCGCAAGGGTCATGAGATAAGGTCAAGCAATCACGACAGGAATCGCCGTTGACACAATGTGAGCCGCTGAATAGACTCGGCATTCTTCACACTTTGCACTTCGTAGCTGGAATCAAATCTTTCTGCAAGGTCTCCTGAACCATGGCGAAAATTCCTCGAATTGCGGTGGTGGGCAGCGCGAACATCGACCTCACCACTTTCACTGACCGCTTCCCCAAGCCCGGCGAAACCATCTTCGGCCAAAAGTTTGACCTCGGGTTTGGCGGCAAGGGCGCCAATCAGGCGGTGGCGGCCAAGCTCAGCGGAGCCAATGTTTTCATGGTGGCGCGTGTCGGCAGTGATCTGTTCGGTCCGGCGACCATCGAGAATTTCAAGAAGCTCGGGATCGATGCCACCCACGTAAAGCAGGTCGCAGGCGTCTCCAGCGGCGTGGCCCCGATTTTCGTCGAACCTAGCGGGCAAAACCGTATTTTTGTGGTCAAGGGCGCGAACGACGAATTGAAAGCGGCCGATGTCGATGCTGCCGCTGACTTGCTGAAAGCCGTCGATTGCATCGTGCTCCAGTTTGAAATACCGCTCGAGACCGTTTATCACACCGTCGCTTTTGCGCGAAAGCACAGCATTCGCTGCATCGTGAATCCCGCTCCCGCCCAGCCGATCGACTTCAAATCCGTCGCGGGTTTGGATTACTTCGTACCCAACGAAAGTGAAGCTGAGACCATCACCGGAATGCCGGTAAAGAACATTGAAGACGCGAAGAAGTGTGCGGAGAAGCTGTTGAGCTACGGCATTCGCCGCGTCATCATTACGCTCGGTGCGAACGGTTCTTTGCTGGCGGGCCAGGAAGGCATGGAGCACTTGTCGGCATTCCCAGTGAAGAGCGTCGACAGCACCGGCGCCGGCGACGCCTTCATCGGCAGCTTCGCGGTCTTCCTCGGCGAAGGACTTTCCGAGCGCGAAGCAGTTCGGCGCGCCAACCTGTACGCGGGACTTTCCACCACCGGGGTCGGGACCCAGAAGTCCTTCTATGATCGCGCCCGATTCGACGCCGAGTGGGCCGCACGCGAAAAGTCCTAGAAGCTCGGCGGCTTCTTCCACTGCTCCAGACCAGAGGCTGCCCAGTGTCTCTCTTGACACACGATGTTCCCATTGACACGACTTTCATCCGCCTCACTCCCGTAACCCATTCGGTTTCAATTAAGATCGGTTTGGCCACCCCGCTGCAAAATGTTCAATGGGTTTGTCCTCGGGTTTATAGTTCGACTTCCAGGAATCCTGGGAAGAAACCTGGGAAGAAACTTGGAAACCTATGCGCCGGAGTTTAAGAATGTCGTGGCGTGCGGCAGCGGCAACGGGAGTGGCGCTGGTTATTTTGGTCGCCGCTGTTGCAGGCTGGCGTGCCTCCCGGGCGCTGCGGACGGCTACCGAAGAGGTTCGATCGGAGCGGGAGATCCAGGTTACCGTCCGTTCGCTCCACGAGCCGCAGGAGCAGGTCTTCGAGTCGATCAGCACTCCCGCCGTATTCTTTCAGGCAGCACAGTTTCACGGCGACCTCTACGTAGCCGGCCCGGCCGGGCTTTCGCAATACAACGCCAGCGGGACTCTGCTCAAACAGTACGCGGTCGGGCAAGATCTGCCGTCTTCCCCGCTAACCGCAATTGCTCCCGCGGTGCTCTCCGACTCGCATCGGCCGGAACTCGTCATCGCCACCGCGCAGGATGGCTTGCTGGCCTTCAACGGGAGTGTCTTTCGACAAATCCTTCCGCAGGATGCGGACGCACGTACCATCACCTCTATTTTGCCGGTAGCCTCCGGACATCTCCTGATCGGGACGAAGAAGCGCGGCGTGCTGCTCTATGACGGAAAACAAATTACCGTCGTGCACCCGACCCTGAGCGGCATTTATGTGACCACGATCGCCGGCACGGAATCGGATTTGTGGGTAGGAACCCTTAACCGTGGCGTGCTGCACTGGCACGCCGGCGAGGCCGAGTCCTTCGGTGAAGCGCAAGGGCTGCCCGATCCCCAGGTTCAATCCATCGCCATCTCAGGCGGCACAACCTATGTCGGCACCGTGCTGGGCGTAGCGGTATTCGATCGCGGACGTTTCTCGCGCACGCTGGCGGCCGGAGTTCTTACCACGGCATTGCTGCCGAGTGCGACTCAGCTGTTGGTTGGGTCCGAAGATCAGGGTGTGATCGCGATCCCACTTGAGGGGCGTCACCCCAATTCCAGACCCGCAGGTCCGGGAGAACTCTCTGAGGTCCACCAGTTGTTTGCTATGGGTGAGGCAGTGTATGCGCTGACCCGAAGCGGTCTTTATCGAATGGATGCCCATGGCTTCGGATGGCAGCCGGTCCTGCGTCCAGGCGCGGCGATACTAACCGACCGCAACGTTTCCGCGCTGGCCGCGGATCGCACCGGCCGTCTCTGGGTCGGGTATTTCGATCGTGGACTCGACCTGCTGCAATCCGATCACGGACCGGCCACCCATATCGAAAACGAGCACGTGTTCTGTGTGAACCGCATCTTGCCTAATGTAAAAGATGGAACCGTCGACGTCGCGACCGCCAACGGACTGGTTCGCTTCGATGCGGCTGGCAGCGAGCAGCAAGTGCTCACGCGTGCCGACGGCCTGATTGCTGACCACGTGACCGACATTGTTTCCTACCATGATGGTTTGGCCCTGGCCACGCCGGCAGGGCTGACATTTCTCGACGCCACCGGCGCACGAAGTATGTATGCGTTCCAGGGACTGGTGAACAACCACGTCTACGCGCTCGGCGTCCTCGGTGATCAATTGATGGCAGGCACGCTGGGCGGACTCTCTCTGCTCGACAAGGGTGACGTGCAAGTCAACTACACCACCGCTACGTCGGGACTGAAACATAGCTGGATTACCGCGGTCGTTCCCGTTGCCAACGAATGGATGGTCGGGACCTATGGTGCGGGCGTCCTCGGACTTGACCGTTCGGGGCGCTTCCACTCGTTTGAGAATGCATCCGGGCAGTTTGAGATCAATCCCAATGCCATGCTGGTGACCAAAGACCACGTGTTCGCCGGAACGCTGGGAAAAGGCTTGTACGTATACGAGCGCCAATCCGAGCGCTGGTTCGCGATCGCGGAGGGGCTGCCTTCTTCGAACGTGACCGCGCTCGCCGCTGACAATGGCTATCTGTACGTGGGCACCGACAACGGTCTGGTACGTGTATCCGAGCAGAAACTGCGTCCATGAAGAAAGCAATTTTCACGCTTCTCGCTTTGCTGTTCGCGCCGTCGCTGCTGCTGGCGGACGCCGGCATTCTGATTCCGCGAGACAAAGCGCAGCCGGATCCGGCAATCCTTTCTCTGGAAGAGATGGAGATCACCATCCGCATCGATAACGGCGATGCCCGCGTGTTCGTACGCCAGATTTTCGCCAACCACACCAGCAAGATCGAGGAAGGGAACTACATTTTTGCTCTGCCCAGCCAGGCCACGGTTTCCGATTTCGCAGTGTGGGATGGCCCCACCCGCATTCCAGCCGTCGTTCTGGAACGGAAACGCGCGGAGGAAATTTATACTCAGCTCAAACAGCAGGCGATTGATCCGGGACTGTTGCAAATGGGGGAGCGCGGATCGGAAGAGGCCAAGCGCAGTGGGGTCTTCAGCGCTCGCATCGTTCCCATCTCGCCCCGCGGAACCAAGCGGCTGGAAATCGAATATCACCAGTCCATTCCGGTAGAAAATTTGAAGTCTTATTTTGCGATTCCTCTGCGTCCGGATGCGTACCAGGCCCAAGCGGCACGGCACTTGCGGATCAACTTCGAACTGCACTCAGCGCATGCGACCTCGAATTTTCAGGCCGCTGCGAAGACATTTCCGCTGCAACTGGACGAGAATACGCAGCATAAGGTGAAGGGACACTTCGAGGGCGAAAACGTTAACCTGGCCGAGGACTTTGTTGTGACCTACGGTCTCGACCCGGCAGGCGCAGACACGCTGCAGGTGTTGACCTATCGAAATCCGGTAAGTGGACAGCCTTCTCCCACCGAAACTGCCCCGGTTCGCAGCACGAATGAGCCCGGCTTTTTCGAAGCGGAAGCGCTCTTGGGCTACGGAAAGAGTCCCGCCCCGGGGGCGGCGGGAAGTGTCGCGCCGGGTCCTCCGAAAACACTGGTCATTCTCTTCGACACGTCTTTGTCCATGCAGTGGGAAAAGCTGGAGCGCTCCTATCAGGCCCTGGAGACGCTGCTGCACACACTGAGGCCAACCGACCGCTTCAGTCTGTTGTTGTTCAACGGCCAGGTTCAGTCCTTCCAGACTTCTCCCGTTGCCGCCGATCCGGCAACCGTGCAGCGCGCTTTGGATTTCGTCCGCTCCAGCAAGTTGCGCGGCGGCACCGACCTGCAGCGGGCGCTCCAGGCTGGCCTGCAGCAATGTTCGGCGTCCGGTGGAGGCAATGCGTATCTCCTGTTGCTGAGCGACGGTGGCGCGACCCGTGGACCGATCCAGAACGGCAAGCTTGCGGCCTGGTACGCGGAGACATGGCAGCATTTGCCAGCGAGTCAACGTCCGCGTACTTACATCTTCGGAGTGGGCGACGATGCCAATTTGCCGCTGCTTCGCGAACTTGCACGAGAAGATGGTTTGCTGGAAAACGTACTCTCCACCGAACCCGTGGAGTTCAAGCTGAATTCCTTTCTCTCCAAGATCGGACGCAGTCCCATAGGCCAATTGCAGTTGGGAGTGACTCCAGAAGCTGCGGTAGACACAGTTTATCCGCTCCAGGATTCCACCTTCTCGGGTTCTCTCGCCGCGTGGGTTGGACGATATCAGGCAGCGAACGAGAACATTGCATTTACAGTCCGCGGCGTCCGCGACGGCGCGGCGCTGGAGATTTCAAGGAAGACCAACTTGCCACGCCAGGGCTTCGAGCATGCGCAGCTTCCGAGGCTCTGGGCCCGGGCCCGCGTAGACGCGTTGCTGGAAAAGATCCAGCGCGAAGGAGAAGACCAGGCTACCGTCGACGAAATTATCCGCCTGGCGCGTCAGTACAAATTTGTGACCCCCTACACGTCGTTTCTCGCGGTGCCACGCGCTCTGTTGCGCCCGCGTGTTATCCGCCCTGGAGACCCGGTGTTGCGGGTGAAGACGGACGAATCGATTACGTCCGTGACCGCGCTGTTTCCGTTTGGGCTGGTGCAAAAGCTGCGGTACCTGTCCGGCGAGGATGTGTGGCAGACGCGCTTTCTGGCTCCCGACGACATGCAGGATGGGACCTACACCGTCCGGCTGGTTCTACGTGATCGCCTCGGGCGCACATATCGCGAATTCAAAACGTTCGTCATTGCCAGCAAGCCGCCCGTAGTCCAGATCAAACTCGATACCCGACGTTATCACCGGGGCCAGTCCGTGGATCTGAAGGTGAGCGCTTCTCAAAGTACGCGCACTCTGGTCGCGAGACTCGAAGGGGCATCGCCGGTTGCACTCAACTGGGACGCTCGTGCCGGCTTCAACGCGGGAAGGTTGGTCATCCCCGAGCAGGCGATACCGGGAACTTACAAGCTGACGGTGACCGCGGAAGATATTGCCCACAACATCGGGACGCAGGAGGTGCAGATTGAAGTCCTTCCCTAACTCCTCGCCCCGTTCCTTGCGAAGGCCCTTCCTGCGCTTTTTGGTGATCACTCTGCTGGTTGCCACAACCGGGTGGATGGTCTCCGTCCGGGGCGCCCTCCCATCGTGGGTACGCAACGTCGAAGCCGGAACCGCGATCGAAGCGGCGTTTTTCCGCGCCATGTCTCTGCCCGGGGGCGATGTGCTATTTCGCCGTCCGCCCAGCGAGACGCGCCCAGCCCTTGGCGAGTTGCTCAAAGCTCAGCCCAAGAGCGCCGACCTGTATTCGCTGCGCGCCCTCGAAGACGAGCAGCAACTCGACTTCAACGCGGCTGAGGAGGATTGGAAGAAGTATGTGGAAAGCGCGGACGCCAAGGCCAGCGCCCAGATCACTCTCGCCGATTTCTATCATCGGCGGGTGCACCCTCTGGATGAAATCAAGACGCTGTCGGTCGTGGCGACCGCGCCTCCGAACGCTCCGGAAACTCTGGTGGTTCCAATCGAACAGCAGTCCTGGCGCGCCTTTGAGCGCATCTTCGGAATCATTCAGAACCAGGGCCTGGGGAAAGAGTACTCGGTCACGCAGTATCGGGCGTGGCTGGTTCGCTATCCGCTTGAGGAGTCCCTCTATGCGCGTTTCCTGCAGTTCCTGGTTTCACAAAAGGATTATGCGGCGGCGGCGCAACTGGTGGCGGACTATCAAAAGCAATTTCCCCGTGACGAAATCTTCCCGGTAAGAGCGAAGGCCATGCTCGAATACCAGCGAGGTTCGGTCCAGCAGGGATTGGCCGTGTACGAACGGAGTTTCCAGCCGCTGTGGGCTCCAGAACTGGTCAAGAGCTATTTTGACCTGCTGACGCAGACCCAAAGCCTGCGCAAGTTTCTTGATCAGGCTCGTGCCACCCTGAACGCCAATCCCGAAGATCTGAACGCGATGGCGCGGCTTTTCTACTACTACCAGCAGCAAGGTAATCTCGACGCCGCGCAGCAAACGGTCACCGCGTTTCGCTTACACAAAGAAGCCGGCAAATCGGAGTGGACCAGTCAGGAGCTTTACGTATGCGCGCGTCTGCTCGAGGACATCCACGCTTACCCTGAGTCAGCGCGCTATTATTTCGCGCTTTACAACAGCAAGGGCATGAACGACGCCCAGGAACGGGCGCTCTCCGCACTCACCAACCTGCTGCTCACCGCCCCTGAGAGTCCGATTCGTTTGGGTAGCGGAGAGCTTTCCATGTATCGCGACATCGCCACTCTGGACCAGGGCCCCGGCTATCTGAACGGTATTCTTTCTCTGATCCTGAACACGACCGCTCCGGCTGCGAGGTTCTCCGAGGAGGAGCAACGGGCAGTCCCATATTTTCATCGTGCGCGTGCGGCCGAACTCTTGACTTTGCTGGACACAAAATTCCCAAGCTCAACCAGTCGCCCGGAACTGCATGCCAAGCTGCTGGAATTCTACGCAAACTCCGGCGAGAGTGAGGCGGTGATTCGAGGCGGACAAGACTTCCTGTCAGCCTTTGCAAACGCCCCTCAACGTACCGACGTGGCGTTGCTCATGGCAGACGCGTACGCGCGTACGGGAAAAACGCAGGAAGAATTCGCCATTTACGATTCCGTTCTGCAGGAACTGGCGGCCAAAGCACGGAACGTACCGTTAGGAAAAGGCGTCGAGGGCGTCGATGGAGCGGGTGAATATGAACGCGGGACCTTCGGGAACGCTTCGGATGGCGAGTCGGAAAATGAAACGTTAGTCCGTGGCAGAATTCAGCAGCGAGCGGGCGGCGAAGCGTTTCAGGTGGGTGGAACTGTGGCTGCAACCCAGGGTGGGGCGCGTTCGCCAGAATATTCGCGAGTGCTGGAGCGCTACCTGGCCCGGCTGGTTCAGTTGAAGCAGATCCCCGAGGCATTGGCGGCGCTCCGGCGTGAAATTGACCGGAACCCGGATGATCCTGGCCTGTATGAACGCTTGGCTATATTTCTGGACCAGAACAGACTGGGTGCCGAACAGGAGGAAATTTACAAGCGAGCCCTAGCGCGGTTTCCCGACCGCTCCTGGTACGACAAACTGGCCCGCTTCTACCTGCGCTACAAAAAAGATGCCGAGTTCGAAAATCTGACACAAGAGGCTGTGAAGACCTTCAGCGGCACAGACCTGGAGCGCTACTTCGAGAGCGCTGGCTACGGTGGCACCCCTGTGCTTTATTTGCGATTGAACCAGTACGCGAACCACCGGTTCCCTCACAACCCGGTTTTCGTGCGCAATCTGTTGAGCGCGTATCACGATTCTCACACCTATAACGACTTGGCATGGCAATCAGTCCTGCGCCAGCATTGGTTTGAGGAATCCGATCTGCGCAGCGAGTTCTTCGAATACCTTTCGGCGCGCGGACAACTGGAATCCGAAATGACGGAATTGCGCCAGAAGATTTCGCCTGCGGGCAAAGGCGGGTGGGACGAACTCGTCCGCACGAATCCGGCCGCGGGAGAATTTCTGGCCCAGGCCGACCTGTGGCGGTCCCACTTTGAAGACAGTGCACCCGTGCTTAAGGCTCTGGCGGAACAATATCCGGCGGATTTTGAAACCGGGCGTACCGCTTCGGCCGTGTACCGGTCGCTGGCTTACTTCGAGCCAGAAGAGACGGATATCGCAGTCAAGATTGAAGGCAATCTGCTGCAGGCAAATCCGGGCAACACGGAAATCATGTCGCGGATCGGCGACATTTATGCTGACCGTGATCTGTTCGCCAAGGCCGCTTCGTACTGGGATCGCATTCCACAGGTCGATCCGGGCCAATCCAGCGGATACCTGGAGGCGGCCACCATTTATTGGGACTATTTCGATTTTGATAACGCCCTCCGCCTGCTCAATGCGGGCAGAAACAAAATCGGCGACGAGAATCTCTATAACTACGAAGCCGGAGCCATCTACGAAAACCAGCGTGACTACGCACGCGCGATCGACGAATACGCGAAGGGTGCACTGGCTGGGGCGGCGGGCTCACCTGCCGACCTGAGGTTGCTCGAGTTGGCCCGCCGGCCGAAGTTTCGCGATCTGGTCGATCAGGAAACTTCCAGACTCGTGACTTCTCCGAGTCCTCCCATGTCAGCGGTAAATCTCCGTGTCCGAGTGCTGGAAGCGCAGAACCGGAAACAGGAGATGGAGAATTTCCTCGAGTCGGTGATCAACAACACTAGTTCCATCGGGCAGGCGGAAGAAATCGAGGTTCTCGCGGAACAAAAGTCGCTGGAAGGGGTTCGTCAGCATGCCCTGGAAAAACAGGCAGCGCTCACTGTTGATCCGGTGAACCGGATGCAACTGCGCTACAAGCTGGTGCAGTTGTATGAAAGCCGTAAGGATTTCCAGTCGGCGCAACGGAACGTCGAAGCCCTGTACCGCGACAATCCCAAAATTCTGGGCGTTGTCCGTTCTACTGTCGACTTTTACTGGCGAATGAAAATGTACCCGCAGGCGATCGCGGTTCTGCTGCAGGCTGCGAAAGACGCGTACGCCCAGATGGGCAAGCAGTTTGCCTTTGAGGCGGCGCGCAAGTCTACGGAAGCGGCTCAGTACCAGCAGGCGCGGGACCTGCTAGCCGGACTTCTGAATGATTCCCCGTACGACGGTCAATATCTGGCCGCAATGACCGACACCTACGCACGGGCCGGCGATGATCGCGGTTTGCGGCAATTCTATCTGGACAAGATCGCGCTCTTCCGCAACGCACCCTTCTCCGGCGATGAACGTAAGACGCGAATCGCCACCTTGCGTCGCGGATTGGTTCCAGCGCTGACCCGAATGAAAGACTACGGGGGCGCTGTGGACCAGTACATCGAACTCATCAACAATTTTCCCGAGGACGAAGGTTTGGTGAGCGAGGCGGCTCTCTATGCTCTGCGTTACCAGCGCCAGCAACAACTGCTGGACTTCTACGCCAAAACAGTTGTCCAGTCGCCACGCGACTATCGCTGGCCGATGGTGCTGGCGCAAATGCAAACCAACCTCGAACAGTATCCCGCGGCAATCGAAAGTTATAGCAAGGCGATCACTGTCCGCCCGGATCGGGTTGACTTGCGGGTGGCGCGTGCCGGGCTGGAAGAACGCGTTATGCGCTTTGATGACGCGGCTGCTGACTACGAGCGCGTCTATCAGTTGGCCTACAAGGATCCAAAGTGGATGGAGAAGGTGGCGGAAGTTCGGGCTCGCCAGGGACGAACCGCCGACGTGGTCGCCGCACTGAAAACCGCGCTGGTCGACGGCACCCCGGAGAACCCAGGGAAATATTTTGAGGTCGCGCGCCGCCTGGAATCCTGGGGAATGTTGAACCAGGCACGAAGCTTCGCTGAACAAGGGATCAATACTGCCGGAGCCGATTTGCTCGCCACGGCCGACCAGCAATCCGGAGCGAAACTCTACGCCCGCATCATGACTCGTCTGCGCCAGCAGGAAAAGGCCTACACCACCTTGCAGACTGCACTCTCCGCTGCATCGTCGGCTCTGCCGGTGATCAGGGAGCAGGTGGCCAGAGAGGGCATCGCCGCGATCACCGACAGGGAGTGGCGCGAACGGACCCAGGAGAACCGTATCAGGACTGCCCGTGAAGGCATGCGTGTTTCTCTGAGCGAAATGGGAAATACGGTGGCTGCGTATTTTACTCCCGAGGAAAAAGTCATCTTTGCCAAGTTTACGGAGACGAAGCGCGCTGGCATGAACCTGGCGGATACAGGCGCGTTCGCTGTCCCACTGGCGCAAAGTGCGGGGCTGGCTGAGCTGGAAGCTCGCTGGCGCTATGAGCTGATGATGGAGTCGGGAGTGAATTCCGGGATCCTGTTGGCGCGCATGCAGCCATTTGTCGAACTGCAGCGACGGCGTTTGAAGTTCGCGGAACTGGGATCCCAGTTGGATCAATTTCTTCCCAGGATTGAGCCGCAGCAGCGTTATTCAGTCTGGATCGCCGGTGCCGAAGCTTATCGCTCTGCTGGCGATCCGGAAAACGAACTGCGGGTCCTCGCCAGCATGCCCTTCGACACCGGCGGACGTGAGCAGCAGATGCGCCTCCACCAGCTGCTGTTGGCCCGCAATCCACAGGAACTGGTGAAGCGGGCGTCATATTGGACGGGGCCCGGGCAAGACGCGGCCGACTATCTGGTAGGGAACGGAGATGCAGCGTTGGCGCACGCGCTGGTTTCATCCCGTGGCCGTATTCGACCGCTGGTATGGTCAAGGTCATACAACGCCCTGGTAGGACTCTACTTTGCGGAACGGACGCCCCAGGTCAATGGCGCTTTCCTGTCCGCGCTTGGTGATGACAGCATTGGCGAGCGTCTGGCGAAACCGGTTGACCGGACGCAACAGCTTGCCGGTAACACCTGGTTCTACTACGGATCGCGCTACGGCGAATATATCGGTGTGACCAAACAGGGTAACCCGGAAGATTTCATTCCCGCCATTCTGGAACAGAGTCCGGCGAGCGCCTCGGGATATCTGGATGTCGCCGACTATTACATGGACAGTGGAGACACCGCCCACGCCATCGCCGATTATCAGCACACTCTGGAATTGGCCCCGGGACGAGCCGATGTGCACGACCGCCTGGCATTGACTTATTTCAAGCAGGGAGCACGCGCAGAGGCCATCGCTCAATGGAGACAGGTCTTCGCAATTCTGGAACAACAGGTAAACAGTGCGAGCCCGCCGGAGAGCTTTTGGACAGATTTTTCGCGCGCATGCGATCACCTGCGTACCCGCCGACTATTTAGCGATCTGAAGCCTGACGTCGATGCACTGCTGCGCCACTATCTGCAGCGCAATGGCAACTATCGATCCAACGCGTTGCTGCGCAGTGCCTACGTTGCCATCGGAGATCCGGCGGCAGCGACGGGTTGGCTTCTGGACATGGCCGCAGCCGCTCATGACCCCAGCGCCGTGCTGGCCGACGTAGTAGAGACGCCCTGGATTCCACTGGCGCAGCGCGCGCCGATCTACCAGCACATCCTGGAGTCAAAACAGGAAGCTGTGTTGAAGGCGGAAGGAATTGAAAAAGAGAGCGCGCAACAGAATCTGCGCTCATGGCAAGTGCGTTGGATCAAGTACCTGGTTGCCACCAAGCAATACCCGTCGGCGGCCGACGCCATTGCTTCACTTTCCAACCAGACCCGCACTGTGGAAGCGGCAGCCATCGTGCCCCTTGAACTTCAGGTTGCGGCGCACCTCGGGAGCCTCGATTCGAAAATCGATGGCTATCGCGCCGACCCTCAGACTGCACCTTCTTCCGAAGTGCTGCGGGCAGCAGCCCGGCAGCTTTTTGACGACGGAGACAAGCAGTCTGCACGCAAAGTGCTGGAGTTCGTATTTGCGCGTGAGATTGAAGATCACAAGCTGGTAGCATCCAATTTTCTCGGCCTGGCCGAACTCCGTATCGCAGCGGGTGACACCCCCGGCGCTGTGGAACTGCTGCGCCGCCTGGTTGTAGTCGTCGGCAATCCATTTGAGAATCTGGATCCTGCAGCGACCCTGCTGGAGAAGACGGGCCACAACTCCGAGGCCATCGAGTTTCTTGAACAACTGGTCAAGTCGGCGCCGTGGGAAGCCGCCTACAGGTTGCGCCTGGCGAAGGCGAAAATTGCAACTGGAGGAGGTGCGGGCTCGATCCCAGCTGCGGGCACCGCCCAGGATGCACTCGCGGCCATTGCCTCGAGTGCGGAGATTTCCTACAGCGTTCGGACGCAGGCAGCGGTGGTACTGGCCGGCGTTCATCAGGTTGAGCGTCATCCGGTTGAACTAGGCAGCAAGGAGCTGAACCTGCTGGCGGAAGGCGATAGTGAGATTTCGGTCTCTGCTGCGGACCAACCGTTCTTCTACGACGCTCGGCTCAAGGCGGCGCAGGCTGCCGCCGACCCGCGGGTTAAAGTGCAATTGCTCGGGAACGCGCTGGCAGAGACTCCAGCCCGCGACGAGGCCCGCATCCCACTATTCCTGGCGGCTGCCAGCGCGAGGTCTGATGAATTCGCCCGCGGCGTGGTCGAGCCTCTGTTCGGCGGGCAGTCTTTTCGTCCAGCGCCTTCAGTGATCACTGGCGATGAGGAAATCATCGGCTCTGACGAAGCCGACGCCGAAGAAGCGGAAGGGCCCAGCCAGATGAATGCCGCATTCAAGCTGCCTACTGCGCAACAGGCGCAGCTAGCGTGGACTCTAAGTGAGGTACTTGTCAGACTTGACCGCCTGAACGAAGCGCTCCCCTACCTGCTAAGAGCGCGCAGGCTGGAAAAGGCGCCGACCCGGCGCGAACAGATCGTTGCTCGCCCACGCCGCACCCCGGCCAAGGCGGCGTCTCAGAAAGGCGTGAAGCAATGAAGGGCATCGTGACCATCCTCCTGATTGCTGCACTCAGCGTAGGTCTCGCGTGGACGGCCCACCAGGCAACCGTTGCTGCCGCGCCGCCGCTTTCCAAATATGTTCCGTCCGGAGCACTGCTATATCTTCAGGCGAAGGATTTTTCTTCGTTGCTGGCTGACTGGAACGGATCGCCGCAGAAGCGCGAATGGCTGGGGAGCAGCAACTATGAGGGTTTTTCCCGCTCGCGGCTCTTTCTCCGCTTGAGGGAAGCCGGCAAACAATTCGCCACCGCCGCTGGACTCCCCCCGGACATGAATTTTCTCTCTCAAGTGGCGGGGAGCCAGAGTGCGCTGGCACTCTACGATATCGGCAAACTGCAATTCCTTTACATCACGCGCCTGACCTCGGCGAATTCGATGCAGAGCCAACTCTGGCAAACCCGTGCGAAGTTCGAGACTCGCAATGTGGGGGACGCGACGTTTTATGTGCGACGCGATCCAGAATCGGAACGGGAAGTGGAATTTGCCGTCAGCGGAAATTATCTCCTGCTGGCAACGCGTGAAGATCTGATGGCCGGCGCGCTGTTGTTGATGGCGGGAAGCAAGGACGCAGGAAGCAAGAACAACGACCGCAGCATCGAAGCCGAGCCCTGGTGGGCGCAGTCGGTGGCGGCGGCTGGGGCTGCCGGAGATCTGAGGATGGTGCTGAATCTCGACAAGATTGTACCCAGCCCATATTTCCGATCGTACTGGGTGCAACAGAATATTACTGACATGAAGCGGTACGCTGCGGCAGTTTCTGATCTGTTCCGCTCCAGTCAGGAATATCGCGAGGAACGCGTGTTGCTGAAGAAGGCTGCCGGCGGTGTCACATCCGCGAATGTGCCCAACGATGTTAGCGACCTCATCCGCCTGGTTCCAGAAAAGGCAGGCGCTTACCAGGCGGAAAACTGCCCGTCCATCGAATCGTGTTTCGATCCTCTGGAAACCAAGATCCTGGCGCCACACCTCGGGCCTGCTCCTCCGCAGCAACTCGCGCCGCAGGCCCAACTGACGTCGGGCGAGACGGGCACGAGTTCGGACCTGGAGACACGAATCGACGAGCCGCCCATGCGGCGCTCGCAAGGTGCGGACGTCGCGTCCTTGTTGAAACAGCTGCTGCAGAAAAACCAGGTCCGCGCCGTTCTTCAGGTGCAGTCAACGGAGCGGAGCGGCGCCGGCGTATTTGTAAGAATTCACACGGCCGTTGCCCTGGCCGGAGGATCCGATTGGGACGAGCCCGCGGTACGTGCCGCGCTAACCAATTTCGTCCGGCCGAATCTGACTGCCAGCCAGTTGGGAGTGGGCTGGAGACAAGCCAACGGCTACTTCGAGTTCGACGGCCTGCAGACGCTGCTGGCCGCAGTGCGCGGCAAGTATCTGTTAGTTTCTGACGATTCCGCGCTGATCAGCGGCATGTTGGCCAATGTGAATCGAAAACCCAACGTGCAGCCCACCGTTTTCGCGGCGGGATTTAACCACAAACTCGAGAGAGCAAACTTTAACCGTTTCGCAGCGGTGGTGGATCGACCTGACGCGGGCCTGTTCGGTAATCTGGGAATACAGCGACAGCCGCAATTCTTCTCGGAGAACCTCGCCAGCTTCAGTGCAACACTGGCCGCAGTGTCGTCGGAGAACATCGTGGTTCGCGACGCGGGCGACAAGGTACTGCAGACGGTCACTTACCAGTGGTCGCAATGACATGGTCCAAGTAATAAAGATCGCGGCCGTGCTGCTTCTTGTGGCCTTGGCCCTGGCTCCAGCCGGCAGCCAGCCTTTTCCGAGTCCGGTCGCAGAGAGTGCGGTTGGCAGAAGCCCGCTGTTTGCGCAATCAGCGGCGCAACTTCTGCAGCGTGAGTTCCAGAACAAGGAAGTCTCCTTTCTCCTGCTGGATGCTCGAACTGGGACCGTCATGGCCTCTAGTTGGGACCACCCCGAGCAACCGATTCCGCTCGGTTCGCTGATCAAACCCTTCGTCGCTCTGGCTTATGGAGAGGAGCATCAGTTCCGCTATCCGGCTCACGTGTGCAAAGGCAAATCGGGCGGGTGCTGGTTGCCACGTGGACACGGTGAGATCGAGATTGCCTCGGCTGTCGCCAACTCGTGCAATTCGTATTTCCGGATGCTTACGGCAAATATGAGAAGCGCGGATGTTGTCCCCTCAGCAAGAAGATTCGGACTAGAACCTCCCATACCGGATCTGTCGGGGACGGATTTGATTGGCGTGGGCAATCGTTGGCTGATTTCGCCTCTGCACATGGCGCGTGCCTACCTGGAACTAAATCGCCGTCGCGACCAGCCGGGAGCGCGCGAAGTAATCGCCGGAATGGCACAGTCCGCGCGGCAGGGCACCGGGTCGGAGGTCGGCCGGGCCCTGAGGCACTCCAGTGCCCTGGTAAAAACTGGTACCGCCGCGTGCACACATCACCCTCCCGCTCCAGGTGACGGCTTTGTCGTTGCGTTGGCGCCAGCCGAGCAACCTGAATTCCTGCTGATGGTCCGGGTGCATGGCGTTCCGGGCGCAAAGGCGGCCGTAACCGCGGGGCGCATGCTAAACCGGATCGAGGAGTGACGCTAGTGTCCCTCAAACTCAAGCTGCTCACGTACGTAATTGTGACAACTCAACTTGCCTGCGCACAGAACGTTCGCATCGGAGTACTCGGGCTTTTTCGGACACATCAACTCACGTTACGACCTTCGCCTACACAGGCATTGGTCGTTCGAGCGGGCAAAGACATGTTCACGTTGGAACGAAGCAATGGACAATCCGCCGCAACTATTACGGCGTCCGGCAATGAACTGATACTGCAGCTCGGCGATCGGTCGATCCGCACGTCTGCAATTCGAGCTGCGGGCCGTAGCGATGGCGTCACTGATTTCGCTCTCGCGATCCCCGGAAAAATCAGCCGCCAATACCACGGAGTGCTGGAAGTAAAATCTGCCTCGGGCGTTCTGGTTTCATTTGTCACCATGGATCTGGAGACCGCGGTGGCCTCTGCTGTTCAAGCGGAGAGTGCGCCCGATACGCCACTGGAAGCATTGAAGGCGCAGGCAGTGGCCACACGATCTTACTTCGCCGCGGCACGAGGACGTCATCACGATTTCGATTTTTGCGACACCACGCACTGCCAGTTTCTACGCGAACCCCCCGCTCCAGAGGCAGCCTCCTCCCGCGCCGCCTTCAGCACGCGAGGTCTAGTGCTGGCTTATCGTGATCAAACTGTGGCTGCGATGTTCAGTCGTAGCTGCGGAGGACGTACGCGAACACCGCAAGAAATCGGCCTGCCGACTGGCGGTTACCCCTACTTCGCCGTGGCCTGCGAGTACTGTCTACGACATCCATCGCGTTGGAGCCGCCGGGTGTCGCAATCCGAAGCTGGTGATTTGCTCAAACGTGGAGAGCCTTCCCGGCTGGAAATTGATCGCCGCCTGGGCTGGGACGCCGTGCCCAGTAACAACTTCGCCGCGCATAACGACGGACACGGTGTGGTTCTTGAAGGGGCCGGCCAGGGACACGGGATTGGCCTCTGCCAAGCGGGAGCGAAGGCTATGGCACAGGCGGGATCCGGCTTTCATGCGATTCTCGATCATTACTATCCGAATACCGCGCTCATCAGCGTTGAGCAGACGCAAGTCCGATTTGCGTCCGGCAATTAACGACGCAGGTGGCGGTAGGACGCCCGGGCTGCGTAACTCGGCCCTTGGACAATTAAGGAGCTATGGTAAGGTGATCGCGGTCAGGCCTGTGATTGAAAGCCAGCTGACATGATTCGACAGGCGTGACGACGACTTCCTTGAGCTGATCTTTTGGACCCTGTCAAACCTCGGCAATCGCTCGGCGTGTTCGACGCCACCATGATCGTCATGGGCGGCATCGTCGGTTCCGGCATCTTCATTAATCCCTACGTAGTCGCGCTACGAGTGCATACTCCTTTTCTGATCCTCGGGGTATGGCTCCTCGGTGGTGGCCTCGCCCTGCTGGGCGCGTTCATCTGGGCAGAACTCGCGTCACGCTTGCCGGGAGCCGGCGGACAGTATCTTTATCTGCGTGAAGCCTACCATCCGTCGGTTGCTTTCATTTATGGATGGGTGCTGCTGCTGGTGACGCAGACCGGAGGCATGGCGGCGGTCGCAGTCACGTTTAGCCGCTACTATCGCGAGATCACGGGCTTTTCGGCGGGAGATGGGCCGATTGCGGCCGCGGCGTTGATGGGGTTGACCGCGATCAACTGCTTTGGAGTTCGCGCGGGAAGCAATGTGCAAAGCGCTCTGATGCTCCTCAAAGCGGCTGCAATCGCGGCCATGGTGGTGGCAGGAATTCTGTGGGGTGGCGGCGCGGTACACCCTTTGCCATTGCTCGACAGCCCGGTTTCGTTAGGACTTGGAAGCGCCATTGGTGCAGCCATGATTCCCGTCGCCTTCGCTTACGGCGGATGGCAGACCGCGAGCTTTGTGGCCGGCGAGATGCGTGATCCGCGCCGCGATCTGTCCCGTGGGTTGGTGATCGGCGTGATCGGGGTCGTGGTGCTCTATCTCGCAGTCAATTTTGTTTGCCTGCGCGTCTTGGGTCCGGCCGGACTGGCTACGACCCGCACACCCGCATCCGCGGTCATGCGCAAGGCGCTGGGTGAGCGGGGGGCGCAGTGGATTGCGTTGGGTATCGCAGTCTCCACACTGGGTTTTCTGAGTCAGGGAATTCTGACCGCGCCGCGGGTTTACTACGCCATGGCCCGTGACGGACTCTTCTTCAAGAGCGTTGGCTGGCTCTCTCCGAAAACTGGGGTTCCAGTTGTCGCCATCATTCTGCAAGGTGTGACCGCCACCGTGATTGCGCTTTCGGGACGCTACGAGCAGATTTTGAACTACGTCATCTCCATCGATTTCATCTCCTTTGGCCTGACTGCGGCCTCGCTGTTTGTGTTCCGGCGGAAAGATCCGTCGTCATCGCAGGCGCTTTATCTCACGCCGGGTCATCCCTACACCACGGCTTTATTTGTGGCGGCCTGCGCCGCCATCGTGATCACAACGATCGCGACGTTTCCGGCAAACTCGGCCATCGGCCTGATTATTCTGCTGGCCGGCATCCCGGTATATTTGTACTGGAGCCGCACTGCGCGACCGGCGCCACCTCAAGCCGACCTATGAGACAGCGACAATCTGACTACATGCTGTGGGCGAAAACGCAGGGCCGCGCCAGGTTCAATCTCGCGACCAGTGGCGTAGGTTCCTTTCCTTTGCGTGAACTCCCCGTCACCCTCGAGCGGTTGGAGATCAACGGCGACAGCACTTACGGCTATGCTCCGCTGCAGGACGCGATCGCAAAGAAAAGCGGAGTGGATCCGGACTGCGTGGTAGCGGCGGCAGGCACCTCGATGGCCAACCATCTGGCGATGGCAGCTCTTATCGACCCGGGGGACGAGGTAGTGATCGAGCAGCCCACGTATGAATTGCTCACTTCCACCGCCCTGTATCTGGGTGCGGCAGTAAAGGACTTTGCCCGGACTGAAGAAAGCGGATTCGCCCTCGATCCTGCGCAAATTCGTCGCGTGATAACGCCAAAGACGAGATTAGTTGTCCTGACCAACCTGCACAATCCGAGTAGCGTCCTGGCTCCAGAGTCCACCCTGCGCGAGGTCGGCGATCTGGCTCGCAGTGTAGGAGCGCATGTGCTGGTCGACGAGGTCTATCTCGACGCTGTCTACGCCGATACGCCGAAGCCGTCGTTCCACCTGGGCCCCGAGTTCGTGGTCACAAGCAGTTTGACCAAGGTGTACGGCTTGAGCGGGCTTCGCTGTGGATGGATTCTGGCGCAGCCTGATCTGGCCCGCGCCATGTGGCGCCTGAATGACCTTTTTGCGTCAATCCCAGCCCACCCCGCGGAGTTGTTGAGCGTCATAGCTTTCGAACATCTTGACAAGATCCGCGAGCGAGCCCGCAAGCTGGTGGAAGCCGATCGAGCACTGCTGAACCAGTTTCTCGCCCGTCAAAATGCGATTTCGGCGCCGCGCACCGAATTTGGTACGACTGCCATCCTGCGTCTGAACCACGGCAACGTCGAGCAGTTTCTTGCCCGATTGCGTGCGGAACACGAAACCTCGGCGGTGCCGGGACGCTTTTTCGGTTTGCCCAACCATTTTCGTATCGGCATGGGCGTAGACACCGAAATGTTCCGCGAGGGACTGGCGAGAATCGACCGCGCTCTAGCTGCCTCTGGTTAGCCGTCCGCGCACCCCAATTCCGATCGCCTCGGGGAAAGGCGCGACGAAAAAGACAGGACGCGAAAGGCACCACGGAAAGGCGGGATGGGAAAGTAAGACGGGAAACAGCAAGACGGGAGGGCACGACTTCAGTCGTGCCACAAAGCCTTCTGAATCGTGGCGGCTTTAGCCGCTGCGGTTCGCTGTCGAGCGCGCATTTGACCGTGGCCCGCAGTCTCGAGGGGCGTCCCGCCCTCGGCGCGGTGGGCAAGATGCCCACCGGACAGCCGGCGGGACGCCGGCGCTACACTAGTCGAAGACCCATTACTTCGCCGGATACTCCTTCGTTTTCTGCGTGCGGGAATTGAACACCGCGAAGCTTCCGTTGGGTCGCACCGTCAATTTCAGATAGTTTGCCGCGTCGGGCCCTTCCGGATTGGCGATGAATTCGTCAGCCACGTTGTGGGCGGCCCCGCCTTCCTCGGAAAAATGCAATTGCCAAAGATCTTCGAGACCGGGAGATTTATGAATAACGTCCCACGTCGAAGGAGTCCCACCTTTTTTCGCTCCGTTGTCCATGATGGCCAGTCGCGCTGCAATTCCATAAACCAGAGGCGGGCTGCTGCTCTGCGACCATCCATGATGCGAGACGATGTAAATATCGATTTTGCCAAGTTTATTGACCGGACACATTAGTTTCAGTTCCTGATCGTTGGTCAGGTCCCCCAGGTCCAGCAGTCGCAGCTTACCGAAAGTAATAAGCGTTCCCAGGGAACGGAAATTTTCGGTCTTATCCACCGAATATTGCTCGGCGTTCTTACAGCTTGCATTGTCCTGCCCGGCTCCCGGCAGGGGATGGCTGATCAGTTCGCCGTCCGAACTTATGACCTCGACACGCATGCCGCGAATAGGGAGAACATCTCCGGGCTTTGCGATCAGGCGCTTGAACTTTCCGGTTGCTAGGACTTTTTGATAGGCCTCCCAAACCGCTACTGTGGGCGCATCCGTCGTCTCGCGGTTGGGGCCGTGGTCGATCAGAGTTCCCACCGGAATTCGTTCCGTGAGCTGGGGCACGCCGCCACCGTGATCGGAATGATAGTGTGTGACCAGCACGTAGTCGATCTGCCTGATCCCCGCCAGCTTCGCCCCGGCGGAGATGCGCTCTGCGTCCCGGGCGTCATTGTCCGGCCAGCCGGTGTCGATCAGCAGCGATTGATGCGCTGGAGTTACGAACAACGTGGCCTGTCCGCCTTCGACATCGATGAAATAAACCTGCAGTGCCTTACGGTCAGCCGATGCCGGCGCGGCCCATGCCGCGGTCAGCAGGCAAAGAGCCAGCCAAAGGTTCCGCCCCGCTCTTGAAATTCGACAGCACAAGGTGGACTTCACATCGCAGCCAGACAGAGCGCGGTGCATTAACGGTCTCCTGAATTATTTATCGCTGATGGTGGCCACAAAGATAATCAATCCAATCCAACGTCTGGTCAAGAACACCGCCGCAGCGCTCACGGGCGATTCCAGAAACTGCCCAGGGAAAGCCGCAACCTCACGCCACCTTTTTCGTCGAAGGCAAGCATCAGGCCGGTCAGGCCCAGCGGCGTCGGCATCAGAATTCCAACCGAAGTGCTCTGATGAGTCCGCCAGCCCTGGGAGCCAAGATCGAGGCGGGCTCCTTCATACCAGCTCGCCAGAAGGGGGCGGAACGTGACATTCGTAGGATTCATCCCGCGATAAATCAATCCGCCGCCGGCGGCCACGGCCGAGTTCGCATGAAATTCCTGATAGCGACTAGCGTCCAGCTGGCCGAGTCCTCCCACAGCGAACTGGTCGTAGAAGGTGAGCTTCCGTCCAAAACTGCTGTCCGCCAGGCCGAGAGCAAACACGGAAAACTTCTTGGTGACCGGCTGGAAGTGGTCGAAGCTCGCTTGCAGATACGGATAGGAATGGTTACGGAAACTCCATCCCAGCGATCCGTTGACGCGCGTCCCCCGCGTGGGAAGTTGTCCGGAATCCTGGGTGTTGAATATCAAAACCGCCTCGGGATTGATGAACGGAGTATTTTGCGACGTAACATTGTCGACGGTCACAGGTTTGCTGTAACTGTCATACCCAGTCTGGAAGCCGACGCGCGCCTGTATGTATCGCCAGGTCCCTGTGCCCATATAGAACGAGCCTGCAACCCGATCACGCGTGAAGTCAGCTCGGACTGAACCTTCGTAAATCGAATTGTGTTGGCGCTGCACCAGTAAGCCCGGTGCCACAAAAAATGAACTGCCATCAAACGAGTGATAGTACTCGAAGCGGGCCCCTGGGTCGTATCCGATAGAGAGATCGGTGAGAAACCTGGACTTGTAGGCGTCCTTTGAAATGGTCGTGCTGTTGAGCTGAAGTGTCGCCCGACCCGGCTCACCTTGCGAAATCTGATAAAACGCTGAAGGCCGAAGCAGCAGTTCGCGGTCGGGCCGCCGCTGCAGTTCCACGCGATAGCCTTGCGGCTTGTCGGCATCATTCTGCCAGGTGTAAAACGCGCCGGGCAGGCTGGTCGCCGCCGTCAGCCCCGTCAAACTGGTCTCGAGTGTTTCTTGCGACACCGGGCCGCCTGACAGTTTGTGGGAAAGTTCGTGGCTGGCATTTTGCTGGATGAACGGCTGGGGCGACCGCACCGCAACCACGTTGCCTGAATCTGGAACCGCTTGCCGGCGGGCATTTTTCTCTCGGACATATTCGTCCCACTCCTCAGGCGAAACCGCCAACCGCTCCAGCGCCGTCGCAATCCCTTCTGCCGCCTGGTATCCGCCTTGAATCACGCTTTCGGTCTCGTCAAAATCCAGCAGCCCCACATTCCGGGCCGGAATTTCGACGACGACATCGGCCAGCTTGACGTTGCGGCGTTCATTTTGCAGCACCGCAACACTGACCGATTGCTTCAGGATGTTGGCAATCGTGGTCAGCTGTTTCGCATCGGTGGGTGCACCCTGGAGCACCACAGCGATGACGACGTCCGCACCCATATCGCGCACTACATCCGTGGGCAGGTTATTGACCAGCCCGCCGTCAATCAGCACCCGGCCTTTCCACTCGACGGGAGTGAAGATAGCGGGCAGCGCCATGGTGGCGCGCATTGCTTTCGCCAAAGACCCGTCCTGCAGCACGAATGCGTCTGCGGAAACCAGGTCGGTGGCAACGCAGCGGAAGGGAATGGGGAGGTCGTCGAAATTGCGAAGACCGGAATAGCCCACCGTCTCTCGGCTCAGTAACAGCGCCAGTTGCTGACCCGGATTAATCCCGGCGGGAAGAGAAAGCCGCTTGCCAAAACGGAAGGTAAATTCTCCCGTGATCCGGTTCCAGTCCTGCTTTTCTGCTGCCGGGCGATCGGCAAACTTGGGAGAAGAACGGAGGAAATCGTCCCAGGGAGCGTTGTTTGCAATCTTCTCCAAATCCGCGGCGCTTCTCCCGGTTGCGTAAATGCCCGCGACCAGTCCGCCCATGCTGGTCCCGGTGACGCGATCGACCGGAATGTGGCGCTCTTCAAGAAATCGAAGCACTCCAATGTGAGCCAGTCCAAGCGCGCCTCCTCCACCTAGAACCAGACCCACTCGCGGTCGGCGGCTCGGAGGGGCGTCCTGTGCTTGCA
>WNFA01005296.1_pt1 | contig 24071 bp, 20 predicted proteins | sample 5400481 | NCBI WGS metagenome assembly WNFA01 (sample SAMN13153340, study PRJNA577476) | soil metagenome | isolation source: 120 cm saprolite under Douglas fir tree site 2 hole 1 replicate 2 | place: USA:California | collected 2015-04-18 | reverse complement strand
TCGGTCTGTGCGCCGTCCTTTCCGCGCAGCAGGAAGCGCGGGTGTCCGAAGATTCGGTACTTGAGCGTGGCGAACGGATGCTCGACCGTGGATCGTCGCAGCCGCATGACCTGTGGCGTGGTGCGCTGCTGCATTCGTTGCAGAGCGTCGTCGTGCAGATGTCGCGTGAGGAAGCGTTGCGCAGAAGTGGTACAGCGCGTTTTCAGCGGACAACTTCCGCAGACCTCAGCACGTCCGGCGTATATAACCGCACGATCTTTACGCGCGAGTTGTTTACGTACCAGCCTTTGCCCTGCCGGACAGCGGAATGTATCCGTGTTCTCGTCGTACTGGAACTGGCTGCGATCGAACAGCGTCCCATCGCCCTTGTTGTTGATGGCGCGGTTGGCCGGAACATGCGGCACGATACCTTGGCCCTCGCAACGCTCGGCCTGCTCGCCGTTGGAGTAGCCGGCATCGGCGACCACGTTCAGCAACGCAGGAGCCCCTACCGCTTGCTTGGCCGCTTCGGCCATCGGCAGCAGGCTCCTTTGGTCGTTCGCTTCGGTCGTAACCTGCTGCGCCACGATCAACGCATGTTCGGCATCCACCGCGGTCTGCACGTTGTAGGCGGGAACAGAGCCGCTGGCCGTCCGCATGAACCGTGCCTCCGGCTCCGGATGGCTCTTCAGCTTCTCCAGCGCCGCCGCCACCGCACTCGGCTCGATCACTACTTCGTCCTGCTCGTCGGCTCGCTCCAGTTGATCCAAGTACCGTTTCACCGCCTCGCGTTCCCGAACGCTATGCGAACTGCTCACCGCGCGGAACTTCGAACCGTCAATGGCCACCCACTCCCCGCGAACCAGCCCTACCGAGCGCGCGAACCGTACCAACTCCGCCCCGGCTCCCGTCACCGCCTCGCGGTGCATCCGCCGGAACTCAGCGATGCTCTTGTAATCAGGCGCCAGACGCTCCAGCAGCCACATGACCTCTACATTCCGCTGGCACTCGGCCTCCAGCCGACGCGATGAACGGATCTGCTGCAGGTAGCCGTACAGATACAGCTTCAGCAGATCGCGCGGATCGTAGCCGGGACGCCCCGTCTCGGCCGCCTCGGCACGGACAAACCCGAGTCCCCCCACGTCCAGCCTGTTCACGAACGCCTCGATCACACGGCACACGTGATCTTGCGGAATCAAGTCATCGAGCGTCGTCGGAAACAGCGTGTGCTGACTTCGTGCCTCGCCCCCGATGTAAGCCATGAAAAAATGCCCTCGCTCTCACAAGGGCATCTTCGCATCGTTCTCTTTGCCGGCCTAGTGTTTCGTAACAGTCTGTGAAAGGCAGGGCTTTTTCATGTGCGCAAATGCGTTCGCGATCTCGTTGTACTACTCCTCTGGAGGCTCCTGACCTTGGGGCGGCCCGGGCTGCGGAGGCTGCCCGCCCTGCCCCGGTCCCGCATTGGGCAGCGCTGGCTGCACACCTTGGATTCCGCCGAGGCCTTTATTCAGATCCGGTTGGATGGGTGCATTCAGCAGGCCTCCGCGATCGCTGCTCGGGTCGTAAATGAAAAGCCAGTCGTTATAGTGGTTCTTGCGGTTGAATTCGCGGATTGTCGTCGCCTTGCTGACGCTGGCGACACCGAGAATCGGGCCTCCACCGAATACCTGCCCGCCTGGAGCGGGGCCGGAGTCGGAAGATGACGCAGCCGATTTTGCGTCGACTTGCGTATCGGAATTTGCCGAATTGCCGCCCGCCGGATTCGGCGTACCCGAGTTCTGCGGCTCTGGGAGTCCCGTCACTTGCGGCGTGTTGGCATCACCGGGACCAGCAGGACGGACACCGCCTGTGGGCGCTGCAACAAAGCCCGGCTTGCCACCTTGGGGTTGGTTCAATCCCTGCCCAACTCCTCCAAGCCCCAGCATGTTCAAGGCGGGGTCGCCCAGTCGTACCAGCTTGAAGTCTTTGCGAGTGATCGGGTCCTGGTATCGCTTTCTTAGAAACCGTTGCTGGTTGGTATTTTCCAGTTCTTCAATGCGCGAGGGATAACGGCCGAATTTCTTGTAGTACTTGCGGATCGCGCGCGAATAACCCACCGCGCGATGGATCATCTCTTCTTCGCGATCGCGCTGGATCTGGTGAACAATTTCCGGCAAAACCGCCACCGCTGCCATCGCCAGCAGGGTGATGAACAACATGAGCGTGATGAGAATGTAGCCGCGAGAGCTGACCTGTGATTTTGTGATTTTGTAATTTCGTAATTTCACATCAGGTCGCATAAACACTCTTGGGCTGGCCTTCAAACAATTACCCAATCATCCTTGTGTCAGCGGGATACTCTGCCGGTTGTTGTTCAACACGTCCTCGATGTCGACGGCTGCGGGCGAGATGTGGAGCACACGGTAGCGCCGGTTGACAATGTCCCCTTCGGTGGCGATAAAGATGTCCCCATCCTGCGACAGGAAGACTTTCTTGGGCTCTCCCGGTTTATTGGCGAAGCCGAAGAACTTCAGGTTGATCGGAGGCGGCGGAGGGACCGGCGGCGGCTGTCTGATTTCAGCAACCTTCTTGTGGTCTGTGCTCCCGTTGTCGTGTGGGACTGGCGACCCAGCCACAAAAATATTCCTCGCATTTCCCGCATACTTGATCTGTTCACTCTGACGCAGCAGGTCGAGATCGAGTGTGGGGTCAAGCCGCGGTTCGGAAGCTTTCACAAACTTCCCGGAGGCCGTTCGCCGAACAGCTGCCCTCGTGGAGTTGGCGGACGTAGTTTGCGGTGCGGCCGGTGCGGGTAGTGGTGTAGCGGACGGCCAGAACATGCTCGTCGTAGTGACGGCTGCGATTACGCCCAGCACTGCCAGCGCGATCACTTCCTTCCGGTTTTCGACTCCTAGTTTCACTTAAGCACCAGAACGCAAAAAACTATGCATCTTGACGTCGAGCTTGACCGGTCCGCTACTCTCGCCGGCCAGGCTCACGCTGTCCACGGTAAAGAACTGCTTCGACCTCTCGAGAGCGTTGATGAAGCGAATCAGTTGCAGGTAGTCCCCGGAAAAATTGCCTTCAATCTCCACCGGCGCAACTCCAGCGCCGGTGAGGTCTTCTTGTTTATATTTCGCCTGCATGATTCGCACTCCGTTGGCAGAGGCCAGCTTTCCCAGTTCGGTGGTGAGATCGGAATCACGTAACGCAAACCGGTCTTTGTAGAACTGGCTGATCTGACCCTTGGCAAGCCCCATTTTCTTGTCCACATCTCGCAACGGTTCCACTTCCCGCGTTTTCTTCTTTAACTCCGCCGAGAGCTGACTCATGTTGATCCGCCGCGACTCCGCCGACCCCACCAGCGGCGAAAAGAAAACCCCCATTGCCACCACATCGGCGGCTACCATGGCCGCGATCGCGACTTGCAGTTTGCGGCGTGAACCCTTTAGCTCGGGCATTACTTTCCGCTCCTGTTCACTGCATCGGGAACGTACACCGCCTCGATCACGGCAGCTACCCCCACGCCATTATCCCCCAAGCTTTCCTGGGTGAGTTGTGCTCCCTGGAAATGGGTGGATCCCTCCATACGATGGACTAGTTCAATCGCCGCCGCCCGGTTGTCGCCCGCAACTTTCATTTCCAACTCCAACTGGTTCTGGTCGCTCAGTTCCGGCTTGAGCGAGACCACGTGCAAGCTGGTCGGCATCACGCGCTCCAGATCCTCGAATACCCGCGTCCATGAAAAGGCCTTGCGCTGGATCAGACCGTTTAAAAACTGTGACTGGTCTCGCGTACTGCGGTTGATCTCCAGTTCTAGGAACGCTTGCGCCTGGGCCCGTTCGCGGTCTTTTTCTTCGATCTGTTGTTGCAGGTGCCGGATGCTCTGCCGATCTCTCCCCGCCTTGACCCAGCCGTGCACGGCCAAAGTGATGAGGACGAGCGTTAAGACACCCAATAGCCCAACGCCGAGCCCCCAGCGCGCCCAGAATTCACGGGCGTCTTCGTAGGGGTGGGTCGCGAGATTGATATCCAGACGCATCGTTATGCGATCAGTGCCCCCACCACTCCCGCCATTCGCCAGCGTGGAACCGAGCCGCTCGTCGATCCGATCTGCGAACCCGCCACCAGCTCCGCGACGGTCGCGCCGGTCTGCGCCTTCAGCGCGGGCGCGGCTCCAACAGTCTCGGGCAGGCCGGCAACGTAGATCCGGTCAATATTCATTTTGTAAGTGTCCTGGAAAAATACCACCGAGGGGTAAACTTCCTCGGCCAGCTGTTCGCCGGAAATGGTGACACCGCGAACATTCTCCAAGGTACGGAACAGCAGGACCTGTTCCTGATCGAGAATCGCGATCCCGATCGTGCGGGCGTCGACCTTCACCACCAGGGTGGGCCGCTCGGCGTCGGCAGCGCCCAATGCCGCCAGCATCGAAGGCATGACTACGCCGGGGTTGTAGCCGGCATCGCGAAATGCGGATTCGTATTCCTGCAGAACGCTGTTCAGGACCACCGCGGCCATCGCCCGCAAACCAGTGCCGCCGGCCTGCGCGTGATAGGAAACGCGGGCATCGTCCAGGTTAAAGGGAAGAGACTTTTTCAGGCGGAAGCGAACCACCGCTTCGGCTTCCTCGGGCTTGGAAGGAAGCGTCTCGAAATCCAGCAGCACGACGCGTACGGCTGTATCGGGCAGTATCGCGATCACGTCGCGCGAACGTCCGCTGATTCCACCCAGGGCGCTTTCAATCGCCTGCCGGATGGCCGAGCCGTCGCGCAGGTTGGATTCAATCAGGTCGGGCACCACCGTGCCGGGAGCTAGCTCGCGGGCCGAACACATCTCGACCATGCGGCCGGCATCGGCGGAACGCCCGGCGAGAACGCGGTCCGCTGCGATTTCGCAGGCCAGCGGCGGCCGGGCACCGTATTTGGTAGAGCCACTCATCGTTGCGAGACCGAAATCACCTCTGCCTCAGCGCTGGGCTTGGGAATCGGCAGCTTGTCTTCCCGCAGACCATCAAGATGGAACTCGATTGCTTCCTGAATCAGTGACGGGACTTCTTCTCTTGTACGCACCGTCGTAACAACCCCAGGCAAGTCGGGAGCGTAGGCCGACCATCCGGTGCGCGATTTCTCGTAAATGGCCACGTATTTCACTGCTTGAGCCCAGCCTGTTTCCACGCACTCCTGATAATATCGCCAACCTTCGGGAGCAGAATAGTTACCTCGGAGGGTGCCGGGGATGGACCACTGGCCAATCTGGACCGTAACCAGCCTCAGCGGAACGTCTCGATGAACGTTACCTTGTTGATCTCCTTGAGGGTGGTCACCCCTGCCCGGACCTTGTCGAGCGCCGATTCGCGCAGGAACCGCATGCCCTCTTCGCGAGCGCCCCGCCGGATCTCCGAGGTCGGCTTCTTAGCAAGAATCATCTCGCGGATGCGGTCGGTCAAATCCAGTAGTTCATGGATGGCAGTGCGCCCCTTGAAGCCGGTGCCGGCGCACTCGATGCAGCCCTGACCCTCATAGAGCGGTACCTGAGCCCAGGTCTGGGGGTCGAGCCCGCTCGCTTCGAGCACCTCGGCTGGGTAATGGACGGCTGTGCGGCAGGAATCACAGATCAGCCGGACCAACCGCTGCGCCAGAATGCAGTTCAGCGCCGATACGAAGTTGTAGGGCTCGACGCCCATGTTCAGGAAGCGGCCCAGCACGTCCACGACGTTGTTGGCGTGAACAGTGGTGAAAACCAGGTGACCGGTGAGTGCCGACTGGATGGCGATCTGCGCGGTCTCGTTATCGCGGATTTCGCCCACCATGATCTTGTCGGGATCGTGGCGAAGGATGGAGCGCAGGCCGCGCGCAAAGGTCAAACCTTTCTTCTCGTTGACGGGAATCTGCGTGATTCCCCGGATCTGATACTCGACTGGGTCTTCAATCGTGATGATCTTGTCTTCGTCGTTCTTGATCTCATTAACGGCGGCGTAAAGCGTGGTCGTCTTGCCGCTGCCGGTCGGCCCGGTAACGAGCACCATCCCGTACGGCTCCTTGATGTAGCGGCGGAACCGGCGCAGGTCGAGTTCGTCGAAGCCCACCACGTCGAGCGTAAGCTTGCGGAACTTTTCGCTCATCGACTCTTTGTCGAGCACGCGGAGTACGGCATCTTCGCCATGGATCGACGGCATGATCGAAACGCGGAAGTCGATGGCGCGCGCGTTGTACTTCACCCGGAAACGGCCGTCCTGGGGCACGCGGCGTTCGGAAATGTCGAGCTCGCTCATCACCTTGATACGGGAAATGATGGTGGAATGGTGCTCTTTCCCGATGGGCGGCATGGCGTGGGTGAGGACGCCGTCAATGCGGAACTTGATGACCACCGAATCGTCGCGGGTCTCGATGTGGATGTCGCTGGCTCGCCGTTGGAGCGCGGTGAAGATCGTCGTATCGACCAGGCGGATGATCGGGCTCATGTCGCCCGTCGCCGTCGTCAGCTTGTCGATGGAGATAGTCTCGTCATTGCCCGCTTCGTCTTCGCGGATCACGTCGAGCGTGAAGCCTTCGCTGGCATCTTCCAGAACGCGCTTCGACTGCTCCGTCTTTTTGAGAATTTCGGAGATCTGCTTGAGGGTCGAAACCTTGGTGACGATCCGTTTGCCAAGCAGCAAGCTGATCTCGTCGATCATCATCAGCTGACTGGGATCGGCAATGGCAATCGCCAGACGCCCGTCCGCTGTTTCCTCCAGCGGGACGAAGTTATACCGGAACATCAGGTGCACCGGGATCTTCTCGAACAAATTGTGGTGCAGCTGGAAGTCGCTCAGATCGATGAACTCGCAGCGGTACCGGCGGGCAACGTCGCGCGCCCGTTCCAGCTCATCGCCAGCGGTCGCCGCCGGCTCGGGCGCAAGCCGCCCGCCATTCGCGCCACCGTTCACCACGATTGTTTTCTTCTCAGCCATTCTTCTTACCAGTGTACTTCCAAAATCGTGTTCTGCCGTTAATGGACACCGGCTCCCAGGGTGAAGATCGGCAGATAGAGGGAAATCAGTATTCCTCCGACAAATACTGCCATCACGATTAGAATCATGGGCTCAATCAGGGCCATAGCCGCCCCCAAGGCCGTCTGAACGTCTTCTTCGTAGAACTCGGCTACCGAACTGAGCATTGCCGGCAAAGCTCCAGTGGATTCACCCACCTCGAGCATCTCCACCGCCAGGTCGGGAAAGATCTTCTCTGTTTCCAGACTCTTCGCAAGGCTTTGACCTTCCTTGACCCGCTCGGTCGCGCTCAGGATGCCGTTCAGGATCTGCCGGCTGGTCATGGAGGCGCCAGCGGTCTGCATGGCCGGCACCAGCGGCAGCCCTCCTTGCAGCAGGGTGGAAAGTATTCGCGAAAAGTTAGCGACCTGGTACTTAAGTCGGATTTCGCCCAGCAAGGGCATCGACAAGAGGAATCTGTCGACGCGCTCCGCCCCGCGATCGCTCTGTTTCCAGCGCCAAAACAACGGAATTCCTATGACCAGCACCAGGGCAATCGCCCAGGCATACTTCTGGGCATTCAGGCCCACCGCCAGCATAAACACCGTAATCGCGGGCAACTGCGCTCCCAGGTTGTTGAATAGGTCGGCAAACTTGGGCACGACATAAGTGACGAGGAAAATCATCATCACGGTAACGACGCAAATCAGCAGAGTGGGATACACCAGCGAAACCGCCAGCTTCTTGCGGAAAGTCTGCACCAGCCGCTGATACGAGATGTAACGGCTGAGCACCTCTTCCATGTTGCCGCTCTTCTCGCCCGCCAGCAGGGTAGTGGTATAGATCTTGGGGAAGACGCGCTGGGCAGCGAATGCGTCAGACAGCAACTCGCCGCCTTTCACCCGTTCGCGTACGTTTTCGAGTAGTTGCAGCAGGAACTTGTCGCGCTGCCGCTTGATAAGCAGGTCAAGCGAGGTCAGGATCGGCAGCCCGGCCTTCATCAGGGTCAGGAACTGCTGGTTGAAGATCAGAAAGGTAGCCGGCTTCAGCCGACTGCGCCGCAGGGGCATTCCGCCCGAGCTCAGCAGGCCTCGGGGCTTCACCCAGTAGACCAGATATCCCTGCTGGGTGAAGCGGTCGTGGACCTCGGCCTCGGAATAGCCGTGCTCCACGTGTTGCTTCAGGTGGCCCTGTTCGTCGGCGACTTTGACCAGGAATTCAGCCATGATTACGGTCTACATCTGGTCCCTAGTGCAAGTGTAACACTCGATTTCGCAAGCAGTTACCGTACCGCACCGGGCATCGGTACGCAAGTAACTGGAAGCCTACCCGATACCTACGGTCCCAACTCTCCCTCGACCGTTTCCACCCCTGGGGGCGGACTGAACTGAAAGAGGCGATCACTCACCTCGAGATCCTCCTTAGGACTGGCAAAGCGGAATTCGGTCGTGGCTCCGTCCACCTCGGTGAATACGATGCGTGCCAGCTGGTTCGACGGCGTAATTTCCAGCAAAACCTCGCTGACCCGGTCGGCCATCGCCTTGGGAACTCCTCGGAGAAGGGTATTATCTGGGTTCAGCGGAGCTTGATCTACAACCTTCGAGAGTCCCTCCAACTCATTCTCCAGCTTGGTCTTACCAAGGCTGCCGTTCCGCTGGGAGGTAGAACCACACTGCCTTCCCGTCGCTCACAAAGAGCTTCTCCCTGGGAGAACGGTATTCCCAGCGCATCTTGCGCGGCTTTTTGAGCCACAGCGTCCCGGACTCCGATCGTTCCGCGCCCGCACCGCTGTAGATCTCCGTAAAGTCGGTTTGCAGGCTGCGCAGGTGGTTGTAGTGCTCGTCCACGGCGTGGGCGGTCTGATGGATATCCTGCCCCCGAGAGGCGATTGGCAGCAGGACTAGGAAAATGAGCGCGCAGGCCAGGCTTCGCCAGCATCCACCCGTGCTGCTACGCATTCTACCGAGAGGCGAAGCAGCGTAGAGATGAGTCTTCGTAGTCACGCACACTCCATATTAGATGCTTCGAAGGCCTGAACCTAGGGCGGGCCACGATTCCTGCCGCGGGACCATCCCATCGCACGGGACTTGACACGCGAGCCGGTTCAGGACATTATCCGCAAATCCAAAACAGTGCGACGCCTCGAAGAGGCGAGTTCAGTCACGTCGTTCGCAGTTCCTGGGTCCCGGGATTCCTAAGCTCTGAACCGCAAGGAGGAAAGAATGCGCTCAGTATTGGGTCTGGGTTTGGTAGCAGTTCTCTGCATCGCAGTTTCCGCACAACTTCCAACCTCAACGGTGAACGGGACGGTTACTGATCCCCAGGGCGCCGCCGTGGTTGGGGCGAAAGTGAGCATCACCAGCAGTGCAACGGGCGTGAGCCGGGAGGCGGTGACCGACACTGGCGGCCGCTATGCCGTTCCAGGATTACCGCCGGGAGATTATCTGGTGCGAGTGAGCGCCAGCGGCTTCGCCACCAGCGAGATCAAAGACCTGCGTCTGGATGTCGGGCGTGCCGTAACCCTCGACGTACCGCTCAAGGTGGCCAAGGCCGGTGAGGTAATTACGGTGACCGGGGAGGAGGCCGGAGTCAACCTCACTCAATCGGAAGTGCAGGGCCAGATCCTGGCGAGTACTGTCGAAAACATCCCGCTGAATGGCCGCAACTTCCTGGAGTTGGCCTTCCTGCTGCCTGGCAATCGCCCAGGTACCAACTATGACCCCACTAAGACCAACACGCTGGAAGTGTCTTCGGCGGGCGGATTTGGTCGCGGAGGGAACATTACCGTAGATGGCGGCGACAACAATGACGAGGTCGTAGGTGGAACGTTGGCCAACTTCCCCCAGGACGGAGTAGCCGAATTCCAAATTGCCACCAACCGCTACACCGCTGAAGTTGGCCGCTCGGGCTCCAGCATCATCAACATCGTGACCAAGTCGGGCACGAACGACTACCACGGTTCCTTGTTCTTCTTCTTCCGCCACAAGGTCCTGCAAGGGCTTCCCGCCACCTTTTCGCGGAGCCAACCCACACCGCCCTTCGACCGGGAGCAGTACGGAGGCTCCATTGGAGGGCCAATTAAGAAGGAGCGGGCGTGGTGGTTTTTGTCGGCTGAGGACCGCACCCAGAGGAACGGAGTCCAGGTTGCAGAACGCGACTTCACCTTGAACCAGATTGTGCAGTCGTCCGCTGCTGGCAATCTGCAGGATTTTCTGCTTACCAGCCGCGTCGATTTTAAGGCCACAGAGCATGACAACATCGCGGTGCGGTATTCCTTCAATCGCAACACTCAGTTGGATGCTGCCAGCTTGCGCCGGCCCATCGGTACCCTCGCTCAGCGGCAAGACTCGCTGAACCGGTTTAACTCAATATTGGCTAACTGGACGCGGATCTTGCCATCCCGACAAGTCAATGAGCTTGTCTTCCACATCGACTATTTCATCAACAACATTCCTGCTTTCGGCGGAACGCCGGCCACCAACTGCGTGGGCGTCTCCGGTAATTGTAACTTGGCGATGGGCAATGAGATCCGCTTCCCAGACTTGCAGGATGGAGAGAGTTTCCGCATCCCACAGCGTACGCGCTTGAACCGATACCAGCTGAAGGACAACTTCTCCTGGGTGCTGGGCAAACACACGCTGAGGTTCGGTGGCGAGTGGCAGAACTACGGCAGTGACATCTTCTTTGACCTCTTTGGCAGCGGGCGAATCGATGTGACTGAAGACTTTCCCACCGCCGACCGGAACGGCGACGGAGTCATTGACGATCGCGACATCCCCATTGCATTTACCATCAAGAATGCGGCTCCGGTTTCACCGGCGGCGCCGTTCTACCGTAACAATTACCTTGGGCTCTACGCACAAGATGATTGGCGGGTCCGTCCCAATCTGACCTTCAACCTCGGCCTGCGCTGGGAATTCGACGCCGACGTCCTGGGCGACGGCCCTTTTAGCCGTCCCTGCGCTGATCCAACTGTGCTCACGACGACAGCAGGCTGCCTTTGGGTGAAGAGCGCGCTGGGCCCGCATGATACCCCTGGCTACAAGAACTTCGCGCCGCGTGTGGGCTTCGCTTGGGATCCGTTTAGCCGAGGCAACACCGTTGTGCGCGGGGGCTACGGCATCTACTACGATCGCGTTGTGCTGGAAGTGCCGCTCCTGGAAGTGCTTTTGGACGGCAGGGTGGTCCAGTTGGGTGTGCACAACGGTTCAACCATCGTGGGTGGATTGTTTGCACCCGATTCGGCCACCGGCCAGATTGTGAGCTTGCAGGACCCAGGCCCCCCGAATTTCGGGGGCCCATTTGCAGGGGGTCCGATCCCGGTAGGCATCGGGATTAACCATATCGATACTCACGCACGCACTCCCATCTACCAGCAGTTTACTTTCGGCGTGCAGCGGCAGATCCGCAATGATTGGGTTCTTTCGGCAGACGTAGTTCACGACTTCGGATACCACCTGCTGATCGGCCGGTTTTTGCGCAGCGGCACCAGTCGCAACCCAAGTATCACGCTGAGCTGCCCGGACAACATCACACCGTGCACGATTACGGATCCCGCGACCGGCATCTCGGACAACATCACGAATATCGAGTCTTCTGCAAAATTCTGGTACGACGGCTTATTGACGAGCTTGCAGAAGCGGCCGACCGGAAAGGGCTCGTGGAAGTGGGGTTTTAACGCCAGTTACACGCTTTCGAAGACGTTCAATTATTCGAACGACGACCAGATCCCGTTTAACGGCGCCGAAGACCAGGTAAACCTGGTGTTGCACGTCAACAATCTTAGGCTGGAAAAGGGCTATTCTTCCACCGACGAACGCCACCGGTTTGTCTTCAGCGGCGTTTTCGAAATGCCCTGGCAGGTCAGCGTTTCTCCCATCTGGACGATCGCCTCACACGTGCCGATCGATTCCTTTGTGCCGCTTCTGAGTTCAAGGCTGCCAACCATCAGGCGAAATGGGTTGGGGCGCGAGATCCAGAGCGGTGCACAATTAAACGCCGCGATTGACGCGTGCAACGCTGCTGGCTTTTGCGTTGACTCGTCGAGTGGGACACCGGTCCCACTGGGGCATGTTGATCCGGGAATGCGCTTCGGCGACGACTTCAACTCGCTGGATCTGCGTTTCACGAAGACCTTTAAGTTCACCGAGCGGCAGAACCTGCAGTTCATCACCGAAGTCTTCAACGTGTTTAACATCACGAATATTCGCGGATTCAACAACAACAACTTCTCAGGCTTCAATAATGCGCTGGTTAACGATCAGAACGACCCAACGCGGATTGCCAGCGGGTTCAACACACCAATCCGCACCGCAGGTGGCTTCTTTGGGTCGGGCGGACCGCGCGCCTTTCAATTTGCATTGCGCTACTCTTTCTAGCCAAGCCAGAGGAGCGGATGCCTGTCCGCTCCTCCCGTTTTTGCCGGGAGCTTGCTGGTCCGCGATCCTCATTCGGCATTCGTGTGGATTGAGTACTGATGCGTTCCGCCCGTGCACTTCAACGACGGGCTCTCCTCAAGCACGCGCTCCGGCAATGGATTCTGATAGAGCACGTACACGGCTCGGGGATGCCGTCGCAGCGATTCCTCGAGATTTTCAAGTATCTGAATCAACCCCGCCTCCGGCAGCGGATTGAACAGATACAACAGTAGCGGTCCCTCCGGCAGATCAAACTCGCGCGCGTCAGCGCATACCGACTCGACCTGCCTACATTGCTGCGTCGTGCTCTGGTAGTTGGCAATATTTTCTCGGCAGCGCGATGCAGCTCCGGCAGAATCTCCACTCCCACGATCCTGCGGAACGGATACTCCGACGCCATTAGCAGAGTGCGCCCCTTGCCGGATCCGAGGTCCACAAATGTGAATTCGCTGAAGGCAATGGGCAGACTGGCCATCATCTCCTGGAACAACGCCGCGTCAGTCGGCTGATAGGGTGAGTGAAACACTCCCAGCAGACGCTCGCGCCAGCCGACGGTGCCGCTCGTCGTATTGACGCGATGTTCCCAGTCGTATTCCATGTCGCCATACCGGCGCCGTCGGCGTTCCGGAGTGGAATCACGTAGGAAGGTCCACAACTCATGAACCAGCAGGATGCTCGCGGCAGCCGCACCCTTCTGTCGAGACTGCTCCTGCCACCAGCCGCGGAGAGCGCTCCAGAGTTGTCGATGAAAGGCAGGCGGCGTCACGCCTGCATGCTAACAAATGGATTCGCGAGAAGGTTCTGGAAGGCTCGACGCGGTGCAACGACGCATTCGATAAACGGTGTTTACCGCTGCTGGTCCGGCATGGGCTTGGGCGGCTGATAGCCGGGCGGCGTCCCCTTGGTGATGTAGAGGATTCTGTCGGGATCACGCACTTCCACTCGCCCACCGGGCATAAGCTTGTACGGCTGTCCCGTGGGATCAACCGGCACACCACTAATCAAGCCGACTTTTACCAGATCGCCAAGGTTTTCCGGCAAGAGACCCATGCGTTCGCGGTAAAGAGTCGCGAGTTTCTCCAGTTGTGTGACATCTTCATCCACACGCAGGGCGCGCAGGTGATCGACGGCATTGCGCTGGATGTCCTTGTCTTTGGTGGTCTCATAGGTCGTGGTCCACAGCATGCGAGCCGTTTCGAATTCGCCGGCATGCTGCGCCATCCGGGCCGCCAGGATCCGCAAGAAGGGGTGGGCATTGGGAACCTTGGCGCCGCGTTCGAAGGCTTCCGAAGCCTTGGCGTAGTCTTTCAGTTCGGTGTAATAGATGAATCCCAGACCATAGTAGAGCTTCCAGCTGTCGGGGTTGTTTCGAATGCCGTACTCAGCCAGCGCAATCGCTTTCTCCGGATCGCCGGCTCCATTGGGCGGGTTCGGAGCCAGGAAATTGCTGCCGAACTGGTAGGCCGGAAGCAACTTCGGATCGAGTTGGGTGGCGATTTCCAGTAATGGCGCCAGCAGATGGAAGTCACTGGAATGTTCATGATGCTGATAGCCAAAATACTGTACCGCCCGCGTCCAATACAGATCCGCCAGCAGACCCGTATACCCCAGGCTGATCCTCTTCACCGCCTTAGGGGAGCGGATGTACAGAACCTCCTGAAACGCGGCTCCCCGTCGCAAGCGGTCAATCGCATGGAGCGTTCCCACGGTGCCCACCAGCGCCAGCACGAGCACGGTCGACGCCACCACGTTCACCCGGGCGGGGGCCTTCATTTCAAGTTTCGGCGCTGGAAGATCAACACCGCTCCCGAGATCGCCATCGCCGAATACAGCAGGGCGTACAGGCTGTTATAGACAATCAGCCGGCCAGCGACGGCTTCGCCATGCGCAACCTGGCTAATGACGTTCAACGCCGAGAAGTTCGGTATCAGATAGGCGACGGCAGTTGCGATCCATCCGCCGATTCCCCTAACCACGGCAGCGAACCCACGCAGATCTTCGGAAAGATTTCCGATGACGAAGAGCGCAAAAGTGAAAACAGCCGCCAACATCGGTGATGAAAACGAGGAAAACAAAAGCGCCAGCGAGCACACGATTAAGAACTGGAGCACGATGAAGTAGAGCGCCGTCAGAATTCCCACGTCCGCACGTTCGAACCGATGGACCACATAGAGAAGGGCCAGGAACACGCCAATTGCCATGAAGAATGTGTTCACCACCAGCGTACCGGTGAGTCCGAAGAACTTGCCGACCACGAATTCCCACCGCCGCACTGGCCGTGAAAGCACGGTAAATAGCGTCCGCTTCTCAATCTCTTTTGATACCAGGCCGATGCCGATGAAGATGGCGATGACCACGCCAAAGAGCGTGACGGCGGTCAGGCCCAGGTTCACGACCACCAGACGCTCGATGTCGATTGAGATCTGTCCCACCAGAATCGCGGCGCCCGAAAGCAGCAGGGCGAAGGCAATCAGGTTATAAAGAACGCGATCGCGGACCGCCTCGCGAAACGTGTTGAAAGCGATGTGAGCAATCCGTGAGTTCATGCGCCCACTCCTTTGCGGCCTTCCGTGGGTTGAAGTTTCTGGACGTAGTACTCCTCCAGCGATCGGCGGACCGGAGTCAGGGAAATCAGCCGGCACTGTTCGCGACGCAGAATTTCGAGAGCCCCGTCCTGATTCTCTTCGGACAACACGGCACTCACCACGTCCCCGCTGACATGCGCCTGAGCGCCAAGGTTCGACAGGGCGGCGGGCACAGTTCGCCCGGCAAAAATGATCTCCACCTTGCCGTGAACTTGCGACGTTAGATCCGCCACCGCCCCGACCCCACGTAATTCTCCCTGGTGAATGACGGCCACGCGATCGCAGAGCGCTTCCGCATCGGAGAGAATGTGCGTCGAAAAGAAAACCGTCTTTCCTTCCTGCTGCAATTGCTGGATCAGTTCGCGGACTTCGCGGCGCCCCATGGGATCAAGTCCCGACATCGGCTCATCGAGGAATACCAGCTTGGGATCGTGCAGAATGGCCTGCGCCAGTCCCACGCGCTGCAGCATGCCCTTGGAGAATTTCCGTAGCTGTACCCGTGCCGCGTCACTCAGGCCCACCCGCCCCAGCATCCTTTCGACGCGCCCCGAACGCTCCTTTGCCGGCACCCCGGAGAGCTGCGCGTAGTATTCCAGCAGCTCTTTGGCAGTGAGATAGTCATAGAAGTATGGCTGTTCGGGCAGAAATCCGATCTGCGCCTTGACGACAGGATCGTCGATCTCCATACCCAGAATCCGCGCGGTCCCGCCGGTAGGGAAGACCAGACCCATCAGCAGCTTAAGGGTCGTGGTTTTTCCTGCGCCATTCGGGCCAAGAAAACCGAACACCTCGCCAGCAGCGACGGTCAGGTTCAGCGGACGCAAAGCCGTGCGAGGTCTGTTTCGCCAGAAACCGACGGCGTAAGTCTTTTCCAGGTTGATGGTTTCGATTGCAGGCATCGTCAGCTGTAATGTTTGCGAGATAGCGAAATTATACTGACGCGAGGCACCCATACGAGCCGGTACGTGGATGCTCCGGCCTATCCAAGGTAACCAACAAAAAAAAGCCCGGAATTTCTTCCGGGCTCCTTTTCGGCATGTACCCTCCCCCAGGTACAGGGCCAAACTTGTTTAATGCGCGACGGGATACGCTTGACAGGCCGCCACTGTCGTCACGGGTGGACCGCCCATCGAAGGATTGCTGCGAAGCACTGCATCGGCGTTCGCGCAAAAGTCGCGAGTCCCGGTGGAACTCGCTACTATCGGAACGCCTCCCGCTACATAAGTACCGTTGATCGCGCTTCCCGAGTTGATTCCAGTGGCGAGAAACACATAACCACTGTGTCCCGGGCTACCGGGGACGGCATTGGCCAGATTATCGTCGAGCAGGCACGCATGAATCGGGGTCGGCGTGCAAGGGGCCGTCCGGCCCAAATCCTGTATCTGGACTGCAAACCCGATCGTCGGAAACGCGGTGTAATATGCGGTTTCGGCGATAGTAATGGACCGAATTGAGGCTGCAGCCGATGATTCGTTCGCAGCCATCCTGGCCCGGAGCAGGTTGGGAATCGCAATCGCCGCGATTACCAGGATGATGGCGATCACGATTAGCAACTCAATCAGCGAAAATCCGCTCTGCTTCCGCATAGACATTGGTGCTGCCTTAGAATTTCAAACTCCCACTGGGCAGCTACCCTATGTCCTCGCAAACCGAGGGCCAACGCGCATGGCCTTACGCGATCGACCGTTTGCTGGTAAGACTAATGAACACAACCAGATCCGGCACAGCCTGGATGTCGTAGCGATCGGGTTTTGTAGCTTAAGGAGGAACTAACAAAACGCGTTAACCTTATGCCGTCCTCTGTCCAATCATTCTTGACAAAAGAAAAACAGGGGCATCGGATTGCTCCGACGCTCCCTGTTTGTACTATGCCCGGGTATCTCGCCCCGAGTCAGAGTCGTTACAACAGTGGCGGGATAGCGTTCGTGCAAGCCAGTCCGCCGCCGCTGGGGATGTAGCGAACTACGCTATCCTCAACCGAGCAGAACGAGCGCACGCCCGTCTGGTTATTGGTGATCGGGTTCGCGTTCATCGCGTAACCGGTGTTCAGACCGTTGGTGGCAACAACGGCGTACGTGAAGAGGTAGCCGCTCTTGCCGCTGCCGGCGGGCTGTCCGTTGCTGGCCAGCACGTTGTCGATCAAGCAGGCAGTGGCTTGTGTCGGTGGTGCGGGGCAGGCGCCGCCGTCACCCAGCGCAAGCAGGGTGCCGGAGTAGCCGACCGTCGGGTACGCCGAGTTGTACGAAACTTCCGCCGTGTTGACGGTGCGAACTGCGCTCACAGCCGAAGACTCATTCGCCGCAATACGCGCGCGCAGCAAGTTCGGGATCGCGATGGCAGCGATGATCAGGATGATCGCCACCACGATCAGCAATTCGATTAGTGAAAAGCCCTTCTGTTTCCGCATTTCTAGTAGTCTCCTCATCTCCGATTGTGTGGTCGCAAGACCAAAACCCGCTATCACTATGGCACTCCAGGGACCACATCAAAAGGTGACCGAAGTCATTGGACCTCCGCAGGTAAATGGTTCGTTTTCAAGTTCACGTCTCACGGTAGTCACCACCAGAGTCCGCCGGATCGGGCCATTCTTTGACATTTTCGGGAGTCCAGGGCGACAAATTGTGTCAGCCGATTGGAAGCGCGAATCGCTCGACATTGGCAGCACGAAGGGCCCTCTCAACCCAAAAAATAAAGGGGCATCGGATATCCGATGCCCCCTGGCTTCACACCCTCCCCCGGGTGTTTGCCAACCTCGAAGTGATTACAGCAATGGCGGGATGGCGTTCGTGCAGGCCAGTCCGCCGCCGCTGGGGATGTAGCGAATGACGCTATCCGAAACGGAGCAGAAGGAGCGCACACCCGTCTGGTTGTTGGTGATCGGGTTCGCGTTCATTGCGTAACCGGTGTTCAGACCGTTGGTGGCAACAACGGCGTAGGTGAAGCTGTAGCCGCTCTTGCCGCTGCCGGCGGGCTGTCCATTGCTGGCCAGTACGTTGTCGATCAAGCAAGCGGTGGCTTGCGTCGGTGGTGCGGGGCAGGCGCCGCCGTCACCCAGAGCGAGCAAGGTGCCGGAGTAGCCAACCGTTGGGTAAGCTGAAAAGTACGAAACTTCGGCGGTGTTGACGGTGCGAACCGCGCTGACGGCCGATGATTCATTGGCTGCGATACGCGCGCGCAGCAAGTTCGGGATCGCAATGGCAGCGATGATCAGGATGATCGCCACCACGATCAGCAATTCGATTAGTGAAAAACCTTTTTGTTTCCGCATCTCTAGTAATCTCCTCATCTCCGATTTGTGGTCGCAAGACCAAACCCGCCATCGATATCGCACTCCATTGACCACAAGAGAGGAGTGACTGAAAACACTGGTTCTCCAAAGGTAAATCGTTCATTTTCAGACCCGCATCTCACGATAGTCACCATCCCACTCGGCGCGATCAGGCCAGGTTGTGACTTTCTTGGAGTCCACAGCGACAAATTTTGTCAGTCGGCTGAACCCCGCCATTCGACGGCTCGAGATTGGTGGCCAGAAGCGCCCTCTCAACCCAAAAAACTAAAGGGGCATCGGATAACCGATGCCCCTGGCTTCGCACCCTCCCCCGGGTGTTACGCCAAACTCAGAGTCGTTACAGGAGTGGCGGGATGGCGTTCGTGCAGGCCAGTCCGCCGCCGCTGGGGATGTAGCGAATGACGCTGTCCGAAACGGAGCAGAACGAGCGCACGCCCGTCTGGTTGTTGGTGATCGGGTTCGCGTTCATTGCGTAACCGGTGTTGAGACCGTTGGTGTTGGTGACGGCGAAGGTGAAGCTGTAACCGCTCTTGCCGCTACCGGCGGGCTGTCCGTTGCTGGCCAGCACGTTGTCGATCAAGCAAGCGGTGGCTTGCGTCGGGGGTGCCGGGCAGGCGCCGCCATCACCCAGAGCGAGCAAGGTGCCTGAGTAGCCAACCGTTGGGTAGGCTGAAAAGTACGAAACTTCTGCCGTGTTGACGGTGCGAACGGCGCTGACGGCCGATGATTCATTGGCTGCGATACGCGCCCGCAGCAAGTTCGGGATCGCGATGGCAGCGATGATCAGGATGATCGCCACTACGATCAGCAATTCGATTAGTGAAAAACCCTTTTGTTTCCGCATCAATAGGCCTCGTCTCCGTTTGATTCTGATGGTCGGATGACCAACTCGACTGTTACTACAGCACTCTGCGACACTGCCAACACTGCCTGCGCTTGCCTGATCTGACTCTTTCCGTCCAGCATTGACAATTCGCGGCATCGGGGGCGAAGCGTGGCCGCCGGGTCATGCCTGGTCTCTTTGGAAACTCCACGGGGCGATTCTTGCGTGGCCGCCTGACTCCCCATGGTAATCCGGCTACTACCTCGGGATGTCCGCGCTAGAATGGTGTCTTTCTCGAGACACCTCATGATCAATCTGCAAATGGATCCGGATCGCGACATCGCGCGCGCTTCCACCCTGGCCGCTCCTCGCTACTTCACACAAGAGACTTTCGACGAAGAGAAGAACAGGATTTTCTCCAGCACCTGGCAGCTGGCCGGACACGCCCATCAGGTCGCCAACCCGGGCGACTACTTTACTTTCGACCTGATCGGAGAGCCGCTGATGGCGGTCCGGGGCGACGATGGCATGTTGCGCGCTTTCTACAACGTCTGCCGCCATCGCGCCGGCAATCCGGCCACGGGCTGCGGAAACCGCAAACTCTTTCGCTGCGGCTATCACGGCTGGACGTACCGTCTCGACGGAGCCTTGCTGGTGACGCCTGAGTTTGACGGCGTCGAGCATTTTGATCCCAGGGAGCACGGCCTCGCTCCCGTTCAGGTTGAAGAATGGTTCAACATGGTGTTCGTGAACCTGGATCCCGGGGCCGCGCCGCTGGCGGAATTTCTGGGAGAGCTTCCCACGCAAGCGGAGAAGTTTGACTTCCGCCGCATGAAATTTTCCGAGCGCCGCACCTATGACATGAAATGCAATTGGAAAACTTACGTGGATAATTATCTCGAAGGCTACCATTTGCCGAGCGTTCACCCGGCGCTGAATCGCGAGCTCAATTACACTTCCTATACTGTCGAAACCTATCGACAACACGTGCGGCAGTGGAGCCCGATCCGCGGCGCTGAGCCCGGCGACAACACTCCGCGACGCTACCAGCAGGCGCGCGACGACCTGACTGCCGACTATTTTTGGATCTTTCCCAACTGGATGCTCAACTGTTATCCCGACAATGTCTCACTAAACATGATCCTGCCGCTCGAACCGGAGCGCACGCTCGCGATCTTCGAATGGTATGTGCCGGAGGAAGACCTGGACAGCGAAGCGGCCCGCAAATCGGTAAATTTCAGCGACGAGGTTCAGATGGAAGACCTCGCCATCTGCGAGATCGTCCAGAAGAACCTGCATTCACGCAGCTACCATAGCGGCCGCTACAGCGTGAAGCAGGAAAAGGGCGTTCACGCCTTTCATCGCATGTATAGGGAGCTGATGCCGGGAAGCTGAGTGCAGCACTTGGCATTTAGTACTTGGCATTTTGAACGTGGCCTTCAGCTGAAGCCGCTCCCGCGGGATCATAGTGGGAACTTGCTAAGTGCCAAATGCTAAGTGCTAAGTGCTGAACTTCGCTTGAGCAGCAAACACGTCATATCATCATGCTGTGGCGTGTTCCCTACGTAAATGTCCAGTTCTGCGAGCAGGCGTCGCAGAAGTTCTGGCGGGGTGCTCGTCCCGGCGCCATCCACCAACCGGATCAGCCGCGGCTCTTCGTATTCTTCGCCTTGGGTGTTCACCGCTTCAACGACCCCATCGGTGAAGATCACGAGCCACTCGTCCGCGCCCAGGCTGGTCGCGCCCGTTTGGTGAACGGCCTGCGGCAAAATTCCCAGAGGGATTCCCCCGGCTTCAAGCCGCTCGACGGCGCCGGAGCCCTTCCGGAGAATCGGCGCGTTGTGTCCGGCGTTGACGTAGACGACGTTGCCGGTCACCGGATCGAGTTCCGCTAAGAACGCGGTCGTGAAGCGGACGCCGCCCTGGCTATTGCTGCAGGCATACCGATTCAGTCCCACGACCAGTTCCGCGAGCGAGACGCGGCTGCTGGAAAGCGTGCGAAGACTGGCCTGAAATGTCGCCATCAGCATAGCCGCCGGTATGCTCTTGCCCGCCACGTCGGCCACTACGAACAAGATGCGGTCTTCTCCGGACGTTGCTCCCGGTCGCAGGATGACGTCGTAGTAGTCTCCGGCCACAGTATTGGCGGGACGCGTGGCATATGCGATCTGATATCCCGGGAGCTGTAGAGGAGCGCCCGGCAAGAGCCATGTCTGGATGTCCTTGGCGATTTCCAGATCGCGTTTCATCACCACCCGGTCCGCCAACTCGAGCAACAGCACAACCAACAACAGAAGGCCGCCCCAAAGGCGAAAGTCAAACTCAACGACGTGAACCTCGCCCGCTTTGTCGCCAAACGTGAACCCACCGGTCGGAAAGAACAGCAAGATCAGAGCGAACAACAGCAGCACGCGGCGTGCCGGGCTGAGCTTTTCGAGAATTGCCCAGAAGAGCTTCTTGGTGATGCCCCAGGAGCGTCGAAACCAGGATTGCTCCTCCGCTTGCTGTGCAAGGTCCGCAGAATAGAAGCGATATCCGGAGCGCGCGTCTTTTTCAAACTGCGACCAGAGTTGACTGAGCTCCATTCCTTCGCTGACGCGCCGCCAGAAGCGCTGCGCTTCAACTTTCAGGCCGGCCTGTGGCCGGATCGGGGTCGGTGCACTGGCCATGGGGAGTGTTCATTATAGGGCAGCGGTGAGGAGCGGGGCGGTCAGGGCATCTGACGCGCAGAAATGTCCGCGAGAAAAACATGGCAGGAAAGAAGCTCAGAACAAGCCCAGCTGCTGTTCTGCAAGCGGCACGTGCATCCTACGACTCCTCGTCCCGTATTGCCCACCGATTCCATATTTCTGCCGCAGACTCGCCATCAGCCGCGACAGCCGCTCCGAGTATCCCTTTGGCAGAAACGCGCGGTCTGCGTAACGCTTGCGATAAAGTTCGATCAGGGCAGGGAAGTGCTCTTCCAAAAACGGCAAGAACACCGCCGCCGAGCAAGGCTTCAAGAATAGTGCGTTGGCATAAATGTACTTTGCTCCGGCTTCGCTCGCGGCTTTGACCAGGGCTTCCAGATCCCGGGTACGGTCGGTGATCTCCGGCAGCACTGGCGCGCAGATCACGCCCGCATCCACTCCTGCCAGGTTCAGTTGGCGAACGGCCTCCAGCCGCAAGTCCGGGCGTGGCGCTCGCGGCTCGAGAATGCGCGCCAGATCGGTGTTCACGGTCGTCACCGTCAGGTTGACGTAGAGCTGATTGTTTTCGGCGACGCGCCGCAGAATCTCGATGTCGCGCACGACCAGGTTCGACTTCGTCACAATTCCGATTTCGAGTCCGGAGTGGCGCGCCAATTCTTCCAGGATGGCGAGCGTCACTTCGAAGCGCCGTTCAGCTGGCTGATAGGGATCTGTCGCCGTGCCGATCGCGATCCCCTCGCCGGGCTTCACGCGTCGAAGCTCCTGACGAAGCAGCTCCGCCGCATGCTGCTTGACGAAGATCTTCCGCTCGAAGTCGACGCCGTCGCGCAATTCCATGAATTCGTGGGTATACCGGGCATAGCAGTACTTGCAGGCGAACTCGCATCCGCGATAAGGATTGATAGCCCAGGCAAACGGCAAATTTCGCTGGCTCACCACGCGATTGAGCAGCGAACGCGTCCCGAGCGTGAAATACTCCACGTTGTGCCCTTCGCGCAGGGACTCACCCTCAGCCGCAATCCGGGCGATGCCCACCAGTTTCTGACGGGGCTCGGAATCGGGAAGGAGTGGGAGAGAGGCCATACTTATCGGCGGTAGTTCGTCTTTTGTTCGCCTACGATAGTACGAAAATGCCGTCCTGTCAAATCACCTGTGCCGAATTCAACGGTCTCAGTCTGTGGCGCCCCGGTCTGCGTGGGCGATGGTATCTTTGTCGGTGGTTCGTGCAATCTGAGTAGCCGGAACTCATATTCATGGATGTTCTCAAACAGCTGTTTGAGCGGCACTTTCGCTCACCTGCCGAGCGGGTGCAGTCCTTACAGGGCCAACTCGGGGGATCGGGACGCAGGATCGTCCGCCTTGGAAACGAAAAAGTAAGTGCGATCGGCATTCTCTACGACGTCCGCGAAGAGAATGTCGCCTTCCTTGAATTTTCCAGGCACTTTCGCGGGCATGGTCTGCCCGTACCCGAGATTTATGCTGAAGAGTTGAGCCAGGGCGCCTATCTCGAAGAGGATCTGGGCGACACAACGCTCTTTGAGTTTCTTTCCAAGAATCGAGCGGGGGACAGCATCGCTCCGCAAGCGGTGAAAGGCTATCGCAAAGTTGTGGCCCTGTTGCCGCGCTTTCAGGTCGAAGCGGGTCGCGATCTGAATTACAAAGTTTGCTATCCGCGCGGCAGCTTCGATCGCCAGTCCATCGCCTGGGACCTGAACTATTTCAAGTATTACTTTCTGCGGCTTGCGGGCATTCCGTTCAATGAGCAGGCGCTGGAAGACGATTTCGGCCGCCTGACGAAGTTCCTGTTGGGCGCCCCCCGCGACTATTTTCTTTATCGCGATTTCCAGTCACGCAACATCATGCTGCGCGACGGCGAGCCGTTTTTTCTGGACTACCAGGGCGGCCGCAAGGGCGCGCTGCAATATGACGTCGCTTCGCTTCTGTATGACGCCAAGGCCGATCTCCCTCCGGAACTGCGCCAGCAACTACTCGATCATTATCTCGACACGCTTGCCAGTTTCATCGTGCTTGATCGCGAAGCGTTCATGCAGCATTACTACGCCTACGTCTATATCCGAATCATGCAGGCGTTGGGGGCATACGGGTTTCGCGGCTTTTACGAACGCAAGGCACATTTCTTGCAAAGCGTGCCCTACGCCCTGAAAAACGTCCGGTGGCTGCTGCATAACGTCAAGCTGCGCATCGCACTGCCTACGCTGATGGACGCTTTCAACAGCATGCTGGCCTCGGAGAAACTGCAGGCCGTAGCTTCCAGCGGGGAACTTCTCACCGTCCGCATCTTCAGCTTTTCATTCCACCGCGGCCTGCCGAAAGATGAG
>WNFA01004892.1_pt1 | contig 24071 bp, 18 predicted proteins | sample 5400481 | NCBI WGS metagenome assembly WNFA01 (sample SAMN13153340, study PRJNA577476) | soil metagenome | isolation source: 120 cm saprolite under Douglas fir tree site 2 hole 1 replicate 2 | place: USA:California | collected 2015-04-18 | reverse complement strand
GCGTGGATCATTGCAGTTGCTGAGCGTGGCTCTCAGCAAACGAGCGAATTGTGGCCTCAGGGGAACTGCAGTTCCAAAGCATAGATTTCCTGAGTTCCCGCGTCGCGCATCACCAGAGGAGAACCGTCATAGGCTGCCTTGCTCCAAAATCCAAAAATTCCATTGGGGCGGCGTACTTCTTTAAGGCTCGCGATGCTTTCAAACTTTTTGCCCGGAATCAGCACCCGTCGAATTTCACTTTGTGAGGAGTCCTCAAAATAGAGGTATTTCCCGTCGTGCGACCAGTTGGGAAAAGCAAAAGTTCCTTTCCCCAGTTCCTGCCATTTCTTAGTTGTGAAATCGAAGAGCATCAGTTCGGTTAAATCCACCCGCATCGCCGCGATGTAGCGCCCATCAGGCGACCAGCGGGGGGCAAACAATCCATCCGAACCCGGCAGTGCAGAATCCTCATTGGTCTTAAGATTTATCACTCGGATGTTGGGTGGTTCGGAACTGTTAAATCCCACCTCGCGTCCGAATGCAAGTAAGTTTCCGTCTGCGGACCATGAGGGATCGGCTTCGTTTCTTTGCTCGGATGTCAATTCCTGAGCGTTTCCTCCAGCGGCTGAGACCACGACAATTTTCACCACCTTCCCAGGCCGTGACATGAAGGCAATTCTCGTCCCGTCAGGCGACCAACTAGGCATATAGGCTTCGACCGGAGGATAAGTGAGTTGAAGCCGTTCGCTTCCATCCACGCGGCTTCGCCACAAAATGTCGTCAGGAAAGGTCACATACGTAACCCACTTTCCATCACGGGAAAATTCCACGTCGGACGCCGAGATGCCCCCTAGATAGGGCATGAACTGTCGAGAGCCAGCGTCATATCGCACCAACTCGCCACGCAGTTTTTCGCCGATTACAAATAGTTTCTTTCCGTCTTGGCTTGGTACGGGGTTCGAAAAGGACAAGGGACCAGTCGTAAGCTGGACAGGATCAGACGTGATTTTTCGAAAGTTACCAGCCCTCTCCGCCCGAATCCATATGTTGGAAACATTCTGACGCACGCTTTGGAATATGAAGTATTGGCCATCGGGTGTCCAGCGGCCGCAACACTCGTCCCGCTCCTTCCGATCCGGCAGCAGAGGACGAAGCGCGGTTCCGTCGACAGCGACCTCCCACAGCGAGTCAAAATTTGTCTTAGGATCATAGATGGTAAATCGCAAATGGGTCCCGTCGGGCGAAAAGACTGGCGCGACGGGCACTCCATCCACTGTTGTCAGCTTTCGACTGCCGCTTCCATCGTTCTTCGCGAGGTACAAGCTGGATTCAGCCGCGTACACAATCTGTTGTCCATCCGGCGACCATCCCGCACTATGAGCATGAAGGTCACCCAGCCGGCGCGGCGACCCCGAAGGTATGGGGAGCAACCAAAGTGGCAATTCTGTCTCGCCGCCGGTGACAAAGCTGCCTGCCAGAAGTGAGGCGTGGTTTGGTGCGATATCGAAGACCTGGACGTTTGGAAACGGAGTGGCGATCTGCGAGGTTTCCCCGCCTTCGGTGGACACCTGGCCAAGAGCCACGTGGCCAGCGACGGCTTCTCCCAGATAAAGGCGCGCACCGTCAGTAACGAAGTTTTGCTTCGGGAAAAGGTCATTGGTGATCGGTACTGAACCCACCACCCTCGGCGGGGGGAGTGCGGGACGAAACACCCAAGCCAGCCCGGCGGCTAGCATGAGAGCAGCCGCTCCAGCCATTCCCCACGCCAATTTCGACCGGCGTCGCAGGGGTTGGGCGGCAGTGGCTGGGGCGATCACAACGGCGGTTGATCTACCTGAGTCCAGTTCTCTTTTCAGGCGCTTGAGATCTGTGGACATCTCCGACGCAGTCTGGCAGCGCAAATTCCGATCCTTCTCCAGCGCCTTGTTGATGATTCGCTCCAGCTCAACTGGCGACTCCGGGCACAAGTGCAACACCGAGGTCGGTGATTTGTGCAGGATGGAGTCGAAAACCATGGCGGAAGTGTTCCCGGAAAACGCCTGGCGGCCCGTGGCCATCTCGTACAAGACCGCCCCAAAGGAGAACAGGTCGGTTCGCGAATCGAGATCCTCTCCTGCAGCCTGTTCAGGCGACATGTACGCGATCGTCCCGATCGCTGCCCCGGGACTGGTGAGCTGTTCGTCTTTGAGGCTCTCGGTCGGATTGTTGGTGATGCCAGCAGCCTCCGCGATCCGCCGACTGGTTCTTTTGGCCAAGCCGAAATCGAGGACCTTTGTCTGGCTCCGCTCCGTAACAAAAATGTTTCCCGGCTTGATGTCGCGGTGAACAATGCCTTTGGAGTGCGCAGCATCCAGCGCGTCTGCAATTTGGATAGAGAGATCCAGCAATTCTTTGGTGGGTATCGGTCGTGCGTTGATTCGGCGTTGCAGAGTCCGCCCTTCCAGCAGCTCCATGGCGATAAAGGGCCGGCCTTCATATTCATCCACTTCGTAAATCGTGCAAATATTTGGATGATTCAAAGCAGAAGCAGCGTGCGCTTCGCGCTGGAATCGGCCTAGAGCCTGTGGGTCTTCAGCTACTTCGTCAGGCAGGAATTTGAGGGCCACAAACCGGTGCAGCTTCAAGTCCTCCGCCTTATACACGACACCCATGCCGCCACTACCGAGCTTTTCAACAATGAGATAGTGCGAGATGGTCTGGCCGATCATGGAATCGAGCCATCGTAGGTGGGATGCGCGGATCAAGTCAATGAAAACCGGGAAGTTGTCCATGCGCAAAAGTTGAGAGCCAGCTCTTTCGGGATTGCGAGAATTGAACGGTTTTGTGAGTCGTCGTCTCTTCGAGGTTTGGCCCTGGCGCCGGGGCCCGCTGGTATTCCATTGAGATGGTGTTCGCGAGTCAAGACACCGATCTCAGTGCGCCTCGCTGAGAATTCCAGATACAAGGGCGTTCGCAATTTGTTACATTTCATTGCGCTGAAATCCAACCGTCACTTAAAGTGGGCAATCGTTTCAGCTTCTACAGGGGAGGGTCCGCGTCATGATTTGCAAGAGTCCTGGGTTGTGGACGGCCGCTGTCGCGCTGGTCCTGACTGCCAGCCTGGTTCAGGCTGCCGAAACCTACGAAGTTTCGCTGGAGCGCGGGGTGACCGCCAACATGCGGGACGGAGTGATCCTGCGTGCAGATGTTTACCGGCCGAAGGCGGACGGCCAGTTTCCGGTGCTTCTCCAGCGCACGCCCTACGACAAACGCAACAGCGCGGACTTCGCTTACAAGGCGGCGACTCATGGCTTCGTCGCCATCGTTCAGGATGTTCGGGGACGCTACACCTCCGACGGCGAATGGTACACGTTCAAGCACGAATCCAATGACGGCTACGACACGGTGGAGTGGGCAGCGGCTCTGCCGTACTCAAATGGCAAGGTTGGCATGTGGGGTGGTTCGTATGTCGGCGCCACCCAGATGCTGACAGCCATTGCACATCCTCCGCACCTGGCCGGCATTTGCCCGGTGGTGACCGCGAGCAATTACCACGATGGATGGACTTACCAGGGAGGAGCATTCGAGCAATGGTTTAACCAGTCGTGGACCTCAGGGCTGGCTCAAGACACTCTGAATCGGATGGTGGTGAAAAACACCAACGCAGTACTGGGAGCGCCGAAGCTTCCTCTTGCCAACTATCCGTTATTTAATTTTGCTGATTCCTCGGCGGTGCCCGTGTCCACGGCCGCTCTGGCCCCGTATTTTCTCGATTGGCTGGCTCATCCCGACTATGACGAATATTGGAAGCAACTGTCCATCGAAGAACACTACGCTGAAATCACCGTTCCCATACTCCACATAGCGGCCTGGTATGACATTTTCCTGGGCGGATCGCTGCGCAATTATGTCGGAATCAAGGCGCATGGCGGAAGTGAAGCGTCGCGTCGCGGCCAGCATCTTTTCGTCACCATAGGAGGTCACGCGGGCGGCGGGCGAAAGATCGGCGACCTCGACTTTGGACCTGCCGCGGCTGAATTCGACGAAAATGAACTCACTCTGAAGTGGTACCAATATCTGTTTCAGGGAGTTCAGAACGAATTTTCCGGCAAGCCGGTAAAGATTTTCGTGATGGGCGCCAATCAATGGCGGGAAGAGGATGACTGGCCGTTGGCGCGGGCGCAAAGCACCAAATATTTCCTGCACTCAGCAAAAACCGCAAACTCGCTCCGTGGAGACGGCGGTCTTTCCACGGCGGCGCCACGATCGGAACCCTCCGACCACTATGCTTACGATCCGTCGAATCCCGCGCCAACCATCGGCGGCCCGCTGTGTTGCGATGGCCACCACCTGGCGCCGGGTCCTAAGGATCAGCGTCCGGTGGAAGCTCGCGACGACGTTTTGATCTACACCACGCCTGCATTTACTCAGGACACAGAGGTGACCGGACCGGTCAGCCTCGAACTTTTTGCCCAGTCGTCGGCGGTAGACACCGACTTCCTGGCCAAGCTGGTGGATGTAGCGCCCGATGGATTTGCGCAGAATCTGACCGAAGGAATCATCCGCGCCCGGTATCGCAACTCGCAGGAAAAGCCCGAGTTGATGAATCCCGGACAGATCTACAAGCTCGTTATTGATCTGTGGTCGACCAGCAATGTGTTCGTCAAGGGACATGCGCTGCGTCTGGAAATTTCCAGCAGCAATTTCCCCCGCTTCGACCGCAATCTGAACACCGGCGAAGTGCAGTCCTCGGCGCAGAAATATGTGTCAGCCACAAACACGATTTATCACGATGCCGAGCATCCTTCGGCACTCACGCTGCCCATCGTGAAATCCCGGTGACGCGCTGTGGCAGTTCAAGTGGAAAACAGCGGGTCCGGTGGCAGATCTGCTAGATCGCTAAACTGAGGGGCGGTAAATCCTCGCTCCGCCTGATTAACTCAGCCGGACTCTGGCTCTTGAGTAGTTTGTTGTCTCTTATCGCGCGCGAGACGCGATGTTCCAAAGCCTCAATTTCATGCGCGTTCACGTTGCTGCGGAGCTGTTCTACCAGGGCGCGGCTCCTGTGCCCGAGTTCGCGAGAGCCGGCTTCCGCCAGTCTTAACCAGTAATACGCAGACAGGCCGTTCTTTTCGACGCAATAGCCCTCGAGATGTGCCAGGCCGACAACGAATTGAGCTGCCACCGAGCCTTCCTCGGCGGCCGTCAGATAGGTTTCGATCGGATGACCTTGCTCGGTTCCCAATGTCACCGCGGCCCGATCCGTGGGTGGACCGTTGCATTCCTTGAACAACAGGAAGAGCAGCTCGAACCGGTTCGACACCCCGAGCTTTTCAAAAACATGAAACAGATAGTTCTTAACCGTGTGTTCGCTTAGCCCAAGTCGATCCGCAATCTGTTTGTTGCTCTCACCCTGTGCGGCGCGCTCCGCGACCTGAAGTTCCCGCGGTGACAGATGCTCGATCTTGCCGGCTTCGATGCCCTCGCAGGATGGAGTGGCGCGGAGGGCTTCCAGCAGGAACTCGGAATGATTCTTGTTGGCCCATATCTCGCCCCGGCTGACCCGATCAATACAACTGGCAAGCTCGGATAGAGACTCGTTACGGCAAAACACACCCGCTGCGCCGCAACGGAATGCGGCAATCACCGATTCCCGCGTGCTCACTTCAACCATGATCACGATGCGGACAGAAGGATTCCGGCTCTTAAGAGTTCTGGCATTTTGAAGGCCTTTTTTGGCTGCGCCATCAAAATCTGCGCTGATTAAAGCCAGATCGGGTTGGAGGTTCGTGACAATCGACAAAATATCCGATGGAGCGGCCGCGGAAACGATTTCAAACCGTGGATCACGTCCCAATGATTCTGCAAGAAGCTGGTTGCCCATGCGGTTCCGATCCGCAATCAAGATGCGAATGGACTGACTGGGCTTCAAAACGGGGGAGGACTGCAAACGCATGACTAACCATCCTAATTTCTCGGCCGAGTGTTACTTAGTCTCGCACAACGCGTAGGGTCGGACAAGCCGAAAGCAACGATAATACGCTCCAAATTTTCCATACACTTGAAAGAAAATTTACATGCCGACAATTCCACACGTCGAATAAGAAAGATAGCGCGCTGTAGTTAATGCTCCTGTTCAGAGGAGTTATTCGGGTTCGCGGTTGCTCGACCGCTGATTTTTATTAGGCGATTTCTCTGGTCTAGGTCCAAACGTCTCCCGGGATGCGGGCGCGTTGGCCTCCGTAAAAACCCTGAGGCGGCATTCGAGACGTAACCGGTTACCCCACTCCGACCGTAAAGCGCGGCCCTACCTTTAAGAAACGATCACCCTCTTGTCGCGCTTTTCCATGATCGCTATGGTGAGCACAGGGCGAACAAACAAAAGGAATCTGGGTACGAATGTGGATCAATCGATCGAGCGAAGAAATTCGCGGCGGTTTGAGATAGCGCTGCCTCTGTTGCTCCACTGGACCGACAGCAAAGACCATTACAACTCCGGACACTGTCTGAATATTGGACAGGGCGGAATGTTCGTGCTGGCAGCCCAGACTCCCCCTGTCGGCATCCAAGTGGAGCTTGAATTTGTTTTGCCAGCTTTTGGTTCCGTGCCACGGCCAACTCGCCTTTATTGTGTTGGTCGCGTCAGCCGGGTTGAAAAGTGCTGCCAGGTCAAGGGGTTCGCTGTCGCAGGACATCTGGTGGATGAAGTGAACAACACGCATGGACCCTGCGTGTCCATTGGGAGTCGCGCGAAGTCGGACGCTGAGAATTGAAAGTTCGTAAGTTCCGATGGGACTGAGAGGGCGAAGCTGTATTCTCGAGCCTAGATTTCCACAGCGAGATTGCGGCGGTGTATGGATCGCAACATCAGCACGTCTATGTGGCCCATAAGAATTTTTGATTTGTCTTCGACCCATAAGAACAGGCAATATGCGTAATCAGCTAAAATGTCGCGCTAAAACGGCCACGTCACTCCGCCGCTTTACTGTCCCACCTTCCCTCGAAGGAAGGAACCCCGATACAACGAGCGCAGTCTCCGCCGAACCTCAATTGTGGCGGATGCGGCGACCACAGGAGACTTTCAAGTTGTGACTCAGCAAGGCGAAGCCGTGCCCACTCAAGAGGACTCGATCCTGAATCAGCCACGAGCAGTCGGCGAATATTCTTGGTTTGCCGTTCAGACTAAAGTCAGGCATGAAAAGAGGGTTGCCGCCGAATTGACGGAAAAGGGTGTAGCGGTTTTTCTTCCGCTGTCGACCGAAGTACATCAGTGGAGCGACCGCAAGCGCAAGGTTGAGCTTCCACTCTTTACGACTTATGTGTTCGTCCGAATTGGCGAGAGTCGGAATCACCGTGTCAACGTATTAGAAACGAACGGCGTCTTCCGCTTTGTAGGCATGCGCGGCGGCACCGGGGTTCCCATTCCTGACGAACAAATCGAAACTCTGCAGACGATTATTCGAGAAAAGGTTCCTTTTTCGCCGCATCCGTTTCTTGACGTTGGCCAGAAAGTCCGGATCCGGGGAGGAAGCCTCGACGGCATCTGTGGCATCCTCTTGGCGATCAACGACGACCGGAGCCTGATCGTTTCAGTAGACAGCGTCCAACGATCCCTTGCCATCCAAATCGACGGCTACGGTGTCGAGCCAATCTAGACGCGGTCGTGACCTTAAGCCCGCGGCCTTGATGGGCCTTCAGAACAAATCAGGGGGTTTGTTGGTTTCTGATTCCCCGGACTTTCATGTCGCATCCCTCCAACGCCCGCAGCCCAAGGGGGTCGAGGTTTGCAGCTATTCATCAACCTCGGTTCAGACCAGGAGTAAGCGTGATTCAAAGCAGACGGCCCTTCATGAAGTATCTCGCGAAGCTGTTCGATCTTTGTGTCTTGACCAGCGCCTTTGTTTCGTCCGGGCTTGTTCTTTCGCATGGCATGACGTTCACAGAGTTTATGGCCATTCGGATCAAGCTCGGCAACTTTCTGCTTTTCGGGCTCCTCTTAATTCTGTGGCATAACCTGTTCGTAATATGCGGCCTCTACACCTCGAAGAGGCTTACGACCGTATGGGCTGCCATTCTCGAAGTGTGCAAGGCAACATTACTTGCTGCGGTGATTCTGACTGTCCTTATCAAAATATTCCAGATTCATCTGGGTACACCAAGATTTGTGATCTTGTTCTGGGTCTTTTGTGCCGCGGGAATGATCGGGGGCCGGTTGGCGGCTCGTTTATTCCTTCTGACCTTGCGAAGCCAGGGGAAGAACATAAGGTACGTCCTGGTTGTAGGCACAAATGATCGTGCCATCGATTTTGCCCAACAGGTTGCGAGACACCCTGAACTGGGATACGAAATCGTCGGTTTTGTGGATGACCATTGGAAAGGAATCCACAAATTCGAGGCTACCGGCCTCAAGCATTGCTGCACCTTTTCTGGTCTGGGTGCTTTTCTTCGGCATACGGTGGTCGATGAGGCAGCGATGTATTTGCCGTTGCGGTCCTACTATGAACATGCCGCCCACTTCGTTTCCCTGTGCGAACATCACGGGATCGCGATCCGCTTCGATTCCCAGATTTTCAACCTGAAAAACTCCAATTCTCACTCACACGACTGGGAAACGTCCCAGGTGCTGGCTACCACGGCAGCCCCTGAGGTGGGCCCTGCTTTAGTCAAGCGGATCTTCGATTGTGTTGTCTCCGCAGCGCTCCTGATTGTTCTGGCTCCGCTGTTCTTGGTTGTCGCGGTCCTGGTCAAATGTACCTCGCCCGGATCGATTCTCTTCCGCCAGACCCGCGTCGGCTTGAACAAACGACAATTCCGGATCTACAAATTTCGGACCATGATTGCCAATGCGGAGCAAATTCAGGACAAGCTGCTTCCGCTGAATGAAATGGCTGGACCGGTCTTCAAGATCAGGAACGATCCACGTGTTACTCCTCTGGGAAAAGTGCTGCGGAAGACCAGCATCGACGAATTGCCGCAACTGTTCAACGTCCTCAAGGGCGAAATGAGCTTAGTGGGTCCGCGAGCAATGTCTCTGCGCGACTACCAGTTGTTCGACCAGGACTGGCAACGCCGCCGTTTCAGCGTCAAGCCCGGAATCACATGCCTATGGCAAGTGAATGGACGCAGTTCCATCCCGTTCGAAGAGTGGATGGAACTCGACATGCAATATATCGACAAGTGGTCGTTGTGGTTGGATCTGAAGATTCTTGCCCAGACCTTCTTTCCACGCCAACCCTTCGATTTGAGCGCACCCGGTTATGAAGGTCTTGCTGCTAGCGAATTACCTGAATGATGAGCAAGAAAGCATGCAGCGCTTTGCCGCGCTAATGGAGCGTGGCTTGACGCAAGCTGGCCATGACGTTCGGGTAGTGCGGCCAAAGGTGTGTGTCGGCCAGTTGCATGCTTCAGCCCGAGGTCTTGGGAAATGGTTGGGATACGTCGACAAGTTCGGAATCTTTCCGCCATTCCTTCGATCCGCAGTCAAGTGGGCTGACGTTATTCATATCTGTGATCACTCGAACTCTTTTTACACAAAGCATATCGGAGCTGTTCCGCACCTTGTGACCTGTCACGACCTGTTGGCCATCCGGAGCGCGCAGGGGGAAATTCCGCAAAAGCGAACCGGGTGGACAGGACGGCAGCTTCAAAGGCTGATCGTGAAGGGGCTAACTGAAGCTCAGCACATCGTATGCGTATCCGAGGCCACACGAAGAGATCTGTTGCGGTTTGTCGACATCCCAGAGAATCGTGTGTCGCGTACCTACAACTCGCTTAACTATCCCTATTCGCGCATGGAGACGGACGACGCGGCATTCCGTCTTCGACAACTTGGCATCGATCCGAGTCAACGGTTCCTTTTGCACGTGGGCGGCAATCAGTGGTACAAGAACCGGCTCGGCGTATTACGTATTTTTTCTATTCTTACCAGGCTTGCAGCTGGCGGACGTCTGAAGTTAGTAATGGTCGGCAAGCCCTGGACTTCTGAGATGCGGCGATTCGTTCTTCAGCACGGCCTGAGTAACGCGACGCTCGAACTGACTGGAGTTGCCGAAGAAGACCTGCGAGCCCTGTATTCAACGGCCTCTATGATGATTTTTCCCTCGTTTCAGGAGGGTTTTGGATGGCCGATCGTTGAAGCACAAGCGTGCGGTTGTCCGGTCGCCACCTCCAACCGATCGCCAATGAATGAAGTTGGCGGCAATGCCGCCATCTACATTGATCCTGACAATCCGGAATCAGCCGCTGCGGCCGTGCAACGTGCTCTATCCGGGATTGCCGGCATTCGGGAATTGAGCTTGGCCAATGCAGCACGTTTTGAAGGTTCTGTCATGATCGATAGCTACTTGTCGCTGTATGACAAAGTGCGCAATGGCAGGTCCGAGGGACGTATTCCAATCAGCCAGTCCGAGAAATCAGCCCAGCTTCAAGAACAATTGTGAATATTCTCCACATCATGAATTCGGTGAATCCTGCAGCCGGGGGACCCATCGAGGTGGTAAAGCGATTATGGACAACTCCGGTGTCGGAAAGACACCACGTTGAGATCGCATCGCTCGATTCACCGGGCGCCCCGCATGTGGAGGAGTGCCCGCTTACGGTTCATCCGCTGGGACCAGCGACCTTCGGTTACGCTTTCAGCGCCCGACTCATTCCGTGGCTGCGGGAGAATCGCAGCCGATTCGATGCCGCCATCGTGAACGGGATATGGCAATTTCACAGTTATGGGGCTTGGCGCGCGTTGCATGGTTCCAGCACGCCTTATGTTCTGTTTACTCATGGCATGCTCGATCCATGGTTCAAGAAGCAGTATCCACTGAAGCACTTCAAGAAATGGATGTACTGGCCTTGGGCGGAATATCGGGTTCTACGCGACGCACGGGCAGTACTGTTCACATCGGAAGAAGAGCGAGTATTGGCACGTTCCTCGTTCTGGCTCTATCGCTGCAACGAAGTCGTAGTCAACTATGGAACCGCCAAACCAACCGGCAATCCAGAGTTGGAACTGGGCGAGTTCTTTAGTCGCTATCCTCACTTGCGGAATAAGAAGCTCGTGCTATCTATGGGGCGCCTCCATCCCAAGAAGGGCTTCGATCTGCTAATTGAAGCCTTTGCCAGGGTGCTTGAGCCACATCCCGAATGGCATCTGGTGATAGCCGGGCCGGATCAGGTCGGATGGCAGAAGGAGTTGCACCATCGCGCGGAGCAGCTTGGCGTGGCTTCACGAATTACCTGGACATCAATGATAGGCGGATCTTTGAAGTGGGGTGCTTTCCGTGCCTCCGAGCTCTTTGTGCTCCCATCACACCAGGAAAACTTCGGCGTGGTGGTGGCTGAAGCATTGGCGGTTGGCCTGCCTGCTCTGATCTCGAACAAGGTAAATATCTGGCGCGAGATTGAGGCCGAGGGAGCAGGAATGGTAGCCGACGATACTTTGCAGGGAACTTGTGACCTGTTGCGCGCTTATTTGGAGAAGTCAAACGACGAAGTGCAGGCCATGCGGCAGCGTGCCCGCAAATGCTTCGAGAAACATTTCGAAATCAATAAGGCAGCCTTGACGCTGCAGGCACTCTTGAAGAGCTTCAAGGGAGCAAACTGATTTCTACGTTGCCCTGAGCGGTTGGATTCCGTGAGGCCGCGAAGAGAAAAGGTTTTTTTATGGAAGCACCCCAAAGGATCGAGCGGGAAAACTGGGTAGACAGTGCGATGTGGATAAATATCTGTCTGCTGTTGCTCATCTTCGTCCCCAGCGAACTTCGGGCGCAGGCTCCCATGCCGGTTACTCCTAGTGTGGACCGGGAAAAGTCACAATCAGTACCGAACGTGGAGCGGGAAGAGTCCCAATCAGCGCCGACTGCGCCCGCTGGGCAATCGAACGGCTATCTCATTGGCCCTGATGATGTCTTAAGTGTGTACATTGTGGACGTGCCAGAACTCACACGAGAGTACCGTGTCGATCCCACCGGGTCTGTTACTTTACCGATTCTTTCGAAGCCGGTCAGTGCGACAGGGTTGACGCCCACGCAGTTCTCGGACCTCCTGTGCAAGGAGCTAAAAACAGCAGGCTTGGTCAGCGATCCGCACATAACTACGTCAGTGACTCAATCGAGGCTGCATGCGGTGGCAATCACCGGATCGGTCAAGAAGCCGCAGGTTTATCCGGTTTTCACCCATACGACCTTGCTGGACTTGCTGTCCGAGGCCGAGGGTCTGGCCGACGATGCCGGCAATACGGCGATCGTGCGTCGGGGGGACGTTGCGCTTCATAATCCAAACCTGAATCCAAACTTGGGCAATACTCAGAGTCCGGGGCAGTCAGGGCCAGCGACATCGGTAACCGTTGATTTGAAGAAGCTGATCGAAAGCGGAGACCCGAGTTTGAATGTCGATATCTTCCCCGGAGATCGCGTCACGATACCGCGCGCGGCGATCATCTATGTTGTGGGAGCAGTGAACAAGCCGGGTGGATTTGCCATGAGGCAAAGCAGTCATAGTATGACAGTACTTCAAGCGCTGGCCCTCGCTGAAGATACTAAATCCACGGCCAAGAGGGATCAAAGCTTCATCATAAGAAACGATCCCCAATCGCCGGATGGGCGTAAGCAGATTCCAGTTGATCTGAAAAAAATCCTGAGCGGAAAAGACTCAGACACAACACTGCAAGCCGAAGACATTCTCTTTGTTCCGGACAGCAGCGGCAAACGAGCGCTCCATCGCGGCCTCGAGTCTATCTTGCAGGCAGCAACCGGCGTCACGATTTACAGCGCTCGATTCTGAGCTGCCGGCTTCTTCTTCACACAGATGCTGCTGCACCCTGTGCGATGCATATGTAGTTATCAACCAAGGTAGTCAATCTATGAGCGCAAGCAAACATACCGTACCGCCGCCCCAAGTCCTCAGTCCTGGCCGCTCAATGGCGCCGGCTTCGGAGCTGACTATACTGCCCGGGCCCGACTACGAGCAAATGTCAGCCGCGCGCGAATTTATTCCACTCGCAGCGTACTGGTACATCCTCTTCAGGCGGCGCTGGGCGATTGCCGGGGTTGCTTTAGTACTGACTACGATTGTCGCCGTGGTCTCATTCTGGATGACGCCGATCTACAAGGCCACCGCCCGCGTCGAGGTTGAGCCGGAGACGCCACAACTGGAGGCCTCGAACGACCCATACCACAAGTCGGATGCCGACGATACCTTCCTGCAAACACAAATCCAGGTCCTGGAGAGTGAAACGCTGGCATGGCAAACGATTCAAGATCTCGACTTGGCACAAAACCTCAATGTTGTTCTTCCAGAAAAGCCGACGACAGAGGACATTGAAAGGCACAAGGTAGAGCTTATTCAGGCTTTTAACGACCATCTGAAAGTTGAGACGATACCCAAAACCCGCATGCTCTCCGTCAGTTTTGAAAGCCCCGACGCCCAACTGGCCGCTCGGGTCGCGACTGGCTTAGTGCACAACTACCTCGACTACAACTTTCGACAGAAGGATGACGCGATCCGGCGATCTGGATGGATGGAAAAACAACTGGCCGAGTTAAAGGACAATGTAGAGAAATCTCACCAGGCGCTAGTGACCTATGAGCAACAGAACCAGATTGCCAATTCGGGAGACAAGCAAAACGTCCTCGAGCAAATGTTGGGGGACCTCAGCCGTGACTTAGCTGGCGCGCAAAGCGATCGCATCCAGAAAGAGTCCCTGTATCGGCAAGCAATGCAGAATCGCGCCCATCTCGCTTCATTGGTGCACGACGACTTGTTAGAAAAATTGGAAGAGACATCGGCAGAGCTCAAACAACAGCACACAGAAGCTCTGGCCCGGTATGGACCCAATTTCCCGACGGCCAAACGGCTGGAATCGCAAATCGACGAAAACCAGGCACAGATTCAAAACGAGCAGAATCGTGTCATCGGCCGCATGACCAATGACTACCACGCGGCATCCCGCCGCGAACAACTGGCCTCGGCTGGAGTGCGGACTCAAAAAGGGGAGGTTGGAAGGCTAAGCCAGCTAATGGTGCAGGACAACATGTTACGTCATGAGTTCGATACGAATCAGCAGCTCTATGACAGCCTGCTCCATCGTATGAAGGACGCGACCGTGTCCGCCGCGCTCCGGTCCACCAATATTCACCTGGTGGATGGTGCACTTCCGCCGATCAAGCGGGCACGTCCCCGCCGGCTGTTGAACATCACGCTCGCTCTATGGGCTGGATTGGTTCTCGGAGTCATCGGAGCATTTGCTTTGGAAGCGATAAGCTCCTCGATTCAAACAGCAGAAGAGGCCGAAGCCTTGATGGGTATGCCTGCCCTGGGGACTATACCCTTCGAACGCAGATCATGGTTCGCGACAAAGTCACTCTCGTCAAGAAATGGGGCGGACCGTTTGGCTCTGAGCTTGACTAAACACCCGAACTCTTCCCTGTCGGAAGCTTTTCGCGCCCTTGGAACGTTTGTCTCAATGCCCTCGAGTTCGGTCAAGACGTTGTTGGTTACGAGTTCTCATAGTGGCGAAGGGAAAACCACAACCGCGTTGAACCTGGCGCAAGCTCTGGCTCAACGCAAGGGGCCAGTAGTGATCGTGGATTGCGATCTGCGTAAGGGAGGAGTTGCCCGGGCGCTCGGGGCGGAAAACAGAGAAGGAGTAAGTACCATACTGGCAGGTGAAAGAACTGTTTCCGAGGTAGTACGGCACATGCTTCAGAAGAACCTCTGGGTGCTTACCTCCGGGCCGGTGCCACAAAATCCTGTATCCTTGCTCGCCTCAACCAATATGGCGACCTTGCTGAAAGACCTATCCACGTGCTTCGAGTGCGTGATAATCGACTCGCCGCCCGTGCTTGCGGTGACCGATGCCGCAATCTTGGCCCGCCTGGTCGATGGCGTCTTAATAGTTGCGGCCAGCGATGTTACGCCGCGCGGCGGCTTGGTCCGCACCCGTAGGATTCTGTCCGCGGTGGGGGCTCGAATCCTGGGGATGTCCTTGAATAAACTCGATCCGCGGCGTCCTGGCTATGGAAATTACTCGTACTTTAAATAGATCATCGGCACCAGACCGTTCATAAATAACATAATTAACAAAATGGGAACAGACGCGATCGCAAGGCAGGGGGCGCCGTCAACGCCGGAGCTTATCGAAGCGGAGGTTGACCTAGTTCCAGTGGGTTCTCACCTGCTGGTACCTAATGCCATACAGAAGTGGTTTCCGATCCTGGTAAAGTTTACTTCGGTCCAGGTAATCGTTCAGACATTGGGCTTCGCCGCAGGCATCTTGATTGTACGAGGGCTGCCCAAGCGAGAGTACGCCTTCTACACGATTGGAAATACAATGTTGGCCACAATACTGCTGTTGGCCGACAGCGGCATCAGTAGCGCCCTGACCGCGATCGGCGGGCGGGTATGGCAGGATGACCATCGCTTGGGCAGGTTGCTGACTACCGCACTGCAGTTGCGGCGTCAGTTGGCGATATTAACTATATTTGTTGTTGTCCCTGTTCTTGTTTGGCTCTTGAGGCAGAACGGCGCGAATCCTCTGTTGACCGTCGGGCTTGTGCTGGCTGTGTTGGCAGGTTCGGGCCTCGAACTGATCACACGCATCTACGCTGTGGTGTTACGACTCCGATCGGAGATCCGACAGATCCAGAACCAGGCGTTGATGGCGGCGCTTGTGAAACTTGCAGCTGTGGGCATAGCGCTATTTATTTTCTTTAACGCTATCATCGCTATCACAACCGTGGTACTCGGATACGCAGTGCAGTTCTGGATGCTGCGACGTTGGGTTAGCCGGGAGATCGACACCACTGCGCCGGGCGACCCCGCCATGCGTTCCGAAATCCTCGCCGTCCTCCGCAGGCAGGGGCCGCACTCTGTTTACTACTGTCTTCAGGGGCAGATCACGGTTTGGCTGATTAGTGTATTCGGCAATTCGGAAAGCGTTGCGAATGTTGGGGCGCTGGGCAGGCTGGTTGTGGTTTTCAGTCTGCTCTCCACTGTTATGATTGAAGTGGTCCTGCCGGCCTTTGCCCGCATACAGTCCGGAAATCAATTGCGCCGGCGTTACTTTCAAATCATTTTCGGATATTTGGCTATTTCTGCCCTGTCCATGGGCGTGGTAGCAATGTTTCCTGGTCAGATTTTATCGATATTGGGCAGGCAATATAGCGATCTCCGCTCAGATGGTGTTTTGATGGCCGCGTGTGCCGTAGTATCCACCATATCGGGACTGCTCTGGGCCATCAATTCTTCGCGCGCGTGGATCGTGTCGCCCGCGGTTCTCATACCCTGCACCATTGCCGTGCAGGCCGTGCTTGCATCGGTGCTTGACCTTTCGACCGTGAGGGGCGTGCTGCTGCTCACCATGTATTCATGGGTGCCTAGCATTGTATTATCCGTTTGGTTGGCTATGAAAAAAATGTGGACACCGAGCGCCATCGCAGTCTGAGTTCCACTATCAATAGGGATTGAAGGCTCATAGAAAATCCCACAGCCCTTCAATTCAGCGATCTTTAATTCCATGACTCAGTCTCCAGAGACCCAATGTTGATACTCAGCCATCCCATCGGCAACGCCAACGTCCGGCAAGCGGTGCGCGCTCTCAACGATATAGGGCTGCTCTCGGAATTCTGGACATCCTTATCCTGGCGCTCCGAGCACCCGTTGGCCAGGATTCTTCCCCGTTCGGTGAGCCGCCAACTAAGCCGGCGCACATTCACGCATGTGCATCAGGATCAAGTCCACTGTTATCCCTGGCTCGAGGCCGGCAGGCTCCTGGCCAGTCGATTTCGTCTTGCCAGCCTAACTCGCCATGAAGTTGGGTGGTTTTCTGTGGACGCAGTGTACCGCGGCTTGGACGCAACCGTTGCTTCCCGGTTGCAACGCGCGAAGAACATTACGGCGATTTACGCCTATGAAGACGGAGCATTGGCAAGCTTTCGAGTCGCGAGGAAACTCGGGTTAAGAACCATCTATGAACTTCCCATCGGATATTGGAGAAGTTACCAGGAGCTGATGGAAGAAGAAGCGGAGCTACAGCCAGAATGGGCTGTGACCTTGCCTGGAATCCGCGATAGCGTCGATAAACGTGAGCGCAAAGACGAGGAACTGGCGCTGTCAAGCCACATTGTTGTCGCCAGCGAGTTTGTAAGGCACACCCTGCTTAAGGCCGGCCCGTTGAACGCACGCGTGAGTGTAGCGCCTTACGGCGCTCCCGCGACCTGCGCGGCCAAGATCTGGCCGTCCACTTCCGACGATGCCCTAAGAGTCATTTTCGTGGGCATGCTGAGTCAACGGAAGGGTATGAGTTACCTCCTTAAGGCGGCTGATCTCCTGGGGTCAAAGATCAAGTTGACCCTCGTTGGGAAGCGCGTCGGAGAGTGCCGCGCTCTTGACGCCGCATTGCGAACACATCGTTGGATTCCGTCTCTTAATCACTCTGACCTTCTGCAAGAAATAGGCCGCCATGATGTGATGGTGTTCCCATCTTTGTTTGAAGGCTTGGGCCTGGTACTTCTGGAGGCCTTGTCGCAGGGGGTCCCGGTGATTACGACCGCTCATTCAGGAGCATCCGATTTTCTCAGCAATGGCGAGGATGGGTTTCTTGTGCCTATTCGCGACGCAGGAGCGATCGCGGAAAAATTGGAGTTACTGGCGAGCGATCGTGACCGGCTTGAGGCTATGAGCGACGCCGCGATCCGCAAAGCGGCGCAGCGCTCTTGGAAGCAGTACCGCGGGCGGTTCGCAAGCATAGTCTGGCAGGCGCTGGCCGAGTACCCGACCCCACCTCAGGCTATTGACCTTTCCCCTTCGCTCCCAGGTGAGCAAGCATGTTGAATCGGCACCTCGCGGTCGATACGCCGACGACCCCAGGCTATTTTCAGAGTTCGGCATGGCACGTCTCCGCCGCGGACGAAGGCGTCACGGCTGTACGACGCATGATCTGGTTGTATTTTTGGCTCTTGATTTTCGAGGGCGCACTGCGGAAATGGATACCGCCATTGAGTATTCCATTGCTCGTGGTACGGGATCCGCTTGTTTTGTTGATTTACTTCCAGGCCGCGCGTTGCCGGCGTTTTCCGATCAACGCCGCGATGCTGCCGTATTTTTTCCTGCTGACGTTCTTCATCCTGCTGGCCGTGGTTCAGATCACAGCCGGCATTGGTGGTGGTCCTTTGGTCGCCGCGTACGGATTGAGGACCGACCTTCTCCACCTGCCTTTGATATTCGTGCTTCCAGAGGTATTTTCCTATGCGGATGTTCTGAAGCTGGGCAAGTGGATACTGATTCTGTCTATACCTATGGCGGGACTAATGGTCCTGCAGTACATGTCCCCACCGGACAGCTGGATCAACGCCGCCACGGCAGCGGATGCCAAACAGATCGCTTTCGTCGAGGGCAAGATACGCCCTGCGGGCACCTTCAGTTTTGTCACCGGTGCCGCTCATTTCTACATTTTGGCAGCGGCCTTTGTGATCTACGCACTGGCAGAAAAGCGTTCCGTCTACTCGCGTTGGCTGGTGTGGCCTGCACTCTTCAGCGTTGCCATCGTACAGCCCATATCGGGCAGCCGAACTCTTGTCTTGGGGTGCGGACTAGTCGCGGTGGGCGCAATCGCATTTGGAATCCTGAACCCGCAGCGGGCGCATCGCATATTCGCAATGGCGGTCTTGATTGGCGCTGCGGTCGCAGCCCTATCCCTGACCAGTTTCTTCCAGGAGGCCACTGGCGCGTTCATGACTCGTTGGGATACAGCCAACGCGGCCACGGGAGGGGTCAATCGAGGCTTGGTGTGGCGTTTTTTTGGTGCGTTTCTCGATTCGTTCGAAGTATTGCCGGCGGCCGGCTTTTTTGGGAAAGGCCTCGGCATGGGGACGGGGGCGGGATCCACGATGATGACCGGAGCCTCTCAGTTTCTCCTGGCAGAAAATGAGTGGCCGCGAGTTGTGCTGGAATCAGGTCCTTTCCTGGGATTTTCCTTTCTCGCGTATCGCGTATGGATTGCTGCCAAAATGGCATTCGCAGCCGCCGCCGGAGCCAGACGCCAGCAGTTGTTGGCCTGGCTTCTGGTCTGGCACGCCTGCCCTAGCCTGGTTACCGAGCAGCTCTCGCAGCCGACCAACCTGGGCTTTATGGTTCTGGCGGGTGGGCTTTGTCTGGCGGCAATGCCCAGGAACCGCTCGGACGCGCGCATCTAGTTTGGCTTTCGCACATGGCTGATTTCTGTATCTCAGGCGGCGAAGACTTGGCCGAATTTCTTCCCTATTAAAGGTTTTGCCAGTCGCCAACAGAGGCTCACTCGCCACATCTATGCGTATCATGGTCCTAAGCATCAACTACTGGCCCGAAGAAACCGGGATTGGCCCCGTCACCACCTGGCGCTGCGAATATCTGGCTTCGCGTGGCCATGATGTCACCGTTTGTACAACCTTCCCGTATTATCCGCAGTGGAAAGTGGATCACCGTTACCGCCACGCACTTTGGCGAGAGGAAAAGCATCATGGCGTAACCATTCTTCGCTCCCGAGCCTGGGTTCCCGCCAGGTTAAATTCGGTCAAACGCATTTTGTTCGAAACTTCTTTTCTGGCCAGCAATCTGCTTCGCGCCCTCTCGGCGCGGACGCCAGAGCTTCTCCTGGTTGTCTCACCCCCGTTGGGACTCGCACTCACGGCCAGGATACTGGGCAGGTACTGGAGAATCCCGTTCGTATACGACGTGATGGACCTGCAGCCGGATGCCGCCGCCGAGCTTGGCATGCTCCGTCCCGGAACGTTCCTGCGGACACTGTACGGTTTAGAGGGGCTGGCATATCGGCACGCGGATTTGATCTCCACGTTGACCGAAGGAATGCGTCAGAGAATTATCGGCAAGGCCATTTCGCCGCATAAGGTCACTCTGTTCCCTGCGCGGTCTGACCGGGAATTGCTTCTATTCCAGGGTGGAGCCGGCGGTGAGATCTTCCGCCGCGCGCACGGTTTGGAGGGCAAGTTCATCGTGGCGCATTCCGGCAACATGGGCGTCAAGCAGGGTCTGGATGTGGTCCTGGGAGCGGCAGCACTCTCGCGGGACCGGACTGACATCGTCTACCTGCTGGTCGGTCACCCTCATGACGGCAGGATGCCCGATTCTGGCGTCTGTGAACCCGGGCAGCGAGGTAGCCCGGATCGTTGGCCAATCCGGCGCCGGGATTGTCGTGTCTCCGGAAGATCCGTCGGAGCTCGTCGAAAGCGTCGTCCGCCTGGAGCGCGATCGCTCCCGCCTCACGCAAATGTCCGAGAGCGGGCGTCGCTACGCCCACGAACACTGGGACGAATTCCGTACACTGCCAAGGATGGAATCTGAACTTCTGCGCGTTGCCGGCTAGTGGTTGCCACGTGCTGAAGGGTCTTTGAGATCTCGATCCAGCGCTATCTGGGAGTATGAGAAGTCGCTGTTTAAGTTGCAGAAGAAGATCGACCACGGTTGTGCCCCTTGCCGGGTAGAACGTGCTTCAGCCTACAATGAGAGAACATAGAATAAGCGTCGCTCTGGTAACTAGGAATAGACCAGCTAGTCTCGAAAGAACCCTCAAATCGCTAAGAAGACAAAGCGTCCAGCCTTGGGAGGTAGTCGTTTCTGACGATTCAGGTGATGAATGGGCGGCTCAAGCGAAGGAACTTGCCCGTATTTTTGAATGCCGATATGTTGTCGGACCCAAACGGGGCCTGTATGCAAACCGAAACCATGCTGCGCTCGCCTGCCAGGGGACCCACGTTCGCACGATGGATGATGACCACGAATTTCCGGAAGCACACATCAATAGATGCAGTGAGGCACTGGAGGACGACCCTGATTCGGTTTGGATCATCGGAGAATGTCTGCCCAAAGAAACGCCACGCTTTCCTCTACCGGTTCCTGGAGAATTACATCCTCGCGGATTTTCCGTGAAGCCAACGAATCCAGATGATTGCTGGGCCTTCTCGGACGGCGCAACGGTTTTGCCCTCGCACATTTTTGCAAGAGGGGTACGCTATCCCGAGTTCTTCAAATTCGGTGCTGGCTATCTTGAATTTGGCAGCCGACTGCACTGGCTTGGTTATCGCCTGCGCCTGCTACCATCAACGTACGTAATCCATCACTTCGATGCCCAGAATCGATCCTTCATGGATCAGCAGATGGATTTAGGATCGAGGATGTTTGCCAGTCTGTGTCACTCCTTCATTTACCAGCCTCACGCCAGAAATAAACTATTGTGCCTCGCGGAGATTGGTAGGCAAATAGTAATGCACGACGGCTGGCGACCGTACCGTATGGCAGCGACCGCGTATCGCGGACATCGGAGCGCACTGCTAAAGAGCCCGGCATGACTGCTGTACTTTGGTGCGCAGTTCATAGATTGTTGCGGCCCCTCCCACTGAGGTGTAATCGAAACTCTGAACAAATATTGGTGCCGGGTTTGGCGTAAACAACCAAAGCGCGCTCGTGCTTCCACTTTTGTCACTAAAGGGGGAAGAACACGAGATAAGCCCGCACTCTCGAAGCTCTAGTGTTCTTTTTCGACCTTACTAAGTCCACCTTACACTTGTGCAACGATCAATCTGGAGATCTCGATGAAACGTGCTCTTATAACTGGAATTACCGGCCAAGATGGATCCTACTTAGCCGAGCTGTTACTGTCCGAGGGCTATGAAGTCCACGGCATTATTCGACGCGCCAGCACATTCAACACCGTGAGGATCGACCATATTTACCAGGACCGTCACTCGCCTTCGGCAAGGATGTTTCTGCACTATGGCGATCTCTCGACCAGCGATCAGATCACCCACCTCATCTACAGTGTTCAGCCCGATGAGGTCTATCATCTTGGCGCCCAGAGCCACGTCATGGTGAGTTTTGAAATTCCGGAATACACCGCGGATGTCACCGGTGTAGGCACGACCCGTCTGCTGGAGGCAATCCGGCGGAGCGGCATCAAGACCAGGTTCTACCAGGCGAGTTCGTCGGAGATGTTCGGCGCCGCCAAGCCGCCGCAAAACGAAGCCACCGCTTTCTATCCCCGCAGCCCGTACGGCGCGGCCAAAGTCTACAGCTACTGGATGGCGGTAAACTACCGTGAAGCGTATCGACTATTCGCCTGCAACGGCATCCTGTTCAACCATGAGAGCCCGCGGCGCGGTGAGACGTTTGTGACCCGTAAGATCACCCGTGCCGTTGCCGGCATTATTGCCGGACGCCAGGGCAAACTCTACCTGGGGAATCTGCAGGCGCGGCGCGACTGGGGCTACGCCCCGGAATATGTTCAGGGCATGTGGCGCATGCTGCAGCACGATGAGCCGGGAGACTACGTGCTAGGTACAGGAAAGTCGCACACCATCGAGGAATTCGTTAGCGAAGCCTTTGGATATGCTGGACTGGACTGGAGGGAGCATGTTGAGATCGATCCCAAATACTTCCGTCCTACGGAAGTCGACTTTCTGATGGCCGACAGCAGCAAGGCCCGCTCCGTGCTTGGCTGGGAGCCCAGGATTGATTTCAAAGACCTCGTCCACATCATGGTGGATGCCGATCTGGCTGCGCTCTCCTATGAGCCCGTTGGCATGGGGAAACACATTCTCGAGAACAAGTTTGCCGGGTGGCACCAGTGGGACAGTTCGGTTTCACGGACTCTCGGGGCTACGGGTGGTGGACTTGACTGACTCGGGACGGGGCAAAATGAACCAAGCGAACTCAGCAATGGAAAATTCAGCCAGGATCTACGTGGCCGGCCACACCGGGCTGGCCGGCTCCGCCCTGGTCAGGGCTTTGCGAGAATCAGGCTTTCAAAACCTCATTCTGCGCAGCCACGGGGAACTGGAGCTGACGAATCAGGAGGCCGTGGCCCATTTTTTCGCACAGGAACGTCCTCAATACGTCTTTCTCGCCGCCGCCAAGGTGGGTGGCATTCTGGCCAACAAGACCTGTCCTGCGGATTTCATTGAGCAGAATCTTGCCATCCAGAGCAACGTCATTCTGCAAGCGCAGCGGGCAGGGGTAAAGCGGCTGCTATTCCTCGGATCAAGCTGCATTTACCCCAGGGTTTGCCCGCAGCCTATCAGGGAAGAGTACCTGTTAACCGGACCGCTTGAGCCCACCAACCGGCCTTATGCGGTCGCGAAAATCGCAGGCATAGAGATGTGCTGGGCCTACAACCGCCAGTATGGCACGCGTTTCTTGGCGGTCATGCCGACGAACCTCTACGGCAAAGGCGATAACTACGATCTCGAAACGTCGCATGTTTTGCCGGCGCTGATCCGAAAGATGGCGGAAGCGAAGCAACACAACCGTGAAACTGTCACCATCTGGGGTACTGGCGAGCCCAGGCGTGAATTCATGTTGAGCGATGACATGGCGGATGCATGCCTCTTTCTGATGAGGCTGGAGGATGACCAGTTCGACTCCCTGATCTCTTACTCTAACTCTTCTATTAAGGAAGGCCGCGCGCCGATTGTCAATATTGGCTGTGGAAGCGATATCACAATACGAGAGCTGGCCGAGACCATCGCGCAGATAGTCGGATTTAGCGGCAAATTGATTTTTGACACCACCAAACCAGACGGCACTCCCCGCAAACTGCTTGATGTTTCACGATTGAAAGCCCTGGGCTGGGAGCGTGCGACTCCCCTGCGTATCGGCCTGGAGCAGGCCTGTCGTGACTATCAGCACGATGCTTGCGAGGAATTAGCGCAAGTGGACAGTTATGAGCGTGGGCTTGTTCGGCGAACCTGACGCGGCCCGGCGGGTCCTCTTCGGGGTCCTGATGCTGCTTGGCCTGGCTGGAGTTTTCCCCTCGGTGATCGGGAGAGCTGAACAGCCGCATCCTCCAATTGCGGTGCGCTTCCACCTGGACGAGCCGGGGTTAGTCACATTGGTGATCGAAGACGAGCATGGGCTGCGCGTGCGTAACCTCATCAGCGAAACCCATTTCCCCGCGGGCGACAACGTGGTCTGGTGGGACGGATTGGATGACCTAGGCCGGGATAAGAGCTCGGAAGACCACGCCATCTACAACGTGTCCGGAAAACTGGTGTCGCCCGGAACCTACACCGTGCGCGGACTTTATCGCAAAGAGCTTGATTTGAAATACGAGTTCGCAGTCTACAACCCGGGCA